>Ga0315287_10004445_pt1 | contig 13697 bp, 13 predicted proteins | sample YL17G11_0_MG_FD_205037 | JGI IMG/M metagenome (GOLD analysis project Ga0315287, IMG submission 205037) | Sediment microbial communities from Yellowstone Lake, YNP, Wyoming, USA - YL17G11_0 | ecosystem: Environmental > Aquatic > Freshwater > Lake > Sediment | place: USA: Wyoming | collected... | reverse complement strand
GTGGGTAAAATTCAAGGTCCACCCTCACCCTGACCCTCTCCCGCCCGCGGGAGAGGGAACCCTGGATGCCGGATCAGGTCCGGCATGACAAACCCGCCGGGGTAAATGTCCTTATGGATGGAAAAAAAAAGGCGGGGTAGAACCCCGCCTTTTTCAGCTGAGAAGAATCTCAGGAATTAATGGCCGTACTGGCCCTGTTTGAAGGTCTTGAACTTCAGCGGGATCGTCCTCTGTCCCCCCCCCGGAAACGCGCTAACCACGATTCCTTCGACAAAGGGATCAAAGGGGTTCACATCGATGATGGTGCCCGTTCCGGAAAGAACCCCACCCGAGCGGGTATAGGTGGTCGTCCCTATCTGGGAAGGAACGCGGATGTTGAACTTCACCGGGACTCCGTCGGCCGGATTCCAGGAGATGCCCTGGCCGGCTAAGAAGGATTGAATATCCAAAGAGGTGATGACCAGTTTTCCGTCAGTTGGGATTATCTCTTTGCCGGTGAGCTGGCCGGTGGCCACCATGATGGGGGTAGCGCCGCTGTCTTTGAAGGTGGAAACATAGACTTTGGCGTCGCTACTATAGCGGTTGAATAGAACGATGTAGGTTTCATAGGTACCGTCGGTGGATCCCTTCACGAAAGGAACGAATGCCTCCAGCCCGCCGTACCAGACCCCAATGCTCTGGGTCGGAACGGTGATGCAGAGGTTTTTCAGGCCTGACGTTGTGACGTTAATCACAACATCAGCGAGGGACCAGTTCGTCGGCTCGTTGCTGGTGGTTCCATTGACTTCCAAATCGAGGTTATGATCTCCAACTAACAGAATGCCGGAGTTAGAACAATGGAAAGCCGTATCCGCTGCATTCTCAGTGCAACCAACACCATTGAAAAATAGGTCTGCTCCAGACTCTCCAACTACCGAGTTGACATTGAAGCCGATGGACCCCACCGGTGAAAGGGATGCATACGCAATCCACAACACGTTTTCGAGGGAAGTATCCGTAATTCTGAAAAAGGTACTCTCGAAAATATCAAACGGGCCGTTAACGTTCGGGCCAGAACCCTCAAGGAAAGATCGGAAATCATCATCGGTGTTCAACTCGGCGGTCAGGGTGCTTGTACCGGGGCCCTGTCCCGAAAACTGGGGAACGATCACGGCAAAGTTAACAGGCTGAGCTGTCGTTTCCCGCGGGGTGGTGAAACCGATCTGAACGGTTTTGTTGTTGGTGCAGGTGGCCCCGATTCCCGCAGCCAAGAACATGCCAGCCCCTCGAACGACCGTTTCACCAGCATCGATTAAATTATTGTTGTCTATATCATCCCACTGAACCACTCTCAAACTTACCGGCGGGGTAACACCGGTAATAATTGCAAAAGGAAGGTTGGACGTGATCAGCCCTGCAGAAGGAGTATACCCGACGATAGCCTCCCCCACTTCGACGGGGGGGGTGCCGGCGAATACCGGGGTGAGTAAAGCCCATTTATAGTTTGCTCCTGCAGAGTTGAAGTTCGCATTCCCGGAAGAAATAATCAGGTTGGCAGTATCCTGGGCCACCAGAGGCTGGGTCAAATCGATTCGAATCGCTCCTCTAATGGCAATGGTGGAAACACCGAGGGCCTCGTTGTAGATTTCATAAGCAACTTTGTACGCTGTCGAAGTAGCGGCTGGGCTAAACGGAGCCCCCTGACTATTAAAGAGCGACGCCGCCATTGCGGGTCCCGCCAACAGCCCAACAGCAATCACACTTAAGAATAGAATTTTTGTGAATTTGATCATCTCTTTCCTCCTGTAATTTCTCGTTAAATTTGAATCAGATTTCAAAATTGGTTTATTTTCTCTACCCGCTCTTTAAAACTCGTTACTCCCATTGAACAAACCACTTACGCCATTTAAACCCTTTCCCACCACCTCCTTGTTGCCTTTGGTTATTTTATATCACCCCCTTTAAATATTTGGTCCTTTTTAAAGTGATTTTGAATTCCACGGTCGTCTATGGGAATTTCCGCTTCCAAAAAAAGACATCTCTCTCTATCTCTGAAGGGCCTGGCGAATGCCCCTATCGCTTCTTGTCTTCAAATAAACAAAGTTATACCCTGCATCCCTTATTACCCAATCAATCAAATAGCACACCCTGTTTTACATTGTCAAGTCATTATTTATGATTTATGGCGGCGGTTTCTACCCCTGTCGTCCCCGACGAAGATCTCATTCCTTTTTAGGTATCAGCAATTTTAATGCCATAAAAGGAAGATGAAAAAAATAACCAAGAGGAATTCTCGATTCATATAAGTAATTGGCATTTCAAAGCCCAGCTGGGTTCGGTTACCTCCTCGCCAATTCTCGCCCAGAATTCCGCAACAAAAATTGTGGTAAGGCTGACACATATTTTTGAAAACTTATTGCTTTTTTGCCACTTGCGGACGCCGGGAACTAATCCGAAAAATATCACCTTCCCCTCTCTCCTTTTAGGGGATAGACAGTTTCCATTATCTGCCTGCCGGATTTTGATCCAGCCTGAAATATTGCGACAAATTTGTTCACTTTTGTACCTTTTTTTACAATAAAAGCAAAGTCATGTCAAGGGATTTTTTTAAATTATTGCATTTTGGCATCATGGCCGGGTCAGCCATTTCATCTCTCTTAGGATTTCGTCGGTCATTTTTGACGCCTGATCGACCTTGGTGATAATGACGGGCTTGAGGAAAACGACGAGTTCTATTTTTCGGATCGAGTCCGAGGTCGTTTTGAAGAGATAGCCCAACAGAGGAATATCCCCCAGGAAAGGCACTTTGCTGATTACCTTGCTCTTATTTTCAGATATGAGTCCTCCCAGGACAATGGTCTCCCCCTGGGCGGCCACGACGGTGGTGTTGATCCTCCTTGTTAAGATTGTCGGAGAATCGATTCCCGGAGGATTGGTCCCCACCTCGGAAACCTCCTGCGAAATATTCAGCGTGAGCAGCCCCTCGGTGTTGATCGTGGGCTTCACCCGGAGAATCACCCCGGTGTTCCGGTACTGGATGTTCCGGAAAACGGTGGGCACCGCCGTCCCGATATCCGCGGCGGAAGTTTCTCCGGTAATGATCGGCACATCGGTTCCCACCTGGATGGTCGCCTCATGGTTGTCGAGGACCATGAGGCTTGGGGTGGCAAGAATATTCACCTTGTCATTGAGAGCATAGGCATTAATGACCACATTAAAATTTGCCGAGTTTGCCAAAAATTGATAAACAAACCCCGGCCCGCCGGTGGGGACGCTGAAGACGGTTTTCCCCACTGAAACTCCTTTCGCCATCGAATTTCGGTAAAACCATTCCAGACCCAGTTTGAGTTCATCGGTGAGCGTGAGTTCGGCAACCGTCGCTTCGATCAACACCTGGCGGGGAGCCACATCCAGCTCCTGCAATAGCCCCAGGATGTTCCTGTATTCTGTCGGAGTGGCCAGGACCATGATAAGATTTTTCTGGTCATCGGACGATATCTTGAGGCTTCCTGCCCCGGTTGCGGCAGAAGGCGTCCTTGTTTGAGCGGTCGGCGTGCGGGTTTGGGACCCCGTCCTTGCCTGGGCAGCCGGAGCGGTTTGGGTGGGAGGACCAAGTTGGGCGGGAGGACCGACTTGGGCATCCGCTTCCCTCGATGCCGTCGTTGGGGGCAGGATTCCATAAAGGTTTCTTATGGATTTCACGAGATCCGAAGCTGTCGTGTATTTCGGGTTGTAAACAAATGGTTTCTCATCCGCCCCGGCCGCCTCCGGGGTGTCAAGCTTTTCTTTCCATTGAAGAATGTAACTGAGCGTTTTCTCGTCGGGGGCGACAATCAGGATGCTGCTTATCGGCTTGACCGGGATGAAGAGGATGCCCGGCTCCTTGGAGGCCTTGGCGATATTGAATCCCATCCCCTCCAGGACCTGCGAGATTTGCCTCACGAAATCATCGATCTGCCAGTAGGTGAGTTTGATAAAGGCAGTCTTCTTTTCCTGTAAAAAGGGGACGTCGAAGGCCTGGATAAACTCCATTACCTGCTTGACCTGGAAAGCCTGCCCCACCAGAATAAGGACGTTTTCTTTCGGATAAGACCTTGCCTGGACCCCGGTTTTATAGATTTCCCGGATCAGACCCTCGACATCGGGGGGCCGGATGTACCGGAGGGGAACGACCTGAAGGATCATTTCCGTTCCTTCCGGGAGCCCCCCTCCCATGCGGATGTCTACCGGCTGCTTGGCGTCGGGGGCCTTGGTGAGGATATAAAGGGAGTCGGCCGAGGTTTCCACAAACAGGTTGTATTTTTCGAACAGGCCGAGAACCCTCTCCAGCGCTTCCTCGGGAGAGACGGGTTTGGTCATCCGAACGGTGACCGGGTCTTTCCTGTCCATCACCTTCTGGTCCATGACGAAGGAAACTTTGAGGGTCTCCCCGAGCGCGTGGATGATGAAATTGGAAAGAGGCATTCTCTCCACATTGATCATGACCGGTTCCTTGGACATGACCAGCCGTTTGGGATCAATGGGTTCCCTTGCCTGAGCGGCCTTTGGGGCAGCCGTGGTTTCATATCCGGGAAGACGCGGAATCTCGGGCGGCAGGGTCTTTTCCTTGTCCTTTTCCCCCCTGCCTATTTCCAGGGCCCGGGCCTCGGCCTGGGTTTGCGCCTTCTTTTCTATCGGGATTGATCGAGGACGCTCTGCGGCCTTTTGGGTGGTGGCGCAGGATGAGCAGAAGAAGAGCAGAATCAAGACAAGGTAATAAAAATTAGGCATTTTTGCTCCAAATTTGGAATATTCACCACAGAGGGCACGGAGAACACAGAGCAACGATTTTAAGAAAAAAGGAAGGCGGAATACTCATCAGATTGCCGCGTCGCTTCGCTCCTCGCAATGACTCCTTTTCCAACCGTTCACTGTAACCACCAATTAAACATTATATCCGGAAACCCAATTTCCCCCTCTCCCGCGAGGGGAGAGGGATGGAAAGGATAAAGATTTTTTTGAATTTTATGGGCCCTGGTCATGCCTCTACCTCTGTGATCTCTGTGCCCTCTGTGGTGAGAAATTTACCTACGAAATCACCTTTTTTGATATTTGAAATTTTTATAATTCCGCAGCACCCTCTGGACGTAATCCCGGGTCTCCTCGATGGGCGGAATTTCATTCCGCGCCAGGACTTTCGTGGGCCCCGCATTGTAAGCGGCCAAGGCCAACGGCAGTTTATGGTTCAAGAGCCGGAGAAGTTCGCTGAGATACCTGACCCCGCCCTGAATGTTCTCTTCCGGGTCAAACGGATCCGTAACGGCCATTTCCCGAGCCGTGGCCGGCATTAATTGCATAAGCCCCATGGCTCCTTTGGGGGAAACGGCTTGGGGGTTAAAGTTCGATTCGGCCTGAATCACCGCGCGGACAAGGTCCGGGTCTACGGAAAAATTTCGACTGGCGGAAGAGATGATGGGGTCGAAATTCCCCTTTCGATCTCGAAGCGGTGAAGGAGAATTGGATTTTGACCGGTCCGCCTGCAGCGGCAAAGCGACCTTCACGCGGCCATCCCCCGGGGTATTTGCATAGTACGCGTTCCCCTCCTGATCCGTGAACCGATAGAGGTCCGCGGCGACAAAGCCGGGGTTTAACATCAAAAAGCCTGTTATGACGGCGAATAGAATGAATCGCATTTTAGGAGCTCAGAAATGAATTTGTGCTCAAATTATCAGCGCCTTCCGGAAATCCCTCCCGGCCTCCCTTTTCCAAAGGGAGGGGAGCTCTTGGGAGTGGATTCGATAAAAGATCCCGTTTCGCCCCCCTTTGACAAAGGGGGGTTGGGGGGATTTAAACAATTTTTTCTCTCTGACACCAACCACTGACACTGACACTTTATTGGCTTGGAGAAGCCTACCGTTCCGTTCCGCGGGACGGCCTTTCCCTGGGAGATTGAGGCTCCGTCCGCTCCACCTTCTGAGGAGTTTGTTGCCCGGAAGGCTGAGGAGCGACCCTTTCAGGCCTCGGCTGAGTTTCTGTTTCCCGCCGGGGGCGATCCCGGTCGGGTCTGGAGGGGGTTTTCAGGTCCGCTTGCTTGGCCAGATCGAACACCTTCAACTCTTTTTTTTCCTTTCCCTTTTCCAGCTGCACGGAAAGATCATCGATCCGGGTGACGACCGCTCCATCGGTCAAATTTTTTCCCACCGCAAGCGCAACGATCTTCCCCCCTGACTCCAGGAATACCGCCCGTTTTTCTTCGCCCTGGAGAATGCCGATCAGCGAGTAAGGATTCTCGGGTGAACGCCCCGCCTTCCCGGCTCCGAGGGCCGTTTTCACCTCTCCGGAACCAAAGGCATTCTTCTCTTTGAGGGGTTCAGCGGCCCCGGTTTGCCGAATGATCTCCGAGGCCTGCACCTTTTTTTCCTCCTTTTTCAGGTCGGTCCGCTTCTCTTTCGGAGGTGGCGTACGCCGGTCTGGAATTTCGACGCCCGTCCTCTCGGCGATCAAAAAGGCCCCTGCCAAGATGACCAGAGCGCATAGAATATCGACAAGGTATTTCTTTATCATATCTCCATCTTGAAAGTCGACAGGGTTAAATGCAAGATCTGGTCCGCGCCGCTCCTGGAGATCTCCATGGAGCGGATGCTGAGAATTTTCTTGTGCTTCTCGATCTCCTCCATGATTTCGGCAAACCCCTCCACTTTCCCTTTTATCCGAATGAGCACGGGAAGTTCGGTTATTTTTTTCCCGGCGATCGGTTCCAGCATTTCAAAGTTCATAACCGCCAGACCTTTGCCTTCGACTATTTTTATGACCTGCTGCAAGATGTCGGACTGGATGTAGGAATTCGATTCTCCTTTTTCATACAGGAGAGGAGAGAGGGTACCCTGGTCAACGACGGTCTTGGCCTCGGGGTTCTCTCTCTGCCGCTCGAGAATCCGCATCTTGATTTGGTAGTTTTCATGGTGATCCCCCAGAAGAACCTTTTTCTCCTCGAGATTGGACTGGAGGGGATAGATGAAAAACCGCAAGAGAACCAGAATGGCGATGATGTAAAGGCCTAAGACACGGATCGGCATCGTTTTAAAACCTCGCTCAACCCAACTACTTAAACTCGCTTCCCTGAGACCTCCTCTCCCCCCGGGGAGAGGATCGAGGTGAGGGGGAAACTCAACGGTCCACCCTCACCCCCACCCTCTCCCGCCAGCGGGAGAGGGATATACTTTATTTTCATCGTTCGCGGGTGGCGAATTACATAAAAAATACCAATGGGAGTGTCAGTGAAAACAATTCCTCATAGATCCTTCAAGACCCGTTTATGATACAGAAGGCAAAGGGAGGATGTCAATTCCTTCATGAATTTAGCGCGAAAGCTCCACCAATATAGTGAAATTATATACTTCCGCGGAACTTGCCTTTGCCGGCGCGCCTTTGAGGCGGACGTTCTTGATTCCCTCCCCCGTTCCAAGAGCCTTGACCACGGCAATCGGGTCCTTCGAGATCATCACCAATTCCACGTTGTTCTCGTTCAATACTATCCGGTTTACGGTGCTCTCGGCCGGCAGCTTGCCGGCGATCGTGTTCATGACTCTTAAAGGCGAAGGCCTCGCTTTCAGTCTCTCGTTGATTTCGCCCACGACCTCGGAATAATCTCCCATCTTCCCTTGCGGCCCCTTCACCGTAATTCTTTCTTCGATTCCCTTGGTTTTTTTCCTGCTTTCCCCGATGGCCTGGTCGTACTTCTCCGCGACGGCATAAAGGACCAATCCGTATCCCAAGATCAGGTAGATGGCGACCCGGCAGAGGAGGTCCTTCCGCAGGCCAAAATGGAATTCCCGCTTCTCTTTGTACTCTTTTAAATCGACCCGGGGCAGAAAATCCAAGCAAAGGGGGTAATCCCTTTCCGCGGCCCGGGATACTTCCCCGCCTTCGGGGGGTTTAAAGGGGATCGGTCCTCCCCCGTAAAACGTGATTCTTTTTATCTCCCCGCGATGTCTCCCGAGCGCCTGAAGAAACCTTTCCAGCGGGATTTCCCCGGCATTCTCTTCGGCGGGATAAGAGGCCCCGTCCAGAAACCTCCCGCCCGCATGGGCCAGAACGTGGGTAAGACCCCGGAAGCGGAAGATCCTGACCTCGGGAACCTCTCCGGCGTAGCATAGGTCCTCCGGGATGACGTAATCGAACGGGAAAACCTTTTTCAGCTCGGCATAAGCCCCGCGATCCCAGGCCCATATTTCCAGGGAGGTATGGGTGGGCGAGGATTCGTATATCTGACAATGATAGGCCGGGTCCGACAGCGGAAACAAACTTTTGACTTCAAGGCCCAGGGCTTTGACCAGTTTTTCTTTCGGAGCGGGGGGATACCTTTTCCGCTGGTGGAAGAGAAGCTCCCGGCCGACGACCAGCACTTTTTTTTGGAAAGAGCCGTGAATGGGTTTTAATTGGTCGAGGGGGCCGGAAGCCTGCCGCACCGGTTTGTTGTTCCCATACCGGTAGATTTCCAGCCCTTCCTTGTGCCAATAGGCGACGAGCAGAGACATGGTGCCGCGATTCCTTATTCCTCTATCCAGTACAGGACTTCATAAGGGGTCCGGGCCTTTTGCCTCGCGTCCAGACCCGCTTGGATTGTGTAAATATTTTTCGGCGCGCCTACGCTGACCTTGATTTCAAAAAACATGGAAGGGTAGAAATGGCCGAAATCCACCCCGCTGGAAATCCGCCGCCCAGTCAAGGCGAACAATTCGACATCCGAGCGCACATTTCCCCGGCTCAAATACTCTTTGAGGGGTTTCAGGGATTCTTCGTCGATGTTCAGGTACGCTTTCAAAACGGGATCGGCGGCCGTGTTGGGGTTGAAACCCGTGGCCGGCAGAATCGTGAGATAGGGTTCCAGTCTTCCGTACAGCTCTCCGTCCATTCCTTTCACCCATTGCAATTCGTCCTTGAACTGAATGGCGTAATTGCGGGGAACAGGCAATCCCTGGCTGCGGTAATAATATTCCTCGGCTCCGTTGAGCCGGGAAAAATCGTCCTCATCGATCCAATCGAGATAGCTGTTGAAGATCGACGAGGAATTCTCCCTGCCTCCCGCGGTTCGGATCAACCGTTCCATCGCGGTTTGGTTCACGGTCGCCAGGGACAATTTTCCGTTGCTGTCCTGGACCTGAACGAAAATGTCCGGAGCGAGGGAGACCTTCTGTCCATCCACCGGGATTCGGGTCAAGGGGGAAATCTCATCGTGGGCATCGATCCGAATCTCCCGCTGGGACAGAGAGCCGCTGAGCATGAGATAGATGAGGGTATCGTAAGCGGACCGGGCTTTCAGGATGGCCTCGGACTTGATCTTCAGGGCTTCCGACGCCTTCATATGCTCTTTCACCAACCAGTTGAAAGCGATGCCCACGGTGATGATCACGGCCGCCATGAACATTGTCAACAGGGTGGCCGATCCTTTGTTATCGGCGATAGACCTCATTGTACATCATCTTTCCGGTGGAATTTACATGGGTCCCGAAGACCAGCTTTTCGCTCTTTCCTTCCTGGGTATAGGAAACGACGACCGCCGAAGGAAGGATCTTCGTTTTCCGGCCCTCATAATCCCGGGACCAGCTCGATCCCCGTTTCAGCAGATCGTAGCCGTAAAAACGGAATTCGATGTTCTCCACCCCCTCAAGGATTTTGGCCGATTTGCCTTCCTTGAAGGCGGCGAAAATCAAATCCCTCTCGATGTCTTCATACGTTTTGGTGTAAACGGGGAGTTCATAATATACCAGGGACTGCTGTCCGCTGGCTCCCTCTTCCTTGCGGATCCAAACGATCACGGGAAGTGTTCCGGCCAGGGGGGAAAGAGATACGTAGGAGATTTCATTCTCATTCCCGCGGAAATAGGGAATCCAACCCTCGCTCCGGGTATAAACGTAATAATCGATCATGGAATGAAAACTCTTCCCGATCCCGATCTCCTTGGCCTGGTCCCAGAAGTTGATCCCCTTCTCGGCCAGCCCCTGATACTGTTTGAGTCCCTGATTCAGGGCTATGCCTCCGAGGGTCAGCATGGAACCGAATATGGCCATCGCCACCAGGACCTCGATCAGGGTATATCCCTTAGAGAGGGATCTCCCCGGATGATAAAAGCGGCTGAAATCGAAACACATGGATTTGGTATTCCCGGTACATCCCCTTATAGCGCAGGCTGAAATCCACCCGGTAGAGCATCAGTTCATGGAGAGAGGGGACGGGGAAATCCGCCTCCCCGCGGGTCGGCTTGGAGGACCCCAGAAGCCGCGCCTCCCACTTCAGGTTGATTCCTTCCCCGATATCCTCTTCTCCGGATTTCTTCTGGAGCTCCAGGGTTTGAATCAGGCCGGTTGCTTGCGTGAGCTTGGAGGCCAGCACATTGGACTGATTGGCTCTTTCCAGGTATTCGAATCCCATGCGGAAAAGGTACATCGTGGCCGCGATGCTGGCCGTGAGGATGAGGCCCGCGATGAGGATCTCGATAACGATAAAGCCTTTTCCCCGGCGGATTCCCATGGGTCAGGATCTCTCTTCCCCTTTCCGCTCCAAAGAAAGGTTCCCCAAAGGGGCCTGGATCTGGACCTCATATACCTGGTTCCCGGTCACGAGGGTCAAGATGCCTCCCGAGGTGGTCCCGTTTTTATAAAACTCGATCGGCGGATCAATCCGGATCTGGGTCTCGGGAATCACCTTTTCTTCCCCGTTGACCCGCATAACCCCATTTTCCGAGGTCAGGATCTTCCTCTCGTTGTAGAGGAAGGATTCTCTCTTAAGACTCGAAACAAACACCATCACCTCTTCCGCCCGCAGGGATGCCTTATAGCTCTTATACAGGTCGTAGGAAATCGGCAGGGTCACCGAAAGCATGAGGCCCAGGATGGCCATCACGAGGAGAATCTCGATCAAAGTGAAGGCTGGGGAGCGGATCTGGGCCATCCGGCAGCTCACAACTTGATCTTTCCTACGCTCATGACCGTAAGGATCAGCGACACGACGATGAATCCGACGAAGAGACCCATGATGACGATGATCAGAGGCTCAACCAAAATCAGGGCCCTCTTCGAGCTGTTTTTGAACCGTTCATCAAAGAGTTGATAAAGCTCAAAGAATATGTCTTTCAGATTCCCGCTTCCCTCCCCTACCCTCAGCATATTGGGGACAATCTCCGGAAGAAAATGACCCTGGGAAAAGACATCCGCGATCTTTTTCCCGCCCTTGATCTGCTCCACGAAAGACTCAAAGGGACCTCTGAGGAACGGGTTCTGGATGAGGGCCGCCGAGAGTTTCAGGGCTTTGATGAATTCAATTCCGCTCTTCAGCATCGAGAACATCGAGTAGGAAAACCTGGAGAGCTCCAGGTTGATGATCAGCTTCCCGATAAGAGGGAATTTGATAAGATAGGGATGCAGCTGGGGAAGCCTTACTCCCGCAGGATGATATTTTTTCAAAAGGAGGAGGCCGAGAAAGACGAGGGTCACAATCAGAAGGTTCGTTACATTGAACCATCCGCTCAGAGCGTAGAGAATCTTGGCCGGAAGGGGAAGGGTAGTCAGATCCTCCCCAAAGATGCTGAAAAACCTGGGAATGATGAAATTGAATACGAAGAACAGGGTCATCAGGCTGGCGACAACCAGGAATAGAGGATAGGTCAGGGCGTTGCGGATCTCTCCCTTGTACTGGATTTGGAAGCGGTAATATTGGGCGATGTTTTCGAAGGCCGCCGAAAGGTTTCCCACCGCTTCCCCCACCCGAATCATGGTGACAAAAAGAGGGCTGAAATGACCGGTTCGGTCAAAGGCCGGGGCGACCTCCTTGCCCGCCTTGATGTCGGCGATGACCCGGGAAAGGATCTCCCGAAACTCCGGCTTCAGGGAGGGGTTCATAAGGAGCTCAAAGGCTTTATCCATCCGGATTCCGGACCGGAGGAGAATACTCAGTTCCGTAGCAATATTATACACATCCCGGTCGTTGAGCCCCTTCCTCCAGGAAAAGGATTTCTTCTCCTTGGCCTTCTTTTCAACCAATTCGACGACGGTTAGGCCCCGATCCTTCAATTTGAAAAGGGCATCCATCCGGTCCGAGGTGGCAATCACCCCTTTGATTTCCTTCCCGGCAGAATCGATCCCGCTGTAGCTGAACTCGCTCAACATACCCTCAGGACCTCTTCCACCGTGGTGACTCCCTGGGCCACCTTCAACAACCCGTCTTCGCGCAGGGTTCGAAAGCCGGAAACATTTTTCAATCTGCCCTTCAGGTTTTCCAAGGAATGTTCCTTCAAAAAAACTTCCTTGAGCCCATCGCTGTATTCAAACACCTCAAAAATGGCGGTTCTGCCCCGGTAGCCGGTTCCCACGCACTTGGCGCATCCCTCTCCCCGCATGAAATTCGCCCCCTCCGGCAGTAGCCCGGCATATTTTTCCCGGATTTCAGATAGGTGATACTTTCGTAAAACATCTTCCGGAAGTTTATGGTCCTGACTGCAGAAGGGGCAGTTTTTCCGAATGATCCGCTGGGCCACGACCCCCATGATCGCCGCATTGATGAGATAATCCTCGATCCCCATCTCCACTAAGCGAAAAAGGCTGCTGGGGGCATCGTTGGTGTGGAGGGTGGAGAAGACTAAATGGCCGGTTAAGGCCGACTGGATGGAAATTTCAGCCGTCTCCCGGTCCCGGATCTCCCCAACCATGATCACGTCCGGATCGTGCCGCAGAATGGACCGGAGCGCATTGGCGAAGGAGAGTCCGATTTCACTCTTGACTTGCAGCTGATTGATCCCCTCCAGCTGATATTCCACCGGGTCTTCGATCGTGATGATCTTCCGCTCCTGGCTATTCAGACGGGTGAGAACAGAATAAAGCGTGGTGGTTTTCCCGGAGCCCGTCGGGCCGGTGACGAGGAAAATTCCATAGGGGTTTGAAACGAGCTGGATCACGAGTTCTTCGTAGTCCCTCTCCAATCCGAGAGTCTTGATGTCAAAAGTCAACCGTTCCCGATACAGGAGCCGCATCACGACTCCTTCCCCGCGGATCATCGGGATGGTGGAGATGCGGATATCGAGGAGCGCGGAGGCGATTTTGGTGCTGAATTTTCCGTCCTGGGGGAGTCTCTTTTCCGCGATGTCGAGCCCGGAGAGGAGCTTGATGCGGGAGACCGTCGCGAGATAAAAGGTCTCGTCCAGGGTGTCTATGTCATGGAGGATCCCGTCGACGCGGAACCGCACCCGGTATCTTTTTTCCGAGGACTCGATATGGATATCCGAGGCCTTGAGTTCCACCGCCTTGCTCAAAAGCCCGTTGAGGTACTTGATGACGGGGGCTTCAAAAGCCATCTCTTTCAATTTTTCCGCATCGTCCTCAACGGCGAGGGAAACGAAATCCCGCTCGGGTTTGTAGGCGAAATTTCGAGAGAGTCCTTTTATGGTTTGCTCGGTGGCGAGGGCGTAATCGATCCGGTATTTGAGGTTCTTGGTCACATAATCCGCAAGGGAGGTGTTGAGCGGATCGTTGGTGACCACCGAGAGGATCTTTCTTTCGTGATCTACCTTGAAGGGGAGAAAGGAATTGCGGATCAGGAAATCAAGGTCCAGGGCGTCTGCCAGGAAGGGGGTCAACGTCTCATCCTCGCCCCGATCCCCGTCGTATAACGGAACATCCATCTGCTGGGATAGGGCCTCGATGAGCTGCGTGTCGGTGATGGCGCCCATCTGGATGAGGACCTGGCCG
>Ga0315287_10004444_pt1 | contig 13697 bp, 14 predicted proteins | sample YL17G11_0_MG_FD_205037 | JGI IMG/M metagenome (GOLD analysis project Ga0315287, IMG submission 205037) | Sediment microbial communities from Yellowstone Lake, YNP, Wyoming, USA - YL17G11_0 | ecosystem: Environmental > Aquatic > Freshwater > Lake > Sediment | place: USA: Wyoming | collected... | reverse complement strand
TTGCCGGCCTTCTCATCACGCCGGTCGTCCTTTGCCTTGGCTTGCTTGTCAGCCTCGCCTTTGGCCTTGGCATCCTTGGCCTCGGGCAAGGGAACCAGCTTGTACATCTTGCCGTCGATCTTGACCACCATCCCGTCGCCACCGGAGGCTTTCGGGGCATCCTTCGCCGACGCTCCTGCCGTCAGCGCAACCAGGATCGCCAGCGCCATCGTTACTTTCACCCAATTCGTCTGCATTGCTTGTGCTCCTTCTTCTGTCCAACCAATGTTCCCAGATGAATGCTCGCCCACGACCGCCGTGGACGGTATAACTTCGGTTCTGTCCGGCCTCAGATCACCAAATCACCGCGCCAATGTAGAGCCAGTCGGATTAGAGGGACATTAGAGGTGTGACGATCAACTGATTCTTCTTGTCAGTGCTCTTTGGCGGCCTCAGCGAGTCGTAGCGGGATTCCCAGATGAGGATTGCGCCGTCCACAATCAACGTCCGGGCGGCCGGGGAATACCCGCCTACGCCGAGAGGCTACGGCGGGCAGGTCGCCGGTTCTCCCGAAGGGATGCCTGCACCGTTAACCGTCACTTTCTTCGCATGATGGAAAGATTTCCCTCGCGCAATGGTCACAAAGGTCGCAGAGGAAAAGAGATGAGCATTGAACATTTGGCATTGAGCATTTGGCATTTGGCCCCGCTTCGGGGCCTAGTCTTCCAGCACCCTTCTCGCCCTGTTGCCAAGCCTCGTGATGATCTCGTAGGTGATGGTGCTGCACAGGCGGGCGAGGTTTTCGGCGCTGTGCGGGTTGGCCTGGTCGTTGGAGATAATCTCCACCTCGTCGCCGATGGTCGCATCCGGCACGTCGGTCAGGTCGATGATCACCTGGTCCATCGCCACGCGCCCGCGGAGGGGCACGTCCCGGCCGCGGATGCGCATCGTGGCCCGGCCGGACAGGCATCGCGGGTAGCCGTCGGCGTAGCCCACGGGCACCAGGCCGACAAGCGTGTCTGCTGGCACGGTATAGGTAAGCCCGTAGCCGCACTTATGGCCGGCAGGGAGGGTCTTTAGCTGCATGAGCCGGCCCGTCAGGCGCAGGGCGGGTTTCAGCGGCAGTTTGCGGACCATCTCATCGGACGGCGGGTAGCCGTAAATGGCTATTCCCGGGCGGACCATGTCCAGGTGGGCCTGGGGCAGGTCGATGGTGGCGGCGGAGTTGGCGGCGTGCAGGCAGAGCCCGCTGTGTCCGCCGCAGGCGTCGACGGCTGCCAGGAACGTGTCCAACTGTCGGCGGGCGTAGGACTTGTCCGTCTCATCGGCCGTGGCGAAGTGGGTGTACATGCCCGTGACGGCTATGGATGGCTCCCCGCGGGCCATGTCCATCAGCCCCGGCGCGGCCTCCGGCAGCACGCCGGAGCGGCCCATGCCGCTGTCCACCTTCACGTGAACGTCGGCGACGCTGCCCACCTCGCGTGCGACCTGTGCGACGGCGACGACTTCAGCCGGCGAGACGATTGTCAGCGTCACGTTTTGGGCGATCAGCTCAGCCAGCGTGTCACGAAGCTGGTTGCCCTCGACGTTAACGCAGGCCGAGAAGAACATCAGCAGCGGCCTTTCGTAGCCGAGGCCGCGAAGGGTCAGGGCCTCCTCCGGGTTGGTCACGGCCAGCCAGTCCGCATGCCGGCTGAGCAGGCCCAGGAGGTTTGTCAGCCCGTGGCCGTAGCAGTCGGCCTTGACGACGGCGCAGAGCTTGGTTGCCGGCGGGAGGCACGCGCGCAGCAGGCGGATGTTGTGCTCAATGGCGGATGTCGAGATGTGGGCGGTCAGGTAGCTTTCCATGGCGATTGCCGCCCCCGGCGATGCGTCGCCGGCTGGCTGGGTTAGAGTATATCATCTTTACCGTCTTTAGCGAAAGGCATCATTTACGTTGAGTCCGGGATGAGTATTGTGCCTGGCCCTGGCGTTTGGAGCATTTGAATTTGGCGATTCGGATTTGTTTCGGATTTCGTGCTTTGAATTTCGGATTTTGGAATTGTATTGGCACCGTCTTGACTCCGACGTATAATATAGTTGCCAAATCGGGGCCGCGGTCCCCGTGCGAGTTTGGCGGCCGCTGACGCGAGGTGCGAACATGAACAGGTCGAAAGGCTTCACGCTTGCGGAACTGATGGTGGTCATAGGCATCATCGCGCTTCTGGTGGCGATCATAATGCCATCGTACAGCAGCGCAGGAGCCGAGGTTCGACGTGTTCTGTGCCTGAACAACCTCAACAAGATCAACCAGGCCACCCAGACGTGGGCGACGCGGTCAATGTCGTGGGACCAGCACGCCCTGGCTGAGGGCGGCTGGACCGCGGTGGTTGAGACCCTGACCGGCGGCCACGAGGTGCTCCGGTGTCCGGAGGGCGCCCAGCTTGCCGACGGCAGCCCCGTCGAGAGCTTGATCGTCATCCGCGAAAGCCCGACCAGCAGCGTGGCCATTCCGCTGCTCGAGATGAACAAGAACGGCGGGTTCGCCGGGGCGTTCAAGACCCTCAAACTGTCCGGCACGCAGTACGCTCTGGGCGAGGGCAAAACTATCGTGCCCATGCCGTACGTGCCTGATTCCAACCCCAACCTCTACTGGTGGGGCTACGACGACGGCGCGATCGGAACGGGCGACTACGACTTCCAGGACCTCACCATCCGCGTGACCAAGAACGGCGACGGCACGGCGACGTTAGCCATCCTGGCCAGTACCGGCGGCAACCCCGAGGTCTGGTCGCCGGACTTAAAGATCTGCTACGCCAAGACCCAGGACATCAACGAGCACCACTACGGGGGCAAGACCATAACGACGAAGCTAAACGTCGGCGGCGCGACGCATTACGGCATGAACCTCGCCAGGATCGACATGCGACAGTTGGACAAGATACAGGTCATGGACTACCCAAACGCCATTGCCGCAAGCACCGACAACTGGGACGTTAAGGAGTGGGACGAGAACAAGGATGGCCGGCCGGACTTCCTTCGCCACATAGGCAAGCTAAACGCGGCAATGCTTGGGGGTTCGGCCAAGACATATTACCGGTGGCAGTTGGACCCGGTGGACGTCGAGGTCGAGCGCCAGTTGTGGGAGAAATGACGCCGGCGGGGCAAGGCCTATCGAGCAGGTACACGCTGTCAGCTTGGCTCGCCGGCACGCACTTCGGGCGCCGGCCGTCGGCATTCAGGGAGATTCATCAGTGCGCATTCGTGTTCTCATCGCCGTTGCCGCAGCGCTGGTCGTGGCCCTCGGGGCCAAATACATTTTCTTCTCCAGCCCGCCGCGGGATCAGAAGGCGGACCAGGCACGCGTGAAGGCAGAGCAGTTGGTTCGCGTCAAGGACGTCGAGGGCCTGTGCAAGGAGGTTCAAGGCTCCGACGAGCACGCGGCCAAGCTGGCGGTCTCGGCCCTGGGTGATCTAGGCGAGGTCGCACGCTCGGCGATCCAAGGGGCCCTGAGCGACCGCCGACCCGCCGTCCGTGAAAAGGCCGCCACTTCCTTTGCCAAGGTCGCCACGCGCGAGCAGGCCGACAAGCTGGCAAACATAGTCAAGAAGGACGAGTCGCCCGACGTGCGCGCCGCGGCCGTTGCGGGTCTGGACCGCATGTTCGCGTTCCAGGAGATGGACGCGATCATCGACGCGATGGAAGACCCCGATCCGGCCGTAAGGCGAAGGGCCTCCACGGCCGCCATCAAGTTCTCCGGAGTGACCGTCCAGTACTACCCCGACGCCTCGCTGGAAGAGTGCCGCCAAGGCGCCCAGCGCATGCGCCAGTACTGGGAAAAGAACAAGGTCAACACCATGAAATTACTTACCTCTTACTACCAGTCGCATTATGGGCAGGCGGCGGACAAGGAGTAGGAAAGGACGATCCCATGCTTGGCGGCTTCCAGGACCTCTCCGCGGAGTACTTTTCCGAGATCCTCACTCGCAGGGCCCACAAGGCGGTGGAGATTAACGAGATCGCGGTCATGGACTATGCCGATTCGCCCAACAACATCCGCGGGTCGGCGGGTCTCAGGAAGGTGGACCTCGTAACGAGCCAGGGGCCGCTGAGCCTGATGGTCAAGGTGCTCGGCCTGGCCCGAAAGCGTGAGGCGGAGGTCTGGCAGTTTCTCAGCCAGGCCGGGGCAATGCCGATCCCCGAGGTTTACCACGTCGAGCTCGACTCGCGCCAGGGCAACTACGGCGTGATAACCGAATTTTTAGGCCCGCTGAGCCAGGCCGAGACGTGGAGCCCCGACGTGTGCCGGCTGGTCGGTGGAGCCTTGGCGGTCCTGCACAGGCGGTGGTGGGGCAAGCTCGACGAGGCGCCGGGCTTCCTGCCCGTGCCCGATCAGCCCACCGAGAGCCGGGCCGAGGCTCTCGCCAGGCGGTTCATAGACCGGCTCAGCGAGGACGATCGCGCCGTGCTGTACTCGACCGTGCCGGAGGTGTTCTCGCTGCTGGTCAGCCTGCTGCGGATGCCGCCGGAGTTCTTCGCCGAGCCCAAGGCGATGCCTCGCACGGTCATTCACGGCTCGCTTGACCGCTCCGAGGTCCTGTTCCGCCCGGGCGGCAAGCACGTCGAGCCCGTGCTGATCGACTGGGAATCCGCCCGGTGCGGGCGATGCACCGAGGACCTGGCCGGCCTGCTCAACAGTCTGCCGCCGGACATCCGCGCCGCCGGGCGCGATCCGATGGTCAACGCGTACATCGAGGCCCTCCACGAGGCCAACATCGGCATTCAGACCGGCTATCTCCAGGAGAGGATCGACAGTCGGCGAGTTCTGATGGCCGCCCGCGATCTGCCCACGATGTGCCGGACCTACCTCCAGCGCAAGGACATGCCCGAATACCGCCAGTGGTGCCGCTGGTTCCTCGACCGAGCCGGCAAAGACGTTGCCGAACTCCACCAACTCCTCAGACAGATCCAGGGGGGATGACCCTCCGGGAGCCGCGACCGGTGGGCGGGGGCAGGCCGCTGTTCAGCAGTCGTGCATTTACGCATGTATGATGGAAGAGCATGGTTACCGCGTCCGCGCGGGACTCCCCAATCCGTGGGGCTCCCGTCACTACGAACAGCCCCTCGACCAGCCTGGACGGAGTATTGGGAAGGTAAGATTTATCAGGGGTAAATCTCTCTGGCCCGCTCTCGGCCCGGTGGTGTAGAATAGCGATCGGCGTTGCCAATAACGCGACGCGATAAACGGGAACGGATAATGGCGACATGGGATGACTTGAGCGCGGAAGCCCTGCGGGCCGCGAAGGCCCTGGAAAAGGCGGGCTGCTATCGAGGCTGCGTGAGCCGGGCCTACTATTCGGTTTACTGCGCCGCGGCTGGTCGGGTTGTCGGCAAGGGCGTGAAGTTTCGTCACGGCTGGCAGAATCCGGCCCACGAACAACTTCCCGGTTTGATTCGCGGCCGGTTTGTAACAGTCAGCGAAACAGACCGGTGGGAATTGGTTAAGACGCTGAGGCGGCTGCGATTCGTGAGGACGGATGCAGATTACCGTCCCCGGGCTTCGGTAGATGAGACACTTGCAAGGAATGCCCTGCGTGACGCCAGTTACTTTCTTAAGATAATTGAGAGGCTGTTATGAAGAAGAAGAAGCTGACGCGACATGACGTTGGCATGAAGGTCGAGCAGTCGCTGGTTCAACACCAGCGCCCCGGTTGGCGAGTTGAGGTTGTAAAGAAAGGTATCCATCAGGAAGATGACTGGTGGTACGTCCCTGTCCGGCCTGATCAGGAAACGAGGCGGACAATCCAGTATTACGACATCCTGGCCGAGGTCGAGTCAGAGCTTCAGGACCAGGAGAATCTCAATATCCTGCTCGTGCCCGTTTCCGGTGAAGACTGACCGGAATGTCCACGCTTGAAGTTCTTGCTATCGCCGTTGCACTTGGCCTGGACGCGATGAGCGTCTCAGCCGCCATCGGGGTGCGCTGGCACGGGCCTAGGCAGAAGTTTCGCCTGGCCTGGCACATGGGGCTGTTCCAGTTCCTGATGCCCGTTCTCGGCTGGCTTGGCGGGGCGCAGTTGGCGTCGCTGCTGGATAAAATCGGCTCGTACGTCGCCGCGGCGCTGGTCTTCGCCGTGGCGGGCAAGATGCTCTACGAGGCCGTCAAGAGCCATCCCGGCGCGGCCGAGCAGGCCGTGGCGACGGCCCCGGCGGAGGCGACTGCGACTGCAACATCGCGGCCCGACCCCACGCGCGGCTGGTCGCTGGTGGCCCTGTCCGTCGCCACAAGCCTCGACGCCCTGGTGGTCGGCTTCTCGCTGGGCCTCAAGGGCGCGTCGAGCATCGTCTGGCCCAGCCTGGTCATCGGCGTTATCGCCGCGGCGATGAGCCTGGCCGGCGTGATGGTCGGCAAGAGCCTCGGCGACAGGTTCGGCAAACCCGCCGAAATCGCCGGCGCCGTCGTGCTGATGCTCCTGGCGGCGAGCTTCCTGGTCTGGTAAGGGGGGAGGAGAAGCAATTGCGGATTGCGGATTGCGGATTGGGGACAAGAAGGCGCGGAGACACGGGGCGCGGAGAACGCGGAGGGAAAAAGAAGGGAGCAGGAAAAGAAGGAAGTAGTAGTTAGTAGATAGGGAGTAGGAAGGCATCTGTGACAATACCGCTTTAGCTTGCCGAACCATGGTCGGCTGCAAGGAAGAGGAGAAACAGTATGGTGTCCACATATTCAGCTATTCTAAACAAGCCTAGGGTTGCCGCTGCAGTTACAGTCTCTTCAGCACTTTTCTCGGTAGTCAGTATCGCACTGCTTGCGGCCTTCGGGTCGGGGGCCCAAACGGAGAATGGGGGTGGGGCTACTACACAGGCAGCATCTGACAAGCCGAGCGGGGAGAATGTACCCTCACTCGTGATTCGCGCAGAGGATACGCGAGTTCCGCTTGGCCGTTCGTGCAGATTTTTTGTGGAGCTTCACAATGTTGGCCACTCCCCTCTCACCGTATACATGCCAGGCCTGACGTGTTATCCGGAATTGCATACCGGTAGAGAGTATACTGGGACGATTGATGAATATGGTCCGCCAATGACCTTTGGGAGAGTGGCGCACCGTAATGCTAGAGCGGACTTCGTGGTCCTTGAGCCCGGCGACTACTATGGGCGCGCCTACATATGGGATGCGCCTGACTTAGGATCAGTTACTCTTGCCTGCGAATACGAGAACACGAAGTCAGGCAAGCAGTTGGGATTCTCTGCATGGGTTGGTAAGACAGGCTGGCTGAAGTCTGCCGAGGTTCGCATCAGCGGTGGAGCGGAATCATTGGCGCTTTTAGAGAAGCAGATGGACCAAACTGGCCTAGCGCGTGTTGTGGTTATACGAAAGCTCGGATATTTGGGGGAAGATGGGGCAATCCCAGCGCTTCTGCGAACACTGGACGACAAGACGGTAGTCGAAGGTGCGCGTCGATATCAAGACGCGGCTGCATATGCTTTGCAGCGGTTGGCGGGTAAAGACCTTGGGCTGCCCAGGGAGAACGAGTTTGATCCCGAAAAGCATGTTGTCATGGTTCGTGAATGGGCGGAGAAGTATCTGAAGGATCATGAAGCAAAGAAGGACAAGCACGAACGGAATGAAGATAAATCGAAGTGACCAAGTCTGGATCTCAAGGACAGAGGTCTGATGTCTCTGGCCTCCGGGACAGATACAATAACCCGGAAGAGCAAAGGTATCTGTCCCCACAACTCCATGAGACATGTTCGCCACGATCCGACGCGAGAGGCGTGGTTGCTTCGCGCAAAGGGCTCCGCAAACCACGGCACCCACGCCCGGGGCCTACGGTCGTGGCGGCATAATAAAAAGCCCCCGGCACTGAAGCGCCGGGGGCATTATCTGTATATCTCTGCGGCTCTGAGTCTCCCTCCTTCGCTGAAGCTTCGGAGGGCAAGCTGCGGTTCTTTAATCCGCAACCCGCCTGCCGAAGCCTTGGCGAAGGCAGGTCTGCAATCACCAACCCGCCCCTCGACTTCGCTCGGGACCATGAGCCTGCCGAATGGCAATCCGCAATCCGCAATCGGCTTGCGGGTGAAACCCGCAATCTCTACGTTCCTTCATGCACCTTTTCGAGCTGCGTGCCGTTCTCGGCCGGGGTCTCGCCGCTGCCCTCGAAGTACAGGTGGTCCTTCTCGTCGGGCGTAGCGGCCTTCCTGACGCTCACATTGATCTTCGTCTTGCCGCGGTAGTTGCCGCGGAGGATGTCCTCGCTGATGGGGTCCTCGATGTTGTGCTCGATCGCCCTTCGCAGCGGACGCGCGCCGAAGTCCGGGTTGTAGCCCTTGTCGATCAGGAACGCCTTGGCCTCGTCCGTCAGCTCCAGCTCCAGGTGGTGTTCGCCCAGACGCTGGCGGACCTTGCGCAGCTCGTAGCCCACGATCGTGTCCAGGTCGCCGCGGCTGAGCGTCTTGAATACGATGATGTCGTCGAGCCGGTTGAGGAACTCCGGCCGGAAGTGCCGCTCCACCTCCTTGTGCAGCAGGTCCTTCATCTTCTCGTACGTCGTCTCCGTGTCGAGCCGCGAGAAGCCGAACCCGCCGCCGGACTTTATCAGCTCGGCGCCGATGTTCGTCGTCAGGATCAGCACCACGTTGCGGAAGTCGATCTTCCGCCCGAACGAATCGGTGATGTGGCCCTCTTCCATGATCTGGAGCAGCGTGTTGAACACGTCGGGGTGGGCCTTCTCGATCTCGTCCAGCAGCACCACCGAGTACGGGCGCCGCCGGATCTTCTCGGTAAGCTGCCCGCCTTCCTCGTAGCCGACGTATCCGGGCGGCGCGCCGATCAGCCGGGAGACGTTGTGCTTCTCCATGTACTCCGACATGTCGATCTGCACCAGGGCGTCCTCGTCGCCGAACATGAACTCCGCAAGGGCCTTGCTCAGCAGCGTCTTGCCGACGCCGGAAGGCCCGGCGAAGATGAAGCTGCCCATCGGCCTGCGCGGGTCCTTCAGGCCCGACCGCGCCCGGCGGATGCTCTTGGCCACGGCCGCGATCGCCTCGTGCTGGCTGACCACCCGCTTGTGAAGCTCGTTCTCCAGTTCCAGCAGGCGCTGGGCCTCTTCCTTATCCAGGCGGGTCAGCGGAACGCCCGTCATCTTGGAGACCACCTCGCCGATGACATCCTCGTCGACAACCCCGCCGACCTCGCCGGTCTTGGCCTTCCAGTCGGTCTTCAGCTCGTCCTTCTTGAGGCGCAGCTTCTCGGCCTCGTCGCGCATCTCGGCCGCCCGCTCGTAGTCGGCGTTCTTGACCGCCTCGTCCTTTTCGAGCTGGAGCCGCTCGATGTCGGCCTCCAGGTTCGTCAGGTCCGGCGGCTTGGTCATGCTCTTGAGGCGTATGCGCGCGCCGGCCTCGTCGATCACGTCGATGGCCTTGTCCGGCTGGACTCGCCCCGTGACGTACCGGCTGGAAAGCTCGACGGCCCTGTCAAGGGCCTGGTCGGTGAACCGCACGCGGTGGTGGGCCTCGTAGCGGTCCCGCAGGCCTCGGAGAATCGCCAGGGTCTGCTCGCGGTTCGGCGGGTTGACGATGATCGTCTGGAACCGCCGCTCCAGCGCGCCGTCCTTCTCGATGTACTTGCGGTACTCGTCCATCGTCGTGGCGCCGATGCACTGGATCTCGCCGCGGCTCAGCGACGGCTTGAGCACGTTGGCCGCGTCGATGGCGCCCTCGGCCCCGCCGGCGCCGACCAGCGTGTGAAGCTCGTCGATGAACAGTATCACGTTGCGCGCCCGGCGGACCTCGTTCATCACGGCCTTGATCCGCTCCTCGAACTGCCCGCGGTACTTGGTCCCAGCCACCATCATCGCAAGGTCCAAGCCGACGATCCGCCGCTCGTGGAGAATCTCGGGGACCTCGTTGGAGACGATCTTCTGGGCCAGGCCCTCGACTATGGCCGTCTTGCCCACGCCGGCCTCGCCCAGCAGAACCGGGTTGTTCTTCGTCCGCCGGCAGAGAATCTGGATGACGCGCTCGATCTCATCTTGCCGGCCGATAACCGGGTCGAGCTGGCCCTCGCGGGCCAGTTCCGTCAGGTCCCGCCCGAAGTTGTCCAGCGCCGGGGTCTTGCTCTTGCCTCGCCTGGCCGGACCCTCGCCGGGTATTCCCCCGGGCGGGGGGGCCTCTTCCGTCGGCTCGACGCCCGCGCCTAGCAGGTTCAGCACCTCCTCGCGGACCTCGTCGAGCTTGAGGCCCAGGTTCATGAGCACCTGTGCCGCCACGCCTTCATGCTCGCGCAGCAGGCCCAGAAGAATGTGCTCGGTGCCCACGTAATTGTGGCTGAGGTTGCGGGCCTCCTCGATGGAGTACTCTATAACCTTCTTGGCGCGCGGCGTTTGCGGCAACTTGCCCATGGTGACCATGTCCGGGCCGGGCTTTACGAGCTTCTCGACCTCCATGCGGACCTTGTGCAGGTCCACGCCGAGGTTCTTCAGCACGTTTGCCCCGACGCCTGAACCTTCCTTCACCAGGCCCAGCAGAATGTGCTCGGTGCCGATATATTCGTGATTGAAACGCTGGGCCTCCTGGTTGGCCAGCGCCATCACTTTTCGCGCGCGTTCGGTGAATCTTTCGAACATTTCCTGATTATCCTCGCTCCCTGGGGAGCTTTCCAGCCTACCACTGGGCGCTGCTTATCCGGCTCTGATTATCCTGGCTTCCTGGGGAGCCATAAAACTCCCGCCGAAAAGCTTCCGCCGACAGGACGCCCTGGGTCCCTCCTGTCCGCGCACCTTATTCTAGCAGCCCGCCGGCCGCCATTCAAGCATTGCCGACCGCCCGCGCGGTGCGCCCAAGCCCAGGCCAAGCCCACGCCAAGCCGGAGCGTCTCTGTTACTATCGTCCATCCAATACCCAAGGTTCAAGTCCCGTTTGGCCGAATGATGCATTTTGCACCGCCCCGCACATCCCCGTACATGCCGAAACAGCCGCGAAATCGGATATTCACGCCGGCCGGAACTCGACCCAGCTTGTCCCGATGAACTCAACATCATCGTCCCAGTCCCATACGCCGGCCTTTTCTTCCAGCCACTTCCGCGCAATTTCAAACGGCTTGGCCGGATCGGGCGGCGGGGCGGAAGAACTGAAGCCGAGAATCTCAGGACCAACACCTCCGGCGGGTGTCGGTTCAAAGATTGTCGATTATGCCGGAAACGGGCTAGGATCAGGTGGCGGAGATTTTCTGACCTCGGGTGGCGCTTTCATGGTGATGGGCGCCGGCACGTCGGCTATTCCCATGAGTTTGAACGCTGATCTTTCAAGGGGGTAAAGGTAGCGCCGGAAAACTTCCGTCTCAATCTGCTTCCAAGGCACCCACCGAATCGGCTTGGCGAGGTAGCGGATCGTCCGCGCCAGACCATATAACGGCTGGTAATTCCTCCAGATGAATTCGTACCTGGAGGTGCGCATCAACGTGTCGTTACGGGCCGCATGTGTTGTGATGCCCTCCGCCTTGTCATGCTTGAGGAGCGCATCGATAGCGTGAAGGGCGGTGTAGAAAGAGGCTGTCACGGCCCAGTCGGGGAATTGGGGATCAATCGTGCTGATGAACGCCCGGTTATGTTGCCATTGCTTGATGTGGTCTGTCGGCATCTGAGTAAACTTCACGAGCCGTCTTTGGAATGATAAAGCGGTCTATTTCGTCGGCAGGCACCTGATGGATCTCCACCGGCCCGACGTTGAAGGACCGCACAAGTTTGACGTTCAACTCGGCCAAGTGGTCGGCCAGATCGAAGTCGAACGATTCACTGCGCGGCACAAAGAAAAGCCCGATGCCAACACCACGCGGGACGGCGTAACAAGCGCGGATTTGATTGGCTCGCACCTTAGCCCATTCCAGAACCTCGTCGAACATGGCTTTGCATTCGCCGAACCAAACTTCAAGGCTGATGCCAAGGCGGCAACCTTCAATCACTTGTCGCCCAGTCCGAACGAACAGATCGTTGTTCTCAGGGTGCAGGACGTATTGGCGCTCACCATCAGCATCCTCAAGGATGTGGCGCTCGCGCTCAGTCTGCTTGTCTTGATTGCCGGTCATGCTTTGGTTCTCGCGGGCCTACTCGGTGGGTATCGACTGATTATAACCAGTTCCTTGATCTCGTCCATGGGAATCTTATGTCTGCCGCCCGCCGTGTCAAGCGCTGTTTCTGGGAAATGTCGCCGAAGCGTGGTTGCGGGCAAGGCCCCTGGCAGCGTACGATAGCTGGACTTGTGTCGTGTTCGACAGAGGCCCCTGGTGACCGGCGACGAATGCTCCGGCTTCGAATAGAAGACAATCTGCGTCCGCCCATGCCGGCAGACCCGTACTGGCGAGATGTGCTGTCGGTGGCGCTGCTGCTGATACTGGCGTCGGTGCTCATTCCTTCCTGGGACATGGCCAGGGACACCCTGCTGTCCATGGTGGCCGCGCACATGGCCTCCAGCCTGCTGCTGGGCGCGCTGGGCTTCCTGCTTGCCCTGCGATGCGGGGCGCTGGACCTGAGCGTTTGGGTCGCGGCGGGGCTGGGCGGCGTGGTGGCGGCGGCACTGATAAACTCCGGCGTCGGCGTCTGGCCGTCTTTTGCCGTTGCCGGCGCCGCGGGGCTGGCGGTGGGGCTGCTCAACGGCGCCCTTGTCGGCCTTGTCGGCCTGCCCAGCCCGTTGGTAACGGCCGTGACGGGCATGGGAGTGGTCTGGCTGCTTGCCTGGCTTATCCCCGGCCGGCAGATTACCGTGCCCGAGCAGGCCTTCGACGCGTACTTCCGGCACGTCTCCGGCGTGCTGGCCGTTCGCGTGATGATGGTTTCGGTGGTGTACCTGGCGACGGTGGTCGTGCTTGTGGTAGTGGACTGGACAGTGTGGATGGGCACGGAGTTTCCGCGCCGGCTGAGCCTGACGGCTGCCCTTGCGGCATCGGGGCTGCTGGCGGCACTGGGCGGAGCGGCGTTTCTTATCGACAACGGTCTGGCGCCCGTGCCGACGCGGCTGATAGACGACCTGCGTGTCCCGGCCGCGGCGCTGCTGGCCGGCGGGCTGTTCCTCGGCCGGCGGGGGCGCGAACTGCTGGCGGGCCTGAGCCTGCCTTCGGCGCTGCTGATCTGCACGATCTGGCGGCAGAAGGCATGGAACCTGCCCGCCCCGGGCCTTGGCTGGGAATTGCAGATGCTCGTGCTGATGGGAATGGTCATCGCGGTGCATCTGGCGTTCGGGCGATACGTCGAGGCACGCGGCACAGGCCGACGCCTGCCGGGGGTCGGGGTGCTGCTGACCATCGCCGGAATCGCCGCCGTTGCCGCGGCCGCAAACTTCAGGTACTGGCCCGTGCATGATGCATTGCACCTTGTGGGCATCGCTATCTGGCTGGCGGGCATGCCGGCCGTCATAATATCATTCCGCCGCGAGCGCCGCCTGGCCGCGATGGGACTGGACGGCCCGCGGTCGCCGTCCGTCGGACAATACATCTCCGACAATGGCCTGTGACTGCCCTGTGAGGTCCGATCATGTGCTTGAAGGGCAAGAAGCAAGCCAAGGACGAGCCCGGACACTTCCACTGTAAGGATTGCGGAGCAATCTCCAAGAAGAAACCCCGGCTCTGCAAGCCCAAGAAGATCAAGTAATACGCATTCAAAATGAAGCTCGCGCGAGCGGCTTCTTTTCAGCCCCGTTCACGGGGCTTTGATCCGCCGCAGGCGGAGTATAGACCAGGCCTTTGAGGCCTG
>Ga0315287_10004443_pt1 | contig 13697 bp, 14 predicted proteins | sample YL17G11_0_MG_FD_205037 | JGI IMG/M metagenome (GOLD analysis project Ga0315287, IMG submission 205037) | Sediment microbial communities from Yellowstone Lake, YNP, Wyoming, USA - YL17G11_0 | ecosystem: Environmental > Aquatic > Freshwater > Lake > Sediment | place: USA: Wyoming | collected... | reverse complement strand
GGACTACTTTATCCGTAAACAGACGCTGGTTAATGCCGAGCGATTCATCACCCCCGAATTAAAAGAAAAAGAATCATTAATTTTGAATGCCGATGAGAGGATGAAGGAGCTGGAGTATAAGATCTTTACTGAAGTTCGTTTAAAAGTTGCCGGGTATACCGCCGAGCTTCAAAAGCTAGCTCAAAACCTCGCGCAAATCGATGTTTTTCTTTCTCTGGCGGAAGTCGCGGTTGAAAATCATTACTGTAAACCAGAGTTATCCGATGAACAGGTTATTCGGATCAGCGGGAGCCGTCATCCGGTGGTGGAGAAGACCATCGGTGAATATAAATTTGTGCCGAATAATATTGATTTGGATGATGAAAAGAGCCGTTTTCTTTTGATCACCGGACCGAACATGGCGGGCAAATCGACTTATATGCGTCAAACCGCCTTGATCTGCCTGATGGCTCAGATCGGTTCCTTTGTGCCGGCAAAAAAAGCGGAGCTTTGTTTGATCGACCGCATCTTTACCCGGATCGGGGCGATGGATGATATCTTTTCCGGACAATCCACCTTTATGCTGGAAATGACCGAGACCTCCAACATTTTAATCAATGCCACCGAAAAAAGTTTAATTATTCTGGACGAAATCGGGCGGGGGACCGCTACCTTTGATGGGATGTCGATCGCCGCCGCGGTGGCTGAGTATATCCATTCCCGCATAAAAGCAAAGACCTTATTTGCCACGCACTATCATGAGATCACCCAGCTGGCCGCCAAACACCCGGGCATGAAAAACTTGAATGTGCTGGTCAAAGAAGAAGGGGATCAGGTTACCTTCCTGCACAAGATCGTAGATGGGACGGCGGATAAATCTTACGGCATCCAGGTCGCCAAACTGGCCGGACTGCCGAAAGAAGTTGTAGAACGGGCGAAACAAATATATAATACTTTGGAAATGGTTGAGAACGATCTGAGTAAAATCAAAACCCAAAAGCTAAAAGTTAAAAATCAAAATAAGAAAATAAGGGATCAGGATCAGGTCGGTTTATTCTAAAAAGAAAGGATGAGCAGATGAAAAAGATATTGGTAATTTGTTGTTTTGCTGTTCTATTATTGGCTGAGGGAGCGATGGCGATGCAGCCGGCGATTATCGGGGGGATAAGAGACGGATTGGCGGTTGGTTTTATGGGGGATCAGCAGGTCGGCAGGAATTTTGGCCTGCGCATCGGACTGGAAGCCGATACCGGCAGCCAGCCGATCATCTTTTTCTTTGGGGGTAAATTTTATCTGGCTAATATTGGCCGGCGTATGCCCATGTCACTAGGAGTAGCGCTGGTGAGTTATTTTGGCAATCGAAACGCTGATTTTGGCTTAGGTTTATCCTTTATTTTTAATAATCTATTTGATTTAAAACCGTTCTTTCTTGAATTAGGAGTGGATGCGGTAGGAAGAGGTAAATTCCAGGCGCAGTTTGGTTATAAATTATATTGAAAAAAGTGAAAGGGGAGATTTATGTATAAAAAATTAATCGTTATCGGTTTGCTTTTTGCCCTGGCTCTGCCAGCGATGGCTTTTTGGTCGCTATCTTCAAAGCAAAAACTGAAGGTGACAGCAGATACCTGGATCTATCAGTTTAAGCCGGACAAAAATTATGGTAACGGTTGGGGCTGGGCGGATATCACCGATCCCACCAAGTCGGTCACGGTTCCAAAAATGTTTCTCGGCTTCGGAGGCGCGGATAAAAAAACTATCTTATTAAAATTTGACCTGTCGGCATTGAAAAAGAATAAGGGCATAAAAAAAGCAGAAGTTGCCATCTACAATGATTTTGCCGGATCGGCCATGGCGATTAAAGTGGATGCCAGGAAAGTTATTTCCTCCTGGGAAGAAATGGGCGTGACCTATAACAAAAAGCCACAAACCACGGAAAAGATACTTTCCAGCACAGTCTTTCAGGGTGCGATTGATTTCGCACAAAAGGGAAAGTGGTATAAGTTTGATGTGACGCCGGCGGTCCAGTCCTGGCAAAAGGGCGAACCCAATTATGGCATCATGCTCGATCCCGAAGGGGATGCCGGGGTAGATTTTGATATTATCGCCAGAGAATATTCGGATAAAGCAAGTTACGTGCCGGTCTTAGAAGTCCAATATCAGTGAGATGAAAGTTCTCCTCGCCGGTTACAATGTTGATAGCGAAGTTCTTGAAGATTTAAAAAACCATAGCCGAAAGCGGTCCGATGTTACCCCCGAAACCCTCTCGGCCGCTTATGCCAGGATTTCCCGTGATCCGCGCCCCATCGATGAACTGCGTCGCATTGCCCGGGATGAAGTGGAAAAAGCCCGCCGTTCCAACCAGAATATCATTTTTAAAATGGGGCACCACAGCATCGCCGAACACGCCGTCTTTAATTTTGATTTGATCGGGATCTCCCGCCTGGCGCTGGAAGAGCTGGAAAAGTTTCGTCTTGGCTCTTATACCGAGAAATCACAACGTTACCAGAGGCTCGAAGATAATTTTATTATCCCGGAGGAGCTGAAAAGGACCAGGCTGGAAAAAGAATGGGTTGCGGTGATAAAGCAACAAAATGATTTTTACCAAAAGTTAATCGGGAAAGAGGTGGAACCGGAAGATGCCCGCTATGTAACCTCGCTGGCCACCCTGGGGCAGGTAGGGTTGACGATTAATGCGCGGAATCTTGAGCTCCTGTTTCGCCGCTTTGCTTCCCATCCCCTGGCCGAGATCCAAACCCTGGGCCAGGAAATGTTCAAATTGGTGGAAACGATCGCTCCCTCGATCATTCTTTTTACTAAAGCCAATGATTTTGACCAGAAAACTTATCCCGAGCTAAACCAGGCATTTAAGGGCATAAAGGGGCAGAACAAGAAAAAGCGGGACGAAGAAGTGACCTTGGTCAATTATACTAAGAAAGCAGATGCGATTTTGATCGCGGCTTTGCTACATTCTTCCACGGGTTTGTCCTTTAAGGATTGCATGCACCAAGCGCTAAAAATGAGCAATAAAGCCAGGCAAAGCATTGTTGAAACCTGTTTTAAATACGCTGAGTTTTATGATCGCCCGCTCAGGGAATTTGAATACCCGGAATTAACTTATGATTTAATCGTTTCCGCTGCCTGTTTCGGGCAGCTGAAGCGGCATCGTATGGCAACCCTTACTTCTCAAGCTTATAATCCTTCTCTGGGGGTGACACTTCCGGAATCGATCAAAAGGGCGGGAATGGTAAATGGCTTTAGAGCAATGATAAATCGTACCAATCAGATCTTTAAGAAAATCAGCAAAGAAAAATCAATTGCCGCCCAGTATGTGTTGACCAACGCTCATCGCAAACGGGTGTTATTCAAGGTTAATGCGCGGGAGCTTTACCATATTTCAAGGTTGCGCGAAGATCAGCACGCCCAATGGGATATTCAGGCGCTTTCAAAACAAATGACGAGCCTGGCCAAAAAAGTTATGCCCTATAGTATGTCGTTTATTGGGGGTAAAGATAGTTATCCAGAAAAATACGCTTCTCACTTTGGCAAAAAACCAAAAATGCTCCCACTTTACTAGCGCCCGGCGTCAGGTGATCAAATTGCTAAAACGTTTTATTATTTTATTTATACTGCTGGACAATTATTTGACCCAGATCCCGAAGAAGGTTTTGTTCAGGACCAGGTGGAAATTACAGGGAAAATGTAAAGAGTGTGGAAATTGCTGCCAGGCAATTTATTTGCAAATTAGCCCCCGCCAGCTGGCGAGCCGTTTATTTACAAAGTTAGCCGTTGCCTGGATCAGCTGGATTTATGATTTTAAACTATTGAAAATCGATTTTGATAATTTCTATTTAGTTTTTTCCTGCAAAAAGCTAGGGTCGGATGGAAAGTGCGGGGATTATGCCTGGCGTCCCAATATTTGCCGTAACTATCCGCTGGTTGACTATTTTGAGGAGCCAAAATTCCTGCCGGGTTGCGGATTTAAGGCGTCCCTTGACGGTTAAAAGCCTTTGATGTATTATTACGAAAATTGTGTCCCTTGCATAAAGGATGGAGGGTAAAAATATGGCAGAACTTAGAAAAGATCCGGTTTCCGATCGGTGGGTAATTATCTCTACCGAGCGGGGAAAGAGACCTACCGATTTTGGCTCTGTGTCTGTCGCCGATGAGGCGGGAGAGTCTAAATCCTGTCCCTTTTGCGAAGGGAATGAAGCTAAAACCCCTTACGAAATCTTGGCCTGGCGAAAACCGGGGACGCTTTCTAATTCTGCGGGTTGGGAGGTAAGGGTTATCCCCAATAAATTCCCGGCGCTGCAGATTGAAGGAGAGGTCAATCGTCAGGGATCGGGCGTTTTCGACATGATGAGCGGGATCGGCGCCCATGAAGTGATCATTGAAAGCCCGCGCCATAACGTCAACCTTCCGGACATGGAAGATGAGCAAATCGATCGCGTGCTCTGGGCCTACAAACAAAGAATTCTTGACCTGGAAAAAGACAAAAGATTTCGTTATATCCTGGTTTTTAAAAATTACGGCAAAGCGGCGGGTGCGTCACTTTCCCATCCCCATTCCCAGCTGATCGCCACCCCCATCACGCCCCGTTACGTTAAAATGGAACTGACCAAATCGCGCGAATATTTCCTGGAAAAAGAACGCTGCATCTTCTGCGATATCATCCGGCAGGAGCTGGGTGAATTTACCCGGGTGGTTTATGAACAAGAGTTTTTTGTGGCGCTCACACCCTATGCTTCGCGTTTTCCTTTTGAAATCTGGATACTGCCGCGACGGCATGAATTCGGTTTCCAGATCATGCCGGATGAAAGAAGGATGTTGCTGGCCCGTTGCATAAAAGAAGTTTTGAAAAGACTTAAAAAAACCTTAAACGATCCGCCCTATAATTTTGTGTTGCACACCGCTCCCAATCCGGTGACCCGACCCGGGAAACCCCATTACTGGGGAACCATCCAATACGATTATCACTGGCATATTGAAATTATCCCGCGGTTGACCAGCATCGCGGGATTTGAATGGGGATCCGGTTTATATATCAATCCCACCGCTCCGGAAGAAGCGGCTAAATATTTGAGAGAGATCGAAATCTAATTTTCTGAATGCGGATCTTTTATCTCTCGTCAGAGGTGTTCCCCTTTTCGAAGACGGGAGGGTTGGCCGAAGTGGCCGGTTCGCTCCCTCAATCCCTGAAAAGCTTTGGGCACGATATCCGGATTTTTACTCCGCGCTATAAAAACACCCAGAAAAACCATCTGCAAAATGTCCCGGTCTATTTTTTTGAGCACGAAAAATATTTTGGCAGTCGCACAGAACTCTATCAAAATAAAGGAAAAGATTATCCCGATAATCTGGAGCGCTTTGTCGCTTTTTGCCAGGCGGCGATCAAGCTGCTGAGAGAGGGAAATTGGCGACCGGATATAATTCATGGTAATGACTGGCAAACCGCACTGGCGCTTGCCTATTTGAAAGGGTTGTATGCGGATGATCCGTTTTTCAAAAGAACCGCCAGCGTTTACACCGTTCACAATCTCGGTTATCTTGGGCTTTTCCCCAAAGATAAATTGCCTTTAACTGATTTGGGCTGGGATCAATTTCAGAGCGGGAAATTAGAATTTCACGATCAGCTGGCGGTCGCTAAAGCTGGCTTGGTATACGCGGATGTTATTAACACCGTCTCTGAAACCTATGCTCAAGAGATCCAGACAGCGTCTTTCGGACAGGGTTTAGAAGGGTTGCTGCAACTGCGTGCGCCAGATCTATATGGAATTATCAATGGTATCGATTACGATATATGGAATCCGGCGACAGATCAAACCCTTCCGAAAAGATATAGTCCGGCCACCCTCTCGCTAAAAGTTAAGAATAAAATTGAGCTACAAAGACAAAATCATTTACCCAAAGGTGAAAATATCCCAGTGATTGGGATGATCAACCGTTTAACGGAACAGAAAGGGGTCGACCTGTTAATAGAAAAAATAGATGAGCTATTAGAATTAAATTGCCAATTAGTTATCCTGGGGGTGGGAGATCGAAAATATCATGATATTTTAATTAGGGCAAAGCAGCGTTATCCGGAAAAAATTGGAGTAAATCTTGAATTTAATGCGATCTCGGATCATTTGATCTATGCCGGATCGGATATGTTTCTTATGCCTTCCAAATATGAACCCTGTGGGCTTGGTCAATTGGTTAGTTTTAAATACGGAACGGTGCCCATCGTAAGAAAGACCGGCGGGTTGGCGGACACGGTGCATGATTATGATCCGGCATCAGGGGAGGGTGACGGTTTTGTTTTCGATAACTATGAATCATCAGATTTAATGAGAGCGATTAAAAAGGCGCTAGAGATCTATAAACAAAAAGCGATTTGGGGCAAATTACAGAAAAAAGGAATGGGCTATGATTATTCTTGGAACAATTCTGCTAAAAAATATGTTTCGCTCTACATGAAAGCGCTGGCTAAGATCGGGATTAAACCTCTTTAATGAAGATACGAAGTTTCGCTTTCGAATATTTTATGTTAAAATTAGCTCATGTCTTCTGAAAAATCCCTAACGATCAAAGAACAAACTTTTATTGACTCGCTTAAAAGAGCTTTGCGGCAGACTGCGGCTGAAAAAATCCGTATTTCGCTGAAGCTCTCCAATCTTTGTTTTAAGCTGTTTAAGGTGGCAAAGAAAAAACCTTCGACAAGCTCAGGTTTAAAATGAAAGACTTAGAAAAAGAACTTAAAATTTTCTCAGCCGAACTTTCTAAATTGCAGGAAGAGGGAAAACTAAATGGCTATAGCCTGGTGGGTGCCCTGGCGGTTTCGGCCCACGCTCGTCCTCGCGCCACCAAGGATATCGATTTTCTAGTATCGGCCGATAAAGGTTTCTTCTTCAAGCAATTTCCCGAAATACTAAAAAGAAAAGGATATACTTTGAAAGTCTTCAGGGGCGGGCTAGATGATCCCATCAACGGTTTAATCCGCATTTATGATAAGGAAGATAACACTGAGCTGGTGGATATAATCCCAGTTTTTTGGAACTGGCAGGATGAAATTGTTAAAGGGTCAGAAAAAGTTAACCTGTTTGGCACATCAATCCCGGTAGCCAGGATTGAAGATTTGATTGTTATGAAAATTAAGGCCGGAGGTCCACAAGATATATTGGATGTAGAAGAATTGTTCAAAGCAGCAAAAATTTCAAAGAAACTTGACCACCATCGACTCGATACTTTAGCTGAAAGAGCTAAGGTCTATAAAAAGTTAAAAAATCTTTCAGCCAAGTTCGGGATTTAATCAATTTTTTTAAAGCACTAGCTAAGATTGGGCTTGAACCTCCATGAATGACTCTCTAAAAATGCTTGAGAACTGCCAGCTTTGTGCCCGAAAATGCGGGGTTAATCGCTTAGAGGGTGGGCTCGGTTTCTGCCGTTCAGGAAAAGATCTACTTATTTCTTCCATCGGCCTCCATTTTGGAGAAGAACCGTTCATTTCCGGCAAAAAAGGATCGGGGACCATTTTCTTCACTTACTGCACTCTGCGCTGCAGCTATTGCCAAAATTATCAAATTAGCCAGGAAGGATTAGGCAAAGAAATTTCCATAGAAGAATTATCTAAAAAAATGTTCGAGCTGCAGAAGCAAGGAGCCGAAAATATTAATCTAGTCACTCCCACCCATTTTGTCCCCCAAATTATTGAAGCCCTTAAAATTTCCAAAAAAGATGGTTTAACTGTCCCAATTATTTATAACACCAGCGGATATGAGACGCTTGAAACCCTGGAGGCGCTGGAGGGCTTGGTCCAGGTTTTTTTGCCTGACATTAAATACAGTGAAAACGAAATGGCCATAAAATATTCATCTGCTCCCCGTTATGTGGAAACAAATCGCGCCGCAATCTTTGAAATGTTCCGGCAGGTGGGGAATCTGGAAATAAAAAACGGAGTCGCGGTAAAAGGGTTGCTGGTCAGGCATTTGGTTTTACCCAATAAGATCGCCGGCAGCTTTACCGCGCTTGATTTTATAGCCTCACTTTCCCGGGAGATCTGGCTTTCGCTGATGGCACAATACCATCCCTGTTATCTGGCAAAGAATGATCCATTCTTAAATCGTCGTTTAAATCGGCTTGAATACGAAGAAGTGCTAGAATATGCTCATAAATTAGGCTTTAAGAATAGCTTGACCCAGGAAAGGGAAAGCAGCGATCTGTTTTTACCTGATTTTAGGCAAGAAATCCCCTTTGCTTGAACTCCGCATCAATTTTTGTTAAACTATTTCGTTATGTCCGGACACAGTAAATGGGCAACGATTAAACATAAAAAAGCTAAAACTGACTCCCAGCGGGGAAAAGTTTTTACCAAGATCATTAAGGAAATAAACACCGCCGCCAGAATCGGGGGCGGGGATCCCAACGGAAATCCACGCTTACGTCTCGCCGTCGATAAAGCCAAAGAAGCCAATATGCCCAATGATAACATCGATCGGGCAATCGCCAAAGGAACGGGCGGCGGAGAAGGGATTATATTAGAAGATGTTGTCTATGAAGGTTATGGGCCGGGTGGGGTAGCCATTTTAGTTGAAACCACCACGGATAATAAACAGAGGACCGTTTCCGAGATCCGTAATATTTTAACCAAAGGGGGAGGAAACTTTGCCGCTAGTGGCAGTGTCTCATACCTTTTCAAAAAAAGAGGCAGTATCGTTTTTGAAAAGGCAGAAGTGGAAGAAGAAGCTTTAACCATGGCGGCCATTGATGCCGGAGCAGAAGACATTGTTAGCGAAGAGACGACGATTGAGGTCGTAACCTCTCCGGAAAACTTTGAGACCATAAGGCAGGCTCTGAATAAACAGGGTTTTAAAATCGCCAATGCAGAATTAACCATGGTTCCCAGTACCAGTGTCAAGGTCACGGGGGATCAGGCACACAAAGTGCTAAATCTGGTCAATCACCTGCAGGATCAGGATGATGTCCAGGCGGTCCATGCTAATTTTGATATCCCGGATGAAATTATTGAGCAAGAGTCTTAAATGAGCCTAAAACTGGTTGCCGATCTTCACCTGCATACCGTTTCCAGCGGGCATTCCTATTCAACGCTTGAAGAATATATACGCCAGGCAAAAAAAATTGGGATCAAGGGTATAGCGATTACCGACCACGGACCGGCCATGCCCGGAGGGCCGCATTACTACCATTTTTCTAATATGCGCATGATCCCGGATGAAATTGACGGGATTAAAATCTATCGGGGAATCGAAGCCAACATCATAAACGAAAAGGGGGAAATCGATCTGGGGGAAGATGATCTGGCAAAGTTGGATGTGGTGATGGTTGCCATGCATCCCCGCTGCGGTTACGAAAATCAGGGCGAGGATAAAAACACCGAGGTGCTGCTCAAAGCGCTGGATAATCACCATATCAACGTCATCGCTCATCCTGGGAACCCCAAATATCCGGTGCATTTTGAAAGGATCGTGGCTGCAGCTAAAGAAAGAGGAGTGGCGCTGGAAATCAATAACAGTTCTTTTACCAGCCGTCCCGGCAGCTGGGAACGGTGTCTGGCGGTCGCCCGCGAAGTTAAACGGCAAGACGGGAAAGTGATCGTGGGCACCGATTCGCATATCTATACCATGCTCGGTATTTTCGACCAGGCGCTGGCTTTGATCAAAGAGGCGGGATTAAATGAGGAACACATTATTAACACTTCCATTGAAAAAATTGAGAAGTACCTGGTGAAGAGAAATGTTTAAATATTCTATCTTTAAAACCCCGCTCGGTTATATGGGAGTAGTGGCTTCTCCCAAAGGTTTACACTTAATTATTTTGCCCAGGAAAAACGAGGCCGAAGTAAAGAAAACATTAGAGGAACATTATGCGGTCGAACTGTTCAGGGACGAGAAGGCGCTGGCGGGAGTGGTCAAAAAGATAAATAATTATTTTTCAGGTAATAAAGTGTTATTTAAGGAAAAGTTCGATGTTGGCGGGGCAACCCCCTTTGAGATTAAGGTCTGGGATACGGTTTTCGGAATACCTTACGGAGAAGTAAGATCCTACGCGTGGGTGGCGGAAAAGGTGGGCAATCCCAAAGAGGTGCGGGCGGTGGGACAGGCATTGAAACGTAATCGTTTGCCCATTATCATTCCCTGCCACCGGGTGATCAGAAAATCGGGAGATATCGGCGGGTTTACGGGTGGAGTGGAGCTAAAACATAAGCTTTTAAAGCTTGAAGGCAGGAGCTGGTAATGCTGGCCAAAAGAATCATACCCTGTTTAGATGTAACTGAGGGAAGAGTAGTAAAAGGTACTAAATTCGTAAATTTACGTGATGCGGGGGATCCGGTTGAACAGGCGGCTTTCTACGATAAAGAAGGGGCAGATGAGCTGGTATTTCTGGATATCACCGCTTCAGCAGAAAAACGCTACATCATGTTGGAAGTGGTTAAAAAAACGGCGGAGAAAATCTATATCCCTTTCACGGTCGGGGGCGGCATCAACGATTTGGAAACGATACGCAGATTACTGTCGGCGGGAGCGGATAAGGTATCGATGAATACCGCCGCGGTGGCAGACCCCGGATTAATCAGCCAGGCAGCGGAAAAATTCGGGAGTCAATGTGTGGTCATCGCCATCGATGCCAAAAAGATCGGTGAAAAAAAATGGGAGATCTATACCCATGGAGGAAGAAAAACCACCGGCCTGGATGCGGTAGAGTGGGCGAAAAAGGCTGAAAGTATGGGGGCGGGTGAAATCCTTTTGACCAGCATGGATCGGGACGGGACCAAATTAGGTTACGAACTGGAACTCACGAAAGCCATTGCCGACGCGGTAAAAATACCGGTGATCGCTTCCGGGGGCGCCGGCACACTGGAACACGTTTATGATGGATTTGTATATGGAAAAGCCGACGCCGCTCTCTTAGCTTCGGTTCTGCATTATCGTGAACTGACCATAAAGGAGATCAAAGACTACCTTGCCAATAAAGGAATTACTGTCCGAAGGTAAACGGATTATAGACCGGGCCTTAAATGATTATTTACCCAAAAAGGGAAAGCTGGCAGCCGCCATGCGTTATTCGGTTTTTGCGGGAGGTAAACGCTTCCGGCCCATCCTCTGCCTGGCAACCGCTGAAGCTTTGGGAAAGGATCCGGGAAAGATTATTCCGATCGCTTGTGCCATTGAAATGCTCCATACTTATACCCTGATCCATGATGACCTGCCGGCAATGGATAACAGCGATTATCGCCGCGGTAAATTAACCAGCCATTTAAAATTCGATGAGGCGACCGCGATCCTGGCCGGGGATGCTTTGAATACCCTGGCTTTTTGGATCCTGGCGCAGGAAACACAAAATCCTCGGGTTATTCAAGAAATTGGAAAATCTTTAATGGAAGTAGTTTATGGCCAGGCGGCAGATCTGGCAGCAGAGGGAAAAAAGCTTTCTTTTGCCGCTCTAAAAAGCCTCCATCACCAAAAGACGGCCGCCTTGCTTATCGCCTGCGTCCGGGCTTCCGCTATCCAACTGAAAAGCTCGCCGAAACAGCTTAAAGCGTTATCCGATTACGGCCGGCATCTTGGTCTTGCTTTCCAAATCATGGATGATATACTGGACGTCACCGCCACCCAAAAGGAACTGGGTAAACCAGCCGGTGCGGATAAGAAAAAAGGTTTTCCTTATTTTGTTGGCCTGGTAAAATCAAAAAAAATCGCTGAACAAGAAAAAAATAGCGCGCTTGCGGCATTAAATGTGTTCGATAAAAGAGCTGATATCTTGAGAAAAATTGCGGAATATGTGATGGAAAGGAAAAAGTAATGCGCTCTGCGTAATGCGAATGGTTGTATCGCATAACCAGATACGCATAACTAATAAATTATGTATTATCCATCTGAAAAAGAATTTATAAAACTTTCAAAAAAAGGGAACCTTATTCCGGTTTACAAAGAAATTGTGGCCGATATGGAAACCCCGGTTTCGGCCTTTAAGAAAATCGAAGGCGAATATTCTTTCCTGCTGGAATCGATTGAAGGAGGAGAAAAGATTGCGCGTTATTCTTTTTTGGGAACCGTTTCCCGAAAAGAAGTTCATCATTTTAACTCTTTTTCTGAAATTAAAAAAATGCTGGCGCGCTTTAAGCCGGTTTTGATCCCTGGTTTGCCTCGCTTTCACGGCGGCCTGGTGGGCTATGTCGGCTATGATATGGTCAGGGAAATCGAGCGCATTCCTAACAAGAACCTGGATGATCTTGGGCTTCCCCCCATGCTTTTTTTATTAACCGATACGATTTTAGCCTTTGACCATCTCAAGCATAAGATCCTCATCATCTCCAACGCCGAGATCGGACAACATCCGCGCAAAGCTTACCGGAAGGCCTGCGCTAAAATTGATGGCCTGGAGAAAAAGCTAAAAAAGAAATTGAGCCTGAAAAAAGAAGAATATGAGATTCCGACCCAACCGCGCCGTAAACTTAAAGTGTCTTCCAATTTGTCGCAAAAAGAATTTGAACAGATGGTTGAAAAATCCAAGCAGCGCATCCGGGCCGGGGATATTATCCAGGTGGTTCTTTCGCAAAGATTTGAAACGGAATGTAAAGTCGAGCCTTTTAACGTCTACCGGGCGCTGCGCACCATCAATCCTTCGCCCTATATGTATTATCTCAAACTGGGCGAGCTCAAAATCGCCGGTTCTTCTCCGGAGGTGATGGTGCGCCTGGAAAATAAAACGGCGATCCTGCGTCCGATTGCCGGCACACGCCCGCGCGGAAAGGATGAAGAAGAAGATAGCGCCCTAGAAAAAGAGTTACTGGCCTCTGAAAAGGAAAAAGCAGAGCACATCATGCTGGTAGATCTGGGCAGGAATGATCTGGGCAGGGTTTGTGATTATGCTTCGGTCAAGGTTTCTGAGCTGATGAAGATTGAACGCTATTCTCATGTGATGCATATCGTGAGCAATGTGACCGGCAAGCTGCTGGCCGGCAAAAATGCGGTGGATCTGCTGATGGCGACCTTTCCCGCCGGAACGGTGAGCGGCGCTCCCAAGGTCAAGGCGATGGAAATTATCGATGAACTTGAAAATGTGCGGCGCGGACCCTACGCCGGCTGTGTCGGTTATTTCGGGTTTTCGGGAGAACTTGATTCCTGCATTACTATCCGCACCATCATTTTTAAGGGCCGGCGAGCTTATGTCCAGGCGGGGGCGGGGTTGGTGGCGGATTCTATTCCACAGGAAGAATATAAAGAGACCCTGAACAAGGCCAAAGCCTTGCTCAAGGCCATTGAATTAGCCCACTGAGACATCATGCTTAATTTAAGGCTGCTTAAACTTTCGGATGCTCTGCTCTGGATAGCGATCGCCGTACTTATTTCAATCGGCCTGCTGGCCATTTTCAGCAGTACCGGCTCGATGCAGTTAAAATTGGGGATCGATCCCTGGATGTATATCAAACGCCAATTTATTTCTTTGCTGGTGGGAATAGCGGGCCTGGCGCTCTTTTGTTATCTTGATTATAAGCATTTTAAAAAAGCCGCCCCCTATTTTTTTGGGGTGATGCTGTTAGGGTTGATCATCATTCTTTTTGTCGGATCGGGGAGCCAGGGGGCGCAACGCTGGTTTCAATTAGGATTTTTTTCGTTTCAGCCATCCGAGATATCAAAGATTATTATGGCCATTTGTTTAGCCGGCTTCTTTTCAGAGAGGAAAAAACTGGGAACGCTAGATGCCCTTACCTTGTTGGG
>Ga0315287_10004442_pt1 | contig 13697 bp, 26 predicted proteins | sample YL17G11_0_MG_FD_205037 | JGI IMG/M metagenome (GOLD analysis project Ga0315287, IMG submission 205037) | Sediment microbial communities from Yellowstone Lake, YNP, Wyoming, USA - YL17G11_0 | ecosystem: Environmental > Aquatic > Freshwater > Lake > Sediment | place: USA: Wyoming | collected... | reverse complement strand
GACGTTGCCCGAGTTCTTTCTGTGGTGGCTGCTCTTCATGGTCATAGTGAGGTTCTGATGGCTCTGACGATCGTGTCCCGGACGTCGCGGCCCAACTCGAAGATCCCGCCGTGCGACACGTGCGGTGCGCCCGCCGTCGAGTGCTGCATAGACATTCGACGCAACGACAAGCCGGGCGACCAGTGGAAGTCCTACGAGCCGATCGCTGGCAGCGAACGATCCTACTGCGCGGCGCACCAGAAGCCGAGTCGGAGCTTCGACCAGAATGGGAACGAGGAGGACGTCGGCCTATCGGACTGAGCGTAGAACGAAGTGGCGCATCGTGGAAGGACACGAGAGATAGCCCGTCCAAGGCGCTTGGAACCCGTGGGGCAGTTTTGGGCCAGTCCCCGAATGGTGATCCAGCAGTCGGTATCAAGCCCGACCGCCACTTCGTTGTACGCTTCGGCCGACGTGAGCGGCTGGACGCTCGCCCGCCTTCTAAGCGGGGCACATCTCGGGGTTCGAGTCCCCGGTCGGCCACCATTTGGCGTGGGGAGGACGGTTTCTCAGGCCGCCTTATAAGCGGTCGTGCGTGACGGCACCCTGAAGCTGGTTCGACTCCAGCCGCGCCAACCACATTGACATTCCGGCATCGTTATGATACCGTGCTGAGATGAGCGACCAGCGAGCGTGGGACAAGGAGTCGGTCTACGACGAGCAGATCTTCCCGCTGATGAGCAAGGTGATCGCGATCTGCCAAGAGCACGAGATCCCGATCGTCTGCACGTTCCAGTACGGCCACTCGGACGAGGATGGTGCGCTGCTCTGCACGACGGTCCTGACCAAGTTCGAGCGCACCGATCCGGACGTGAGGCGACTTGCACAAGCCCACGGCCCGAGGCGGGCCGAGGTGCTGGCAGAAACGGTGGAGACGCTTCCGGACGGATCGAAGCGAGTCACGATAACGAGAGTCTGAACGTGGAGGAGATGAACGAGTTGGAAGTTCAGCCGCCCGCTAAGCGGCCACGGCCCCTCAGAAGGCCACGCGAGTTCGAATCTCGCCTCCTCCGCCAGTCCCAGCCGAGAGTCGGGAGTGAACCGTAGGGGGTGAGCGTACCGAGGGCAGGGCAATGGTGCCAACTCCGTTCGAAGCGGAGCACGGGCGAAAGCCCGACAGCGTTCGATTCGCTGGCCCTCGACCACGGTGGGGATGCGAATGAAAAGCGGCCCGCTTGGAAAGCGGGTACGGCCGCAAGGCCCTGCGGGTTTGAGTCCCGCCCCCACCGCCAACCTTGGAGGGAGCCGCCGAAGGTACGGCAATCGGCCTTGAAAGCCGAGGTGGCCGCAAGGCTAGGGGTTCAAGTCCTCCTCTCTCCTCACCTCCCGCTTGACAGCACGGCATCGTTATGATACCATCGGCCAATGAAGAAGCAGCGGCTGTACGCGATCGTCGTTCGCGGGCTCGACAGGGACAACATCGTGTTCAGCATCGGCCCGTACTCGCAGGAGATCTTCACGCGGAAGGGCGACGGCGAGAAGGCGTTGCGGGCGATGGTGAAGGAGCAGATCGAGGCGCGGGTGAACTACTCTGTCGAGCACGGGGCGCTCGGAGAGGAGGCCATCACGGAGGCCCGCCGCCACTATCGCCGCACTTGGCAGCTTGCCACGTTCGAGAGGGTGTCATGAGCGATGCGATTTACCTCGCAGGACCAAAGGCCGTTGGGCGGCGGCTAGCATGGGTCGTTCCGCTGACGTTCGGCCGGGCTCGGATCGTTGTCGGAAACGAGGACTGGCTGGTCGCGGCCTACTGATACGACACCCCAGAGGGCGCGGTCGGCGCTCTAGAGGCGTGGGACGGATCGGGCGAGCCTGATGGCTGGATGAGGCACGTGGAGTCCGGCAGAAGGCGGCCGAACGGAGACAAGGGCAAGGAGTACGTTCAACCCTAGGAGGACTCGTGTTGACCCGGTGGCGGACGATCAGCGACGTAGCCGTACCCGACATCGAGCAGTTCGTCGCCGAGGCTTCGGCCTCTGGTCAGGAAGTCCACATCGGGACGGATTCACTCCAGACAGGACGTAGCACATCGTTTGTGACTGTGATCGCCGTGCTCAACCCTCCGAAGGGCGGGCGAGCGGTCTACACGCAGATGGTGGTGCCGCGAATCAAGTCGCTTCGTGAGCGGCTCATGCGCGAGGTGTGGCTGTCGGTCGAGCTTGGACTACGGCTGTCTCCGAAGATCAAGGGCGACCTGACGATCCACATCGATGCGAACACGGACCAGAAACACCTTTCGAGTCGTTACGTGCAGGAGCTTATCGGATTGGTAGTCGGGCAGGGGTTCAAGGCGTTATGGAAACCAAACGCATGGGCAAGCACGACAGTGGCCGACTGGGCGGTGCGTCACCTCAACGCACGGCCATTGCGCGATCGGTCCGGAAGGAGGGTCGCATGACCTGCGTCTGCGATCGTCCGCACTACCCGCTGCGGTTCTTCAAGAAGGGAACCGCCGTACTCGCGACTCGCGGCACCAAGCCGGTCGAGAACATCGTTGGTGATGGCTGGGTCGAGTTCGACGCGAGCGAGGGTGAGCAGCGCGTGCTGTCGGCCGTGTACAGTCGCTCCCACCGGTTCGACTGGCTGCACACTCCGACGTACCTAGACGACAAGGAGACGCACCTTCGCATGAAGGAGCAGACGGCGAGGTCGATATGAAGAAGGCCAAGAGGGAGCGGAAGCCGGTCACCATCATTGCGGACCTGAAGCGCCAATTGAAGGAGGCGCAGCGTGAGCGGCGCATGTACCACGACGAGGCATACGCGCTCCGCACCCGAGCGCAGCGGGCCGAGGAGGAGTGCCGCGAGTGGAAGGCCCGCTTCGATGCGCTATTGGAGCGCACGCCGGTCCTTCCGGTTCCACAGGTGAAGCCATGAGCAAGACAACGACGCCGGGTCCGTGGGAGGTCTGGTCTGGCCCCGACTACGTGGGCGGCGGTGCCGACCTATGCATTGGGGCGGGAGAGACGTGGCTCGCCAACATGGACCACCGGAACTGCGTCAACCGCGAGCAGCACATGTGCGGCGGATCTTTCGAGCCGTGCAAGCGTGAGGCCGATACGGACGTCTGCTCGACGTCTGGGTGTCGCTGCGGTGACGAATGCCCCGAGGCGAACCACATCTCCGAGGAGCAGATGGCGAATGCTCGACTGATTGCGGCGGCCCCGGATCAGAACGAAACGCTACGGGCTGAGGCGGCGTTTCTGCGGCGGCATCTGGAGCGGCTGATTCACGTCTCGGTGGAGGGCGGTGGACAGATCGTCAACGGATTTGCTGCGGCCCAGATACCAGACTGGGAGATGCGTCAACGGTTGGACGACATCGAGACCGTGCTCGCCAAGGTGGAGTCTGGCAGATGATAACGCCCGGCCCGTGGAAGGCGTGCAACGACGGCAAGTGCTCCTGCTTCATCGTGAGCGGCGCGGACCATCCCGTGGCGAAGGTGATCTCAGGCAAGTGGGGCGACGACTACCCCGCGCTGCGTCTGGTGGGGCCGACTTCTCTGGAGCAGAAGGTCGAAGCCTACATGGAGCAGATCACCTACGGCGAGATTGACCCAGCCGTCGCGAAGGCCAACGCCCTGCTGATTGCCGCTGCGCCCAAGATGTACGAGGCGCTACTGCGGATCAGGCGCGACGTGCTTGGCCTCGCAGCGGTCGGGATCGTCGGGCACGCGGCCACGATCGCCATCTGTGACGAGGCGCTGGCCGGACTAGAGGGTGGGCTAGAGGCGCATAGGGGGTTTGGTTCTGGCGAACCGAGCGGGCTTTGAATCCGCGAAGCAGAGTTCGAATCTCTGGCCCCCTGTTACCCTGCCACTTTTTCTCTTGACACCGCAGCATGGTAATGATACCGTGCTGGTTGACGGGCAGCGTAGGGCTCACCTACTTCTATAATTAAGAAGGGACGCGGGTTCGAATCCCGTCGGGCTCAGAGATGAGTCCGTAGCTCAGTGGTAGAGCACTAAACGGTGTGACCGATTGTTCTCCCGTCTTGCACTCGTTCCGGTGGCGCAGCGTAGGGCTCGGATACTTCACCATTGCGAGTTGACTCCGGGTCCGCTTGTTCTCGCCACTTTTCGTTTCGGACCTGACGGGCATTCCTCAGGAGGCTGGTGATGAAGACGAACGTAGCAGCAACCCACACGGAGCGGACGCACGAGGGTGGGATGGCTCGCTCGCCGAAGGGCGCGGCGCAGCTAGAGCGGCAGGTGGCGACCTGCATGTTGTTCGAGAACACGTTCTACGAGTCCGGCTCGGACATCGCGGCCTCGATCGCCAAGCAGTGCGAGGCGGTGGACCCGGCAGAGATCGCCCGGCTCGCCGTCAAGGCACGCAACGACTTCAAGCTGCGGCACGTACCGCTGTTCCTCGTGGCGCAGCTAGACAAGCGCCGGGGCGAGGACGTCGGCCTCGTGAAGCGGACGGTCTACGAGGTGGTGCAGCGCCCGGACGAGATGGGCGAACTGCTTTCGATCGTCCAGAAGGTGAACGGCGGGAAGCCGCTGAAGAAGGTGCTCTCTGCTCAGGTGAAGAAGGGGCTGGCTGCGGCCTTCACGAAGTTCAACGGCTACCAGTTGGCAAAGTGGTCTCGCGACGAGACGATCAAGCTCAAGGACGTCTTGTTTCTAGTCCATGCAAAGCCGAAGGGCGAGGAGCAGGCGGCAACGTGGAAGGCGCTCGTCAACGGGACGCTGGAATCGGCCGAGACTTGGGAGCTTGTCCTGTCGTCCGCGAAGGAAAAGGGGCTCTCTAAGAAGGATGCGTGGGAGAGCGTCATCGACATGTGGATCACGGAGGACGGCGACGAGGTGTCAGAGTGAATGCTGCGGATGCCGATCGCTTCTGGGCGAGAGTCTCGCGCATCGAGGGAGCCGACGACTGCGCCCTATTCCTCCGACGTGATGCCGATCTGAGCAACGGCTACGGATCATTCTGGCTGAACGGCGCGAAAGTCGGTGCTCATCGCGTAGCGTGGGAACTCTGCCACGGCCCGATCCCGCCGGGAATGCACGTGCTTCATCACTGCGACGTTCGGCCCTGCGTTGCCCATCTGTTCCTTGGAGACGATGCTGCAAACATGGCAGATAGGCACGCGAAGGGACGAGACGCCAAAGGCGACGCGCACGGTTCGCGAACGCATCCAGAGCGACTCGCTCGTGGGCTCCGACACGGTTCGCGAACGCATCCCGAGAGCGTTCCACGAGGCGACCGACACGGATCTCGCACACATCCTGAGAGCGTCCCACGGGGCGACGTCAACGGGGCTCGCAAGCACCCAGAGCGACTCGCTCGCGGCAATCGGAACGGGCTCGCTAAGCTCTGCGAGGCCGACATCGAGGAAATCCGTAGACGACTTGCAAGCGGCGAAACGCACGTAAGCGTTGCGTACTCGTTTGATGTTAGCAAGGCGGCGATAGGGAAGATCTCGACAGGCAAGACATGGCGTCACGTCGCCGAGAAAGAGGTTGTCAATGCGGGTTCGTAACCAGATGGCTTTGCTCGCCAACTTGCGTAACATCGAGGAGGCTGGAGTATCGGCCGCTCACCGCAGCAAGCTGCTGCGGGCTTTCGCTGACGAGGAAGCATGGCGGAACACCAAGCTGCTGCCGTTCCGCTTTGTCGCTGCTTCCAAGGCTGCTCCGTCGTACGCACAGGCGTTGTCGGATGTCATGCTGAAGGCAATCTCGACGGAGGAGAAGCTGCGTGGATCGACTGCATTGTTGATCGACGTGTCCGGCTCGATGGACGTGATGCTGTCTGCCAAGGGCACGCTGTCGCGCTGGGAGGCGGCTGCGGCTCTTGCGGTGCTGGTGCGCGAGATGTGCGACGAGGTGCGGGTGTTCACGTTCTCCGAGCGGTTGAAGGAGGTGTCGAACTACCGGGGGCTTCCGCTGATCGATCACGTTGGTCGGTCGCAGCCGCACTCCGGGACGGCCCTTAGCGTATCGCTCGCCGCGATGTTCAAGGACTACGCCCCGGACCGCGTGATCGTGGTGACCGACGAGCAGTCGCACGATGGCATCCTGCCGCTGCCGAAGGGCACGAAGGGCTACCTCGTGAACGTGGCCCCGTACCATCCGGGGCTGGATGTCTCGGGCGGGTGGACCCGGATCAACGGGTTCTCCGAGAGGATTCTGGACTGGGTTCGTTTCGAGGAAAAGCCTGCCGAGTGAGCGGCAATACCCCACACGCTTCGTTCCGTCTGTCCGCTGATGCGCGGCGATTGCTGGACCGGATCGCCGCGCATCACGGCATCTCTCGCACGGCCGTGCTGGAGTGATCATCCGCGAGAAGGCTCGCGAACTGACCTACGAGACCCGACGGAAGGCGCTTCGTCTGAAGGACGGACCATGAGCAATCGAACGAGCGATCTACCGCAGCCCGTCCCGTGTCCGCGCTGTGGGAATCCATCGAGGCTCTCATCTGGTGGTGGGGACTGCATGTCGTGCCTGCTAGAAGACGCGGAGCGGGTCGAGCGCGAGCGCGGAGCGTATCGTCTGGAGACGCTGAAGCGCTTGGGCATCTGGCAGGACATTGAGGCCCAAGAAGCGGAGCTTCGCAATAGCCTCAGCCAGACGCAAGCGCTGCCGCCAGCGTGGGCACGAGAGAAGGCGCGTGAGTGGCTGGTCAAGAGCGGTGGCCCACTAGAAGGTCCGGGGGTGCCGGAAGGGTACGGCTGGGACTACTCTATCGACAGCCTCGCGGCCTTGTTGGCGGAGGTGGCGCTCTCAGGTCCAACGCCGGACGCGAAAGCGATACTGGAAGCAGCACAGCACCGGGACGACGCAGCCAAGGCCCTGCTTAAAGCGCAGCTAGCCGAAGTGCGGCACGTGGTTCAAGAGGAACTGGCCGAGTCCAATCTGACGCACAGCAAGGTGCGCCAGTGCGGCTGTGCGGAGCGCATCCTCCGGAAGCTTGACAGCATGGGGACGGCATGGCGCTGAATGAGTGTGCGGACGGGCCGCTCTGTGAGATGTGCCCCAAGTGTCCGGCGTGCGGATCGCATCGATGGTGGACCGAGTTTCGCGCCGGGGGCATGACTGTGCTTCTGGGCAGCTTCGGTCGGCCAGCATTCTCTTGCTGCTACGACTGCGGCCACCAAGAGGCTAGGTCGATGGAGCCGCCGCCGTGGCCGCCCGGGACCGTATTCCCGACCCCAGATCCGCCAGAGGACTAGGCACAAAGCCCTTGACTAGCTGACAGCATTATGATACCTTCCAGCCTTACCGCCGGGAGGATGGTTCATGAAGCTCAACCAAGTCATAGCCGTCGAGAAGGGCATCAAGGCCAAGGCGCAGTCCGACGTGGACGCGATCTTCAAGGCCGCCCAGAAGCCGTCGCTGTTCGATGGCTTCGTCAAGACGTACCGCAAGAAGCGCGAGGACGACGAGGACGTTCCCACGCAGCAACAGGTCGTCCAGATGAACGCCGAACTGGCCCTGAGCCAGATCGCCGATCGCTGGGTCGGGCTGTTCGACGTCACCGCGCAGAAGGACTACGCGAACTGCGGGTCGAGGGCCGACGTCGTCGTGGACGAACTGGTCGTCCTGAAGGACGTGCCCGTGACCTACCTGCTGTTTCTGGAGAAGCAACTCACCGACCTGTTCACCATCGTCTCGAAGTTCCCGACCCTCGATCCGGCGCAGCGGTGGCTGACGGATACGTCGAGCGGGCAGCACTACACGTCCCCGGAGTTCACGACCCGGACGAAGAAGGTCCAGCGACCGCTGGTGCTCTACCCGCACTCGACGGAGCATCCGGCGCAGACGCAACTGATCACGGAGGACGTGTCGGTCGGAACGTACGAGCACGTTCGCTACTCGGGGGCGATCCCTGAGCCGAGGCAGCGCGAGCTTCTCGGAAGAATCGCCGAGCTTCAGCGGGCCGTGAAGGTGGCCCGCGAGCAGGCCAACATGATCGATGCCCCAGAGAAGGCCGTGGGGCGTTCACTGTTCGGCTGGCTCTTCCGCTAGGACCCAGCCTACCAAGCCGGAGCCAAGGTCAGCTTTATGCTCAAACTCAAGGGTGATGGAGGTTCGAATCCTCCGGTGGCCTCATTCTACGGCCGCCAAGCGCGTTGGATCGCGCCCCTCGTGCTAACGGGGTGGTCACCATTGGACTCAAGCTATAGCTCCGAGGTTCAGCATCGTCACGCCGCACGAATCAAGCGCGAGCGTCCGCCATACGTCGCCATCCTCGGTTCGAATCCGAGCGGCCCCTCCATCACTCGTTTCTGTGGGGCCGTAGACAAGCGGAAAGTCAGCGACGCTCAGATCTCAGCCGCTCGCTTAAACGTCGTCGTGTGGAGCACGTGACACCACTTACCGGGCCGGGGGGCAATGGATACGTGCCCCTCGGCCCACCTTGCTACGAGGCTGTCGAATGAGCGAGACTGCGTTGTAATGAGCGAGTTGGACATCCGGATCGGCGACTGCCGCGAGGTCATGGCCGCGATGGAAGCGGACAGCGTGGATGCGATCGTGACAGATCCGCCCTATGCCCTGACTGGTGCCAGCCGGGGCGGTGGCGGATTCATGGGCAAGACGTGGGACGCGCAGATCCCGGGGCCAGAGGTTTGGGCCGAGGCCCTCCGCGTGGCGAAGCCCGGGGCGCATCTGGTTGCGGCGGGAGGAACGCGCACCTTTCATCGGCTCGTCTGTGCGATCGAAGACGCGGGGTGGGAGATCAGGGATACGGTGTGCTGGATCACGGGGCAGGGCTTCCCGAAAAGTCTCGATATTAGTAAGGCGATTGATAAGGCGGGGACGGCAGAATCGGAGGATATCCGGGCCTTTCAGCAGGCATTGATCGCCGCTCGCAAGTCGAAGGGACTGACACGCGCCGAGGTGAGCACTAGGGTTGTCGGAACGGCCTCGGGTGCAACATGGAATTGGGAGACTGGCCTGCGTGTGCCAACCGGGGACCACTGGAACAAGTTGGTCGAGGTACTCTCACTCCCGCAGGAGTTCGTTGGACTTCGTGATGCTGCCGAACGTGCGGTTCTGGCGGCCCGGCGCGGCAGCACAAAGACCTACGACATCGGTGCCAAGGATGAGGTTGGGCCGCGCCCTCCCATCACCGCCCCTACCACCGACGCCGCTCGCCAATGGGCCGGCTGGGGCACCGCCCTGAAGCCAGCAGTTGAATTCTTTACGATAGCGAGGAAGCCTCTGGCTGCTGGAACCGTCGCCGCGAACGTGCTGGCGCACGGGACCGGGGCGCTGAACATAGATGGTTGCCGCGTTGAAGGTGGCCCAAGTAGCGGTGGGTCTATTTCTGGTAGTAGTGCGCTGGGGCAATCGTCTGGATGGAACGCCCACACGAATCGCACCGCGATGATTGATCGAACCATGCCCCTCGGTCGCTGGCCCGCGAACCTCGTGCTCGCGCACTCGGACGGTTGCCGAGAGGTCGGGACGAAGAGGGTTCGTGGTAGCAGAATCGAGAAGCCGAGCGAAGAGTTCGAAGCCTTTGCTGATGGTGGAATGGGTGGGCCGCGTGGTGGGCCGCGTGGACCGCGCGGGCATGGCGACGCGGACGGCATGGAGACGGTAGCCGCGTGGGAATGTGAACCCGATTGTCCTGTACGCCTGCTGGATGAACAGAGCAGGGAGTTGACGAGCAACGGACAGGTCGCCTCATACGAATCTAGGCCCAATGCCGTTTATGGTGATCTCTCCGGGCATGTTTTCAACGCTCGCCAAACAAACTCCGGGGGCGCAAGCAGATTTTTTTATTGCGCCAAGTCCTCATCGGGCGAAAGGCACTACGCCGGGAAGAACGTACACAGCACGGTGAAGCCTGTTGATCTCATGCGCTGGCTGTGCCGCCTCGTGACGCCGCCGGGCGGCCTCGTTCTCGATCCATTCGCGGGCAGCGGTAGCACGGGCATCGCCGCGCTGGCGGAGGGCTTCCGCTTCATCGGGATCGAGATCAGCCCGGAGTACGCGACGATCGCCAAGCGGCGAATCGCTGGTCCGCTGTTCTCTGGCGGCGACGAGTGAGTAACGCGCCACTCGGCCCACCTTGCTACAAGTGCGGAGACGCAGCGCTCTACCCGTGGTTTCGGCGTGACGGTCCGGTTGTGCTCTGCTGGGTCTGTCTCGTTGGGCAGGTTCTGAGCGTCTGGACGGCGACGCGGAGATCGACATGAGCCAGAAGCCGAGCAAGGACGAGCGCTACATCGAGAAGCTGCGGCTCGCCCTCTGGTGCGCCTACGACGAACTGTGCGAGATCGAGAAGGAAGCGACCAGCAAGGAGCAGGCTCGCCGCATCGTCCGGGCGATCGGCTTCTGCAAGTGGGACAAGGAGCCAGAGTGGTCGCAGCGGCTGGCCCAGCATGAGCGCCGAATCTTCAGACCGCCAACGTTCCGGCAGCGTCTGGGGCGCTGGTTCCGGCTCCGCAAGACGGACTGAGCCGACTCCAACATTTTGTGGTCGCCCCTGCGGCACCACTAGATCCTGCGCGTCCCTCCCCGTAACTCCAAGCCAGTCAACAGGCGTAACTACCAACGGATCAATGAGATGCGTGTTGCTGAAGTAGCGCTCTAGTCAAAGGGACGTTCTGTAACGACGACAGCGCAGCGTAGATCAACTCAGTGCGAAACGATTACAAATCCCAATTTTTACATCCGGCTGCGTTTTCCTCTTGAAATACAGCCCTGTCCGGGGTAGGGTCCTCCCATGAGCAGGCGGGGCAGACCGGCCGGATCGACGTACGGCAAGTGGCGCAACCCATTCGAGGGGATGGTGTTCGATCCGGTCTTCTTCGAAAGCCCGCTGGCGCAGCGAATCTGGATCGTTCTGCTTGGGACCGTTGACTCGTACGGACGCAGTACGGTTTCCACATCGTTTCTGGAGACCATGAGTGGCTCAGGTTCTTCTGGCGCGAGGCGATCGTTTGAGGGGTTCGAGGATGCCTTCGTTGCTCTCAAGGCCGCGAAGGGTATAGTTGGCGACGGCACGTGGTTCGACTACGAGGGCCGCCGGGCCACCTACGCCATCACAGGCTTCGACAAGATACTGGACTCTTTCGGGTCTCCGCTCGCAAGGTCTCGCAGGCCGAGGACGGGTTGAGCTACGCGAAGCTGGATTCCGAGATCATCGGGTCGTCCCTCTGCGCCTACGGTCCGGACGTCGTCGGGTGCTGGAGCATCGTGCTCTCACAGGAAGACCAGTTCGGTATCACTTCCGCAAGCCCACGGCTTCTTCAGATGGTGTTCGCAGCGAGCGGGATGACTCGCGAAGACGCGGAGCGTATCTGGGCGATCTTCACCTCTCCGGATCCGGAATCGAAGAGCAAGACGTTTGAAGGGCGTCGCCTGATCCCGTCGGGAGATGGCAGGTGGGTCATCGTGACGCACGACGACTACGCGAAGAAGCATCGCGCCGAGGCGCGGCAGTCCGTAGTACGCCAAGCGGTCGCCAAGTTCCGCGCTCGCGAGCATCGCGATCTGTGCCAGTGCGGTTCGGAGGCGACGTCGGCCATTGGCGGCAAGCTCCTATGCGACGAGTGCGCGAGTCGGCCCGAGTAACCGCTTGACACGCGGGCATTGTAATGATAGACTGCCTTTCATCGGGAAGCTCAGGAGTCGAGGGGACGTAGGAAGTGACTACGGGGACTTCGCCTAGTTGGTCTAAGGCGGCGGGCCTGATAAGCCCGTGCTTGCGAAGTGGCTTAGGTCAACGGATGCCCTGATCAGGCAGGACCGGGACACGGGTCGGGCTGATCACTCGGCTCGTTCGCTGCTAGCAACGGTGGTTCAAATCCACCAGTTCCCAGCACTCGATGACGGAACGAGGCGACTGAATCCGCGCCTACCTGAGCGACCACGGAGGAATCGATGGGACGAGAAGTCAGGCGAGTACCGGCGACGTGGGAGCATCCCAAGGACGAGCGGGGGCGCTTCATCCCCATGCACGAACGCTTCTGCTACACCGAGAGCGAAATCGAGGAAGGGCTGCGCGAGGGCTGGCTGAAGAACCAGCCGCCGCTCTATGGTGTGCCCACCATGCCGCAGTGGCCCGAGAGCGAGCGGACGCACTACCAGATGTACGAGGACTGCACCGAGGGGACTCCGATCTCGCCCGTCATGGAAACCCCAGAGGCTCTCGCTCGCTGGCTGGCTGATACCGGCGCGAGTTCCTTTGGTGGCATGACGGCCGACTACGAGGCGTGGCTGCGCGTGTGCCGGGGCGGGTGGGCTCCGAGCGCCGTGATGATCACTGGCGGCGTGTTGACGAGCGGCGTCGCCTTCAAGGGCGAGGTGGGCGATGAATGATCGAACGGCGGGCTGTGCTCAGGCGCTACTCGTGGTCGTGCTGCTCTCGATCGTACTCTTCGTCGTGCTGTCCGGGACGTGGTTGAGCGAGAGCGTCGCCATTCGGACAGTGCTGGCGAACGGCTACAGCAAGCCGAGCGTCGTGGATCGCGTGTGGTTCGCGCCACAACTGCGCGGGTGCGGATCGGGGGACACCGTGCGGTTCACGGTCGAGGCGCTCAATCCGGCGGGCCTTCCGGCGCGGGTCTGGGTCTGCTCCGGGCCGTGGAAGGGCGGGACGATCCGGGTTCCATGATGCGCCCACTCTTGCTGGCGGCGGCACTCGTCGTGGTGGTTGGCTGCGACTCGTCGTCCTGTCGGTGCCACAGCGGGTACTACGTGACGTCGTACCACGATGCCTACACCGAGCACGGCGAGAACTGCTCGACGGTGAACAGCCAGCGCGTGTGCGTCCCGTTCGACCGCTACCATCCGGCCCGGTGCGACACGAATCTGGAGTGCATCATCAACTGCGCCGACTGGGACAAGGGGCAAGCGGAGGCGCATCCGAAGCATGGTGTCCACCTTGCCGAGCAGGAGCAGGTTGTGGACTGGCGCTGTACGGCGAATGGGGAGGTGAGGTGATGCCGTGGCTGGCGAACAAGGGAGAGGCGGCCGTCGAACTGTCGGTGCCGGAACCGGACACGGTCTGCATCTCTATCACCGAGCCGATCGGTGAGAACCGGAGGCGCGAGCCCGCCCGGATCCCGAAGGGCTTCGTAGACGTCCTGCGTCTGGAGTTTCAGGACTTCGACGGGCTGCGGAAGCATCCGGCCGACGCCGTGCTGTTCACGGTCAGGCAGGCCGCCCAGATCCAGCGCTTCGCCCGCAAGCATCGCGGTCGGAACATCCTCGTCCACTGCGCCGCCGGGATCTCACGGTCTGGTGCGATCGTGGAGGCGCTGCTGGAAGCTTTCCCGGAGTACGAGGACCGGGGCTGGCCGCGCCATCCGAACGGGCACGTCAAGAGCATCATGAAGCGGGCGCTCGGGCTCACCCCGCTCGGGCACATCGAGGTGGTTTCGTCATGAGGGTTAGCGAGAAGGAGCTTCTGCTTGTGCTGGACAACCCATCGTCAGGCTACGAGGTGGCCCTTGCCAACGAGGTGCGGCGGCTTCGGACCTTGATCGTTACCGCCGTAGACCGAAGGATCGCCACCGGCTCGCTCGCGTACGCAGACGGGCTTGAGGCGGAGGCGCTTGCGATCCGGGAGGAAAGGGCGTGAGTGACGCGAAGCGCAAGACGTGGCACGACCGCAAGTGTCGTCACGGAAACTTTGCGACGACACGCTGCCAGTACGACTTCATCCACTGCGACAAGCCCGGCTGCTGGGACGA
>Ga0315287_10004441_pt1 | contig 13698 bp, 12 predicted proteins | sample YL17G11_0_MG_FD_205037 | JGI IMG/M metagenome (GOLD analysis project Ga0315287, IMG submission 205037) | Sediment microbial communities from Yellowstone Lake, YNP, Wyoming, USA - YL17G11_0 | ecosystem: Environmental > Aquatic > Freshwater > Lake > Sediment | place: USA: Wyoming | collected... | reverse complement strand
CGCGATTGCCATCGTGGCGGCGGTCGTCGCCTTCCTGGTGCTGATCTTTTTTGGTGCAGGCACCGGGCTCCCCGGACGGGGTGGCGGCGTATGGATCCCGCCCGGCGGCTGGGGCGGAGGAGGCGGAGGCGGAGGCGGAGGCGGCTTCTCGGGAGGCGGCGGCGGTTTTGGCGGCGGCGGCGCCTCGGGTGGCTGGTAATGAACGGGCTGGCTGTCCACGCTGAATGGCGCCGCGCACAACGGGAGAGACCCTGATGCCCTGGCGACGACCCAATCGTTTCTGGCGCCATCTCGTGACGGATCATCGGACCGCGCGGCGCGCGTTCCCCGAAGCGGCGCTGCAGCGGATCGAGATGGCAATCGCGGCCGGCGAACAGCGCCATCGCGGGCAGGTCCGCTTCGTCATCGAGCCGGCGCTGCCGCTTGCGCGGGTGGTGAAAGCGATGCCTCCGCGCGAACGCGCGCTGGAAGTATTCGGCCTTGCGCGCGTCTGGGATACCGAGGACAACGCCGGTGTCCTCGTCTACCTGCTGCTGGCCGACCGTGACGTCGAGATCGTTGCCGACCGCGGCATCCACCGGAGGGTCGGCGATGCCGAGTGGGCGGCCGTGTGCCGACGGATGGAAGCGGCGTTCCGCGACGGTCGCTACGCGGAGGGCGCGGAAGGCGGAATTGGCGAGATCAACGCGTTGCTGGAGCGGCACTTCCCGCGCGATGGGGCGGCCGCATCCAACGAGCTGCCGGATCGTCCGGTCGTCCTGTAGCCCCGGGGGCACCGCGCGCGAACCGAGCCCGGGATGGCCGCGAACCCGGCGTCGTCGATGCCGCGGAGCGCCTTCCCGGCCAAGCTCCTAACGGTTGGTCAAGCCGGCCGACGGCGATTCCGGGCTGCTTCCGCCTGCACGCGGCGCGGCGTCCTTTTCGACGCCGATGAGGTGCAGCGAGTCGACTTCCGCCTGGTTCATCCGGTGCCGCAACAGCACCAGCGTCATCGCGCCCGAGACGAACAGCCCGAACAGCACGATCGCCGTGTTGGCCGAAACCCCGGTCCGGATCATCATCGCGTACAGGCCCACCATGACCAGGATGCCGATGTTCTCGTTGAAGTTCTGCACTGCGATCGAGTGACCGGCGCCCATCAGCACGTGGCCGCGGTGCTGCAGCAGCGCGTTCATCGGCACCACGAAAAAGCCGGCGCAGCCGCCGATGAGGATCATCAGACCGATCACGAGCGGCAGGTGGGTGACGAAGATCATCGTGATCACGATCAGTCCCATCGCGATGCCGATCGGCAGCACGTTGACCGAACCACGCAGCGAGATGTAACGGGCGGCCACGACGGCGCCGAGGGCGATGCCCAGAGCGACCACACCCTGCAGCATCGACGCCTCCGACATGTTGAAGCCCAGCGCCTTGTCCGCCCATTCGATCACGATGAACTGCAGCGTCGCGCCGGCGCCCCAGAACAGCGTCGTCGTCGCCAGCGAGATCTGGCCCAACCGGTCCCGCCACAGCAGCGCATTGCAGTGCGCGAACTCGCGGATCAGGAACAGCGGGTTCCTGTGCACCATCCGGCGCTCCACGCCGGTGTCGGGAATGAACCAGTTGAAGACCGCCGCGGCGACATAGAAAAGCATGATCAACGCGATCGCCGCACCGGGTGGCGTGTCGATCCCGGTGTCGATGTAGGGCATGTCGAAACCCAGCAGAGCCGTCGCGGCCCTCGGGCTGATGAGCGCTCCCCCCACGAGCACGCCAAGGATGATCGAACCGACGGTCGTGCCTTCGATCCAGCCGTTGGCGACGACGAGTTGCTGCGGCGGCAGCAGTTCGGTCAGGATGCCGTATTTCGCCGGCGAATAGGCCGCCGCGCCAAAACCGACGACAGCGTAGGCGAGCAGAGGGTGCGCGGAGAAGAGCATCAGCGTGCAGCCGACGACCTTGATGCCGTTGGTGAGCAGCATCACGCGCCCCTTCGGCATCGAGTCGGCGAAGGCGCCGACCAGCGGTGCGAGCAGCACGTAGGACACCACGAAGCTCATCTTGAGCGACGGCGTCATCCACGCGGGTTCCTGAAGTTCGCGGAGTAACGCGATGGCACCGATCAGCAGCGCGTTGTCGGCGAGCGACGAAAAGAACTGCGCCGCCATGATCGTGTAGAACCCGGCCTTCATCGTCCTCCGAAATCCGTCCGGAACCCGCCTCGAGGGGGCGGGTCAGGCGGGGAATCGCGCCAGGGCTTGGGTATAATTCTTGGGCTGACCGAGGCCCGCGCTTTATACCATGATTGGCGGGGCCGACCAACCGCGGCGCGTTCGGGCAGGGTGCCGGGCGATTCGCCTGATCGCGCGCGTTGCGCGCGATGGTTCGACCGGCCTCCGCACCGCGCACCGCCGGTTGCAGAACCCTTCCCCCACGCAGGACGCGCGATGTCCCGACCGCTCTATGCCCAGGTGAACCTTTCCGCGCTGCGCGGGAACCTTGCGCAGGCGCGCGCGCGGGCCCAGAACGCGGAGGTGCTCGCGGTGGTCAAGGCCAATGCCTACGGCCACGGCCTCGCGCGGGTGCTGCCGGCGCTGGACGAGGCTGACGGACTCGCCCTGCTCGAACTCGACGCCGCGGTCGAACTCCGCAGCGAGCGCTACCTGCGACGCATCCTGCTGCTCGAGGGTTTCTTCGCGGCGGCCGAACTGACGGAAATCGCGGCCCGGCGCCTTGCAGTTGTCGTCCACCATGCCGAGCAGGTGCGGATGCTGGAAATGACCCGGCTCCCGCGCCCGCTCGAAGTATTCGTCAAGATCAACACGGGCATGAACCGACTCGGCCTGCCGCCGGCCGACGTCCCGGCGACGGTCGAACGGCTGACGCATTGCGACGCCGTCGCGACGATTCGGCTGATGACCCATCTCGCCCGCGCCGAGGAGCCCGACGGCGTGGAGGACCAGCTGGCGACGTTCGATGCGGCGTGCCGGGGACTGCCGTATCCGCGATCAATTGCCAATTCGGCCGGGGTCGTCCGCTTCGGCAAGGTGGGTGGCGACATCGTCCGCCCGGGGATCATGCTCTACGGCGCGACGCCGTTCCCGCGCGATTCCGCGGAAACGCTCGGCCTGAGGCCGGTGATGACGCTGCGCTCGGAGCTCATCGCGGTGCAGGAACTCGCGGCGGGTGACAGCGTCGGCTACGGCGCGACCTACACCGCGTCCCGGCCGCACCGGATCGGCATCGTCGCCGGCGGTTACGCCGACGGTTATCCGCGGCATGCGCCCACCGGCACGCCGGCGCTGGTCTGCGGCAGGATGGCCCGGCTCTGCGGGCGGGTTTCGATGGACATGCTGACCGTCGACCTGACCGAAGTTCCGGAAGCGGTGGTCGGCAGCCCGGTCATTCTTTGGGGCGAAGGGCTGCCGGTCGACGACGTGGCCCGTGCGGCCGGCACTGTAGGCTACGAACTGCTGTGCGCGGTGGCGCCGCGCGTGCCGTTTGTCGTTTCGAGCGTCGGCCGGCTGGACCTCGAACTGTAGGCTTAGAATTTGGCCGCAGCAGGCGAACTTTCAAACTTCAGACCGATCGTCAGCGAAGGACATCCCGTGTACATCGTCGTCACCGGCGCCGCCGGGTTCATCGGTTCCAATCTGGTCAGGGCGCTCAACGCCCGTGGCGAGTCCGACATCCTTGCCGTCGACAACCTGGCCCGGGCGGACAAATTCAGGAATCTGGTCGATTGCGAGATCGCCGATTACCTCGACAAGGAGGAATTCCTGATTCGCCTGGCCGAGGGCGACTTCGACGACGACGTCGCCGCAATCCTGCATCAGGGCGCGTGCTCCGACACGATGGAGACCGACGGCGGCTACATGTTGCGCAACAACTACCGCTACTCGGTCGCGCTGCTCGATTGGTGCCAGGACAACGATGTGCCGTTCCTTTACGCGTCGAGCGCGTCGGTGTACGGCGGCGGCAAGGTCTTTCGCGAGGAGCGCGCGCACGAGGCGCCGCTCAACATCTACGGCTACTCGAAATTCCTGTTCGACCAGTACGTGCGGCGGGTGCTGCCGGAACGGACGGCGCAGATCGCCGGCTTCCGGTATTTCAACGTGTACGGGCCCCGGGAGCAGCACAAGGAACGCATGGCGTCGGTTGCCTGGCACTTTTTCCGCCAGTACCGCGCCGAGGGCCTCGTGAAGCTGTTCGAGGGCTCGGGCGGGTACGCGGCGGGCGAGCAGCAACGCGACTTCGTGTCGGTCGAGGATGTGGTCAAGGTCAATCTCGAATTCCTCGACCACCCGCAGCGGTGCGGGATCTTCAATCTCGGCACCGGGAAGGCAGCGACGTTCAACCGGGTGGCGACGGCGACCATCAATGCCTGCCGCGCGGCAAGCGGCCAACCGGCGCTGGCACTGCCCGACTTGGTCGCGGCCGGCGCAATCACCTATGTCCCCTTTCCGCCCGCGCTGGTCGGGAAGTACCAGAGCCACACCGAGGCCGACCTGTCGCGGCTGCGGGCGGCCGGCTATCGCGCCCCGATGCTGAGCGTCGACGAAGGCGTCGCGCGCTATGTCGCCGCGCTGATTGCCAGCACCGGTGTCAACCCGTAACCTGCCCCCCGCGTTTTAGCGACTGTGCCGCAGGGGGCTTTTCGCGGCACCGGTGCGGCGCGCCCGCTCAATCACGTTCCGGAGACCTACATGAAACGGTTCATGCTGCTCCTCGTTGCCCTTTTCTTCTCGGGGCTTGCGCTCGCGGCCGTCAATATCAACACCGCGACCAAGGAGGAACTCGACGTATTGCCGGGCATTGGTCCGGTCAAGGCCCAGGCCATCATCGACTATCGCAAGGCGAACGGCCCCTTCAAGTCCCCCGAGGACATCATGAAGGTCAAAGGCATCAAGGAAGGCGAGTTCGGCAAGCTGAAAGGCGAGATCAGCGTGAGCGGCGCGACCACCGCGCCCGCCGCGCCGGCGAAGGCAGAGGCTTCGAAGGTGGCTCCGGCGGCACCTGCGGCTGCCGCGAGGACCGAACCCGCCAAAGCGGTGGTGGTAGGACCAGCGACACCCGCACCTGGCCCGGCTCAGCCGGCGAAAGCGGAAGCGCCGAAGGCAACTCCGGCGGCAGCCGCCCCGGCACCTGCATCGGCGGCTCCGATGAAGGCTGAACCTGTCAAGGCGGCTCCGGCATCGGCAGCGCCGATGAAGGCTGAACCTGTCAAGGCGGCTCCGGCACCGGCAGCGCCGATGAAGGCTGAACCTGTCAAGGCGGCACCCGCACCGGCGGCTCCGATGAAGACCGAACCTGCGAAAGCGACTCCGGCCGCCGCTGCGGCGCCGGGGGCTCCGACGAAGGGCATCGACAAGGCTCCGGCAAAGGAAGACAAGGCCGCCAAGGACAAGGCCGCGAAGGAAGACAAGGCCGCCAAGGACAAGGCCGCGAAGGAAGACAAGGCCGCCAAGGACAAGGCGCCGAAGGATGAGAAGGCCGCCAAGGCGAAGGCCGCGAAGGATGAGAAGGCCGCCAAAGACAGCGCCGCGAAAGACAAGGCGGCCAAGGACAAGGCGGCCAAGGACAAGGCCGCCAAGGACAAGGCCGCGGACGACAAGGCGAAGAAACAATAGCCCCGTTACCCGTTGCCCGTGCAGCAAAGAGGACCCCGCCACCCGGCGGGGTCTTCGTCTGTGTCCCGACAATCGCGAATCATGGCTGACGTCGACGCGCAATTCGACGCCTCCCCCGTGCAACAGGATCGAGTGCGTTGGCTGCGAATTCACCGCCTCGCAGATGGGGCGGGCCGCTCGGATACAATGAACGACGCCTCGCGCTCGTCCCGATCGACGTACTGATGACGCCCCCTACCGGATGTACCGCACGCTCGAATCCACCGTCGGTGACACGCCGCTAGTCCGCCTGCTGCGGCTTCCGGGCATCACGACCAATGTGATCCTCGGCAAGCTCGAGGGCAACAATCCGGCCGGTTCGGTGAAGGACCGCCCGGCGCTGTCGATGATCGTCGAGGCGGAGAAGCGCGGCGACATCAGGCCCGGCGACACGTTGCTCGAGGCGACGTCGGGGAACACCGGCATCGCGCTGGCGATGGTCGCGGCGATGAAGGGTTACCGGCTCATCCTGGTGATGCCGGAGCACCAATCGCTGGAACGGCGGCAGACGATGGGCGCGTTCGGCGCGAAGCTGGTACTGACGGCCAAGGCAGGCGGCATGGAATTGGCCCGTGATACCGCGGAACGGATGCGCGCGGAAGGGCAAGGGATCATCCTCGACCAGTTCGCGAATCCGGACAATCCGCTCGCCCACTATCGCGGCACGGGCCCCGAGATCTGGCGCGATACCGGCGGCACCGTGACGCATTTCGTGTCCGCGATGGGCACGACCGGCACAATCATGGGCGTGTCGCGCTTTTTGAAGGAAGTGAACCCGGCAATCGCGATCATCGGCGCGCAGCCCGCGGAAGGGGCGCAGATTCCGGGCATCCGCAAATGGCCCGAAGCTTACCTGCCGAAGATCTACGACAAGGCGCGTGTCGATCGTCTCGAATCCGTAGCGCAGACGGAGGCCGAGGAAATGGCCCGCCGTCTGGCGCGGGAAGAGGGGATTTTCTGCGGCATTTCCGCCGGTGGAGCATGCGCAGTAGCGCTGCGGATTGCGCGCGAAGTCGAAAATGCAACGATCGTGTTCATCGTCTGCGATCGTGGCGACCGCTATCTCTCGACCGGGGTGTTCCCGGCCTGACCCTTCACGGGTCGCCCTGCCGCGAACGATGCCCGCAGCGAACCCTGTGCCTGCCATGACCCCGATCCTCGTCTACGACATCGAGACCGTGCCCGACGTCGCCGGCCTGCGCCGGGCACACGGCGTGCCGGCGGCGTTATCGGACGCAGCGGTGCTCGACTGGGCCATCCAGCAGCGCCGCACCCAGAATGGCAGCGAGTTCCTGCCGCTGCAGTATCAGCGGGTGGTGGCGATCTCTTGCGCGCTCCGGGAGGGCGCCGGATTCAAGGTGTGGTCGCTGGGCGAACCCTCCGACCCCGAACCGGAACTCATCCGCCGTTTTTTCGACGGCATCGAGCGCTACACCCCGCAGCTGGTCTCATGGAACGGCGGCGGCTTCGACCTGCCGGTGCTCCATTACCGCAGCCTGATCCACGGCGTCCCGGCGGCGAAGTACTGGGACTGGGGCGACGACGACCGCGACTTCCGCTACAACAACTACCTCAATCGCTACCATACGCGCCATCTCGACCTGATGGACGTGCTGGCCGCGTTCCAGCCGCGAGCGTTCGCGGGCCTCGACGCGATGGCACGGATCTGCGGCTTCCCGGGCAAGCTCGGGATGGACGGCAGCGAAGTCCATGCGGCGGTGCAGGCCGGCCGGATCGACGACGTCCGCAGATATTGCGAGACGGACGTGATGAACACTTATCTGCTCTACCTGCGCTTCCAGCTCCTGCGCGGCGTGCACACCGCAGGCGAATATGCGAAGGAAGTGTCGCTGGCGCGCGAAAAGATCGCGGCCACCGGCGCGCCGCACTGGCAGGAGTTCCTCGCCGCGTGGGATGCGAACGCGTGAGTGACGCGCGGGCGCGACCGTCGACACGCCGTGTTCGAATCCGTCCCTACAAGCGGATCGACCCGCGACCCAGCTCGATGACGCGGCCCGAGACGCGGATGCTCCGGTCGGCGGTCACCTCGAGGCCGAGCCGGCAGGGTCGGCCGACGGCGTCGCCTTGGGCAATCGCCATCCGCCGCGGGAGCGCGGCACGGGTCCCGAGCAGCCAGCCGCCAAGATTTGCGCAGGCCGAACCGGTGCCGGGATCCTCGATCACCGAGCCGTGCTTCGGGAAGAAGAAGCGCGCGACGACCGGCTCTCCGGGGAGGCTCCCCGCGCCGGCCTCGGGATCGGGCGCCCAGACATAGGCCATCGCGGGATTCCCGTGGTGCCCGAACGCGAGCAGCAGATCGGCCCGGGGCGCGGCGCGGCGTACCGCGTCGACCGACGCGAGCGGGACGACGAGCTGCTCCGACCCCGTGTCAACCCAGAGCGGCGGGGCAACCGCCGGCGCAAGATCGGTGTCGACGAGGCCCAGCATCGTGGCGAGCTCGGTGCGCGTGGCGGTGACGCCGTGGTGCGTGGGTGCATTGGCCTGCAGCGTCCAGACATCACCCGCGGCCGCGACGGGAATGATGCCCGCGCGCATCTGCAGGCTGAGGGCATCACCGGCGCGCGCCAGGTCGCGGACGACGTGTGCGGTGCCGAGCGTCGGGTGCCCGGCGAACGGCATCTCGAAGGTCGGCGTGAAGATCCGCACCCGCGCGGTGGCCTCGTCGGACGGCAGCACGAACGTCGTTTCCGACAGGTTGAACTGAAGCGCGAGCGCCTGCAGCGTCGCATCATCGAGACCATGCCCATCCTCGAATACGCAGAGCGGATTGCCCGCGAGCCGGGATTCGGCAAACACGTTGACGATGCGGAAGGCGTAGTCGCGCATGGCATTCTTCCTCGGAGGCTCTTGCCGCCCGTCAGGCGGCGATCGCCGCGCCTGCCGCCTGGCGCGAGCGCAGCGTCGCGTCGACTTCCCGGGCCAGCGCGCGGAACGCGGCGTCGGTGACGCCGGTGGGGGCGGCGACGAACGCATCCCCGTACCTTGGAAAATTCTTCGCGATCGACCGCGCGTACGTCGGATCGTAATGATGCACGAGGAGCTCGCCCACCAGCGTGTCCCAGTCCCCGGCCGCGGCCGCCTGCGCCCACCGATCGAGCGTCTTTCTGCCGTGCAGTTCGAGGAGACGCGACAGGCGCGACGTCAGCGCTGCCGGGTCCCCCAGGAAGTGCGCATACTCGCCTTTCAGCAGTTCAATGCGCAGCGCGTGCGGCGTTTCCACGCGGACACAGGGCGCGCCGCGCATCGCGCGAAGCAGCGCGTCGGGAACTTGCACGGTGCCGATCCTCTTGCTCTCGGATTCGACATAGACGGGAAGCCCCGGGTCGAAGCCTTGCAGCGCCGCGAGCAACTGACTTTCGAACCATTTCTGCGACGGTTGCGGCTCGTCGGGCAGGTCGCCCAAGAGCGACCCGCGATGCCTCGCGAGCGCCTCGAGGTCGAGCGCCTGCGCGCCTTCCGTGGCGAGCGCCGACAGCAGCCGGCTCTTGCCGGATCCCGTCAATCCGCAGATGACCTCGAACCGGAATGCGGCGGGCAGCACGGGCAGTTGCGCTACGACATGGCGCCGATACGAGCGGTAGCCGCCGTCGAGCTGCACGGCGCGCCAGCCGATCTCGCTCAGGATATGGGCCAGCGCGCCGCTGCGCTTGCCGCCGCGCCAACAATACACGAGCGGCGCCCAGTCCTTCGGCTTGTCCGCGAAGGTGGTCTCCAGCATGGCCGCGATGTTGCGCGCCACGACGGCCGCGCCGGCCTTCTTTGCGGCGAACGCCGATACCTGCGCGTGCATCAGCCCGATGCGTGCGCGCTCCGCATCGTCGAGCACGGGGCAACTGGCCGCGCCGGGGATGTGGTCCTCAGCGAACTCCGACGGGCTGCGCACGTCGATGCGATCCGGGTAATCCACGAGCGCGTCGACGCCGACCTTGCGCTCGCGCAACGGCGCGCCCTTCGCCGCGCTCATCGCGGCTTGCCGAGCAGCGGCACCAGGCGCGGCCAGACGTTGTCGAGCAGGTATGGCTGCGCGGCGGCGGTCGGATGAATGCGGTCCGGCTGAAACAGGTCGTTGCGTTCGCCGAAGCCGTCGAAGAAGTAGGGCAGCAGGGGCACGTTGCGCGCCTGTGCCACGGCGCCGAAAAGCGCTTCGAAGTTGCGCGTATACCCGGGTCCGTAATTCGGCGGCAGCCGCATCCCGATCAGCAGCACCTTGGCCCCGGCGCGCTGGGTGGCGGTCACGATCGCATCGAGGTTGTCGTGCGCGGCCTTGAGTTCGCCGCCGCGCAGGCCGTCGTTGCCGCCCAGCTCGACGACGACGACCGCCGGCTGGTGCTGCGCGAGCAGCGCGGGCAGCCGCGCGCGGCCGCCGGCGGTCGTGTCGCCGCTGATGCTGGCGTTGACAACGCGCTGCGGATAGCCACGTTCCTTGAGCCGCGCAGCGAGCAGGTCGACCCAACCCGTTCCGGCGGGAAGCCCGTACGCGGCGGAAATCGAATCGCCGACGACGAGCAGTATCGGCGACCCGCCCTGCCCGAGCGCCGGCAGCGGCGCGGTGGCAGCGAGCAATGCTGCGAATGACGCGGCGGCAAGCAACTGGCGGCGGGTGATCATGGCCAATGTGGTGTGGCGGCGAGTCGGGATTGTAGAGGCTCGCCCGGTCCGCTGCGAACAGCAGGTTAGAATACGCGCCCGCCGCAGGGTTCCACGGAACCCGCGCGCTGATCGCGGGTCCGACGTCATTCTCCCTTTCCCGGTCACCATGTCCCACGCCGTGCTCCGCGCCGCCGACCTCACCAAGATCGTGGTCAGCGGCGATGCTCCGCTCACGATCCTCGACAAGGTGAGTTTCGCCGTCGACGCCGGGGACTCGGTGGCGATCGTCGGCGCCTCGGGCTCGGGCAAGACCACGTTGCTCGGCCTTCTCGCGGGACTGGATCACGCGACCGCAGGAGACGTCTGGCTCGACGGCATTGCGCTGTCCGGGCAGGACGAAGACGCGCGGGCCGCACTTCGGCAGCGATTGCTGGGTTTCGTGTTCCAGTCGTTTCAGCTGTTGCCGGCGCTCACCGCGCTCGAGAATGTGATGCTGCCGCTGGAACTCGCCGGCGCGCCCGATGCCCCCTCCAGGGCGAAGGACTGGCTTGCGCGCGTTGGCCTCGCGCGGCGCACCACGCACTACCCGAAGCAGTTGTCCGGCGGCGAGCAGCAGCGGGTAGCGATCGCCCGCGCCTTCGCCGGCGAGCCCAAGCTCGTGCTCGCCGACGAGCCGACCGGCAACCTCGACGCCGCGACCGGCGCCGAAGTGGCGGACCTGATGTTTCGCCTGAATCGCGAGCGGGCGACGACGCTGGTGCTCGTCACGCACGATGTCGCGATCGCCAGCCGCTGCCGCCGCAGGCTGTCGCTGGCATCGGGCCGGCTCGTTGCCGACGAGCGCATGCCCGACCCGCTGCCGGCGTGAGCAGGTCCATGAGCGTCAATACGCCGCGACTCGCCGCTCGAATGCTGTCGCGCGACTGGCGCGCGGGCGAACTGACGGTGCTGGTCGCGGCGCTGGTGCTGGCCGTGGCGAGCGTGGGCACCGTCGCCTTCTTTGCGGACCGGGTCAAGACGGCGCTGACGCGGCAGGCCAACCTGCTCCTCGGCGCCGACCTCATGATCTCGGGCGACCGGCCGCTGCCCCCGGCGTTCGCGGAGGAGGCGGTGCAACGCGGCCTCGCGGTGACGCCGGGGATAAAGTTCAACAGCATGGTCCAGCGTGCCGCTGCGGCAGCCGAGGGCGGCGGCGCGGTGCTCGCCGACGTGAAGGCGGTTGCCCCGGGCTATCCATTGCGCAGCGCCATCCTGCTCGCCGATCCCGTTCGCGTCGATGGCGTCGCGGCCACCGGCATTCCGGCGCGCGGCGAAGCGTGGCCCGACCTCCGGCTCGCGCAGCGGCTGGGCGTCAAGCCCGGCGACCGGCTCGCGGTCGGCGAAGCGACGCTCACCGTCGGCGCCATCGTGCAGCAGGAACCCGAAGTCGCGAGCGGGTTGCTGGCGATTGGCCCGCGACTGCTGGTCAACCTTGACGACGTGCCCGCGACGAACCTGCTGCAACCGGGCAATCGCGCGACGCACCGGCTGCTTGTCGCCGACCGAGCCGAGGTCGGCGCGGTCGATGCCTACACCATTTGGGCGCAAGGGAAGCTGAAGCCCGGGCAGCGGCTCGAGAACGTGCGCGACCTGCGGCCGGAAGTGCGGCAAACGCTCGAGCGCGCGGAGAAGTTCCTCGGCCTCGCCGCGCTCGTCGCGGTGATCCTTGCCGCCGTCGCCGTGGCGCTCGCCGCATCGCGCTATCTGCGCCGGCATCTCGACACCGCGGCGATGCTGCGTTGCCTCGGCGCCCCGAAGCGGCAGACGCTGGCGCTGTTCGTGCTGCAGTTCGGCGCGCTCGGCGTGCTCGCGAGCGCGGCCGGCATCGTGCTCGCGCTCGGCGGACAACAATTGCTGGTGATGCTGCTGGGAACCATTACCACGGCCGATCTGCCGATGCCGGGCATCGTTCCGGCGCTCGGCGCGTTCGGCACGGGCCTCCTGCTTCTGTTCGGCTTCGCGCTGCCGCCGCTGGTGGCCCTCGCGGGCGCGCCGCCGCTGCGGGTGCTGCGGCGCGACCTGCCGCGGCCGCGCCCCGGCGGCATCGTTGCGTATCTGCTCGGCGCGGGAGTGATCGCGTTGCTGATCGGATGGCGTGCGCAGGACGTCAAGACGGGCGCGATCATGGTCGGTGGCATTGTCGGTCTGCTCGCGGCCGCCGCGCTTTCGGCGTGGGCGCTGATCGCCGTGCTGAAACACCTGCCGCAGCGGGGCGTGACGTGGCGGTTCGGACTGGCGAACCTGCGCCGGCGGCCGCTCGCATCCTCGCTGCAGATCGGCGCGCTGGCGCTCGGCCTGATGGCGCTGCTGTTGCTGACCGTCGTGCGCGGTGATTTGCTCTCCAATTGGCGCGCGAGCCTGCCGCCCGACGCGCCGAACCAGTTCCTGATCAATGTGCTTCCGGAGCAGGTCGACGGGGTGCGGGCGTTGATCGCGCGCGAAACGGGCGCTGACGCGCCGCTCTATCCGATGATCCGCGGACGATTGGTCACGGTGAACGGCATGCCGCTCGATCCCGCCAGGTTCACCGATGAGCGCGCGCGGCGGCTGGCCGAGCGCGAGTTCAATCTTTCCTGGACGGCGGACCTGCCGAAGAGCAATCGCGTCGTCGCCGGACAGTGGTGGGGTGATGCACGCGGTCCGGCGGCCGGCGTATCGATGGAGGACGGCATCGCGGAGTCACTGGGGCTGAAGCTCGGGGACACGATCGCCTACGACGTCGCGGGAACGCCGGTTTCCGCGAAGATCACGAGCCTGCGCAAGGTCGACTGGGACAGCTTCCGCCCGAATTTCTTCGCGCTGTTTCCGCCCGGCGTGCTGGAGCCGCTGCCGCGCACCTACCTCGGGGCGGTGCGCGTGCCCGAGAACGCGCGCGCCGGCGGCTGGCTGTCGGCGCTGGTCCAGCACTATCCGAACGTGCTGGCCATCGACGTCGGCGAGATCATTCGGCAGGTCCAGTCGATCATCGAGCAGGTGGCCAAGGCGGTCGAGTTCGTGTTCCTGTTCACGCTGCTGGGCGGCCTGCTCGTGCTGCAAGCGGCGATCGCGGCCACGCAGGACGAGCGCCGGTTCGACGCGGCGATCCTGCGCACGCTGGGCGCCTCACAGAACCAGCTCACGGCGGCGCAGGCCGCGGAGTTCCTGGTGCTGGGATCGCTCTCCGGCCTGCTCGGCGCCGCGGGAGCGACGGCGGTGGGCTATTTTCTGTCCGACCGCGTGTTCCAGATCCCGTTCGCGGCAAACCCGATGGTGTGGGTGTACGGGCTCGCCGGCGGCGCGATCTGCGTGACGCTCGCCGGCTGGCTCGGCACCCGCGGCACGATGCGGCATCCGCCGCTCGAGGTGATCCGGCAGTTGGGCTAGTACCGCGACCCATGAGTTTGCGTACATGCCGAGA
>Ga0315287_10004440_pt1 | contig 13699 bp, 10 predicted proteins | sample YL17G11_0_MG_FD_205037 | JGI IMG/M metagenome (GOLD analysis project Ga0315287, IMG submission 205037) | Sediment microbial communities from Yellowstone Lake, YNP, Wyoming, USA - YL17G11_0 | ecosystem: Environmental > Aquatic > Freshwater > Lake > Sediment | place: USA: Wyoming | collected... | reverse complement strand
TTAATTATTAATATTCAGATTCTAAATTCTAATAATTAATAATATTAACTATAATATTAATAATAACTGAATATAAAATTTTGGTTTTGATTAGAAAATTTTAGAAAACAAGTTGTTATAGTTAAAAATTTTCATAAATAGATGTTATTATACAAAAATTACTATGATCAAAGTGTTTTTCAAAATTATCTAGCTAAAACCAAAATTTTATATTCAGTTATTATTAATATCTAAGCTAATTTCTTTAATTATTAATATTCAGATTCTAAATTCTAATAATTAATAATATTAACTATAATATTAATAATAACTGAATATAAAATTTTGGTTTTGATTAGAAAATTTTAGAAAACAAGTTGTTATAGTTAAAATTTTCATAAATAGATGTTATTATACAAAAATTACTATGATCAAAGTGTTTTTCAAAATTATCTAGCTAAAATTAAAAATTTATATTTAGATACTATCAATATATCAGATAGTTTCTATATTAATTAAATCTAAGATATAAATTAATTTATATTTTATTATGATGTAAAATCTCTCTTAACGGAATTTACACAAGCTCCGATAGTCAAAGCTGTCGCACCAACACAAACTTTCCCATTACTACAATGCCAATTTTCTGTACATTCTGTTGCATTAATACAGATTTGTCCAGCCATTTTATTTGACCATTCTTGTCTACCGTTACATACACAAGGATATTCTTTTCCTCCATTGTAACCATAATTACAAGTACATAAAGATAAAGTATTAAAAGAATTATTCTGAGCTAAACACTTAATTTGATTATAGTTTTGAATATTACACATATAACGTTTACTATCATCTAAACATCTACCTTCTGGTAAACAAACTGGAACTTTATTTACCCAAAAAACAGTCGATCCCAACGGACATATACATAAACTATTATCAACTCCCATTAATGATGGTTGTGATGTAAAAGAATCTAAACACTTACATAAATTGCCTGGATTAGCACAAGAATAACTACCCGCTGATGCAGGACAATTTCCTTTATTACTACACGCTAATGGTGTGCATGTTGTACCGTTACCAATATATCCGTTATTACATTTACAACTATAAACTACTCCGAAAGATGTAGGAACATTAGGGAATGAAGCAATACATTTTGCATTAGCATCACAATTACTACATTGTGGTAAACATTGTGCTCTACAAACCGGACTTAATGGTTTAACATGAGAACAATGAATATTCGGTAAAAAGAATGATGAGAAAGCATGTAATTGACGACATCCTGTTGTATTACTTTGAAGTGTAAAAGGACATGGTTGTGAAGTCGGTAACTGTACCATAAAAGCAAGACAATCAGCAAAACTAGCAAATCCTGTATCTAAAATATAATTATATCCACTCGCATTGATAACGTTACACGCTTGAAAAATAATACCACATAGTGCTTCATTTGGTAAATTTGCTGCTGTTAATGCAAACATTATATCAGCACCAGGATCTTGCACAGTGTAACCAAGATTAATTAATGGACTATTCGGGTTAAATACTATATATTCACGAAATCTAAAAACTTGATTAGCAAAAACATATGATTGAGTAGCTGGATTATATCCGCTGTCAATAGTTATCATATAGTCAAGTTGTAAAGTGTCTTGACCAACCCATTTTGTTTCATTGATGTCCCACGTTGGAAAAAGACGTACTGGAGCATAGCCTATAAGAGGCTGAAGTCCGGGAACTAAAAAATCATATTCTAACGCTATATCACCTGGTCCAAATCTACCTACTCCTCTAACTGTATGAAAAATTGTTGAGAAATCTACAATATTTGGTGCATATGCACCAAGCATAGCTGGAGCTCCTCCAATAGTTCTTAATTGCCAAACTTTAGCATTTTCATAACGTTGATCTAATAAATTTTGTTCTACGGTTGATCTAACAACTGCTAATAGTACCAATAATAAAATTATAGATTGTTTCATTGTTGGTATTTTTTATATAAGATATATATTTTTATAATATATTTTTTTATAATATATTTTTATTTTTATAATTTTTACATCTTTTTAAAATAGATATGGATTATGGTATAATATTTATCATAATTATTGTAATCATCATTATTATAGCTATTGTTTTATTGATTTACAAAAATCGTGGTAATACTCAAAATTTATTATTAACTCTCCCTAATTATAGAATACAAAATGTTGTTACTGGTACTTATTTAGGGTTAGCAAATTTACCTAATCCTACTTTGGAGAGAACAAATATTCCTCTTTACTCTTTAGGTCAAACTCCTTTTGTTCCTTTTTGGCTTGCGTTTATAACTGGTAATGTATCATCAACTGATCCTATGGGATTATGGAAAATAAACATTCTGAATAAAATTGGTACTACTGTAAATGAAGTAAATATAATAAATGATGTATATTTTAATGAAAGTCCAAATCTTACTTCGGGATTTGTTACTAGAGCATTACAAGGAGAAATTACAGGGAACAAATTTATTATGGGACAAGAAAAAGATGCTTCAGTCTTTCTCATGACAACGATAGCCCCAAATACTTTTAATTTGGTTCTTAAAAATGGGAATCAGCCTATACTATTCGATGTAAAAAATAATTTACTTATTCGTACTACTAAGGTTAACACAAAACCTGCTACGTTCAAATTAACATTAGTTTAAAAACTTATCTAAAATAATTTATTTATAGTAAAATAAATTATTTTACCATATAAAATATATTAATATGGCTGATAGCACAACTACAAAATCGTGGGGATCAAGTGTAACTATAGGAATTGTTATATTAGTTTTAGCAATAGCATTAATTGTAATTATTTTTCTAGTTTTTCTGAGAACTACTATTAATCCTTATCCCGTATCATCATTCAAATTTGGGGATACAATACAAATTAGTCCTGCTGTCTTCTCTAGAAACAGTTTTTCAGATACAGGACCTTCTGAAAATCAGTACTTAATTAAAAATACTTGTCCTAGTCAACCATGTGATAATTGTTATATACCGACTGGCGCTAATGGATGTGTAGCCACTTTCTCCGGAAGTAAAAGCGATCCTAATACGAAATGGGTATTAGAACAACTTCCTTATACTGGTATTATTAAACAATCAACTCAACAAAATGTGTTAGCTACTGGCAATAGATTCTATTTAAGAAGTGCTACTAATGCGCCCAACGAAATATCTGGAAGATTAACATTTAATCTTTTTGATTCTACATTGAGTTGTGAAGGATTAAGTCCAGACAGAGCATTCCCTGTCTCTCCTCCATCGTTAGGATCATCATGTTACGATCCCGATACTAATTTCAATGAGGGAAATGAGCTAGTTTTTTATTTTTGGCCAACAACACAACCAGACTTATATTATATTTTATTTCCAGGAAGCTTAAATACTGAAACACGGACAGGAAGTCCAACTATAACAAATCAACTTAACAACGGAGTAGCTACACTAAGACCATATGCTCCGGCTCCAAAGGATACAACTACTTATTCTCCATATCAAACTAATGTAAATTTATTTAATAACGGACTTTTATTAAATGGACAGAATAATTACCCAGTTGGTGCTAAATATCCTACTCCTGAAGTTTTTTTATTCAGAGTTACCAAAGTGTAATTTTAATAGTCTGAGTTTGTATACCGATTCAGGATATAAAATTTATGAATTTTATATTATAAATCATTAGTTATTGGATAATTTTATGTTTTTTGATAAGGATAGTTATTGTTTTGTTTTGCTGTTAATGTATATACAGCAGTACTTATAATACTAGCTAATACTAAAAACAAAATGCCATATTCGACTAAAGGATTATCTGCTAAACTTATTCCTGCATAAGCTAAAGCAAGTATTATTACTATAAATATAATTATAAATACTTCGAAAGTATTTTGTTCTGTTGCGACAGCTGTATTATCTAATTGAGATACTAAACTAGAAACTATATTATTAATACTTGTATTATTTTGTAAACAATTTTGTGTTATAGCTGTAAATCCTTGTACTTCAACTACATTACCACTCCCAAATTTAGTACCTGTACAATTAAATGCAACATTTGAACTAGTCGTTTGAGCGAGACATGTATTACTATAGTGTTCTACGATTTGATCTCCAAGTTTAACACTATCACTAATAAAATTATCAGCAAGGGAAAAGGAAGGAAACCCAAAAGACTGTGTTATAGATTTAGCGGTTTGCCTCATAGATTGCTCTACACTACTCTGTATTGAATTATTTGATAAATTATTTTGTACACACTGTTGCGATACATAACTATTTCCTTGAACTATAATTTTGTTATTGTCTTTAAAATCACAACCAACAAGATTAACCTGAGCAACTGTAGATGTACCCGTAGAAACACAACTATTTTCATAGCTGGATATGACCGAGTTAGTGTCGTTTATCATCGATTGTATGGTATTTTTTGATATACTGACACCCATCTTTTTTATTATAATATATAAATTTATATATTATTTTTTCTGATATTATTAAGTTGCTCTTATTTTTATTCAAAATTTTGATTTTGATTATAATAATTCTTACATAAATTACTTTGATCATAGTAATTTTTATGTAACAACATCTATTTACCTTATGATTAATCATACATGAATTTTAACTATAACAACTTGTTCTCCAAAAATTTTCTAATCAAAATAAAATTTTTATATTTAGAACATATTAATATCTAAGTTGAATTTAGATATTATAAGAAACTGGAACCTGAATATTAATAATTATAGAAATTAGCTTAGATATTAATGATAGTTGAATATAAAATTTTGATTAGAAAATTTTTAGAAAACAAGTTGATCATCATAATTTTTATATAAATAGATGTTATTATGAGAATTTTAACTATAACAACTTGTTTTCTAAAATTTTCTAATCAAAATAAAAATATTATATTTAGAACATATTAATATCTAAGTTGAATTTAGATATTATAAAAAACTGGAACCTGAATATCAATAATTATAGATATTAACTTAGATATTAATAAAGTGTGAGTATAAAATTTTGATTTTGATTAGAAAATTTTAAAAAACTGTTAGTTATAGATAATTTTCATATAAATAGATGTTCTTATATAAAAATTATGATGATCAACTTGTTTTCTAAAATTTTCTAATCAAAATCAAAATTTTATACTCATACTTTATTAATATCTAAGCTAATTTCTTTAATTATTAATATTCAGATTCTAGTTTCTTATATTTATTAATATTGGCTTAGATATTAATAAAGTGTGAGTATAAAATTTTGATTTTGATTAGAAAATTTTAAAAAACTGTTAGTTATAGATAATTTTCATATAAATAGATGTTCTTATATAAAAATTACTATAATCAAAGTGTGTTCCAAAATTTTATAATCAAAATTAAAATTTTATATTTATACTTTATTAATACCTAAGCTAATATTTATGATTATAAGAAACTAGAACCTGAATATTAACCATAGAAATTAGCTTAGATATTAATAACAGTTGAATATAAATTTTTGAGTTTGATTAGAAAATTTTAGAAAACAAGTTGTTATAGTTAAAATTCTAATAAATAGATGTTGTTATATAAAAATTATCTATAACAACTTGTTTTCTAAAATTTTCTAATCAAACTCAAAATTTTATATATGTAACTTATTAATATCTAAGTTAATATTAATAATAATAAGAAATTAGAACCTGAATATTATTAATACATAAATATTAGCTTATGTATTAATAAAGTCTAAATATAACAACATCTATTTATTAGAATTTTAACTATAACAAACAGTTTTCTAAAATTTCTCATTCAAAACCAAAATTTTATATTTAGACTTTATTAATATAGAAACTAATATTAATAATTGATAATATTCAGGATCTAATTTATTATAATATTCAAATCTAACTTAGATATTAATAATAGTTGAATTTAAAAATTTAAATTCAACTTAGAAAATTTTAGAAAACAAGTTGTTATAGTTAAAATTTATATAAATAGATGTTGTTATATAAAAATTATCTATAACAAACAGTTTTCTAAAATTTTCTGTTCAAAATCAAAATTTTATATTTAGACTTTATTAATATCTAAGTTAATTTCTTTAATTATTAGTATTCGGATTCTAGTTTCTTATAATATCTAAAATGATTTTAGATATTAATCTTTTATTTAAAATGATTTTAGATATTAATCTTTTATTTAAAATATTTATACGTATTAGAATATAGAGGGTCGTCAAAAAACTGTATAAAATTGTGAAATATGCTTTTGTTTAAATCAATTAAAAATTTCTTATAATATTTCCTTAACAAATAATTTATATTAAAATTATCATATAATAACCGCGATAGTATATACCTAACCATTCCATATCTTATAACATTTTCATAAAAGATTATTACATTAGGATTAGTAATATTCAATGTTAACCAAAGTTTATATACTAAAGTAGAAAAACTTTGGCATCTCCAATAAAAACCGAAACCATTTTCGGACAATTTTTATTAATAGTTATTTTATTTAAAATAACTATACTAAATATCGTTTCACCGACATCAGACCCATCGATCAATGTTTGACTTACTATATCTATACTAACTGATTGATTAGTTATTTCTAAATTTTTATTTAGGTTGACATTTGAGATATATGTAGTATCTAGCCATATGCCACGATGAAAATTCATATAAAAATAATCAGGATGATTGTTGTTTCTAAGATTTGGTAAAGTCAAAATATATGTATCACAATCGACTTTCGTAGATATGAAATTTTCCTGAGCAGTTCCTAAAACATTTTTTCTTTCGGTAAATTTTATTTCGACAGTAAAAATATTCCCATTTTCTATTGGTTGTCCTACATTAATACTTTTATCATCTCTTTCATCAATCAATTTTGGTGATAAATAACATGGTTTATCGAAAATTTTGTGACAACAAAATATAACAAATAATACTTCATCATTTGGACCAATTGATATTATAAATCGTGACCCAAAAAAAGATGTATTTGGAATTGTATAATTTACAGCATATATTATTTTAATCTGAAAGGTCGAAGGAGAAATTGATTTTCCATTAAAATTACTAATTGATGGGATAATCATTGGTTTATCTTTTAATAACTGCATATTTTCAGTTTTTAAATTTATAGGATCCATTTATTTATATTTTTAAAAATTATTAATTTTAGAAATTGTTAGATCATAGTTGTTTTTGTAGTCAAAGTTTTAGAACTTAATTTATTGTAATATATAAATTTAAATAATATATGAATTACATATATTATTTATTTGAAATATTTATACATATTAGAATATTTTGGGTCGTTAAAAAATTGGACGAAACCACAAAATCTACTGTGTCCTAAATCAGTTAAAAATTTCTTATAATATTTCCTTAACAAGTAATTGATATTAAAGTTACCATACAAAATCCGAGATAATATATATCTCACCAATCCATATCTTCTAACGTTATTATAAAAAATTTGTAAATTTGGGTCTGTAATATTTAGCGTTGACCAAAGCGATTCTACTTTAGTATATAACAATTCTCCTTCACCAATGAAAACTGAACTTATTTGAGGACAAGATTTAATAAAGGCAGTCTGCTTCAAATCTTCAATAGGAATATTATCTTTTTTACAAATCTTAATTTTTAATTCAATAGGTTTCTTTGAATAATAACTAAATTTATCTGAAATGGTAAATTTAGTTTCACCAATGTCGAACCCGTCAATTAGAGTTTGACTTACTATATTTATAGTCGGAACTTCCACATTATTCATCCTCTGTAAAGCTTCAGAAGATGATCCACTGTTGGATAAGAAAGTTTCGTCTTTACCTCCTACATAACGTCTAAATTCTACATAGAAATAATTAGGTACAGGTTGTGTTGGACCAGGTAAGGTTATTGTATAAATATCACAGAATCCATTTATTAATCCTGGGGAAGATCCTGCCGTGACGAAATCATCATCCGCTGTTCCCAAAGCGTTTGTGGTGTCGTAAAATTTTACTTGAACATTAAATACATTGAGATTAACTCCATTTTCCTGTATAGTATATATGTTTGGGTTACTTATTGATATATTATCAGTATTTTTATTACTAACGATTCTAGGTCCTGGTTGTACAACATTTTCATATGGAAAAAATGCTACAAAAAATATACTTTTACCCTTAAAACTCATTGTGATTTTGTAACCATATCCGACAGTTTTACCGACGTTATAAGTTTGATCATATGATATACTTAGGGGAAAAGTTATTGGACTTATGACTGGTCTATCGCATTGATATGTACCAATTACGTCAGAAGACGACACGGTATTTTCAGCATAAAAATTAAAGGGGATATTTTTAGTTTTACAATTTATAAACATTTTATATTAACATAAATTTTTAATTTATAATTTTTTATTATAATAAAAATGTCCGAAGATGATTATGCTTTATTTGATAATTACTATTACGATAATATAGAAGAAGCTACTATCGAAAATAAAATATAAATAAAAAATTTTATTTATATCATAAAAATGTCCGAAGATGATTATGCTTTATTTGATAATTACTATTACGATAATATAGAAGAAGCCACTATACAAAATAAAAACTACCGAGAAGTCATTTTTAGTAGTCCTAATTTACAATTGGTATTTATGTCATTAAACCCCGGTGAAGAAATCGGGGAAGAAATACATCCATATATAACTCAATTCATTAGAATAGAGAAAGGGAAGGGTATTGCTGAGATTGAAAATAAACATTTTGAACTCTATGATGGCGTAGCAATAATTATACCATTAAATTCTCGACATAATATTATAAATACATCTAAATATAAAGACTTAAAATTATATACCATTTATTCTCCTCCTAATCATCCGTATAATAGATTAGAAAAGAATAAGACTGTTGATTAAATATAAAAATAATTAATATTATATTAATTATCAATATTTTAAAATAAAAAATGTACATGACCGCTGAATACGAAAAAGATACTTTATTAAAAATTCAAAAATATATATTTTTGGATGAAAAAATACAAAAGGAATATGACCAATTAATAATTGGTGATAAAACGCATGATGATATCATGAAGGCTATCCGGTCACCTCCAATTGAAAAACCTTTCGAAGATCCAGAACAATTAAGAGAAAGTGCTAGACGGAATTATGAATTTATATCAAAGAAATTTAATATTTTAAGTGTATTACTCAATAAACTATTTAATCTCTATAATGGGAATAAATTCTATCGCAAATTGTATGAATATACAGTTAAAGCTATTCTTCATTTTAATTTGCATAAAATGAATTCGGATGAGTTAGATCACAAGAAATCATTTTACATACAACTGCTTTGTATTGTAGTAGTCAATATCATTAAAGAAGTATTATTGTCTTTAAAGATTAAACAAGGGTTAATCACAGAAGAAATAGAATATAACAGTGATGAAAACGATCTTTTTACTGAGGATGACGATCTTGATCTATGTTACGTAGATGATGAAATTTACAATAATGTTAGGGAGGATGAAGAAATTAAACAAAAAAGATTAAAGCGGGAAAAAACAATATATAATGTTTTAAATAGAAAATTTAAAATCTTATACCTTGGAGAAATGGAAGTAGATGACGAAACACAACAAATAATTGATGCGATCCATAAATGGGAGATTGAAAATGATAAATTTTTATAACAGTCATAAAAATAAAAATAATTTATTATAAATTATTTTTACTCTATTATAAATAAGATATAAGATATGTCACTGGATTATATAAAAACTTATCCTGGGGATCGCCCTGATGACGAGAGTGATTTTTCATCAGAGGAAACAATGATAGAATTACCTATTTCCCTTTATAACAAGAAAAAACAAAAGAGAATACAAGAATTAAAACAAGAATACGGACCAGATTATGATTTATATTACGGATTAAATCCTGAATTAGAATCGATATCCGAACAAGAACAAGAACAAGAACAAGAACATAAACCAAAACAAGAACATAAACCAAAACAAGAACATAAACCAAAGCAAGAACAAGAACTTAAACATAAACAAAAGCAAGAACAAGAACAAAAACATAAACCAAAACAACAAGAAGCAATTGATAGATATACTGACATGGGTAATACCAACGAGGAAACAATATTGCGTATTCAAAAAATGTTAGAAGAACAAAGAAATGTTTTCATGCAATTTGAAAGAGCTAAAAATGCTTACTTAGTTAATAATTTCAAAGATATTCTCGGGGTCATTGAATCGAAAAAATTTGAACCTATACAACAGAATTCATATACTCATGAAAAATTACACAGTCTCGTCGTTTCATTTGATTGTACTGAAGATGAGCTAGAAAACGTTAAGGATTGCTTTGATCGTGTTATCGACATTCCTAAAAATCCTAAAATTAGAAAATTAGGCTATACAATAGATGATGAACATTTACCCATGCTCACTGTAAAAGAAACTAAAGAAGTCAAAAAACCAAGTCCAGGACTTAAGAAAGATTTTTTAGATAATAAACCAGCAGAAGGATGTTGTCAAGCCAGAAAAATCAATAGTTCTGAAAAATGCCCAAATAAACCAGAGCAAGGAAAAATCTGTTGTACAGAACATCATCCTCAAACTCAAGAAGAAAAGAAAATAATGGTTGAAAATAGCTCAAAAACTATTTCATCTAGTGATTGTAGTAATACTTGTACTACTACGAGCACAAGCAGCACTCACGAACATAATCATGAAAATCATAATCATGATAGAAATGGTAAATGTCAATATGTTAATTCCAATAAACCATGTAAAAATAACGCAACTGAAAATAGATTTTGTACAAAATGTCATAAGTCATATACTGATGAATGTACAGCTCACAGAAAACAAGATTATTGTACAATTATTGTAACTGTAGGTCTTAATAAAAAGAGAGCATGTGGCAAACCATCATGTTCTGCTGGTCTTCATATATGCAAAGATCATTATACAAAAGTAGCTATAGTAAGAAAATGTGATCATGTCAATGAACTTGGTTTAACATGTAATGCTAATATTAAAGATCCTTATGCTATAAGATGCGGTAGACATCTTAACAGTGTTTCTTATGTTGAACGAGAACCAGAAAGAGAGAAAAATGAAGATGATTCTGTAGAAGAATCCGAAGAAGAAATAACTAGAGTTCCAGTATCTTGTAATTATCCTTGTGTAAGTGGTAAACTTTGCAGTAGTAAAGCTAATTACCAAGGTATAATAATGAAAGATGGTAAGGAAATATCAAAAGCTATGTGTAGGGTTCATGCTAATAAATCATGGGGAAATTTAGAGAAAAGTAAGATGCATAGATGTGAAGCTATTTGTGCATCTACTGGTTTACAATGTACTCGTTGCAATGTTCCTGAAGGAAATCATTATTGTGGAATACATAACACTTACGAACCACCAGAAAGATGTGGTGCATTTGACTCTAACACACTTGATCGTTGTACAAATAATTGTCATAAAGACGAAGCTGTCTGTAAAGGACATTTAAAATATGATGGTACTCTTATTACTGATCGAACAGAAAAATATGAAATTGAAATGTTAAAAGGATGGATTCTAGGACAAGAATACTTTAATTATATTAATACACACCCAATTATATTTGTAGATGAATTACCACCAAGAAAAATAACAAAATTAATTATTGTAAATGATAAGCCAAAGAAACCACTTAAATTAGTTCTTGTTAATGATAAACCAAAGAAGCCATTAAAATTAGTTCTTGTTAAGCCTGTTTGTGATGAATATGGTCTTGATTATTTTGTTTCTAATTCAGAAGACAGTGATGGTACTGAAGAATCAGAAGAAATTGTTCCTGTTGTTGAAGAAGTTAAACCAAAAAGAACATTGTCTCTTGTTACTGATGAATTTGAATTAGTTAATTCGTTGACGGGATGGTCCGAAGAAGAAATCAGAATTATGAGAAATAAGAAAATATTCAAAAGATTTACTGATAATAAAAAGCAATTAGATGTTGAAAAATCAGTGTTTGATGCTAAGAACAAATTAGAAACTTATTTTAACAACGCTATTAATGTTGCTAATAGTAAATATACTGGCGCTAAAGCAATTTTCTCTAATGTTGTTAGAGCTACTCACCACGATTTAGTTGATTCACTTCGTAGTGTTATGGAATTAGCCGGAGTTCAAAAATTTAGTAATAGACAAAGAAATTTAGAAGATTGCAAAGAAAAAATTAAAAGTTTAAGAAGTTTAGAAAGTATGTATAATACTAAAGTTAAAGGATTACCAGTTCCTGAGATGAAAAAGAAACTTTTACCTATGGACATTGATAAATATATTGCTGCTTTTGAAGATGTTATATATACGGTCAAAAAAGAAATGAAGGAAGATATTAAATATATTAAAGAATTTCAAGAATTTACTTATAATCTCCCTAAGAAGAGCCGAAAATCTAAATATATTGAAAATCCTGAAGAGGAACGACGTAAAAAGAGAATTGAATTTGATGCTAAATATAAAGCATATTTTACTAAATATATAGTTCGATTTGCTAAAGTTTCTTTACATAAGGAAAACTTAAAAGGTAGATTATATGGATTTGCTAATTATTTTATAGATTTATTACATAAAAATGCTTATGAATATACTAAATTTCAAAGAGCTTTTGGTGGTGAATTTAAGAAAGAAGACGATAATAAAGTATTTTATTGTGATGTATTTACCGTTATTTCGCAAATCATTGAAGACAATTTGGGTAAGAAAGAAATAATGGATTACTTAGATGTAGATATTTCTTTTAATTTAAGTTCCTCTGAACATCAAACTGAATTCTCAGAGAATTTAAGACAATGTAGAAGTTCAGGAAAAACTAGATATGATGCTCAATCGATGTTAGAATTCGGTGAAGTTGAAAAATTTGATGCTAAACGAAGTATTGATGAAGATGAACATTGGGGAGAAGAACTTCTTATTAAGAACTTTTTGACTGGCGATAATCTTTTATATAATATGACAAAAAATAGCATATGGGCTACTATTCCGTTCGTAGAGTCTCGACCTAAGACTAAGAAACAAAAACCACTTATGTTTGGTACTGGTAATGGAGCGTTGAGAGAAGAACAATCAAAATCATCTGAACAATCTTTTGATGATAATAATGTAGAAGCTATTTTAGCGAAACAAGCTAAACTTGGATATTAGAATCATAAATTTTTAATCATATTTTTTAAGAGCCTAGTTAGTTAAAAATATCGACCATTGAAAAAAATTTAAAATTAAAACTGGAACAGCGGGTATAATACGACTGAAATTTTCAAGAAAAAGACGTAAATTAGATATCTGAAATTTTTGAAAGCCTAGTTAGGTAAAACTATCGACTTTTAGAAAAAATTTAAAATTAAAACTCGGATAGCGGGTATAATACGGCTGAATTTTTCAAGAAAACGATCTAAATAATATATTTAAGTTTTTTAAAACCCCAGATAAGTAAAAAATTATTGACTTTTAGAGAGATTCAAAATTCGAAAATGGATTACCAAGAAACTAGGATTCAGGTTTTACCAAGAAACTAGGATTCAGGTTTTACCAAGAAACTAGGATTCAGGTTTTACCAAGAAACTAGGATTCAGGTTTTACCAAGAAACTAGGATTCAGGTTT
>Ga0315287_10004439_pt1 | contig 13701 bp, 19 predicted proteins | sample YL17G11_0_MG_FD_205037 | JGI IMG/M metagenome (GOLD analysis project Ga0315287, IMG submission 205037) | Sediment microbial communities from Yellowstone Lake, YNP, Wyoming, USA - YL17G11_0 | ecosystem: Environmental > Aquatic > Freshwater > Lake > Sediment | place: USA: Wyoming | collected... | reverse complement strand
TTCTTCATAAGTTGCAATACATACTTCTTTTGGTTTTTGTGGGAAATGATATCTTGTTCTTGCACTCATTTTTATATATACACCCCTTTTCTCTCAAAATTTAATTAATTTTTTTTTTTAATAATTTCGGACATAATCGGGACCATAATCGGCAAATATCCATTCACCGGGTTGAATAATTCTTGTGGCACGTATATCACGACCTAATGTAACATTAACAATTTTTCTGTCTCTATCAGATTCATTAATCCATCTTCCCTTTTCAGATAATTTAAAACCAAATCTTCCGTCAATATGAATCTCATTAGCTTTGACAACATAATCACCATGAACTTCTTTTAAATACTTAATACCTCCATATGTTGTAACAAGCTTTCCTTTTTTATACATTCTGTCTGCTTTAAGCCCATAACAATTTCTTTCATTATCCCATTCAACTTTTGGTCCATCAATTTGATTAACACGTTTAACAAGTGATGGAATATCGTTTAAATCATTTTCTGTTACATCAGATTCTATTTTTCTTTGGCGACTTGGTCTTTGCATTGACACTATATAATCAACTAATTTTTCATTATTTGGAATTCCTTTTAAATTTAATAATGACTTATTACAAGCTTCAATAAATGAATCTTGTTTCATTTTTATTTAAAATGGGAGGTGCTACACAAATAGCTACAATTTTTACTTTAATTTTTGGTCTTTCATTGTTGTGGATATATCATTTAAAACCATGTTCTGTTGAAAAAGCAACACCGTGTTCTATTGAGGAAAAAAGAATAATTGAATATGTAAATGTTAGTATGAACAAAAGAGAACAAGATCAAGATACAGTGTTACGTATGTGGGGAAATTTGGCAAATCCTATGCGACGATTGGAACAAATGTATGCATATAATGATCGAGAAAAGATATTGAATGCTGATATTGATATTATTGTATATTGGCGTCACAAATACCAAAAGGTTGGTGTTGATAAAAATGGGTTACACTATTGGATCAACTATAATTTGCCAAATCTGAAGAAATGTGGCAAAAAGTGTAATATTTGGCTTCTCTTTAGTGTCAATATCTATTTTATACCGATGTTAATGAGGAATACAATGAGGGATAATGGTGTCTATTTTATTGAACAATACTTAATAGGGCAGATTCTTATGATGAGAAGGTTTTACAGGGGGGAAAGTATAATATTTAGTATATCTTTTGATGATTTTGTTGAAAATACATTTTGGGAAAAAACATCAGATGCAATTGAAACAATTCGTAAAGAGCCACCTACAAAAAACTTTTGTTTGTATCCAAAAACATCTCATTATGCATTTCCTTTGGTTTCTAAATATCCAATATTAAAAACATATCCAACAGGTAGTGGCAATCTTCATATATTTCTTGGATTTTATAATCGACTTGATGATGATTATGATGATGCAGTTTGGTTTGATCATACAAGATTTTTTGAACCCAAGTATTTTCATTGTAAACCCATGATGTTGGATTTTAATGTATTTTATGGTCAAAGACCAAATTCTCATTCCAATACCAACACTAACAACTATCAAGTTCGTTTAGCTCTTGCAAAAGATGTCCAATGGCCGACAGTAGAAGTAGGAAACGTAGACATTTTAAACATGCCATTAGGGCCTTATTTGTAAAAAAAAAAAAATAAAGTTTTATTTTACAAAAATTCGCACACGATATCCAAACATTCCGTCCTTAATCTTTTCCAAATCGTAATCAATTTTCCAAACTCGGTTCAAATGCGTCATATCGTTAATCATTTGCGAAACCAATTCGCTATTTAGTTGATGTGGGCGCACGTAGATGGGAACGTATTGGTGTTTTGGGCCTTGAGGGCGATTTAATTGATTAATACTTTGCGTCAATCGTTCCAAATGACTACTTTTAGTTTCGACATGTTTTTCTGGGGTTAAAATAACATCTATGGGTGGTAATCGCCTTGTTACGGCATCTTTTATAACTTCTCCGACCAATTTGTTTGGTTTGGGTTGTATTTTTACAACAATATTTTCGTGATCATTCATCATATCAGTATACGAAACTCCGCGCTGGATTTCCGCATTATTTTTTGTGCAATACCAAAAACCCATCGGCAAATCTGCGCCCTTTTTGTAGAAAAAATCCGTGAGACCCACCAGCGAACCGACAAAAAATGATCCGGGTTCTCCTTTTGGATGCAGAATGGGTTTTTTGAATTGTTCCAAAGATGGTGCTCTATACACGTAACTCATTATGGGCAAAAGTGGATTACTGTAGCCCAATGGTTCGTACAATCCTGTTCCCTCTCCAACTAAAAACGGCAAATCTTCTTCTTTTTCTGCATCTTTTGGCCAAGGTAATGTTTTATTTATTTCGCGACCTTCTTTAGTGTTGCATAACCATTTTTGAAATGTTTTAATTGGAATAAAATTATCGTTCATATGCGCGCCATAATTTTCTGTTTTGTCCGAAACTTGCGCACCACGTACGACATCCAAAGAAATCGGCACAATATAATTTGACAAAATGGATTGTGCTTCTTTTAAAATTGGTTTGCTATTGTCAAATTTTGCCGCAAGAAATGCGTTTGTTAGTTGGAGAGTTCCGCAAGAAACGTCTTCACAATCTATCCCACCTGCTCGACATTCTAAAGAACTACTAAAATGTTCACATGGGGTAACTTTTTGTGGATCATACGGAGCTCCTTTCACGTTTCTGTCTACCGTATCCGAAGTATAATCACAATATTGGCTGTAAAATCCGGTAATAAGGCAAGCTACTCTCGCTTTACCGGCTTTATTTAATCGATGCCATTGCTCTGGTTTCAAATCATCTCTTTTCATTACCGTTTCAAATGCATTTTCCCAGTAATGTTCATTTACAAGTGGTGTTTCTGTTATTAAATAAGCAATGGAAGGCAATGGCGTTTTGGTGCTCTGAAATCCGGCATCGTTGTAAGAATACGGCACACGCATCCGATCCGTTCCGTTAAATCTTTCCGGCATATTTTGCTCCATTTGCATCACTGTTTCCACATAATTGCCGATATGTTCGGTGTAATCTCTGTTAATATCTATGCCAATGGGTGCAGAAATTTGGGCAGGAACGTTTTGAATCATTTTAATTCTAATGACTCCCTTTTCCAATCCGCCCACCGTATGCATAATTAATGGCAAATCAATGTGAGGATATTTTTGCAAGGTTCCAAACGTTACGTGCGCGACTCCGGCTGACATGAGACCAGGGGAATTAAACTCGTTTTTTCTCCAAGAATAACTAGAAAAACACAATGAAGAATTTATGTAGGAAGTTCCAAATCCTTTTACGGAAACATCTTGCACACTTCCTTCTTTTTTTAGTTTGACGCATTCAACTTTTCTTTTAAATGTACTGTCCAAAAAACAATAAAGTTCTGGATTAATTTCACATTCAGACAAATTATTTTTCAAATACGTCAATTGAAATTTTAATTCAATTTGTTTTTGCATAATTTAATATATTTTTTTTTAAGAAAAGAATGAAAAAAACTAATAATAGATTTCAAAATTTAATGTTTGCTTACAATGCATCAAAAAATTCATTTGAAACGTTGAAAGAATTTTTAAAAAATGAAGAAACACAAATTGAAGATTTGGAATGGATACTTCACAACATAGTAGAAGGAAGTTCAACAATCTTAAAGGAAGAAATTGACATTTGTAAAAACACATTGCAACAAGATTGCGCCAAAGTTGCCAGAAAATACAAATATTTATATTTTGCAACTTCCATATGCCACATACAAGGCATAAAAATATTTCAAAAAGGTTTTAAACCACTTTTAAAACAAATTTGCGCATACGCTCCAAACGTTCCAAACAAACCTTTGCCCTATTTGTGGTACGATTTGGATAATGGTTTGGTAGATTTTGAAGGAATTACCGCTGAATACGTAAAAATTAAGATTGTAAATAATCAAAAAGAAATTGTCAAAAAAATTGTCATTGATTTGAAAACCAAAAAAAGCATTACCGCAAGTTATGGCACATTTATTGAAATAACTACAAAAGGTTCGGTTATTATTCCGTATGAAAAACAAGAAAGTATTCTTTTATTGACAAAAAATTATATCTTGATTGGTATGTACTACAAACACGAAAAATGCTTCATCTCCCTACATGAATAAAATTCCAACCCGGTATGCACATTCCGTTACAAGGTCCCGACAACATTTCCACTGTTTTTTCAGAAATGTGCTTACCAATTCCAATTGCAAATATACTTATTCCTTTTGATTTCAAATCATACGCGCTTTTTAATTGACTTGTGCAAGGTTCTTGATCCATAATTAAATAAACTGCATTTGAATTTGTAACTGAATTTAAAAATAGACTCGGCAAACATTTCAAATTGTTTTGCAAGTTTGTTGATTTGATTACATTTAAAATTCTATGTTTTTCGGAAACCAGCGTCCATGGTAAAACCTTTTGTCCTCCAACTATAATTTCCAATACATCTCTTGATTTCGCTGAATACAAATATCTCAAATACGCATTACTCAATTGCTGATTAATCCCAGGAATTTCCGAAGTTCCCGTACTAACCAATATAGAAATTCGCTCACAATTTGCGGAAATTGTTAGTAGTAAAAGTAAGAGAAACATTTATTTGTTTTTTACAAAAAATATATATTTTTTTTATATAACTAAAAATTTAGTTTTTTTTTTAATGAATAAAATGTTGATTGAATGTGAATACATAGATGACAATGGAAAACAAAATATTGTTTTTGTTCCAAAAAGTTTAATACATTGTATTTACAAAACAAAAGAAAATAACTTTGTTATACAAATTTCTGAAACCTTATTTTTTAATGTTTGCAAAAAAGAAGAATTAAAATTACAACCAATTTTAAATGAATTATTAAAACAAAAAAATGAATAGAGGATTTCCGAAACCATTTTTACAAATTCTTTTTGAGTATTTGGATGTTCCTACTCTATCGTGTATGAGTAGAGTATGCAAAGACCATTTATATCTCTGTTATTTGGCATGTGATAAAAACATGACATGGAAATGCGCCAAAAACATGCGCCTTTTAAATATAATTGCCGATCCATTTTTGCAAATGCAGTTTTGTAAATTACGCGCTATGGATAATCGTTTGACATACCAGGAATATTTGGAAAAAGTTTGCTTTGAAACTTCGGAAAAGATTTTGAAAACATATGGAACAAGCAACCAAGGAGAGGAATTTTTAACTTATAGTCATCATGCAAAATATCCCATGTTACTCGTATTAGGAAAAAATATTGAATACTACAAAAAATTGCAATCGAATTATTGCCCATATTCGCAATATTACACAATTTTAAAATACGTAAAAAGCAAGGATTATGATATGCGATTTGTTGTTGCGGAACTTGATTTGTTAGTTTCGCGTCAAATGTACAAATCAATTCACAACTTTACTAAGGAAATGTCAAACATTTCATACGTAATTTATTCGCATCCTTTGGTGTTTAATTGGTTTATAAATAATAATTTTTGGTATGAGATAAAAAACACCTTGATAAATGTTTTGTTTAGAGACGGAGACGTTTGTTTTGAAATGGTGAAAAATGGTTTAATGACTAAATCACATATTGAATGTGTGTTGCAAGATTATTTGTTAGAGCATGCGATTGTAAATTTACACCCTATTTTTACATTGCTTCGTAAATCTTGTTATGAAAAAATGGTAGCAAATTGGGCGGAAATTTCCAAATGTTTTAAAGAAAAAAATCGTGAAAAAATCTTGGAAATATTGGAGAAATGTCAAAATTATAAAAAAATAAAAAAATAAGGAATCAACATTTGTGGTGCATTTTCGATGTCATTTAATACAAAATGACATGAGTGATGAAAATCTGGAGACTTGTTCTTTTAAAAAACTTGTAGCAAGTTGGCCGGAAATTGTTAAATGTTTTAAAGAAAAAAATTCTAAACAAATGTTGGAAATTTTGGAAAAATGTCAAACAAAGGAAAAATTACAAACAAAAAAAATAAAATATTTTTGAAAAATATAGGTGTTCTTTCAAAAAAAACAAAAAAAAATGAATTTAGAGGCTGTAAAAAAAAAGCGTAAAATCGATGAAGTACAACAAAGCGTATTTTTAAATACTGTAAAATGTAATATAAATAATAAAAAGATGAAATCGGATATTGTAAATATATATAGAAGAACTTATCGTGTCAAATCAAAAACAATTAACATGGAATGGCGGACAAACAGTAAAAATGAAATGTTTTTATTTGATCATGTCACACAACGAATAAACGTTCTGGTTGATCATAATGTAGTTATGTTGGTTCCTCCATTGGGTTGTACAAAAAAAGTAGAAAAATACATCAAACCTTCCGAACTATTTTTCAATAATATTCCAAAATTGACCAAGGATACGTTGTTACATATTTTTAGTTTCCTCCCAAGTCATGAATTAATTGTGTACAGAACCGTTTGTAAAGATTGGAATAGAATTATTACTCAACATGACAAATTTTGGGAGCTATCTATTCCATATAATCCGCCGTGTTGGGAAGGATTGAGCAAATTTAGATTGTACATCCAGCACATGTTTTTGAATACAGATTGCGTAGATCAAATAAGAAACTTTTTAGTGAATAATTTGGAGTTTTTTGAAAAAATGCACAAATACCACCGTTGGCACGCAACACAATTAAAAGATTTTCTATCAGATCCAAATTTTGTCCACATGTTAATAAAGGATTATAGATTAAAAATAAACAAAAATTTGTGAAAATTAAAAAAAAAATTTATCAAAGAGGGTGTGTTTTTCAAAAAAAAAATGACTGACTTGGAAGAAATTGTTACATTACAATCGCAAGATAATCAAGAATTCAAAACAAATGTGAAAACAATTAGAATGAGTGAAACGATTAAGAATTTAATTGAAGATGTTGGTATAGAAGCGCCGATACCACTTCCAAACGTTGCCGGGAAAATTTTGGACAAAGTTGTAATGTATTGTAAATGGCATACGGAAAATCCGCAAAAAGAAGAAACTGAAAAAAAGGATGATGAAAAGAGGACGGATGATATTATTGGATGGGATTTGGATTTTTGTAAAGTTGATCAACCAACTTTGTTTGAACTTATTTTGGCTGCCAATTATTTAGATATCAAAGGTTTATTGGATTTATGTTGCAAAACCGTTGCAAACATGGTTAAAGGTAAAACGCCAGAAGAAATTCGATTAATGTTTAACATTACTAACGATTTTACGCCACAAGAGGAAGAACAAGTTAAAAAAGAAAACGAATGGTGTGAAGAACGTTAAAAAATAAATTATATTTTATTTTATTTTTCCAATATTTTTCGACGTTTATTTGGAATATTACACCCACAAATGTCCTTAAAATACTCGTGTTGGTGTTGTGAATTAAATAAAGAACATTCACAAAATTTTGTCTTTGATATAAACATGTACAATGCATTTAAATTATCATCACGAAGCAATTTTACTTGCAACATTCGCAAATTATGCTTAGAAGGTTCAAAAAAATGTAAATACCAATCGAGTCTACATTCAAACGCATCAGCATTAGTATCAGCATTGTTGCACAATATTTTTATTACAAAATCCGTTGTAAAGATTGAAACATGATAAATACTTGTGGTAAGAACCCATTTAGTTAATTCATAATTGCCTACACAACCTTTTAATACATTTCGACGAATTTCCTCTGTCGCACAAAATCCTTCCTTAAAAAGAGGCCACCATCTTCGCGGAATGATAGCTACATCTTGTATATCATATTGTACACAAGCAAATTTACAAAAACAACCATACTCCGTTGGGTGGTATTTGGCTAACAACGATGCTATTTGTTTTTTGTTGTCTAAAATGTCTGAATATATCCACTTAAACGTAAACATGTAATACCGAAAAATATCTATATGATGTTGCGCCAAATACAACAACATTTCATTTAACGCCTTGTAACCATATTGCGAAACAGTGTAAGGTTCTAAAAGATTACACCAATCTTTACATACCAAACGCATCATTGCATTTGAATAATTTGTATTTACAGAACAATCTGATTCAATTTCTTCAAAAATAATTTTTTTGATATCTTTCGGTAACCCATTAAAACTCATTTTTTATAATTAAATTTTTGAAAAATGGGTTACGATTCAAATGAATGTTTACTTTGTTATTTGTTGGGAGAAGGAAACAATCCAATAGACTATGATCATGAACACTATATTTGTGGACATTGTGTTTCTATTATGGTAGAACAAGAAAAAAAAGGAACAAACCGAGTATTACGTGTTCTTCAAGATTGTGTGGATATTAAGGAACGTAAATGTTATTTATGCCGAAAAAGAGTTTTTTTAAGTTTTTGTGTATGCTGTTGTGATGAACATAAATCTTTTTATCAAAATGAAGAAGAAGAACCAGCTGTTATCAATTTCGAATCGGGTTCTGAATCAGAACCTGAACCCATTAATGATTGTGAGGAAAAACATTTTGAAGGAAATTTTAAAACGAACGTTAACAGTAATAACTAAAATAAACTTTAAGAGCAAAAAAAAAAAAATGTTTTTATTCAACTACTTTTATTCGCCACCACCTGCGCACATTTTTGCGCAAATTCCGCGAGACGTTCTTCCAAAAATCTTTGAAAATTTGGCGAAATTGGACATTAACAAAGTCTATGACACGCTCTACGTGAATATGTCTTTAAAATATTTGCGGAAATATCGCGCAAGTGTTAATAAGTTTATGGAAGAATATTTGTATTTGTTGAAATGGTATAAACTAAATGATATAACAGTTGCAAACCAACTTTTTAAGATTTCGGTGGAAAGGTTTGACAAATTTTATATACAAGGATTTCAAATGGATCCAAGTAATATTGAAAATGCAATATTAATGGGACATATTAAGTCAAAGGAGAATGATTGGAAAATTTTTTGTCGAATGTTTCTTTTTGAAAATGATATTGTGTTGTTATATTCAGTGGATAAAGAACCATGTATTGTTGTTGATATACAATTTAAACCGAAAAAAAGAGGATATTTAGTTACTTTAAAGTTGGATTCTGTCCAAAATATTGATACGTTTTGCGACGAATATGATATTTCTGAGCCTTATGGTGAATATAAAATAAAAGAAGTAGAAAGAGAAAAATGTTTGCTCTCACCACCAAATCTCCAAACAAATCTTTGGTGGAATATTTGAAACATCCGTTAATACAAAGTTTTGCATTCAACGGAAAAGCCTACACAATCAACGGCAAAATTAAATCTGGTTTAATTAAAAGATTGCGGGAAGTTTATTATCCATTATACAAACATAAAATGAAGAAGCACAAGAAAACTAAATTACAACGTAAAGGATCGTCTATTCGCATTGGAAAAACAATTGATAAAGAAATTTTTAATCTAATCAAAAATCCTACCAAATCAAAACCAAAAAACGATCATACAAAAGCATTGCTAAGTTATTGGGAATCTATTGGACATAATTTGCAAGCTGCTCAAGTTCCTGTTTTTATTAAGAAATTAAATTGCTGCACTCAAGCGGATGTCATTACCCAAGATAGCGAAAATAGATTGTATGTGTGGGAAGTAAAGGTTTGTTTTTTTTTGTTCACATACAAAAAATGATCGCACAATTAGCGCAAAGTTGTGCGCATGTATTTTGTGTATTTCAAATTCTTGCGCTCAACTTTGCGCACAATTTGCGTCAAAAGCTAAATTATTTTTTTTTTAAAAGTCAGGCTTCAACAACTCACAGAAACAATCCTTTTTAAACAATTTAAAAGAAAAAGTTCCAAATTGCGAGAAAAATCATTGGCAACTTCAGCGACATTATACGACAGAAGGTTTGAAAGATTTGGGATTGAACGTGGAAGCATCGCAAATTATAAATGTGTATGGCGAAAAAAATGATATGACGGTAAAACGTAAAAAAAATCCAAGCTGGTGTCAAGAATTGTAAAAAAAAGTAAAAAAAAAAAAATGTTTTTTAGTATAATTGTTGCTGCTACGGAACCAGGAAATGGTATTTCGTATAAAAACAAATCAGCATGGAAATTATTACCAAAACATAACGAATATTTTAAAAAAATGATTATATCTACCACCGCAAACAGAAAGAATGTTTTAATCATGTGCAAAAAAACACATGACGCCCTTCCGGAACACATTAAAGAAAATTGCATCACCATTCCAATCAGTGTTTCCGAACCGTTTTACGCAAAATCGTTGTCGCATGCGTTACACGAATGCCAAACAAAGTGCAACGAAATTGCGAAAATATTTGTAGTGGGTGGAGCCAATCTTTACAATGAAGCCATGTTGCATCCTTTTTGTAAAGAAATATTTCTTACACAAATAAATATGGAATGTCAATGGGATACGTGGTGGGATGGTGTTAATTTAAATTTATTTAAAGAAGATTTATCCTATCGTTTTGATGATAACGAAGATTATACCATTTGCAGATTTATTCAAAAAGAAAATCATGATGAGTATCAATATTTAAATTTGGTTCAAGATGTTATGGAAAATGGATGCATCAGAATGGATAGAACGGAGATTGGAACAAAAAGTCTTTTTGGAAAACAATTGCGATTTAATTTAAAATTGGGAGGATTTCCTCTTTTAACGACTAAAAAAGTCTTTTGGCGAGGTGTCAAGGAAGAATTGCTATGGTTTATAAGCGGAAGCACAGACATTAAAATATTACAAAACAAAAATATTCACATTTGGGACAACGATTTAAAAGGTAAATCAGAACTTGGCCCCATCTACGGCTATCAATGGCGCCATTTTGCCGGACAAATCGATCAACTTGCGAACTGTATTAAACAATTACGCGAAGATACTTTCAGTAGACGTATACTATTTTCCGCATGGAATCCGGCAGATTTACCAAAAATGGCCTTACCACCATGCCACGTTTTATGCCAATTTTATGTAAATTCTCAAAAGGAACTTTCCGCACATGTTTACCAACGTTCGGCGGATTTGGGATTAGGTATTCCTTTTAATATTGCTTCTTACGCGCTTTTGACGCACATGGTTGCGCAAATTTGTAATTTAAAAGTATTTGAATTGATTTTATCCATCGGTGATTGCCATCTTTATATTAATCATTTGGAAGGAATTCAGGAACAATTGCAAAGAAAACCGTTGGAATTTCCTGAATTGGTGTTGAACAAGGCGGTAAAAGAAATTGATGATTTTACTTCAGAAGATATTCAATTAAATAATTACGTTTGTCATGAAAAAATAAATTTAAAATTAAATTAAGTTAAAAAAGAAAAAGGGTGTTTTAAAAATGTATGATTTTATATATTGGCTAAGCACCAAGTTTGAATATTTTACAATTATTCTTGTTGGACTTGTGGGCACATTCTTTGGATTATGGCTTATAGTTTCCTTTTGTATTTTTTGTAGTTATCCACCACAACAAGACGAAGAACACCAAGAAGAAATTGAATTGGAGCACAAAAGAAAACAGCATAAGAAAAATATAAGTGAAAGAGAAATTAAAAGTTTGCATACAAATTTAAAATAAAATGAAGGTGTTTATTTCAATTTGTTTTGCAATTGTTGCTCTTGCTGTTGGAATCTTTTTTGTACAACACAACACAAAACAGGAAATCTTTTACGTATTATTCACCAATTCCACGCAAATTACGCCCAAATTTGAAAACTATATTCTCTGTCCTTTGACCAATCGCTACAAATGTTTGCAAGAAGTGCGCAAAATTAGGCCAAAATTTGCGTGCATTTTAGATTACGATTCGCAACAAATTGTTGCTGGTAACATACCCAAATTGGAAGATTTGAATACGTTGTATTATGTTCCAATAAAATCAGACGTATACACATGGCTTACTCCGCTATTTTTGCCGCAAATTGCGCTGGATACGTGCATATATGTTGGGAAAATTTTGGAGTGTCCGGCAGAACTTCCGCGGGAAAATTTGCTGGATAGTGGGATTTATGTGCAAGAAACCATTAAGGATTATTCGCTGGAAATTCAAATGTATTCTGAAACAAAACATCAAGTGCATTTAGGAAAAATTTATGAATTTTTAAATGCAACCGCTACTGCGCTTATTTGGTACAATGAAAGCAAAACGTGTTACGGATTATACAGAATGGCTGTAATTTCCAAAAATGAAGATGATTTTTATAAAGCGTATTGTTGCAATCCATTTAGAAAAGAACCGTTATATTATTTGGCAAGAATTGCGCGCGCTCAAGACAAATGGTCTACCTGTCTTTTGTACACTTCCGCCGGAATTTTGGTGACAGATGCGCCAAATAGAGAGGAAATGTTTGTAGAATATAACATATATGGGTGGGCATTATTTGAACAACATGCCGAATGTTTACATTTTATGAATAATTTTGCAGAAGCTGAAAAATATTGGCAAAAAGCGTTGGAAAGTACTGCGGAAGATAGCGCAAAAGAGAGAATTACAAAAAATTTAAATCACAATTCAAAAATGTTTAATTAAACGCCTTGTACCAATTATACCACCTTCATTATTTCTCACAATGCCTTCGGGTGTATAATCCACCGTATAAATATGTCCAATTAATGGATAATTGTTTCGCTCTTTTTTCAAATGATTTGCGACAGTTATGGAGACAATTATGTCACAATCTTCAGGTGGATTAAAATTAAGTTTCCTAAATCTTGGCGAAAAAACAATTTCTATTCCTTCAGGAGTAGTTTCTGCTATTTCCGTACATTCTTCCTCCACTTTTAATGCAACAGATTCTTTTGGAATTGTTTGCAATAATTCTGTTCCATTTTTATTATAAATATTAACAACTAACGCCGAAAAATTTAATAAATTATTATTTTTTTTTTGCATTTTTGTGTAAAAAAAAATGTTTTTATATTTTTTTTAAGAAAAGGGGGTGTTTAAGAAAAAAAATATAATGTCGTTTGTTGATCATGTCAAAATATTTGATTTAAAAATGGAACAATTTTTAAAAGATTGGAAAACTACTGCTGAATCATTGGTTGGTCCCGGTATAATTGACCAACAACCAAAAAAAATTGAAACAAAAAAATACAGACAATCAAGATCACCAACACCAAAACCACCAAAAAGAAATACTAAACGTTCCAGATCACCACCACGCCGATCATCACCACCACCGCGAAAGGTTGTAAAAAAATCAAGATCACCGTCGCCTTTACCGAATTCTTACATGGACGAAGTTACAAGAAGCAAAGGAGTTTTTGTAAAATATCAATACGACAAGGCAAAAGGAGATTGGTATTGGTGGACAAAACGTGATATTTATAGCACATTATCAGAATATGGTACAATTACAAAAATTGCAATTGCTGAAAGAAAAGGATTTGGTATGATTGAATTTGATACATTGGAACAAAAAGAGAAATGTTTAGATGATAAAGATGAAATTGCCAAAACTACTTACATTACAGTTGACATTATTGAGGAAAAGAAAAAAAAATAATAAAAATGATTACGATTAAATTAGCCATTATTGGATTTACAACCGGAATTTTGTTGAGTATTTCTTGGATTATATTTATAGACGGACAAACACAATCTCCTGACAGATTTCAAGGAACACACATAATTCCTTCATTGATAGCCACATTGGCTGCCATTTTATTAAATTTTGCAACAGTTGAACACACAATTACT
>Ga0315287_10004438_pt1 | contig 13701 bp, 14 predicted proteins | sample YL17G11_0_MG_FD_205037 | JGI IMG/M metagenome (GOLD analysis project Ga0315287, IMG submission 205037) | Sediment microbial communities from Yellowstone Lake, YNP, Wyoming, USA - YL17G11_0 | ecosystem: Environmental > Aquatic > Freshwater > Lake > Sediment | place: USA: Wyoming | collected... | reverse complement strand
CCAAATGACCGAGAATTGCCGGGAGTTCCAAAGATGGGTGAGCGCCACTCGTGCCTTTGGATTCTTTAGTGGCGTTGAGGCGCCACTTGATGTTCTTCGTCAGGTATGCATTCAGGCCCGACTTGGGAATGAGCCGCCCTGGACCTCCCACCGCGCATATGTACTGGTTCAGAAATTTCCAGAAATAAATGGCGCTCGTCTTCTTGACGGAGCCCTTGTACGGGCATGGAGCGTTGATATTTGAATTGAAATAAGCCCTCTCTCTGGGTTTTAGCTTTGGCAAGGTCTCCTGAAGCTTGTGCCACAGGATCTTTAGGCCGTTGTCCGACGTCAGAAACATGTTCAGAGACGAGTTGAACCAACACGTGGGTCCCGTCTGGCCGAGGCCCACGTTCATTACTCTATACAGGGAAAGTTATTAGAGAACATCAGCCTCCTTCTTATCGTCACGGATCTCCACAAAGACCGGCAGGAACAGCGACTTCTGACCCGTCTTCTTGTCCTCGATGAGCGCGTTATACTTGACGGACACGATCTGGCCGATGAAAACCGAAGGGTCGCACGACCGCTCCTCGTCATCGAGGCCCGTGCCCACCGCCGACTTCACGACGCCATCCACCGACTCGACCATCAGCGAGCCAATTTTGCCCTTGTACTTGCCCGTCCCCGGCACGACCCCCGTGACGCGCAGGTCCGCCTCGAGCTCCGCCTTCATCTTGACCTGGTGCTTGACCCGCTTGTCTTCCCACGGACCCCGGGGATCCTTGAGGACCAGACCCTCCTCGCCTTCTGAGAGCTTTTGCTGGTAGAGCTCCTGCGCCTCCTCCATAGAGCGCATGGTGTACGTGTGCGCAGCGTTGACGTGCCCGTGGCTCTCGGTACCGAGCAGCTTCAAGCGCTCTTCGTAGGACAGGAGGCACTTGCCCGTGCGGAAAAAGTCGAGAGGGATGAGGTCCCATACGACTGCGCGGATCTGCGTCGCAAGCTCGGGGGTGCCCGTGCCCTTCTGGAACTTGGTCAGGAGGCCGTTGCCCGTCTTGCGGTCCATGAGGCGGCCATCCAACTCCGTCATGAGCAGCTCGCCATCAAGCACACAGTCTAGCAGCCCCGCCCAGTACCGCACGTCGTCGTCGAGGGCCCCAAAGAGGTGGAGCTCCTTGCCCGCACGTGTGCGATACGACACCTGACCCTTCTCACAGATGGCGTTGAAGCGCATACCGTCCATCTTGGTCTGGGCCAAGCACGGAAATTTAATTTTTGTTTTTTCGTTCAAGGGGCTGACCAGCATGCACGGGTACGAGAGCTTGAGGTCGGGCCAGATCTTTTCGACCGTCGCGTCGCTCACACCGCACTTGAGGTTGCGGCCTATGACGCGACGAAGGACCTCTTGGTCGTCCTTGGAGAGCACGCCAAGAAGCCACACCAAGTGGTCACGGGCGTCGTGGCCGCGCAGTATACGCGAGCACAGCTTGGTCTCGAGCTCACTGAACGCGCACTCGAGCGTCACCCGCTGCCCCCCGGACGCGTCGGGCTCGGGAACCTTTTTAATATAGAAATTTACGAGCGGGTCAAGAGCCAGGCGGAAAGCAGACTTGAGAACGGGGTCGTCGGCGTGCTCACCGAGGATATCCTCCTTCTCAAGACGGCTGGTAGTGGCCTCGAGGCGCTTGAGTATCTGGAGAGCCATGTTTGTGTTTGGTGTGGAGTACGCAAGGCGGCGGAACACCGGTGTTCACAGAACATGTTTCACCGCCTTGCACTCGGTGCCGTTCTAGTTTTATAAGGATGGGCCCTGACCATAGAAGCCCATTTAGTGTTGGTCGCCGAATATCCTGGAATTTTCTTTACGGATACTGCACCAAGTTTTCTCATTATAACCGTTGATATAGGCATTGCGCTATTATTTTCAAGAAGCCCATCTACGTTGACGCCGTACTGATACAGCGGTACACCGGCGGCGATGGCCGCGTTCACCCCGTACTTGCGCAAACGAGTCCCCTCACCCCGTCCTCTACGATTATTTCCTGTACGCCCAAAATTTAGATAGGCGCCGCGCCTGTCAGCGGATGGAATGAATCTTACATACGAATAATCTCTATTTTTGGATTTATTTCCATACGAGACTGTAACGCTACGTTTATTAATATTTACATTAACATTTTGATTATGTCTAGTCACATCAAGAACATGGTTCGCGAATTTCTCGAATGGCGTTCTTCTAGAGAGGGGGGTGGTTCGCGAGAGGAGGACGTTCATCACGCCATTCACGAGTTTTTTATTAGAGTTGTTTCTTTTCCACAAAATTTCCAATATCTCCAGGATGCGCGCTCTCACCTTGCCACGGGGCGAGCCATGATCGCGCGAAGATTGTTCTCTAGGTTCGCGGTCGAGTTCATTGTTATGACGTGATATTTTCTTTCAGACGAGCCCCCTCTGACTAAGGTACTCGCGGATGGTCCTAGGATTTTCCCGAAAAACTTGCTCATAGACCTCCTTGAAGTTCGTACCGGCGGCGAGTAGCGCCAAGTTGTAAACCCCGAAAATCAAAAAGTTTTTAAAAATATTCATTTCAGTTTTCCGGAGGAGGATGACCGGCACGATATGGGTCGCCACTATGAAAATGCCGATCGGTCGGAAAAGTGTACCCCCGGCCATTACGAAAAATATACTCCCTGTGAGGGTCGCCACGCACGACGCCAAGGGTGAGAAGGGTAGAAGGCCCACGAGCCACAGGGCCGCCATGGCAGTCGACCAATAACTATAGATCTTCCACACGGGCACCATCTACTAGAGACTCGGAAATTTTCCATCTAGAGACTCTACCCGTCTTCACTCCAGATGGAAGAGTTTTTGAAAAACATTTCTAAAAAAATTTTTGAAAAGTTGGGACCGGGGTACAGTGAGCGCGTCTACCATAACGCCTTTGAGGTGGAGCTCCGCTTGGCCGGTATCCAGTACGAGACTGAAAAAATTCTTCCCGTGATTTACGAAGGCCACACGATCGGCAACCTACGGGCCGACCTGATCGTGGATGGCCGGACGATCGTCGAACTCAAGTCGGTCCCACGCCTCAAGGATGAGTTCAGGAACCAGGTGCGTAATTACGGCCGTCTCACGGGCCTCGAGTCGGGATACCTGGTGAACTTCCCGTGCGTCGCCGGCGAGGCCGAGGTCGAGTGCGTGCTAATTTCTCAGCCCCAAGTATGAAGGAAGACGAGTGGCACGATAAAGAAGAAGCCTTTCTCCGAAAGCTCGAAGAGCAGTGCAACTATATGCAAAAGCACTATTCGAAAGAGTTTACATACTACAACGGACTATCATCACGTTTCAACATCCCTATACTGGTCATATCATCCATCAACGCACTGACCGCCATTTCACTTGGTCAGTTTGTCGAACAGAATATGGTGAGTATTCTCAACGCCGTTCTGTCTGCTGGAACGGGCGTTCTAGGCTCGATTCAGCTGTACATGAAATTGAACGAAAAAATGACAAAGGCTCTCAACTCATCAATCCACGTGAAGCGGATCGCTCTCAAAATCGCCAAGGAGCTCAGCATCGACAGGGCCCAGCGCGTCACAGAGGGTGTCGCGTTCCTGAACGAGTGCTTCACAGAGTTCAACTCGACCATAGAAGCGGGAAATCCCCTTGAAAAAGGTCTGGAGAACTTTTTGGCCCTGAAGCCCCCTAGCCGCCTGCCAAAACCAGGATCGCTCGCGAGCATCGCCGCGTCCCTCATGACGCCCAGAGCATCCGTCGAGGGCGGGAGCCCGCGGACGTTTGAAATTGCGCGGCCCCGCCCAGGAACCCTATGGGGCCGCCTGCGTCACGACGCCCTAGATCACCCGTCGATCGAGAGTTCGACTCCACCCAACGAAGAGGTCTAGTGGCCTCCACGCAATCTCAGAACTAAATGGAGAGTCGACTCGCGTTGGATATTGTAGTCTGCGAGCGTCCGGTCAGCCTCCAACTGCTTGCCTGCAAAAATCAGACGCTGTTGATCTGGAGGGATTCCCTCCTTGTCGGAAATTTTAGCCTTTACCGCCGCGATTGAATCAGCTGATTCAACCTCGAGGGTGATCGTCTTGCCGGTCAGCGTCTTCACGAAGATCTGCATTTATTAGTCTTGTGAGCTTTTTCTCTAATACATAATGAAATTGTCGTGGATCGTGGGAATGGCGCATTTTGTGTAGCGCCTGGATATCGCACCGAGCTCGGAGTTCACGTGGTCTCGAAGCCGCGAAAACTCTTCAACGACAATATCGGGATTCTTGTGCGTTAGGAACGATTGCATGAGGTCTATGGTCACGGTCTGATACATATCGAGAACCTGTCGGATATCCGTCTTCTTCTGTCGAGCCTTTTCGCGTTGCTGCAATTTCTTTTTGAATATCTCTTCTGTAAAATCACCAATCATAAACTTGATGCGGATGTCCCGGTTGTCCTCTATGGCATTGGTCGTGTATCTAGCTAGAACTATATGCTGAATATGACCGTACATGCGGTGAATAGTAGCAATAATGGGATAATTCGTTATACGGGAAATCGCCATCCATGAAGGCAGCCCGCCGCACGGCGCGTCTCCGGGCTCGCGTGCCAGAGTACCACGGGCTCGCATATAATCATAATAATGTGGATTGTGTATGTGGCGCGTCTCTATGGTTCCGCGGCGCCAGCTGAATGCAGTATGACACTGCGTGCACCACATCAGGTCACAGCCGTCAATTTTGAAGATGAGCGCCGCACACTTGGGACAAGGGCGCGAGTCCTTCTCGAGCATCCGAGCCGTCGCCACGTTGTTGGCGTCGCACGTGTGTGGGGCGTCCTTGTCGCGGCCCTTGACCTCGTGACAGTCAGGACAGGCCCAGTTCTCACACAGGCCGCATTTCCAAGCGGTGCTCAAAAACCCCTTGCACGCGCCTTGGGGACACGCTCTCACAAACTGACGACGCTCGGCGATGAGCTGAGGACGGAACCACGCGTCGCGACAAAACGTCCAGTGTTTCATATCAAGTTCAATATCGCGCATCTTCTTTTCAATGTCGATGCAGCGCTTACTGCGCTCGATCAGCGCCTCGAACTCGGTCGGGACGCCCATCTCCGCAGCTATGATCGCGAGTGGTTGCACGGAGCACTTGGTGTACTGCGCGCTCAACTCGCGAAACTGTTCGCGACCTTTTTCACATAGCGACTCGTAGTACCGCCGCTTCTTTTCAGCCTCGACATGGACCTGCGTGGCGGGCATGAGGCTACGCTCGCGCTCGAAGAGGAGCTCCTCGCGGCGCGCCTTGAGCGTCTTTGTGACGAATTTAACAGGCATGACGTTGCATAGCGTTTCGCGATTCCACCCCTTGCGGCAGGCCATGCAATGCGGGTCGTCGGGCGAGTCGAGCATATATTTCTCGACGCAACTAGTGCATACATTGAATGGACAGTGCGGACATGGCACCTTCTTATGATTTGACAAGTTGAATGCATCGCAACACACGTCACAACTCATTCTTATTTTACTTGGGCGCCTTTTCTTTTTCCGGCTTTGCGGGCGCCGACTTTTTGGGCGCGACACGAGGTCTACGCTTGTGCGGGGGAGTGTATGAACTCGGTTCGGGCATCTCTGGAGGTTCGGGCCAGGGCGCGTCGTCGTCTTCTAGGTCGGCCCATCGAGGTGCGGACATTTATAGTCTAAGGCATCTTCTTCTTAACAGCCTTGATGACCTTCTTTGGCTTGGACGATGCCGAACCAGGCCAGCGCCTCTCAATTTCCGCCTGAAGCTCGTCAGCGTGAGAGGCGAACCACGCCCTCTGCGCGCGCACGCGCTCGACGGCCGCCTCCGAGTAACCCACCCGGCGGTACTCGTCCAGTGGCGCGGCCGATCCCCACTTGGTGATCATGGCCGCAGCCGCCTCGAGATCAACACCCTCCGAACGCGCCGGTCCTGTTGAACGGGTCATGGGCGGGTGCGCCTCGAACCACGCCACGGACTTGGCGATGTAGGCCTCGCGCACGTCGGGGTGCATGTTGCGTGCAATGAGTTCATACTCGAGCGAGGGGGTCCACTCTGTCACGCGACGCACAATCGGCGGGGTGGCGAGCAGGAGTCGCGCGCGGTCATCGGGGTGCAGCCGGCGCGGCTCGTTGTAGCAGCCGCGGTGAGTGCGAAGGGCAGGACGGATGTACTGGGCCATGTATCTTTTTGGTTTGTTGGGTTTTTTGGACAAGGGCCGGACGCATGCTGTTCACAAAACCTGTTTTTCGTTATACTCACTCCGCATCAAACTCGCTCTCCGCATCGCTCTCCACCACAGGCTTCTGCCATCCCAGAGACTCGGGGTCCTCGCCCTCGTCCTCGGCCTCACTGTCTTCAGGGGCGGGGCGGGGCGCCTCCACCGCCTCCTCAAACTCTTGCTCTTCAGCGAGTGCCGTACCGTGCGTCTGGCACAGGTCGCAGTCGGCGTTCTTGGTGCCGTCGAGCTCGTGCTCGTGCACAGGCTCCACCTTGATGGTGGCCTTCTTGGGCGCAGGCTTGACCGGCTTGGGGATGTCCTGCTTAGGGGCCTCCGACTGCTGCTTGAGGTGGCGCTTGCAGTAGCACTCACCCTTCAGAGGGCTGAAGCTGCACTGGCCCTTCTTGGCAGTGAGAGCCTGGCATCGCTCACCTTCGGGCTTGCCCTCAACGGTCACCTTGGCCGCCCGGACCTTCTTCTGCTTGGGCACCTTGATAGCCGACTCGGCCGCCACCAGGTACTTGGCCTCGAGCTCCTCGAAGGCAATCTTGTAGTCGGTGCTGACCTGCAGGAGGAACACGCGGTCACGCTCGCGGGCCAGGGCGTCGCAGGCAAGGGCAAAGGAAGAGGCGGCCATCTTTGTTTTTGTTGGTGAAGGTGTGGAGAGCCGGTATGGTCCCGTGCACAAGACTCGGTTTTTGGGGCTTGGCAGAGGGCACTAGAAAGGCTCTTTGTGTTTTGTTGAAAGACCCTTCCCGGCCCGGGGCCTCACGCCCGCAGAACCAAATTTTTCACGATGGCCTCGACCGTCGCCGCCTCAATCTTCGACCCACTCAAATTTTTATTTCTAATTTTGTTCAATAAATTTTGAGTCTTGGCGGACAGACGGACGAGTCGGGGGTCGTAATTCTTTGCGTGGTTTGAGATGACGCGACTCAGTTGATTCGCCCGGGCAACATTCTTCTGGCCTTTTTCGGGGTTACCGGTCAGTGGGTTGCGCTGGGCCACCTGCGACTTGTGGAGGAAGGAGCCGGCCAGGATTCCAAGCGCGTCCATAAGTTGATACTTTGCTTGCTCTATGGGGACGCCGGTCGTGAATGAGAACCGCTTACTTAGCCACTCGCGTGAAACACCCGGATAGAGCGAAAGGGCCGAGTCGGCCACACTGATGAGCTTCCCGCCAATCTTGAGCTGCCACGTGTACACGAGGTGCGTCCGCCGCCCTGTAGCCGGCACCTGTACCGGTGCATGGAGGACGCGGCGCCCGGGCTTGAACCGCACCTCGACGTTGGCGCCATTGTAATTTTTGTTTATAAACTTTGCAAAACCATCCATGTGTCGTTGCATGACGAGCTTCATAGCCGCACCCTTGCGCCGCAGGACAGCCAGTGTCGTTATTGGTTTGTTCACTGCAAAACTGAAATCAAAATCACTCGTCTGCCGAATGAGGCGGACGCGGGCCGCGCGGGTCCTCTGTCGCAGGTACAAATTGACAGCCTGCCCACCCGTACAGAAGATGATGAATTCTCGGTTAGGCTTTATAAGATACTTTTCACGCTTGCTATACTCCATGAAGAGGCGGGCCAGAGTCTGTGGGAAGCTAAGCGTGCGGAGAGAGAGCACGGGCATGCGACCCTCGGCCCTCTCGATCTTCTGATAGGCATTCGTGAGCATAATTTCAGAAGAAAAATAACCCGCGTGAAACACCGACCACTTGCCCTCGGCGTAGTAGCCATCGTAGCCGCGGACCCTCAAAAAATCTTGTGAAAAATAAGTTCCAAGTTTTTTATTGAGCGCCTTCCATGACGCGCGCTGTCCGGCCGTCGAGTCGTTGACGCCCCGTGGAATGCTGCCCACCTTGAGCGTCCGGAGCCTCCGGGCCTGCTCACCCGCGCTGATCCCCGTGCCGAACGCCGTCTCGAGGCGCCACTTGAGCGTCTTGGATAGTCCGGGCATCGCGAGAACCTTCTTTATGTTCTCATGATTCATCTCAAAAAGTCTCAAGAGCTTCTTGACGCGGAAGGCGCAGACGTTCCCGTATTTGCGTGCGTGGACCTGGTCGTCTGTCAGGTAAAAGCTCCTAATGTCCTTGAGTAGGCTTGTGCACGGGACTGGGAGACCCTTGTACAGGATCGTCCCGGGCGCGATCCGAATCTCTGTAAACTCTGGATCCGCCATTAAATTCTATACAGAAATTAAATGGCCGCCAGATTTGTCGGCACGCTCATGAACTCCCGGACGCAGGCTCACGCCTTCCATCTGACGACCCCTTCCTTCGCCGAACACAAGGCTCTTCAGGCGTACTATGAGGGTATCGTCCCCCTTCTCGATTCGTGGGCCGAGGCGTACATGGGCAAGTACGGCCGCCTCCGCTCAGTCAACGTCAACAAGCGCTTTATGAAAGACCCGCGCAAGGCTAAGGAGTATTTCCGATCCTTGCTTACGCGTGTGCGCGCCATGAGCCGCCTGTCCAAGGACTCGTACCTGCGCAACATCTACGATGAGATCGTGGCCCTGATTCGCTCTACGCTGTATATGCTCACTCTTCGTTGAAGACAAACTGGAACGGCTTTCTTCCGTATATGGCTGCTATATAAGCGTACGTAGAAAATCCAGTAAGATCCTTGTTACCCGCTGTTAGATACAGTACCGGACACTTGCTCAATAAGAACCACTTGAGATATACATTTTGTAAATCTTCTATATTTGAACACGTCTGATCATGGGTGCATGTAATCGCGTAGGACATTTCAAACACACTCAATTTTTCCCCAAATTCTTCTTGGAGTTGGTGAATAGTCGATTGTGAATCAGATGAAACAAACACCCGCCCTTTAGAAAGTCTTATGATATTTTTGAATTTTTCAAGGCCAGCATCTGAACAAAAATAATGATTCTGTTTATCACCACGTGCATCTTTATACTGCCTAGAGTCGGCACAGTAAGACCCTCTACGAATAGACACGGCTGCCGTCACGTCTCGTATTATATGTTCGTGTTTTTCTATGAGACCTTGCATATGTGCAGTCGGGCTTACGATGCCCCTTATTTTAGGATGAACGAAATTTATGGTGTGATTATTTATGAACAAAGGGCGATACGGAGGTTCCCCTTCATATGATACACGCGTAAAACCATTTAGAGTGACGCAATTTGATAGTTCATAGTCATATACATTATCGTGCAGTTTATGACACGAGTCTGCTATTACGGTCAGTACTATAAATAAATTACCCAGGCCGAACTCATCCGTCGGTCTTTTAAATACCTGATTCATTTATTTGAAATATCGTTATTAATCTTTAGACCACCAGTCCTTGTTTTCAATGTACCACCCGACCGTCTTTTCGAGTGCGACATCGAAAGGAACTTCCTCGCGCCAGCCCAATGCCATGAGCGGTCGCGAGTCCACACAGTACCTACTGTCATTGAAAGGCCGATCCGGCACGCGAACCATGGTCGCACCCGGTCGCCGGAGTTTTTCAAAAATCTCAAGGACCGAAAACTCGTTTCGGGTTCCTATATTGTAAAAACGGTTCAATTCACCCCGTTCGAGAATCACCTGTAGAGCGCTAGAAACGTCATCTACATATATGAAGTTCCGTCGGGTCTCGCCGTTACCGTGGACGGTACAGGGACGGCCCTCTGCAATTTGATTTATAAATTTTGGAATGAGTTTTTCAGGGTACTGCCGGGGACCGAACACGTTGTTCCCTCGCGTGATTATCCAGGGGAATTTGAAAGAGTGACCGTAAGATCTCACGAGGAACTCGGCCGCAGCCTTTGATGCCGCGTAGGGATTGGTCGGGTTCAAAAGGGACCGCTCGCACGACGTCTCACCCGGGCCAACCTCACCGTACACCTCGTCTGTGCTTATGTGAATAAACTTTTTGAGCTGGCCGTATTCGTGTGCGACGTGCAAGAGCACGTGCGTCCCTAGAACGTTATCGATAGTGAACTGTATAGGATCACCGAAACTGTTATCGACGTGACTCTGCGCCGCAAAGTTCACCACCACGTCAGGCTTCTCGGCCGCGAAGATTTCAGCGAGCCGGGCCTTGTCAGTGATGTCGACCCGGATATGCTTGTGGCGTGGGTCATCACCCGGAACGTTCTTTATATTAGAACAATAGGTGCACTTGTCCACGTTGATTATGTAGACGTCCTGTTTTCTTTCGAGTATCCATGTTATAAAATTTGATCCGATGAAGCCTAGTCCTCCCGTCACGAGGATCCGCATCTGTCTATAATCACGTCATCTGTTTTTATGACTGGAATGTACGCAGCGAGTTTATCGGCCACGAGTTCATATCCCCCACGTGACGGCGCTGCGCCGCTCGTGGTCGGCACGCCTGCGAGAGTCTTGAGGCTGACCGTCCCGTCCGATACAAAATTAAATATACCAGAAACACGGCCCTCTATGAGGGTGGGCAAGTGGGGAAACAGGTCGGGCACAGGGGTTACTGAGACGGCTCCATCGTGTACAGTGTCCTTGCGGGCCAACATCTTGGTCCTAAAGCACTTGGGATCGCCGTCGAACGTGCATGGGTACATGATGCGCAGATACAACACGCCTTCGGTCACGTGCCGCTCGAGCCAACAGCGCAATCGGCAATACACCTTTGTATCATAATCGGGCTGATCATCTTCAGTATACCGTTCCTTGGTGCCCGTGTACACGGCGCCCGACCCGAATATCGTGAGGTGCACGCCGCACTCCCGTGAGGTCCGCATGAGATTAATGACGTCTAGGTAGTTTGTCTCGAATGTCTCTTGCTCGTGATCGTCGCACCAGTCTATGGTCGGCCGCCCGGAAATACCAGCCGCGCATATGACGTACTTGGCACGCGACTTGTCCACCTGCTGTCGAATCGCAACCGTATCCGCGAGGCGTGCCCGAGACTCGAAGACCGTCTTACCAGCGGCACGGAGCGCCTCCACGCACCTCTTCCCGAGAAACCCGGAAGCGCCTAGAACGAGATAGTCGTACTCGTGAAACCATGGCGCGTTCTCATCCTTGGCTGACAAGATGACACGTGATGTATCAAATTCAAAATTGAAATTGAATTCAGGAGTCTGCCAGTGAATGTTGCGGTCGGCCGCGGGGTCGAAGGCGCCCCCGAGCAGGTACACCACCTCCGACTCTTCGATAGCGTAAAAACCGTGGGCCGCACCTGCTGGGATCAGAAGCGAGTCGCCCGCGTTCAGCGTCACCTGTGTAGTCCCGTACTCGGTCCAGAAAAAGTCGTGGATGGACCCGCGCGTCACATATATAAGCTTTGGATACGGGCTCATGTGCAAACCACGCACAACATTTTTGGCATTTTCAGATACTAGAATTTCCTTGGGTTCAAAGGGGAGATTTTTAATGGAGTGCAGTGTGCCCCTACAGTCCTTGAACATCTCTACTCTTGTAAAACTCCTTAATTTTTAAGCACACGTAATCAACGTCATCCGTCGTCATACCGTGGTGGCAGCCTAGGAGAAAGCCGTTCCGCATGATGCGGTCAGACGTCTCGAACTCTTGCAAGTGGTCACGAAACGCGGGGTGGCGGGTGATGTTCCCCGAGAATGTGACCCGTGTCTGAATGTTGTTGGCCTCCAGGAACGAAAGCAGCTCCATGCGATTCTCACATTGTAGAGGGATCGCGAGCCAGTTGGGCTCCCGTGAATCGTCGGGTAGAGTAACACGAGTCAGATCCGCGAGGTTGACCATGTACCGGCGGAAGTTGGTCCGGCGGATATCCTTGAATTTTTCAAACTTTTCAAGTTGGACGATGCCAAAGGCGGCGTTCACCTCGCTGCTCTTGAAATTATACCCGAGGCAGCCGTAAAGGAATTTATGATCGTAAGGGATCCCGTCCACCACGTGGTTGAACCTATCAGATACGAGCTCGGAATTGTCACCCAGACGGCCCCAGTCGCGGAACATGAGCGCGCGTTTCCTGTGAGAATCGTGATTAAACATCACCATGCCACCCGACCCACATGCGGTGATGATGTGGCTCGCGTAAAAGCTCGTGGTCGACACGTCAGACCACGGTGAGTGAATCATGGTGTCGGCCGAATCCTCGACGAGCCAGATGTCGGGCCGTGGGAGCTGTTCACGAAGGCTCTTCCAGTCGGCCAAGTTTCCGATGAGGTTCGGGAGCATGATGGCGCTGGTCCGGGGCGTGATCTTCTCAAGGACGGCGTCAACAGACGGTACGTATGCCGTGGGCATGACGTCACAAAATACAGGACGGAGCCCCAGTTGAATAATGGGCGCGACCGTCGTGGAGAATGTACAGGCCGGTGTGATCACCTCGGAACCCGCCGGTAGGTCCAGAGCGGCCAGTGCCAAAAGGCAGGCGCTCGATCCCGAGTTTACAAACACTCCAAACTTTTTTCCAAAATATTCTGAAATTTTATTTTCAAATTCCACCGTCTTTGGACCGAAACCCGCGAGCCAACCGTCGTTTAGACAGTCCGTGACGGCCTTGATCTCTTCTTGACCGTAGGACTCGAACTTATTAGGTGCGTACCACACCTTCTTGTCAGCCATCTAAAGTCAAATGGAGTATCATCTTTATGAGCTCGTGGGCTGAATTCTCTTCTAAAAACTGGGAATGTGATTTCAGGACGCACCCGGCACGGGCTCCACTCGAGGGCGTTCTCATCGAAACTCGTGATCACGCCGACCTCGCGTATGCCCTGTCCAATTTTTCGTGCATGCTCCCGTGGGCCAGTCTGACCATCTTCCACTCGCCCGACAACGAGGCCCGTATCAAGACGATCATCGGACCTGAAACAAATGTAAATTTTATTAATATTGGTAGGAACCTGACACGGGCCACGTGGAACGCGTTCATGCTCAGACCGGACACTTGGTCCCGTATGCATGGCGCACGTGTGCTCATCTTCAACGTTGATACGGGTATCCGTAAGAATGATTTTTTGAAGTTTATGGACTACGCGTATATAGGCTCCCCGTGGAATCACTTTCCAACTGGTGATAGGCGTGTTTTTCAGGGTAATGGTGGGTTTTCCCTGCGGGACCCGGCGCTCATGGCCGACATTGCCGCGCGTCACGGCCCGCCTCCCGCCGTCACACCCGATCCGAACATCTTTCCCGAAGACGTGTTTTTCGCCAGTCACTGTGTGCACAGGGGCGCGCGCATGCCGACTTGGGCCGAGGCGAACACGTTCTCTACGGAGAGTAACGAGTCCCCAGGGGTGGTGGGGTTCCATGACGGCGCGAAATATTGTCCAAATTCGGCAACTCTATACATAGGCCACGAGGGTCCGACGCGCAAGCTCGTGACGATCAACGAGGCATGGGCCGACGGCCACGACGTGACGGCTCTTATACGGCTAGGCATAGGCGCCAATTGCCTACGGGTGGGGGCCGGTGCCCTGATTCAGCGCGGCGCTCGAAAACTCACGATAGACGGCGCTTCGTGGGACCTCGACGATGGTTATATTAAAGATGAAATA
>Ga0315287_10004437_pt1 | contig 13702 bp, 13 predicted proteins | sample YL17G11_0_MG_FD_205037 | JGI IMG/M metagenome (GOLD analysis project Ga0315287, IMG submission 205037) | Sediment microbial communities from Yellowstone Lake, YNP, Wyoming, USA - YL17G11_0 | ecosystem: Environmental > Aquatic > Freshwater > Lake > Sediment | place: USA: Wyoming | collected... | reverse complement strand
CGGCTCGCTCTACCCGGTGACAACAGTGCTTCTGGCGCGATGGGTTCACAAGGAACGGTTGGTGAAGGTGCAGTACGTCGGTGTCGCTGTGTCGCTGACGGGCGTCGCCTTGATCAGTGCGGGTGGAGCCTTGTGAGCGGACGCGTGGGACGATCTCGATCGTGACGACGTCGGCGATCTCAGGTGTCCTGCCCGGTGGGCACCCCTTGCGTATCGGTCGCACGACGGACGCTCCGCTGGTCGCCGCGGCCCAAGGGCGACGGCCCGCGCACACACCCGTGTGGTTCATGCGCCAGGCCGGACGATCACTTCCGGAGTACCGCGCGCTGCGCGAGGGAACCGCGATGCTCGACACGTGCTTTCGCTCGGACATGGTCGCGGAGATCACCATGCAGCCGGTGCGCCGATACGGCGTGGACGCCGCGATCCTCTTCTCCGACATCGTCGTCCCGTTACGCGCTGTGGGCGTCGACGTCGAGATTGTGGCGGGAGTCGGACCTGTTGTCGCACATCCGATCCGGAACCGTGCTGACCTGGACCAACTGCGAAGTCTGGACGAATCCGACGTCGCATCGGTGCTGGATGCGGTCGATGGGCTGACGGGCGCAGGTGGTGAGTTGGGCGCGACGCCCTTGATCGGGTTCGCCGGGGCGCCGTTCACGCTCGCGTCGTACCTCGTGGAGGGCGGACCCAGTCGCGATCACGTGCACACGAAAGCGTTGATGCACAGCGACCCGCAGCTCTGGTCGGAGTTGTGCGCGCGATTGGCTGACATCGCCGGCGAGTTCCTGCGCCTGCAAGTCATGCACGGCGCCAGTGCGGTGCAGCTTTTCGACTCGTGGGCCGGAGCACTCAGCCGACGCGACTACGAGCGGCACGTGCTACCGCACTCACGCGCGTGCTTCGATCGCGTCGGTGATCTGGGTGTGCCGATGATTCATTTCGGCGTCGGTACCGGTGAGCTGCTCGGGTCGATGTCGTCGGCCGGGTGCGACGTCGTCGGTGTGGATTTCCGCGTCGATCTTGCCGATGCGATAACTCGACTCGGAACCGACTTCGCGGTTCAGGGCAATCTTGACCCAGCGCTGTTGTTCGCATCCTCGGACGCGCTCGATCACGCCGTACGTCGTGTCCTCGAGTCCGGTCGAGAGGCCAAGGGTCACATTTTCAACCTGGGTCACGGCGTCCTGCCCGAAACCAACCCGGATGCGTTGGCTCGTGTTGTCGAACTCGTGCATGCGGCCCGAGTTGATTAGCAGCACTGCAGAGCGGGGCTGATTCGATGGGCGACGTTGCCGGAAAGGGCAATCCAGAGCGTCCCGTTGTCGCGGTCATCGGTGGCGGTATTGCCGGTCTGGCCGCGGCCGTGCGGCTGTCCGACGACTTCGGTGGGCCAGGGGAGCCGGCCGGGATTCGGGTCATTCTGTTGGAGTCCGCGCCGGAACTCGGCGGCAAGTTACGCGCGGCGACCGTTGGCGCCGTGACGGTCGACGTGGGCGCTGAGTCGTTGCTCGCGAGCCGACCTGAAGCCGTCGATTTTGCCCATGCCGTGGGCCTCGAGTCACAGTTGGAAGCCCCTGCCGTGAGTGCCCCCGGACTGGTGTTGCCCGGGGGCGTCGTCCGAGCACTGCCGCCCGGGTTGGTCATGGGCATTCCCGGGGACGTGGTTGGTCTGCGTGCGGCGGACGTGCTGTCCGACGAGGCCATGGCACTCGTTGCGGCTGAGGCCAACCGGGAGGTGCCCAGGATCGATTCCGACGTGTCGCTGGGGCGGTACATCCGCGGTCGACTCGGTGACGAGGTGGTTGAACGCCTGGTCGAGCCATTGCTGGGCGGGGTGTACGCCGGTCATTCCGACGAGTTGTCGCTGCAGGCGTGCATCCCTGCGGTGTTCGCGGCGGTGGCCCAAGGGTCGACCTTGACCGGTGCCGCACAGGATCTAGTCGAGCGCTCTCGACTCGCGGATCTGGACGACAGAGCCCCGTCCTCGCGTGGTGGGAATCGGTTCGTCGGCATCCGTGGCGGAGTGGCGCGGCTGGTGGAAAGTGCCGCGGAGTTGTTGCGATCACGAGGGGTCGAACTTCGCACCCAGTCGACCGTACGAGAACTCGCACGCGCTTCGCACGGGTGGCGGTTGACGGTCGGCTCTGCGGCGGACCCTGACCACATCGACGTTGATGCAGTGATCCTGGCCACGCCCGCGCTGTCAGCATCGCGACTTCTGCACAAGATCGTTTCCGGTGTGGCGCAGGACATTGGCGAGATCGAGTACGCGAGCGTTGCGGTGGTCACGTATGCGTTCCGCCGAAGTGACGTGGCCGGTGTCGCTGGCTCAAGTGGACTGCTCGTCGTCCCGCAACCGGATCGGATCGTGAAGGCGTCGACCTTCTCGTCGTCCAAGTGGGCGTGGCTGGCGCAGGAGTGTGCGGCGCGCGACGAGCCACTCGTCCTGTTGCGAGGATCGATCGGTCGCTTCGGGGAGCAGGCGGTCCTGCAACGTGACGACGACGAACTCGCGGGGTTGGCCGAAGACGAACTTCGGCCGTTGATCCGCGCCCGCGCCGGGTCGGTCGATCACGTGGTCACGAGATGGGCAGGGTCCCTTCCGCAGTACCGGGTCGGCCATCTGCAGCGGGTGGCTCGGATCAGGCGGGGAGTCGCCGCTCTTCCCGGGCTTGCGGTGGTCGGGGCGGCGTACGACGGGGTGGGAGTTGCCGCGTGCGTGGCGAGCGGCCAGTCCGGCGCCGCTCACGTCGCGGCGTCGCTCCGGTACCGCGCCGAACCGGGTCATCAGTGAGAATGGGGTCATGAGCACACCTGCCGCAGACTCTGCGCGCCCCAAGGCGCGTGAAATCAACGACGTGATCCGCTACACGATGTGGTCGGTGTTTCGCGTCGAGCACGGATTGGGCGAGGACCGCAGTGCGGTGATCGCAGAAGTGGATGCCCTGTTCGAGTCGCTCACGCACAAGGACGTTGTTGTTCGGGGCTGCTACGACGTCGCGGGGTTGCGCGCGGATGCCGACGTCATGGTGTGGTGGCACGCCGCGACTTCCGAGGCCTTGCAGGAGGCGTACTCGCTGTTGCGGCGAACCGCGTGGGGCCGCGTGCTCACACCGGTGTGGTCGAACATGGCCCTGCATCGACCGGCGGAGTTCAATCGCTCACATGTACCGGCGTTCCTTGCCGGTGAGGACCCGGGCGACTACGTGTGCGTGTACCCGTTCGTGCGGTCCTACGAGTGGTACGTGCTACCGGACGAAGAGCGTCGCGAGATGCTGATGGAGCACGGGATCATGGGTCGCGAGTACCCCGACGTGCGTGCCAACACGGTCGCGTCATTCGCACTGGGGGACTATGAGTGGATCCTGGCGTTCGAATGCAATGAGTTGCATCGGATCGTCGACTTGATGAGGCATCTGCGTGGATCGAAGGCTCGATTGCACGTACGCGAGGAGATCCCCTTCTACACCGGCCGCCGCCGTCCCCCCGCCGACCTCATCACCATCCACCCCTAGCCCCTCACTCCAACCCTCACTTCGCCCGATACCCCTACTTCTCCCGATGAAGGTGCCCCAGGCTGCGCTAGAGGCAGCTCGTCCTCCCCAAGCAACGGCAGCTGGGCGATTCAAGCCGGCTACTCCGCACGTTCAAGCTTCAGCGAAACGGAATTGATGCAGTACCGCAGGTCGGTGGGCGTGCCGTAGCCCTCGCCGGCGAAGACGTGGCCCAGATGCGAGCCGCACGTCGCGCAGCGGACTTCGGTACGAACCGAGCCCATCGAGCGGTCCTCGAGTTCGATGATCGCGTCGCCCGCGAGCGGTGAGAAGAACGACGGCCACCCGCAGTGCGAGTCGAATTTCTCCGCCGACCGGAACAACTCTGCGTTGCACGCTCGACAGGAGTAGACGCCTTCGGTCTTCGTGTCTGTGTATCCGCCTGTGAACGCCATCTCGGTCCCGGCTCGCCTCAGGACCCGGTACTCCTCCGGCGAGAGTCGCTCGCGCCACTCCTCGTCGGTGTGCGCGACTTTGTACGGCGCACCGTCGGGTGCGGTCTCGGACAGTTCACCACTACTCATGCGCCACCACTTCCTCGTCATCCAGCTCACACCGCGACCGTACCTCGCGCTATGGATCTACTCCGGGTTGGTAATCGTTCGGTAAGCCAGCAGCCCACCGAAGGCGACGAGCCCGACACCGCTGACCGCGTCGACTATTGCGGCCCCGCGATCCGTCAGACGTGCCCCGACCACTGACATGACAGCAGCAAGGCTGAGGTGCAGGAGCAACGAGCCAAGGCCGATTCCGACGATGAAGGCGACCGCGCGCTCGGGTGATCCGGTCACGTCCGCTACGGCGGCGCCACCAAACACGGCGCCCCACGTGAGGATGGTGAGCGGGTTCGACGCAGTTGCGATAACGGCCGTACGGAACGCCTGCTTGGGCGCGATGACTTCTTCGTCGGATTCGGCTCCGAGGCGCAGGCGTAGCGCGGTGTGGATGGTGCGCGCGCCTAGCCAGATGAGGACGGCCGCGCCGCCCAGTCCGACCGTCAGGCGAAGTGGGGTGATCCGCAGGAGTGCCGCGGCGCCGAGCGAACCCAGGACGGCGTACGAGACATCCACGAAGGCCACTCCCGCACCAAGGCTGGCGCCGCTGCGGAAGCCAAAGCGGGCGGAGGTCCGTGCGCACATCAACCACATCGGTCCGACCTGCGCCGCCGCAAGAGCCCCCAGCAGCACGCCGGTGATCAGGGGGCCGAGGAGGTCGGAGTCCACGGCGCTCATGATGGCGGCTGTCTTGGGCCGTGTCGTGCCGATTCGGGTTGACCGTGGGGAAGATTAGCTGCCCCTAGCGCAGCCTGGGGCACCTTCATCGGGAGGAATGCGGGAGGGTTGGGGGCATGGCCACGGCTAGGGATCAGGGTGCGAGCGTGCCGGCGGTGGAGGTCGAGGTCGCGGGTCGCGTCGTGCGTATCAGCAACCCCAGCAAGCCCTACTTCCCCGACGTCGGCGTGACCAAGCTCGAGGTGGTGCAGCACTACATCGCCGTCAGCGAGGGGATCTTGCGCGCGCTCTTCGAACGGCCCACGACCTTGGAGCGCTGGCCGCAAGGCGTACGCCCCGATGTGCGCATGGCCACGCGCGACGGCGCGAAGGGCGAGGCCTTCTATCAGAAGCGAATCCCCGCCGGCGCGCCTCACTACGTAGAGACCGCGCACATCACGTTCCCCTCCGGTCGCACCGCCGACGAGGTGTGTCCGACCGAGCCAGCCGTGATCGCGTGGGCTGCCAATCTGGGCACGATCACGTTCCACCCATGGCCGGTGCGTCGGGCCGACGTCGACCACCCCGACGAGTTGCGCATCGACCTCGACCCGCAACCCGGTACGGACTTCGACGACGCGGTTCGCGTGGCCGCCGAACTGCGCGCGATCTTCGAGGAACTCGGCTGGATCGGTTTCCCCAAGACGTCTGGTGGCCGCGGTCTGCATATCTACGTACGGCTGCAGCCGCGTTGGACGTTCACCGACGTCCGCCATGCCGCGATCGCGCTGGGTCGCGAACTCGAACGGCGAATGCCCGGTCGAGTCACGACCGCGTGGTGGAAGGAGGAGCGCGGCGAGACGATCTTCGTCGACTACAACCAGAACGCGCGCGATCGCACGATTGCGTCGGCGTACTCAGTGCGTGCGCGTCCGGGCGCTCTGGTGTCGACACCCGTGACCTGGGACGAGGTGCCCCGGGTGCGGCCGAACGACTTCACCGTACGAACCGTCGCGGCGCGGTTTGCCGAACTCGGTGACCTTCATCGCACGATCGACGACGTCGCGCACGATCTGACCCCCGTGCTCGAGTGGTACGAGCGAGACGTGCACGACAACGGACTCACGGACATGCCCTATCCGCCGGACTACCCGAAGATGGTCGGTGAACCCAAGCGGGTTCAGCCCTCCCGCGACCGCGATCGTCCCAAGGGACACTTCTAGTCGTGTGAGTGTGCTGTTCATCGATGCGCACGAATCCGTCCGCCGTCGAGTCCAGTGAGCGCGACCGGATTGTTACCTTCTTCGGGAAGATTCGGCTCGCCGAAGCGAGGGCACCCCAATAGGTTCTACCCGGAAGTCAGCGACCGCCGGAGCCGGCGGTTGAAAAGGATCTTGGTCAGTGGCGCCTGAGTCGCCCCTGGACATCGACAAGGGGCTTGCCCCGTACGAAGGGAACATGATGGGTAAACGAACAATGGCGACGGCGGGACTTGCCGTCGCGGCGATCGTGCTCGCCGGATGTAGTAGCACCTCGAACACCGCGAGTTCGTCGAGTTCCGCTGCCGGGGGGGGCAAGATCGGGGTCATCCTTCCGGACGCTGCCTCGTCGCCTCGTTGGGAGTCGACCGACCGGCCCAACTTGGAGAAGGCGATCACCGCCGCTGGGTTTGAGCCGGTCATCCAGAACGCCACCAAGAGCGTGGACAAGTTCTCGCAGATCTGCGACTCCCTGATCAACCAGGGTGTCAAGATCCTGATGATCGTGAACCTGGACTCGCAGAGTGGCGCAGCCTGCCAGAAGAAGGCACTGGATGCCGGTATCAAGAACATCGACTACGACCGCCTGACACTCGGCGGGTACGCGGACTACTACATTGCCGTCGACCCCGTCCAGGTCGGCGTTCTGATGGGCAACGGCTTGAAGAAGTGCCTGGACGACGCCGGCAAGAAGAAGGCGAACATCGTCTTCATCAACGGTGACCCCACCGACAACAACGCGAAGTTGTTCAAGCAGGGCTACGCCCAGGCGCTCAAGCCGGCGATCGATTCGGGTAGCTACACGCTCGTTGGCGATCAGACCGGTAAGTGGGATGCCACCGTCGCGCAGACGACGTTCGAGCAGATCTTCACGCAGAACAACGGCAAGGTCGACGGTGTGGTGTCGGCCAACGACACCATGGCAGGCGGAATCGTCACCGTGCTGACCAACAACAAGCTCGCCGGCAAGGTGCCGGTGACTGGCCAGGACGCGAGCGACCCGGGCCTGCAGCGCGTCATCGTCGGCACCCAGTGCGGCACGGTCTTGAAGGACACTGCTATTCAGGCCAAGCTCGCGGCCGACGTAGCCGTGGCCGTCGCCAAGGGTGACACCACGGCAGCTGACGCCCTCGCGACCAACACGGTCGACGACTCGGTCGGTAACAGGAAGGTCAAGTCTGCCTTCGCCGCCCCTGAGTGGATCACCAAGGAGAACATCAAGAAGCCTTTCGACGTCAACTACACGACCGTCGCAAAGGTATGCACGCCCGAGTTCCAGGCCGCGTGCGCTGCGGTCGGTCTCAAGTAGCCAGTAGGTTGGGGTTCGGCACCTTTCGGTGCCGAACCCCAACCTTGGCTCGTATCTGCGTTCCGCGTCTCTTGTGAGGTCAGATGACAGTCACGACAGCGACAGAGGAAGTTTCGCCGCCCCAGGACGCAGAACCGCTGGTGGTCCTACGCGGGATCTGCAAGAGCTTCGGTGCCGTTGAGGTCCTGAAGGACGTTGACATCGAGTTCCGACTGGGCAAGGTCACCGCTTTGGTGGGCGACAACGGAGCCGGCAAGAGCACTCTCATCAAGGGAATCGCTGGTATCTACAACTTCGACGCCGGCGAGTGGACGTTCGAAGGCAACACCGTCCACGTCACATCTCCGAAGCAGGCGAACGCACTCGGCATCGAAGTCGTCTACCAGGACTTGGCCCTCTGCGACAACCTGGACATCGTCCAGAATCTCTTCCTCGGCCGGGAGATGACCAAGGTCGAGATGCTCGACGAGATCAGCATGGAGGCTCGGGCGTCCGAGACACTTGCCGGACTGTCGGTTCGTACCGTCAAGTCGGTGCGACAGAAGGTCGCGAGCCTGTCGGGCGGTCAGCGGCAGACGGTCGCGATCGCCCGCGCAGTGCTGTGGAACTCCAAACTCGTGATTCTCGATGAGCCGACCGCGGCTCTCGGCGTCGCGCAGACCGAGCAGGTGCTCAGACTCGTCCGCAGGTTGGCCGACCGTGGCCTCGCCGTGATCCTCATCAGCCACAACATGAATGACGTTCTGGCGGTGGCCGACGACATCGCCGTCCTCTATCTCGGCCGTTTGACGGCCCACGTCCAGGCCAAGGACGTGACGCACGCCCAGGTCGTCGAACTCATCACTGGCGGCAAACTGGTGGCCAAGGGGGACTCCGTCGGTGTGGTCCCAGCCGCGGAACTCCAGGCGCTGCCTGATGACGCCCTGCCCTCAGTCCAACCGATCGTTTCTGAGCAGGGTGAGAACTCATGAGCCAGACGATGATGGACAAGGAACTCGAGAACGCCCAGGACGTGCCTGAGCAGGGCCTGGGGGCCTCCGCACGGGAGTACGTCGCGCGCATCCGCGGCGGCGATGTCGGCCCGCTCCCGGCGATCCTCGGCCTGGTGGCACTGCTGACCGTCTTCGCATCGCTTCGCCCGGAGACGTTCACCAATCCCTTCAACTTCGCCAACCTGCTGATTCAGAGCGCCGCGGTCATCGTGATCGCTATGGGACTGGTCTTCGTCCTGCTCATCGGGGAGATCGACCTGTCAGCGGGCTGGACCGCGGGTGTGTCCGGAGCGATGCTGGGTATCGCCTCGGGCAGCAGCAAGTGGGGATGGTCGTGGTGGGTGGCCGTGCTGGTCTGCCTGCTCACAGGGGCGGTGATCGGGGCGATCATCGGTCTGCTGGTCGCCCGGGTCGGCATCCCGTCGTTCGTCGTCACCCTGGCCATGTTCTTGGCACTTCAAGGCGTACTGCTCCAGCTCATCGGCGAGGGCGGCACCATCCCGATCGAGAGCGAAACGCTGCTCGGTGTGATGCGCAACACCCTGTCGGTCCAATGGGGCTGGGCGCTCTTTGTCGCGATAGTGGCGCTCTACGCGGGAGTCACCTATCGGCAGATGGCAACCCGGCGCTCCAAGGGTCTGGTGACTCAATCCGTGACGGTCTGGGTCGTGAAGATCGTCAGTCTGGCCTTGCTTTTGGGCCTGTGCACCTACTACCTCAACGTGGAGCGCAGCAGGAACCCTGCTATCACGTCGATCATCGGCGTACCCGTGGCTATCCCCGTGCTTCTGGTCATGCTCCTGGTGCTCACGTTCGTGCTCAATCGCACCACGTTCGGGCGGCACGTGTACGCGGTCGGGGGCAACGCCGAGGCGGCTCGGCGGGCCGGCATCAACGTCGCGTTCATCCGACTGATGTGCTTCGTGATCTGCTCGTCCGTCGCTGCTATCGCCGGGATTCTGTTGGCGAGCCGAGTCAACTCGGTCACGCCCAACACCGGCGGTGGCGAGACTCTGCTGTTCGCCGTCGGAGCGGCCGTCATCGGCGGCACCAGCCTCTTCGGCGGCAAGGGTCGGCCGGTGGACGCGATCATCGGGGGCCTCGTGGTCGCCGTCGTCGCCAACGGCATGGGTCTGCTCAACCAGCCCGCTGCTGTTGTCTACATGGTCACCGGCCTCGTCCTGCTTCTCGCGGCGGGCGTCGACGCACTGTCGCGCCGTCGAGCCACGGCAACCGGTCGCGCCTGACCGTCACTCCCTCACCGGCGAACGAAGAGAGCGGGAACGGCCCGTTCTCAGTTGGGCAGGATGTGGGCGAGGTCGAAGTGCACGGGTCGTTCCAGTTGGTCGTACGTGCACGACTGCGGGGTACGGTCTGGACGCCACCGCTGGAATTGGGTTGTGTGCCGGAACCGATCGCCCTCCATGTGGTCGTACGCGACTTCGCACACCAAATCCGGACGGAGCAACTGGAACGACAAGTCCTTGCCGCCGGTCCATCGCGACACGCCTCCCGGACGACGCCCTTCGCCGCCGGCCGCGTCCCCGCCGCGGTGCGCCCAAGGGTGATCGGTGACGTTCGACTCGAACTCGGCCAACAGATCGATCAATTCGCGCCGACGCACGGCCGTGAACGACGACGCAACTCCCACGTGATGCAGAAGGCCCTTGTCGTCGTAGAGTCCGAGCAGCAACGAGCCGACAACCGGAGATCCGTCCGGGCCGGGATTCTTGTGCGCCCGCCATCCTGCGACGACGACATCGGCGGTACGCGAGTGCTTCACCTTCAGCAGTGATCGCACTCCCGGTTGGTACGTCCCGTTCCATGGCTTGCAGACCAAACCGTCGAGACCAGCACCTTCGAATTGCCCGAACCACGTTGCGGCCAGGGCATCGTCGCCCGTCGACGGGGTCACGTGCACGCCAGATGCGGCGCCAGCCAACGTTTCCTCGAGCACCCCCCGACGGGTTCGGAACGGGGAGCCCATCAACGACTCGGTGCCGAGGGCAAGCAGGTCGAAGGCGACGTACTCGACGGGGAACTGCGAAGCGAGTTCGTCGATCTTCCAACCACCCGCTTCTTTGCGGGGCCGGATTCGACCGGTGAGTTCCTCGAACCACAGGCGGCCGTCGTGTGCGATGACAAGTTCGCCGTCGAGGACGCACTCAGTCGGTGTCGAGGCGCGCAACGGCTCGAGGATCTCAGGGAAGCAGTACGTCAGATCCTCGCCGTTGCGACTCTGCAGGGTGATGTCATCGCCATCGCGGAACACGATCATCCGAAAGCCGTCCCACTTCGGCTCGTACGACAATCCGCCGTCGACCGAATCGGCCGGAGGAACACCCTTCACCGCCTTGGCCAACATCGGCGAGATCGGAAACTGGACAGGCAGAGTCATGACGTCACTCCGCGAGTGACCAAGTAGCGGGCGAACAGTGACCCGTCCCCTTCGAGCAAGTGCCCCAGCGTGAGATCGAGTGCCCCATGAGGGCGTGAAGACGGGGCAGTGATCCGTCCGACGATGTCGCCCGGCGTGGATCCCATCAACATCGGACTGATCGTGAGACACAACTCGTCGAGCAGGCCGGCACCGATGAGGTCGCTCAACAGATGTGGCCCGCCTTCGCAATGGACCCTCGCGAATCCGCGCCGGTGCAGTTCAGCAATGGCCGCGCCGAGATCGACGTCACCGACGCCGTACGCCAACACGTCGATGTCGGACGGGATCGCCGCGCGTCTCGTGGCATCCGCGTCCGCAGTCGTGATGACGATCGGCGGCGTGACATCGCCACCTGACTGTGCCCGGCGCACTGCAAACAGGGGTGAATCCAGTGGGAGGTTCAGCGACCGACTGACAACCGCGATCACCGGGGCGGGGAGCTGCCCTCGCGCGGCCCGATCGTCGGCGTACGCGACCTTGGGTCGCGCCGGACGGTAACCCTCGACACGCACGGTCTGAGCACCCACGAGCACGACGTCGGCGGAGCCGCGCAACGCGGAGAACACCCGCCGGTCGGCATCCGAGGAGATGCCTCGCGATGTTCCTTCACTTGATTGTGCGCCACCGTCGACGGTGCTCACCATGTTCGCGCGCACCCACGGTTGCGCCGGCCATGTGTAGGCCGCGTCGATCCCAGCGTCGTCGAGGGGTCCCACCTGGTCCGGCATCAACATGCGCACCCCCTGATCTTGGCACGCAGATCGGAACCACCGACTACGGTCATGGGGATCGGCGTTCGTACGCCTGCGGATCGACCCATCCACTAGGAGAACCAATGGACGACGCGGTCGAACGAGCGAACGCGGTCTCGCGTGCATTGCTGTTCACACCAGGCGTGAGCAGGCTTCCCGACTTGGATCCCCGGGCCACCCCCGAGATGTCGGATAAGGTCGACGCCGCGGCGCACCTGATCGAGGTCGACGAACGGTTGTCCGCATTGCAGGAACGGCTGTGGGCCGAGGGTGTAGGAGGCGGTCGACGGCGCATCGTCCTTCTCCTGCAGGGAATGGACACATCCGGCAAGGACGGCGTTATCCGCAGTGTTGCGGGCGCACTCAATCCGCAAGGCGTTTCGGTCACGTCGTTCAAGGCACCCAGTGCAGAGGAACTGCGCCATGACTTCCTGTGGCGCATCGATCGTGCCGTAGCTCGGCCCGGGTATCTCGGTGTCTTCAATCGCTCGCAGTACGAAGACGTACTCATCGTGCGAGTCCACGGACTCGTCCCTGAGTCGGAGTGGGCGACTCGGTACCAGCGGATCAACGACTTCGAGAGTCGGCTTTCGGACGATGGTGTCGTGTGGGTCAAGGTCATGCTGCACATCTCGCCGGAGGCGCAGAAGGAGCGACTGCTGGCCCGCTTGGATGATCCGACGAAGTACTGGAAGTTCAACCCCGCAGATCTGGCCGAGCGTGCGCTCTGGACGGATTATGCCGCCGCGTACGACGAACTTCTCCAGCGTTGTTCCACCGACGCGGCACCCTGGTACGTCGTTCCCTCGGACCACAAGTGGTACCGCAATTGGGCCGTCAGCCATCTGGTCCTGGGCGCTCTCGAAGCGATGGCACCCCAATATCCGGTCGCCGACTTCAACGTGGCGCAGCAGCGCAGGCTGGTCGAAGCCGCTCCCTGAGCGTCGCCCCGGCTACGGTGGCCGACGTGTCTTGGACCGGTCGTGTACGCGCCAGAGTGTCGCGGATGTGGCGACGTTGGCTCGCGAGCTTCGGTAACTGGTCGGACGGGTTGTCGGCGGGGCGTAGCCGTCGGCTGCGCGTTGTCGCCGGTGCATCTGTGGTTGCCGCCCGGATCCAACGCCGCGCCCGATTGAACGGCCGCGCGGCCGAGATCGCATTCTGGGGTGTCTTCTCGTTGCCGTGGATCGTCATGGGAGCGATTGCCACCACCGCTCTTCTCGCGAGGTTCATCCCACAATCGAGCCTCGATCAGTTCAAGTCGGACCTTGTCGCAACCCTTTCTCGGTTCGTCACACCCGAGGTGGTGAACAAGTACGTGATCCCGATTCGCGACGAGATACTCAAGTCGGGCAATGCGTCGATCGGAGTGATCGGGTTCGCCTTCGCGATCTATGGCGGATCGCGATTGCTCGCTACGACGGTTCAATCCATCGCATCGATTCACGGCAGTGGCGAACGGTCGTACGCCATGTCGCGTGTCCTGGCGATCGCGGTCTACGCCGTGCTGTTGCTCGCCATTCTGCTCGCCGTTCCTTTGCTCGTCCTCGGTCCCGACTTGGTGGCGCAGTGGTTTCCGTGGGCTTCGTGGCTGAGCACCCTGGCTTATTGGATCGTGTTGGTCGCGCTCGTGGTGGGCGTGCTCATGGGGCTCTACCGCCTGTCGCCGTCTCCCCAACTTCGGTGGTCTCAGGCGGTGCCGGGAACGGCGGTCGCGCTCGCGGGGCTGTTGGTGGGCTCCATCGGGCTGCGAATCTACTTCGCTTACCTGTTTCGCGATGGTTCGATCTACACCGCCATCGCGGCACCGATTGCGGTGCTGCTCTGGGCGTACGTGAGCGCCTTGGCCGTACTCGTGGGTGCTACCGCCAACGTGATCATGATTCGTCGGTCTGAGTTGGAGTCGATCGGTGTCGATGCACTCAACGAGCTTCGCGCGCCCTGAGGTTCACATCGTGGGTGATCCAGGGATTGATGCGATCACTCGGGGTCCCTGTCGGCGGTCCGGCAGTTCGGGTGGCCAAGGCGGGCCGCCGCGTCGGGTCGCACAGTCGGGTCAGGCCGCGTAGCGGCTGAAGACCTCGTCGATCTCGGCACGGTCAGATGCGGAGATCGCATCGGCGCGCAGTTGGTCCCACAGGGTGGTCAGGTCTTCATTCTCGATGGGGGTGGAAGTCGCCTC
>Ga0315287_10004436_pt1 | contig 13704 bp, 16 predicted proteins | sample YL17G11_0_MG_FD_205037 | JGI IMG/M metagenome (GOLD analysis project Ga0315287, IMG submission 205037) | Sediment microbial communities from Yellowstone Lake, YNP, Wyoming, USA - YL17G11_0 | ecosystem: Environmental > Aquatic > Freshwater > Lake > Sediment | place: USA: Wyoming | collected... | reverse complement strand
GCCTCAGAGATCGTATGCAGCCTGAGGCCCATCGCTGGCCGCCTGGCTTCTATCCATGCGTAATATTCTTCCTCTCAATTGGTGGGGGCGGGCAACGAGTTCAACTCCGTACCGTTCCACTTCGCTTAGACCTCCATGCACGGGAACGCCCCGGACCTTCTTGCCCAAGAATTCGAACCCGGCCTTAGACAGAGCACGAGCAGAGGCAGGATTGTCGGGCAAGGTTTCGGAAATCATCCGAGAGATTCCTAAACCTGCAATGTAGCCCAGCAACAGATGGACCGCTTCCGTCGCGTATCCGTGCACTCTATAAGGCCGGCAAACCTGATATCCGATGCCGATCTCCAGTATCCCGCCGAAGGCGATAGCGCCAATAAATTTGCTATGCTCGCCGTGGATGATGGCGAAGGACCGTCCCAAAGCACCAGGGCCTATTCGGCGACCGATCCAAATGCGGGCTGCGTCCTCCGTACACGGATAGGGTATGCTTGAAGTCATGCGGGTGCCGACAGGGTCTGGACCAAGGAGATCCGCAAAACTTGCGGCATCGCCAAGAGTCAAAGGTCTCAACAGGATGCGCTCTGATCGAATAACTGGGTCTGACATGGGATTGTAACCCCCCCTATGATCTTCGACCTGGAGGGAGTGCTCCGCTCCGGTCAGAATCACCAGATCTTGCCAAGAGGATGAGGACCGCCGGGAGGAGAACAAGAGAGGCGACTGTACATGTTCCGATTCCTAAGACTGAGGCAACCCCCATGCTGATGAGGCCCGGGTAATCGGAGAAGGTGATGGTACCGAAACCGAAGGTGGTAGTCAAGGCCGCCATCAAGATCGCCTTTCCCACCTGATTCAAGGACGGAACAACGTCGAAACCGTTATCCTCGTAGTAACGATGGAGGACATGGACCCCGTAATCGACCCCGATTCCCAGGATCATGATCACCGCAAAGATGTTCATGAGGTTGAGCTTCATGCCAAAGGCCTCCATGAGGCCGAACATCCAGAGGATGCCGAAGCCCAAAGGGATCAACGCCAACAAGGAGATTTTGATGCTTCGAAAGTCCAGATAGAGGAGGAGCCCTATACCCAGCAAGGCGAGGAGAGTGGCCAGCTTCGCGTCATGATAAACCCGGGTCTTCAATTCCCGGGAAAGGATGTTGACCCCGGAACATTTGACGGAGCCGAGGGAAGCCAGCTTAGTAAGCAATTCCGCGGGCGGACCCTCCCTCCAGGCCTTCTGATCCTGATAGACATAGGTAGCCACCCGAACGCCCCTCTCGTCCACCTTTAGGTATCGGCCCAGGATCCGCCCCAAGGAGGATTTTGTTACCTCCTCCCAGGTGATCAACTGGGAGGGAGACAGGAACTGCCGAAATTTCTTCAGATATTCGTCGTAGGCCGAGCGCCGGAAGCCATTCTCCCGCAAGGCTCTCCGGAACGTGCGGGCGATGCGATCCCCGTTGAGCTCGGAAGCCTGCTGGGATTGGATGTAGGCAAGCCTCTCCTCCTGGGAGGCCTGGGAAGGCAGAAAAGTCTCCACGGAGTCAAATCCGGTGATGCCTTCCTTCCCGCTCCAGGATCGAAGCACAGCGGCCATCTGCTCATTGGCCACCAGGGCTTCTTCTACCGTCTTTCGTTCCGCAACGGCCACAAAATGATAATAGGAGAGGCCGAATTTCTCCGCAATCCTCTCTTGGAGGATCAAGGCCTCGTTGTGTTTGGGGCGGATATTGCTGATATCGTCATCAAAGGTCAAAGAGAAGGCGAAGAAGCCCAAAAGGACGCTACATCCCAGAGAACCCCAAACGACCCCGCGCGGAAAGCGAGAGAGAATGGAAAAGACCCTTTCTAATCCAAAGGATCTCATCCGGGGGGGCAGGCTTGCTCTTTTCCGATTCTCGTCCCAGGCACATAAGGCGGGGAGCATGATGTAAGTGGCCAGGAGGCAGAAGAGGATCCCGGTTCCGGTGAGGAGGCCCAACTCCGACAATCCCCGAAATTTAGTGATCATCAAGGCATAGAAGGCTGCCGCCGTGGTAACGGCCCCGGTAAAGACGGATTGTCCCGTCTCTGCCAGCATGAGCCGGGCGGAGGGAAGGGCCTCTTTGCCTGCAATCCGTTCCTCGAGGTAACGGTTATACAGGACGATGGTGAAGTCGATCGCCAGGCCGAGGAGGAGCGCGGAGAAACCACTGGTAGCAGAGTTGAGCTCTCCTACCGAAAGAGCGGCAAAGGCCATGGTCCAGGAAATTCCCACCACCAGGGGCAGGCTGGCAAAGAAAAGCGACTTGAGCGTCCGGAAGGCGATCAGGAAAAGCAATAGGACTCCGCAAAAAGAAGTGAGAAAATTGCGGACAATATCCTTTTGAATGATCTCCGAATCATTGAGGGCAATGAGATATCCCCCTCCATAGCTCACCTTCATGTGGCTCAGGGAAGACCCTTTGGCCTTTTCCACCTCCTGACGAGCCCTCTGCTCCGCTGCATGAGCCATCCGCACCAATTCCTTCCCAAACACCAGATCCTGGGCGGGCTTGATGGGTCGCGCGATCATCAAGAGCATAGACCGGTCTGCGCAGAGGTAATAGCCATCGAAGGGATAGAGGCGCAGATTCCCACCCCGCTTCAGCAGCCGATCCTTGACCAGGGGGAGGATATTGAAAGGATCTTTTTCCAGCAGGGTCTTTATAGGGAGGGCAGAAGGGGTCAGTAAAAGGGCTTTGCTGCGGGTAACCTGCTCCCGAATTTTCTCGTCACGAAGGCGATCGGCCAAGGCGTCGATCTCCTGCGGGGAGAGGTAGAGCAGGCCATTATCCAGAAGCGGCCTCATGTTCTCGGATTCCTCCCAGATCTTGTACTCCACGTAGTCGATCAGGGCTGAGGACCGGAGCTCTTTGGCAAAGAGGTCGGCGAAGTCCTCGAACTCGTCGGCCGGACCTCCTCCCCCGGACTCGATGGCGATCAGGAGGTAGTCCATGCTGCCGTAATCTCGCAGGACTTCGCGGAAGGTGTTTACCTTCTCATTATCCTGCGGGAGGAGCTCAAAGATGTCCGTCTTGATCTGGAGCCGACTGGCTAGGAGAAGGGAAGCCACAAAGGAGAGCAAGATGAAGAGTAGGACCAGACGATGGTGCCGGTACGAGAATTGGGCCAAGGAGCCCAGAACCTCCCTCCGCCTCCCAAAGTTCTTGGGGCCTTGGCTGTTTGGATCGCTCTTCATTGATGGGAGATTTCAGGTTGCGGGGGAGGAGATAATCTGAGGATCGAGAGGGCCTCGTAGAGGTAGGGGATAGAAGAATAAAGCCTGGAACGCTTTCTTCCCATTACAATTCTCTCCTGAGAAAGAGGGTAAAATGATCAAGAGATTAATAGCATTCCCCTCGGCCCTTGTCAATTTGTTCTAAAGGAGACTTCTCGATCTCGATTTCGGGGAAGCTCATGGGCAAAGATCTCCTCCTGCTCGACCGAGGGGCAAAGATCCGGGCTTGCCAACCCGCTCCCGCCAGGAGCATTTACGGCCTTCTCCAGCCTGCACGGAGGAGAACCCGATTACATCTTCCTTCCGGCTGCCTCTGCGAATGGTCTCAATTCCTCCATCAGAGACAGGAAGCGCTTGGGCTTGAGAGACTGGATGCCGTCGCTGAAGGCCTCCTCCGGTCGCATGTGCACCTCAATCATGAGACCATCCGCCCCGGCCGCGATGGCGGCCTTGGCCATGGGGCCCACATACTCCCAGTGCCCGGTACCGTGGGACGGATCGACCAGTATGGGCAGGTGCGTCATCTTCCGCAGCACGGGAATGGCGTTCAGATCCAAGGTGAAACGGGTTTCCGTCTCGAAGGTCCGAATTCCCCGTTCACAGAGGATGACCGCGTAGTTGCCCTGTGAGAGGATGTATTCCGCCGACATGAGATATTCTTTTATGGTGGTAGCCATGCCACGCTTGAGGAGCACTGGCTTCTTGATTTCCCCTACTGAGCGGAGCAAGGCGAAGTTCTGGACGTTCCTCGCCCCCACCTGCAGGATATCCGCGTACTGGGCCACCAGTTCCACCTGATTGGGCTGAATGACCTCGGTGACAATATAGAGTCCCGTCATCTCCCGCGCTTGCGCTAACAGCCTCAAGCCCTCCTCCTCCAGACCCTGAAAGGCATAGGGTGAGGTCCGGGGCTTGAAGGCCCCTCCGCGCAAGATGCCGGCTCCAGCCTCTTTGACCACCTGGGCGGTCTCCATCAGCTGAGCTTCGCTCTCCACGGAGCAAGGGCCGGCGATGATGGTAAGGCGATCCCCCCCGATCTCCAGGTCTCCCACCCGGATGACGCTCTTATTCGACTTGAATTCCCGACTGGCCAATTTGAAAGGCTGGAGAATGGGAACCACGTTCTCCACCCCGGGAAGGGACTCTAAAGATTGAAGGCGGGCCTTGCCCCGTTCATCTCCTATGGCTCCGACGACATTCCGCTGAGTACCTCGGATGATGTGTGGCTGATACCCTAACTCCGTAATCCTGCGAATGACCTCCTGCAACTGCTCCTCGGGAGCTCCCGCACGCATAACGATGATCATCTTAACCTCCTAAATAAGAAGGGCCACGGAAGGTTTCCGTGGCCCTAAAAGTTGGAAAAAGAATTCTATCTTTTGCCAAGGAGCCACGGTCACTGCCGTCTATCCCATGGCCCCCAGAGGCTTAAAGAAATCGGCAAAGCTCCCCGGGACCGGAGGGATAGACGGCCATAAAGTAGAACTGCCCGAACCGCACCTTCCCTCGTCCTCGTCCCGGTTTCAACTTGAATCTCCTCTTGACACCACTTACTCGTCTGCCACTCCCAGTTTTTCTAACATCTCCATGCTGACCTTGTCAAGTTTTTTCCGTTCTCCCGGTCCTTCCATAGCTGAAAACCGTCAAATCTCCCCGAGGCTTCAGGGTGGGCCGTTCTGGCGAAAACTCTTTACTCCCCCACCTTTTCGTGATAAGGAATACGAGGAGTTCGAGGAGTTTACGCACCCGAAAGCCTTAAGGAAAGGAGGTGGGGAGATGTCAGGACATTCGAAATGGGCTGGGATCAAGCACAAGAAGGCAAAGGTGGACGCCCAGCGCGGGCGCATTTTCACGAAGTTAATCAAAGAGATCACCGTGGCGGCCCGAGTGGGCGGCGTGGACCCGGAAGCAAACGCTCGTCTGCGCACGGCCATCCAGAACGCCAAGGCAGCCAACATGCCGCAGGAGAATATCCAGCGAGCCATCAAGAAGGGAACGGGCGAGCTTCCGGGGGTATCCTATGAGGAAATCACCTATGAGGGATATGGGCCGGGCGGGGTAGCGATATTGGTGGAGATCATGACCGACAATAAGAATCGGACGGCCCCTGAAATTCGGAAGATCTTCGCCAAGAACGGAGGCAACCTGGGCGAATTGGGGTGTGTGGGCTGGATGTTTGAAAAGAAGAGCCTGATCACCGTGGACGCGAGCAAGGTCGATGAAGAGAAACTGATGGGGATTGCCTTGGAAGCCGGGGCCCTCGATTTCCGGACGGAGGAAACCACCTATGAGGTGATCACCTCTCCCAAAGAGTTCGAAAAGGTGAAGGCTGCGATCGCTGGGGCCGGGATCGAGACCTCCACGGCCGAAATCACCATGCTCCCCCAGACCTATGTCAAGCTGGATGGAAAGCAAGCCCAGCAAATGCTCCATCTCATGGAGGAAATCGAGGAGCAAGAAGATGTCCAGAATGTCTACGCCAACTTCGACATTCCTGAGCAGGTCATGATGGAGATGACCGCCTGAGGAGACCGGATGATAGTGCTGGGGGTTGATCCCGGGACCCTACGCACCGGTTATGGACTGGTGGATGGGAATAGGGATGCGGTCCGGCTCCTCCAGTTAGGAACGATCACTACCAGCCCCAAAGACGAATTACCTTTCCGTCTGCAGAAGATATATGATGGCCTGCGGGAATTGATCTCCCTCCATCGCCCGGAATGGGTAGCCTTGGAATCCCCCTTCATGTCGAAGAACGTGCAAAGCGCCATGAAATTGGGCCAGTCAAAGGGAGTCGCCCTGCTGGCCGCCCGGCATGGAGGAGTTCCGATTGCCGAATATACCCCCACCCAGGTCAAGTCGGCCGTGACAGGCTACGGGGCCGCAGATAAGGCACAAATACAACATATGGTGAAGCGGACACTGGGCCTTGTCGATCTTCCCAAACCATCGGATGTGGCGGATGCCCTGGCCATTGCGCTCTGTCACATCTATTGCCACTCCAGCATGGAGAGGTTGAAGGTCCCCCGCGCAAGCTCGGACAATCTTCAGCGGTAAGGACCTTTCAGGGATCCGGCATCCGGTTTCCTTGTCATGCCAACCCCTTGGCGGGCTCTTGGATCGCCCGCAATATTTTGGGCTATTACTTAGTTATGATTGCTCAACTACGAGGAAAGATCTGCACCAAGGCACCCAACCAGGTAGTCGTTGACGTGGGTGGAGTCGGGTTCTTGGTCTTCATTCCCCTTTCTACCTTCTACCACCTTCCCGAACCGAAGAAGGAGGTCCTTCTTCTGACCCGCACGCACCTTCGAGAAGAAGGTATCTCCCTTTACGGGTTCCTCTCGGAAGAGGAAAGAGCGCTTTTCGACTTGCTTTGCGGGATCTCGGGAATTGGTCCCCGTCTGGCTATCAATATCCTGTCGGGCATCGCCCCCAAGGAGCTGATCGGAGCCTTATCGGCCGGCGATAGCGACCGACTGCAGGCGATCCCCGGGGTAGGAAGGAAGCTGGCAGGAAGAATGGCCCTGGAGTTGAAGGAGAAGGCGGGGGGAATCTCCGCCGGTCTATCTACCAAGGTGGAACCGGGAGAGCCGGAGAGGGACGTGATGGAGGATCTGATCTCCGTCCTGGTCAATTTAGGCTATCACCGGCAGAAAGCGCTTTTGGCCGCGAGGTCTGCCCTGCAAGCTGGAGGAAGCGGGCTTAACCTCGAAGGGTTAATCAAAGAGGCCTTACGGAACTTGACTTCATGATGAGCCCACCGGAAAAGGCACCCCAAGGGATTGTGGGAAAAGAGCTGCTGGAGGAGGATCAAAGGTACGACCAGACGCTGAGGCCCCACACCTTCTCCGAGTATATCGGCCAGGAGAGGATTAAAGACAACCTGCAGGTCTACATCGAGGCGGCGAGAGGAAGAGGAGAGCCCCTGGACCACTGCCTTTTTTATGGACCTCCGGGGCTGGGAAAGACGACCCTGGCTTACATTATTTCTACGGAGATGCAGGTCAATCTCCGGGGCACCTCCGGTCCAGTCATCGAGAGAGCAGGAGATCTGGCTGCCATCCTGACCAACCTGCAGGAGAACGACGTCCTTTTCATCGACGAGATCCATCGCCTGAGCCATGCGGTGGAGGAGATTCTCTACCCGGCCATGGAGGATTTCCAACTGGATATCATCATCGGCCAGGGCCCCCACGCCCGCTCCGTGAAACTAACCCTCCCCAGATTCACGCTCATCGGCGCCACCACTCGGGCGGGCCTCATAACCTCGCCCCTCCGAGACCGCTTCGGTGTGGTTCATCGCCTGGACTATTATCGGGAACAGGATATCGAATCTATCCTCCACCGGGCTGCTTCGATCATGAAGATCTCCTTGAGCCCGGAGGGTGCATCGACCCTGGCGGCACGCTCCCGGGGAACTCCCCGGGTGGCGAATCGACTGCTGCGACGAGTCAGGGATTTTGCGGAGGTATGGGGAAATGGGACCGTCACGGAAGAAGTAGCGAGGGAGGCGCTCTCGCGGATGGAAATCGATGAGAAGGGATTCGAGGAGATGGACCGGCGCATCCTCCTCACCATCATCGAGAAATTCTCCGGCGGCCCGGTTGGCCTGGAGACGTTAGCCGCCGCCGTAGCAGAGGAGAAGGAGACGATCGAGGACGTCTATGAGCCCTACCTGATGCAGCTCGGCTATCTCGCCCGTACCCCTCGAGGCCGGATCGTCACCCGCCTTGCTTGTGAACACTTCGGCCTGCGTCCTCCTCGGATCATGCAGGAGGAGCTATTCTAAGTCATGAGGCTCCTGGTCCACCTTTGCTGCGCCCCCTGCTCCACCTATAGCCTACGAGCCCTCCGGGAAGAGGGGCACGACCTTTTAGGCTTCTTCTTTAATCCCAATATCCATCCCTTCAGCGAATACCTCCTGCGGAAGGGAGCCATGGAGGACCATAGCCACAGGGTGGGACTCCGGATCGTCTGGCCTGCCGAAGATGAGATGGAATCTTTCTTCCAAGCGGTGGCCTTCCATGAGGAGCAGCGGTGTCACATTTGCTATAAGATGCGGCTGTCCCGGGCCGCCGAGGCAGCGGAAGCAGAAAGCTGCGACGCTTTTACTACCACCCTCCTGATCAGCCCCTATCAGAAGCATGACCTCCTTCGCCGAATCGGCTCGGAAGTAGAGGAGGAAAGGGGGATCACCTTCTATTACGCCGACCTCCGTCCGGGCTGGAGAGGGAGTCGGCAGGAGGCCAAGCAATTAGGCCTCTATCGGCAAAACTATTGCGGTTGCCTCTACAGTGAGAAGGAGAGGCAATTGGAGAGATTGGGGAAGAAAGGTTGCCCATGGGCTTCCACTCCTTCGGCAAGCTCCTGATCCTCTTGGGGCTCATTTTAGTCCTCGCCGGAGGCCTCCTGTTGCTCCTGGGGAAAATCCCTCATGTGGGAAAACTCCCCGGTGACATCCTTCTCCAGAAGAGGGGCTGGAGTTTCTACTTCCCCCTCACCACCAGCATCCTCCTGAGCATCATCCTCAGCATCGTCCTGACCCTGATCCTTTCCTTTCTCGGACGGAGGTAGGTACATGGCCTCTGGTTACCCCCTGCGAATCCTATTTTGCTACCTTATCCTGAACCTCCTCCTCACCTTGCAGGCAGCTGCCATGGAGGTGAAGGTGCTGATTCTGGAATCGGCCTCCCAGCTCAACCTCTCCTGCGACGCCCCTTTCCAGATCTTTAGCCATGATCCATTGGAGCTCGTTCGCAAGTACCCATCCTGCGAGAAGGTTCTTGTCCTCCCCCAACCCGATGGATGGCGGATCGGAGACCAGGAGGTCACCGGCCAGGACCTGAAGGTCGAGACCGATCCCTCCTATTTCATCGAGGTGAACGATCGGCCCTTCCGAGGAAGGCTGGAAATCCACCAGGAAAAAGGCAAGCGGATTCACGTGGTGAACGTCCTCGACCTGGAGGACTATCTGCGGGGGGTCATCAAGGAAGAGATCTCTACCCAATGGCCACTGGAAGCCCTCAAGGCTCAAGCGGTGGTAGCCCGCACCTTTGCCCTGCGGCAAGTCCTCGATAATCCGGGCCAGTTGTTTCACCTGAAATGCACCACCGACTCCCAGATGTATGGAGGAAAGCGAAGGGAGGACTTTCGCTCCGATTGGGCCGTACAGGATACGGCAGGCATCGTACTAACCTACAAAGGAAAGCCCATTCCCGCTTTCTATCATGCGGCCTGCGGAGGCCATACCGAAGATGCTGCTGATGTCTGGTCCTGTAACCACTTCTCGCTTCAAGGGGTTCCTTGCGGCTACTGCCCCTATTATCCCGTATACAACTGGCAGGCAAGCCTCAGAAAGGAAGAAATCCGCCGGGCCCTTCTGCGATGGGGCTGTCAGTTAGGGGAGGTCGAGGCAATCCTGCCCCTGGTTCGGAGCAAGACGGGCCGCATCCTCCAACTGGAGATCAGGCATGCGGGCGGCAGGACCTTGATGGAGGGAAAGAAATTTCGCCAGTATCTGGGATATGATTTGATACGGAGCACCAACTTCTCCGTGAAGCGCGAGAACGGGGTTTTCACCTTCGTCGGGAAAGGTTGGGGCCATGGCGTGGGCCTTTGCCAATGGGGGGCCAAGGGGATGGCGGAGCGCGCCTTCTCTTATGAGGCAATCCTTCAGCACTATTATTCGGGCGCCCGCCTCGCGCGAATGGAGGAAATAGGGAATTGAGGCTTTCCGATTTTGATTACCTATTGCCCAAGGAACTGATCGCCCAGGTTCCCCTTGCGGAGAGGGATGCGTCCCGGCTCATGGTGGTTCATCGGCAGAGAACTCGCCTGGAGCACAGGGTCTTTTCCGATCTGAGCGAGAACCTCCATCCCGGAGACCTCCTCATCCTAAACGACACGAAGGTTCGCCCGTGCCGGCTGAGGGGAACCAGGGAGGATTCCCGAGGCAAAGTGGAAGTTCTCCTTCTCCGAGAGAGGGAGGAGGGGATCTGGGAGGTCCTCCTCAAACCGGGGAGCAAGGTGAAAAAGGGGCAAGCCCTGATCCTGGCGGGAGAAAGGCTCAAGGCTCAGGTGTTGGATGGGCCGGGAAGGTCCCGTCGCCTTGTGCAACTGGATGCCAACGGGAGTCTGCAGGAAATCCTCCGCCAGGAGGGAGAGATGCCCTTGCCTCCCTACATCAAGAGAGACCCCACCCTCTGCGGGGAATTGAAATGGAGGAAAATGGATGGGGAGCGTTATCAGACAGTCTTTGCCAAGCATGAAGGGGCCGTAGCAGCCCCCACGGCCGGGCTTCACTTTACCGCCTCGCTATTTGCGAATCTCCAGGACCGGGACGTGAGGGTTGCCTATCTCACCTTGCATGTGGGGCTGGGAACCTTCCAGCCGGTGAGGGCCGAGAGCATCACCGCCCATCACATGGACGGGGAAGAGTTCCTCATCCCGGATGGCACCGCGGAGGCGATCGCTGACTGTAAGGGTCGAGGCAATCGCGTGATCGCAGTGGGTACTACCTCTGTGCGGGCCTTGGAATCTGCGGCGAGCGACACGGGAACCGTCCATCCGGGGAAAGGAAATGCGGGACTCTTCATCTACCCTGGCTATCGATTCCAGATAGTAGATGCCCTCTTGACCAACTTTCACCTTCCTCGCTCGACTCTTCTCATGCTTGTCTCCGCCTTTGCCGGCATAGAGCTCATCCGGGATGCTTATCAACAGGCCATCAGCAAAGGATACCGTTTCTACAGTTACGGAGACGCCATGCTGATCTTGTAGATGGCTCCACCTGGCAAGAAGATAAGGAGCTTTCTTCTATCACTATTCGCTCATTAACCCTGCTGCAAAGCTGCAAGGTCTGCGCTCGCCATGCATTTTGATCTCACCATTTCCGATCAGATGACCCGAGGGCGTCGGGGGAGCATCGAGACCTCTCACGGCACCATCGAGATCCCGGCCTTCATGCCCGTGGGCACGCAGGGCACGGTCAAGACCCTGTCCCCCCAGGATCTGGAGGCCCTGGGAGCGCAGATCTTTCTGGCGAATACCTACCACCTCTATCTGCGACCCGGCCCGGAGATCATCTGCCAGTTAGGCGGGCTTCATGCCTTTACTTCCTGGCCCCATCCCATCCTCACCGATAGCGGGGGCTACCAGATCTTCAGCATGTCCGAGATCCGTAGGATCACCGAAGAGGGGGTCCATTTCCAATCCCATCTCGATGGCTCTTCCCACTTCCTTTCCCCGGAGAAGGCTATCCAGATCCAGGAGGCCTTGGGGGCCGATATCATCATGGTTCTCGATGAGTGTACGCCCTACCCGGCAACCCACGACTATGCGGAGACCTCGATGGAGATGACGAGCCGCTGGGCAAAAAGATGCCAAGAGGCTCACCAGCGCAATTCGCAATCCCTCTTCGGGATCGCGCAGGGAGGAACTTACCTCGATCTGCGCCAGCGAAGCATCGCCGATCTGGTGGAGCTGGACTTCGATGGATATGCCCTGGGGGGCCTGAGCGTGGGGGAAAGCAAAGGTCAAATGTACGAGGTGGTGGAGGCATGCACGGATCTTTTACCGAAGAACCGGCCCCGCTACCTGATGGGGGTGGGAACCCCCGAAGACCTGCTGGAGTGCGTCAGCTTCGGCGTGGACCTCTTTGTCTGCGTGATGCCCACCCGGCATGCCCGGTACGGGAGCCTCTTCACCCGCTCTGGGCGCATGAGCATCAAGAATGCCAGATATGCCAAAGACCCTCACCCCATCGACGAGGAATGTACCTGCTACACTTGCCGGAATTTCTCCCGGGCCTACCTCCGGCACCTCTTCCTGGCCGATGAGATCCTCGGCCTGCGGCTCAATACCCTGCATAATCTCCATTTCTACCTCGACTTGATGCGGAGAGTGCGGGAGGCCCTGGAAGAGGGTTCTTTCCTGAGTTATAAAGAGAGGACCCTCGCGCAATTGAGGTCCAGGGAGGAAGAGCTCCCCGAGACGAGGACAACGATGGAAGCCGGTTTGAAAAAGGAGTTGGAAAGAGCCAAACCTTGTGATAATTTCTCGATCAATTCCGAAGGTATCCAGAAAGGAGAGCAATGATGAATCTGGCATATGCGATGGGGATAGCCCCTTCCGGGGGTGGGGGAGGTGGCTTGACGGCCTTCCTGCCTCTCATCCTGATGTTTGTGGTCTTCTACTTCCTGCTCATTTATCCGCAGAGGAAGAAACAGAAGCAGCACCAGCAGATGTTGACGGAACTGAAGCGGGGGGATCAGGTCGTCGTGGCCGGTGGCATTTACGGCGTCATCGAGGGCCTCACCGATACGGTAGCCAAGGTAAAGGTGGCCGACAACGTTTTGATCGATGTCGCCCGCACTGCCGTTGCGGCCAAAATCGGAGGCCCGGAACCGAAGGGCTAAGGCTTGTCGGACTGGAGGTGAAGCCTATCCTGCGTAATGGCAGATGGAGTTGTAAAAGCGCTTCCAGTCTGAGGGCAGGTGGGGCAGGAGGATCTCCCAGGATTTTTTGATGCAAGCGAGGTATTCCGAACTTAGGTCGTCTTTCAGGGGACAATAGGGGGCTAGGTGGAATTCCACAGGGCCACGGGAGGAATTGGGGAATCGGGGATAGATCGGGAAGCTGCGGCAGTCCAGGGGGCGAACAGGCCGAATGCCACAGCCCTTATAGATGAGAAAAGGACAGTTTTTCTCATAACCCATCGTCCCGTACCGGCCCGAAGGCAATCCAATTACCTGAAAGGGACTCTCCTTCAGCCCTGCCCTCTCCATGATATATTCCAGCTCATAAGGGAGGAAGAGGGCGGTCTCCATCATCTTCGTCTCGCAGGCCCCATCACACGAGCCCGCGCAGTCCATGATTGCCGGCTCGGTGAGGCGATAGACCTCCTCGATGAGGGCAAACATTTCGTTCTTCCGGTTCTTCTCGGGCAACCTGTTCATTCCATGACTCCTTGTTAAAGGCTGCTCTATGGTATTTCACTTTTGCCATTTTTGCCAGAGAAATCCGCTGATGAGAGCTGAGAATCTCCATCCTTTTCGTAGCGTGTTTTGCGATTGGGAGCAAACCTGGCTGTACTTCACACGTAGGAGGAGGCGGAAATGAAGAAAGGAAGATTGCTAACAGTGACAGGTCTGACCATTTTCACTCTGATTCTCACCATCTGCCCCGCCCAAGCCAAGGAGCCCTATGCGACCGCCGAGGAACGGGGCAACTTCGTCGTCAACAAGGACACCCTCCCCTGGACCGAACTGGTGCCGGGAGCCAATAGTCGCCTCATCTGGGGGGATGGCATCATGGTGAGCTTCATTACCATGTCCCCCTGGTCCGTCTTTCCTCGGCACACCCATGGGGAGCAGATCATGATCGTGGTGGACGGCTATATGGATGAGATGATCGATGGAAAGCTCTATCGGGTCAAGAAG
>Ga0315287_10004435_pt1 | contig 13704 bp, 17 predicted proteins | sample YL17G11_0_MG_FD_205037 | JGI IMG/M metagenome (GOLD analysis project Ga0315287, IMG submission 205037) | Sediment microbial communities from Yellowstone Lake, YNP, Wyoming, USA - YL17G11_0 | ecosystem: Environmental > Aquatic > Freshwater > Lake > Sediment | place: USA: Wyoming | collected... | reverse complement strand
GGCCGACCCGGTGCCCACTCCCTGGACGCCTCCTCCCTCCTCCTCCGCCGCCGCCGCCCACGCGAAGCTCTGCAGTCCGATGGCGGGGGCGGCCGCCGCAATGCGGTCGTCGAAAAAGAGACATTTGATATTGTGCAAACTTCCCCCTCCACGGAGTGCCGCGACACTCTACCGCGACACACGACACAAACCTTGCGCTACTCACCGTGGCAGCCTTGACCGCGTCAGTAGCGTGGCCGGAAAGGTAGTGCGCAGGACTCGCATGATTCAAGACCGCAGACTGCAGAAAAAAGAGAAGACCCAAAGAGAACACTGTTGCAGCACCCATTTCTTTGCCCGAGACACTGTTGGTGACCGGGCGCAAATGCGGATATATGTGGGAGGGGTTGACGACGCAGCCGGCACTGCACTACGGCCGCGGAGGGAAAAAAACGAAGGGAGGAAGGGAGTAATTAAAAAGAGACCACTTGGAGGGGAAAGGGATGGAATGAATGAGAAGAGCGAATTGGTCTCCTCGAATCAAGGAGGGACCATTTTTAAGGCAGCATATGTATATACCGAGCATCTCTCTATCTATCACAATGCTTTTGCATTGATGCAAGAAGAAGAGGCAGCAGAAAAAAACGGGGAGAGAAGCCTCGTGCCCACGGCCGCCCGCCTTTCGGGCCTTTAAAAGGTATGCGGTGTTTCAGGATCGAACTCGCGTTGACTATCAAGGAGAGTGGCATCATGTTCTGAAAAATCTGAAAGGCAGTCACGGGGAGGCCAGGAAAAAAAAAAAAAAAAACTGTCGTTTCACTCTTACACACTCCCATCCCTTCCCAGGCCCGCCCGGCGTGTCAAACGGCACCAATCCGGGCATCCCAGGCCCACCCGGTGAGTTGTGATTTTGATTTCAAAAGTGAAGGAACGGCTGGAACGGCGGGACAGACCTCTCGCTCACCCAAGGGCGCGCCCATCGGGGGTACAGGCCGCCTCCTGTGCATGTCACTCCTCACGCACACAATCCATCGCAGGCCCGCCCGGCATCCAAGGCCTCGAAGGCCCGGCGGGCCCTACGGGCCCGGCGGGCCCACCATCCCCACCGCAACCTCCCGCCACTTGCGCAGCCACAATGGCAGGCGTGACCTGCAAGCCCGGCCCTGAAATCGCCCAGTCCTGCACGGGTGGACCCGCCTGCATCCTGTCCAAACCCAAATCTGTGCGGGCCTACTCTGGCGCGGTTGGGGCGTGCACCTGCAAGACAGCTGATTCCACGTGCCCAGTCGGCACCAGGCTGGATGCCTGCCTGTGCCGGGTGGAGCAAGCGGACGCGTCGTTTCCAGAGGGGTGTCATCGCCGGGCTGGCCTTCATCATCATCAGCGGCCGTCGTGGTCGTCGGGGCCACAGCCACCCGCACGCGCAGGCAGGCCGTGTGCGAGTCCACCTGAACGACTTCATCCAGCAGAAAAAAACGGGGAGAGAAGCCTCGTGCCCACGGCCGCCCGCCTTTCGGGCCTTTAAAAGACGGAGAAAAGTGACTCGAATAGTCGAGAGCACTGCGCGACCCCTGGTGGTGGTGGGATGGGGTGTGGTGGCGGGGTTCTGGTGTGTGCAGCCAAACGAGCCGAAGAGAAATGAACCCGTGTAGGCCAATACCGTAACCCGATGAAAAATAGGTAATGGCACCAGTTGAATATAATACATACGGCACGTAATAGTAATCCGGGCGGCGGCGGGTACGGCTAGGTACGGCCGGGCGACGCGATGGGACATTCCAGTATGAGAAGTAATGTTTCTATTTAAAAAAAAAATGATACCGCCACTGGCGTGCATGTCAGCATTCCATTGCTAGTAGATCATGCTCGCAGCTTTTCCGCGACATGGAATGAAATTGTGATCCGGCCTTACGAGGGCAGAGCGGTATTTTGGTAGTCGACACGTGCGATCGACAGCGGGATTTACATTTTATTAGCTCTCGAAGGGGCCCTTATTCTGCGAGTTCGCATTGTGTACGGGTTAGCTTTCTCTCCCTGCATTCGAAGCCGACACCATCAGCCAACAATGAGAGACACACGCGCGCGTCGCTTTGGATGGAATCGACAAGTACAGCACAGTGTCGTTGACTCTTGTTTTACCTTGTTTTATGTTTGGGCTTATCCTAAGACCTCACAAGGAGGTCGTAGGATGGCAGCGACCTGGGTGGGTTCACTTATTTGTCGAGGTGCGTGGGTTCAGGGGATAACATAGGTGACCACACCTGGGTAGGACGCGGAGCACGCCCGGTCCCCGTCGCGTGAGCTACGAGTCCCCGTCGTCCGGTAAACCTCGGCACCGTCTCTAAAAATGACCAGTGTGTACGTCGCGCCGACCACCTCGCTCGTATACGCCTCTGGGCAAATCAAATATGTGCCCGAGGGAGGACCGTTAGGGTTGGCAGCCGCTGTCCAAACCACATTCTCTGGCCCGGTACCACCCGAATCCACATCTAATTTACCGCCGCATGCCGTCTCATTATTGTAGGATATTTCCGTTCCACAAGGTGTCAGGACATGTAGGTCCATGTCTCCTGATGTGTCCCAAGTTAGCGTGATGCGGAGGGGGCCATCACCGATGCACACACTGTTAATGCACACCTGATCGGAGGCGCAACTCGGATTGCATGACGATCTAGGATCAGGCGCGCACGTGTTGGCTGTCGCGTTCAGGGCAAAGCCACCATTGCAGGCTGCGCACGTCTGCTGAGTCGTCGCCCCGAAGCAGGTGCCGTTGCCGTTGCCGCAGTCGGCGGGCAAAGTCGTGCAGGCCGTGCACGTGTTGGCCGTCGCGTTCAGGGCATAGCCAGCAGCGCAGGTCGTGCACGTCAGTTGAGATGAGGAATCAAAGCAGGCGGCACCAGGGGTGTCGCAGTTGGGAGGCGTCGTACACGCCGTGCACGTGTTGGCTGTCGCGTTCAGGGCAAAGCCACCATTGCAGGCTGCGCACGTCTGCTGAGTCGTCGCCCCGAAGCAGGTGCCGTCGCCGGTGGCGCAGTCGGCTGGCAGGGTCGTGCAGGCCGTGCACGAGTTGGCTGTCGCGTTCAGGGCATAGCCAGCAGCGCAGGTCGTGCACGTCAGTTGAGATGACGAACCAAAGCAGGCGGCACCGGGGGTGGCGCAGTTGGGGGGCGTCGTGCACGGCGTGCACGTGTTGGCCGTCGCGTTCAGGACCGAGCGGTCATTGCACACCGCCACGCACTGGTCCCGGGACGTGGCCGTGGTGACGTTCCCGGTCGTGAAGGTGACGACATTGGAGCCTACCGCCGGGGTGGGGCAGGCCACCCTGGCCGCTCAACGCTGAGGCCAGATCAATGCCACATGGGAATGTAAAAACCGAGAACATATGACGCTTACGTTTCGGAATCAGCAAGACTCGTGCGTGAACAAAGTGCCCAAATGGTTAGCCCGGTCATCATGGTCTTCATGCCGGTGTCATGTGAGTGTCGTGCACGTAATCACGGATTCAACGTCGTACACCTAACACGCAGGCCTCGAGAAGGCTGCACGTGAGGTCTAGGAGGATCCGCTACCGACTCCTGCATCTTGCCCCAGCCGTGGAGCGATAAAAAAACTGACTGGTATGCGTGAGGGGGTAGGGAGGAGAGACAAGCAATAGACGCACGTGTCACAGGTGCCCACCCAGATTTGCCCAGGTGGGCGGGTCCACGGTGCGTCAGGCCTCATCATGTTGATGACGACCACGTCCGCGCTGGCAGCTGCACTGACGTTTCCATTGCCGCCCACAGCCTCACAGGGACGATTACACCCGGCAAAGCTACCTGTCCAGGTAGGCATGTACACCTGGCTGTACTGGGCGATCCGCAGCGGGGTGACTGGTGCTGTTGATGTGCCGGCATCCGCTGTTTTAGCTGTGCGCTTTCTCTCTGACGGACCCGCCGTAAAATCACAGCGGACTTCGCCAATCAACATTGATCGCGCCACTGCAGCACGGTTCAAAAACTCAGCAACGTGACGGCCGGGTTCGGGTAGTGGAGCAGGGTTTTGTGCCGCGGAGGTGACAGGCCACCGTCGGTGCCTGTGGTAAATGTCGACGCAGGCTTGGTATCTAGGACTCCGTCACCTTCTCCAGGAAGTGCAACATCAGCTTGGAGCCCTGCACCTTTGTTTTCATGCCGTATGCTCGTAACAAATAAGCTCGCTCTGTGTCGGCGATGTGATTGAAGCCGTGGAATGACGGCGCTTTTACTAAGACCCATGAATACGGTCCATCAATCAAGCTTCGAAAGAGAACAAACGCAAAACAAAGCAACCAAACGCAAGGCTTCCTAGCATCACTGAGCATCACTGAGCATCACGATGGGGCATTCTTTTTTCACGACACCGACGACACGGATTATCGGTTTCATGTCACGTCTGACGTGCGCGTGAACGCTGGGTATGTTACGTCCATGATTGCCCGCCTACGCTCGTACAATGATGCTGTTGTGATTGGGCACGATTGCGCTGTGATCAAGCAACCTGTTCCACGCCCTCAGGCGCAGGTAATAAAACTGCCGACGAACTATGAGGGGCCTGCCCATCAGCTGAGTGAGAGGGCGCTTGCATTCCACCGCTCTGCAATTTCTTTCCGCCGTCAAAATTTTGAGTTTCCTGGCATGTCCGGGACGTGGCTGGCTGTTTTAGCTCATAGGCAGGGTGTGCCTATGCTTTGCGCTTCAACTTTTCACGGCTTGATCCGTTTGGAGGATGTGAAGGTCAATCGAAGCGTCTCCCCTATAACAGAGGTGGTGTCGGCCGCCGTGTTCAGATCGAGTTGGCCAATGACCGCGCACGTGCCTGTTTCCACAACTCGTCGTCGTCTCAAGGTGCTTTTTACGGTATCTTCGTACAACAGGCTTGAATACTTGCGCAGGTGTATCGACACGTTCGCAGAAACGAGGAGCTCCAAGTATCATTGGGTCGTCATCATAGCCGACGACGGTTCAACCGATGGAACACTGGAGTACTTGAACAAACTACATCTGCCCCTTGAGGTCCACATAATTGTCGGACGTGGCACAGGGATTGCCCGGCAATCCAACAACATTCTGCAGCTGGCTCAGAAGATAGGTTACGACATCGGTTTTAAGGTCGACGATGATGTATTTTTCCTAAAGCGTGGCTGGGATGAACTTTACATCAATGCTGTCAGAACAACAGGCAAGGACCACCTGATTTTCTTCGACCAAGGCTACTATAAAAGCTTGCGTCGTTTGTATTACTCTAAGTGCAATTGCCTGAACGCCGACGGGACCATTCCTGAAATTGCACGAGACGTGACGCAGCAGTTGGTTGCGCACGTGCCGTACACAAAGATTCAGGGAGCATTTTTTACATTTACGCCCCGGGTCGTGGACGCCGTCGGATACCTGGACGAAACAACCTTTTCCGTTCGGCAGGGCCACCGGGATTTTTCGTTGCGTTGCTGTCGCGCAGGCTTCAACAATCTCAGCACACCGTTTGACGTCGCTGGATCGAACGATTTCATTGGTATCCATTACAAGGACACACAAGGAGGATCGTCGTACGTCACGACGTACGATCAGTCGACACCCGAGTATCGCTGGATGATATCGGGCGCTGAGCAAATGCGCAGGGACGCCGTCCTGGAAGAGCCGCGACTCAGAGTGGAAGCTGCGCACATCCTTCCTTCACAAGAGGGCGCTGATCGTTTTTCTATGCTGCCTCCCTCAAGTCAAAGGTTAGCAAAGGCGGCCATGCATAACAAGGCGACCCTGAACACGACCTTTGATTGCGTGTATGTATGTACGTCGTCGCTTCCGGGCCAGGTCCCAGTAGATCTGGCGCATGCAGTTGTCCAGAACAGTCAGACAACACACAGTGCCAATGATAGCAAATTGTTGCTGCATTTCAGGGACCGATTGCGGGAGGTTGGGCTGACAGCTCTAAAATTCGTCGACGATCGCTCTGAGGATGGAGAGCCGGGGAACGGCGTCATCCCCAATCGAGCTGCATCACAAATCCTTTGCATCAACATGCCGAGGGCGGTGAAGCATGGCCACGCTGTCGTCACCGCGGACGGCTGTTGAATATTCAGCTCGCTGGCGACTGAAAGGCTTGGTCGGGCGTCGCCCGTCCATTTTTGAGTTTCTATCTGATGTACGCCAACTCCGCCATCCATGTTGAAAAAATTCTTATGCGTAATGGGTTGCTGTCGAAATGTCTTTCGATTTGGGGGATGCAAAGAATGGGTTTCAATTGGGGGTAAGCGTGGGTGGTTTGTGCTTTCGGTAGATGTAATCCGCCTTTCTCGCTGATGTCACCCTCCGCCTCTAGCGTAGAGTCAAGATTTCATGGGTGCAAGCGTGGAATGTCAAAGAGTAGACCACTCTTACGTCGTCCCCCAGAGAGAGGAATATGGGGGACTGTATAACCTATATTTTTGTGTGCATGGAAAAATAGCTTGCTCAAAATCAAGTCTCACAAGCATTTTGCCTTTTTCGAGGACAACCCTGCCGACTTCCTACTGCAATGGCCCGCCAGGTAGAATAATTCAGACAAAAGGCAGAGCAATGTGCCCGTCAGGGCTCGTACGTGGCATGCCTGTCCCGTCAGGGGCGCTTTGCCACAGAATGGTTGGGAAAAACGAGCACTTGCTTGTGCTGCTCTGCCCTTGTGGCGCTCTAGTTCATTTATGCCGGGTCGGCTTCATTGCTATTTTGCCACCAAACGTATCTGCTGGAACGCGCCCTTCCTCCAAGTCCGGGCCATTTGTTTAAGTCCTCCCTGCAGATTTTCTTGTAGTGGGGCTCGGGACACTATACTGGCAGAGAAGGTCTGCTCTTAACACGCATGCAGAGAGTGCATAGTGATTTCACTCCCCTCCATCCTTCTTCTCGTTGACCGACTTTGCACAGGTTTTATTTGCCGCTCTGATCATCGCCACGGCTGGTACGGCGTTTGCACAGGATGAGACCACCCCAAAATCCTTTTTTGGCAAGGCCAAGATCTTAGATACCCTCGTCAACAAGACCATGACGTTCGAGCACGAACTTGAGGTACGATGAGACATAGGAGAGTTAGTGGGAGGTAAATAGGGAACCATGCACAATTTTCTCACCCCATCTTGTCCTCTCCTCCCCCCAAAAAATTCCTTTCCCCCTAACCCTGCAGGACATGGTGGAGAAGCCCATGAAGGATATTGACGAAAGCAAGGAAATGATGACAGACATGATGGTCATGAAGCTGAGAATGCTCAAGGTACGGGTGGGTGAGGAATAAAAATGCTTCGTCTCCACAGCCGCGCGGTGGGCGGTGAGGGATTAAATGATCCGTCTCAACCCGCGCGCTGATCGTTCAACTCCCGTTCTATCCACCCACAGAATCTGACGCAGGACATGAAAGAGGAGGCGGAGAACACGATGGCGTACGTGTTCAAAGGCAAAGACGTGGACCATCAAGATTCCTCCTCGGCCACAAGGAACTATGGCGTCGACCCGTTTCAGGTTGTCGGACAGGAAGGCGTGGTGTCGCAAGAGGGCGAGCTGCTGCCGGAGGGTGTGGTGCCGCAAGAGGGCGAGCTGCTGCCAGAGGGTGTGGTGCCGCAAGAGGGCGTAGTGCCGCCGGAGGAGGGCACGCCCCTGACCACGCCCGAGGCGACAGAGGAGCCCCTGACAACGCCCGAGGCGACGGAGGAGCCCCTGACCACGCCGGAGGCGACGGAGGAGCCCCTGACCACGCCCGAGGCGACGGAGGAGCCCCTGACCACGCCGGAGGCGACGGAGGAGCCCCTGACCACGCCGGAGGCGACGGAGGAGCCCCTGACCACGCCCGAGGCGACGGAGGAGCCCCTGACCACGCCGGAGGCGACGGAGGAGCCCCTGACCACGCCCGAGGCGACTTTGACGCCTTAAATATCGAACAAGCCACAATAAAGACCACGCCTGGTCCAAACTGTCAAATATAAAACGCGGTCGAAACAAAAACAAGGTCTTTGTGACCTTGGTTTAGATGATCGGAAATGGGCCGCAAATAATAAGCATGTGTGTTGACCTCTCATTCACGTTTCGCTAAATAAAAAAATAGAAGCGATGAATGGGATTCGCACGACATGCAAACGCATGCCAAAGTTTTCAGGGCCGACTGAAGTGACCGTGGACGAGGTCGACAAAAATAACAACGCGTCCCCATTTGTAAATATAATGCACTATCGATCACGGTGCAGGTAACTCCATACGCAAGTGCCGCCTCGGGTTCGCGGGTAACGCTCGCCGCGGGTGTACGAGATAAAAATTGAACGGGGATGTTCAATTATATTGCATTGTCGAGCTGGCAGCCGATTTCTGTAGCACTGTGGCAAAGTAAAATATCTGGCCCGGTGGTCGCCAAAGCATGCCGGGACGCTACCGCCCGTGCCCTCAGTGCGTGCGCAACTTTGAGAATGAAGAGGTGAGGGGAAGACGTGCGCACATGTGCACGCAGCTGTACCAGGCGCCCTTGACGACCAAGCCGCTGATCCTGGCTGCCCCGCACAACTTTCATCCACATGCCTTGTGTACAGATAATTACATCACGTACACCCACTGCTGCTTCTGCTAGTCTGCCCCGCGCACAATGCAAACTCGCAAAACAAGGCCCCCCTCGCGCTCATCTCCCGCCTGGCGCCAAAACAGGACGGCATCCCCCGTGTGTAGGCCATGCGCTGCGGCAAAGCGACCCCACCCCACCGTCAGCCGCCGGTGGTATTGCTTCCCATTGAAATACGTCCTGAACAACACGGGCCAGGCCCGCCCGTCCATGTCGATGAGCAGAAGCTGGCTGATAAAGATGGGGCGGCTGTTGTCGCCTGGGTTCATGTTTCTATTCGCGCACCCCGACCGAGCGACTTCAAATGCCGCTATGTCTGGGATCAAAGCGTCCGCCATCTTGCGGGGAACGTGCAGAAACCGCATGTCCGCGACCGACGAAATTGAGCGGCGGTGTGTATCGTTGCCCGAGGGTGAGTGGTGCTTTGGAGCGGTGCCGGGGAGCGGCACAGTTGATTGTGGGGCTGTGCGATGTCCACCCTGTTTCACGGTGTCACCACCAGACTTTGTGGCGGTCGATGTGCTGCATGAACTTTCCACCTCTCCTGTTGCGGCCGCCACCGTCAGTAGGGCGGCCAGCATAAACCATGGCTGCTGGGAGGAGCGGCCAGGTGGAGTGCCGGCGGTGTGTGGGGCCTTGAGCATGGACACAAGAAAAAGGCCGCGAGTGGGTCGTAACGCACGGGGACACTTGTTGGACACGCAGACGTCGCTAGCGTTTATGCGGCCATTCCCCCCAAAATGAGATCAGACGTGCCGGCGAGGTCTGTCGTCAGGTAACAGCGCACTTTCTACGATACTCAGCGTGAGGAGGATTTCTTATTGATGATTAAAGCGGAACGTCTTCATTTGTCGAAAATCCTATTATCGCACTGACAACGTGTGTGGGGTGGCGCGCGATAGTTTTTTTTTTTTTTTTATCATTTCTGTGAGACTCTCACTTTCAGCTCATTTCGACGACAACCTGGGGAACTTCCCCAGGTGAGAGTGTCACCAACCTGGATCTCCATTTGGAAACATAAAGGTCGCGCCAGCTTCTATAAATATCGGAGATGGCGCGCGGCTCCTTTGAAACGCTCCGTGTCCTTGTAACTGACTGATTCGATTTTATTGCTAAGGAGAAAAGAGAGAAATGATAGAGATCACATTTGCCCTTCGCCACCCCGCCTTCCCCCACCACTCTCTCTTCCGCAGTGCCCTGCTAAGCCCATGTAAATGCCGACAAGTATTTATTATAAAATGTTGGCTACAGGATTCTATTGTTGAATGTTGGATGGTGCGAACGCGTTCAGTGTGTGTCGGAAAACGCGTTGGCTCTGTGTAGGGTTAGGGTAAGGACAGGGTCCAACCCCTCTCATCTTGCCCGCGCGTGCCAAGCCCGCCCGTCAAAGGAACCATCAATCGTCGTCATCCAGGTCTCATTCGCATTCCAGCCATAAGACATGCATTTTTACACGTCTACGTTCCCTTTCCGCGCCTATTGGAACAATCACGGAGGCGCGCCATATTAGAACAACCACGGAGGCGCGCCATGCAAAGAAATCTACCCTCCCTCACCAACCTCAAACCTCGGCGCGCGCGCGTGCGGCCCGTGGACACAACCTCGCCCCACCCCATCGCTCAACTCCCCGTCACCCTCTGCAGCACAGCGCGCAGTATGCCGCGGCGTACTCAAGACGACCCGGTCGGCCCCGGCGGTCAAGCCGGCACAAAACATTGGTGGCGTTGTTGACAGTGGTGCGCTCGCAAAGTAGTCCTCAAAATTAGCAGCCCCTGCTCTCTCTCTCATTGGATAGTCGCGCCAATCGCCAAGAAGGCTGCCAGTGTGCGTGCAAGACGCCGAATACCTTGTGCGCATTACAGGTGCGACTGAGCATGACGGCGGGCGTGACCACGCGACCTTTGTTATTGTGCCCTCATTTCACTGGGCTTCCTTTTTTTTCCCTGCGAAAAGGTAACACAATGCAGTCCGAAAGCACGTCTGTCACTGTCAGATTATATTATTGACGCACAACAGCTTCGCAGCGAAAGAAGAGCGCACAAGCTTGGAGGCCCGCGCTTGATTACGACGGTTATGACTCGCGCCATCCTACTCGCCGCCGCCTGTCTGGCGCTCGCGTCACGCTGTTCGGTGCGATTTGAGAGTCGTTACCTCACGCGGCATACAATTCGGGAATGGCCTTGATTTTGCCACAAAAAATTGGCACAAATAATTTGACAGAACAAAACGCAGACTACCGACGACAAAACAATTCACGGACAGGCATTCTCTATTTCCTTAACATCTCTCCCGCAGGCCTTTGAGGAGTTGTTCAGCGACATCAAGGAGGTAAGAATAAAGTGTGGGGGCGGGTTTCAAAGGGAATTGTTGAGCGTGTTACCCTGTGCCGGCCCCGCCACTCCCACAAGTCGCGCCCCCTTTCACACCCCCCGACATTCACCTCCGTTTCCCTCATGCAGGAGGCCGCAAAACTTGACGCTAAGCTTGACGCCAAACTGAAAGCGAAACTACATGGTAAGTTGCCCATTACCAACGCCAGCATTCCTCATGTGGATGGCGGCGAAGTCGTCCCCGACCCTGTGTACACCGAAGCCGACCTGTTGTCCAACTGGGTGTTGAGGCCACTTGAAGCCCGTCCAGCCCGGACCGATGCCGTCGACTGGGCGGCTGTCGGGGAGGTCGCCAGCGAGGTAACGGCCATTGATTGGACGACCGCGTCAACGCCCGACGTTGCGACCTTGCAGCCAGGCGTGTCCGAAGCCCCAGACGGCGCGGGCAAAGCGGTCGGCTCTTCAGGCGTCTCCTACGCCGACTCCCGGTTTGGGACTGACTATTGGACCACCTCCAAACCGGTCGGCCGCCTGCTCTTCAACATCGGCACCAACACGTACGCCTGCTCCGCCACCCTCATCGGCAAGTCCCTGTTGCTGACGGCCGCGCACTGCGTGTTTAGGTATGGCTCAAACAGCCCGGCCGGGTATTACACCAACTTCCGGTTCTACCCCCAGCTGTCTGGCAATGCGGCGCCCTTTGGCTTCTGGACGTGGCGGGCGGCCATGGTACCGGGCGTTTACTATGCTGGCACCGACACCTGCACTACCCGGGGCATTGTCTGCAACAATGACATCGCCCTCATCTGGCTACAGCCTACCGGGTCGCTCATTGCTCAGCAGGCGGGCGTCGCGCTCGGCTTCTACCCGTACGCCTGGAACGGGTACTCCTTCCGGGCGCCGGCCTCCTCCTTTTCCACCATCTTTGGCACGAAGCCCTATGTAGCTGTCACCCAGCTTGGTTACCCGGGCGCTTACGACGGGGGCGGGACCATGCAGGTCTCCAACTCGCCCGGCTTCCAGTACGGGACGAGGTCGACCACCAATCAACGGGAGCTTCTCAACATCATGCGCGGTACCAGTATGACGGGTGGATCGTCTGGAGGGTACGTGAAAGGAATGGGTGATAATGTTGCGCGACCGGTTGTAGGGCGGTGCTCGCGCATGCCCTCTCATGCGCACCAACATGCGCATGCCACAAAACTCACCCTTCCTTTTTCTTTCTTGCGCACGCAGTCCATGGATCGTCAATTACGGACTCAACGCAGCCATGTCTGGCGTGGCCCTAGGCGCCGACTCGCTGCGCAATGCCATCGTCGCCGTCACGTCGTGGGGTTACATTGACACCAACATCAAAGTCCAGGGCGCGTCCTGGTTTGGGCAGAACGTCGAGTTCCCGCAGGCCGCCTACGGCGGTCGCGGGGGAGGCAACATTGGCAAGCTGGTGTATGATGCCTGTGACAACCCGGCGGTCAGTGGCTGGATGCTGCAGAGTAAAGGCATGTGCACGTAAGCACGTAAGCGGTTCCGTCTGTGTAACAAATGTGCGTGGGCAAAACACATTTTTTTGTTCTTTTTTGTCATTCACACCCCACACTCTACTCCACTCCCCGCCCTGCCATCCAGCACTGCCTGCAAATGAAACCAGGCATCTCCGAAATCGGGCTGCGGTTGCACTGCGCACACGTTGCTTCCACGCCTCTCAGCAACACACGTCATGGTCGTCTGATCATCGCCCACAAACTCACCACCAGCATACCTTGACCTCAACGTCCCGTAAAAGGCGCGGGTCCATGCGCGCCATGCTTGCCTGTCGCCCCCGAAAATTGTGCCCCCAATGCGCTTGTTGGCGTGCGGGTCTAGGCTACTAATATTGAGCACCAGCATTCTTGAGGGAGGCATGTTGATGGTCATCGGCTCCCATGGCACCACTTGCTCGGCCCTGAAGCAGCCATAATCAACCCACACAAAATGGGTCGACTTGAAAGGGTTTGCGCGTAGAGCTTGATCGACAAAGCTCGCCTTTTCCAACCATACCCGGTACAAGTGCACACTGTGAATGTCATGCTCAGGATCCAGAGCCAACTGCGCGTCCCAGTCAAACCCAAAACGTGACACACGAAAGTCGGCTGGTTGCTTTTCTACCACTTGGATGGTGCCGCTAGGTCGGTCGGCGAGAGTTGGCACAGAGCTTTTTTGGTCAGTATAATTGGCGCACGCATCCGCATAAAATTGGCGCCCCACCGGGCGTATGCTTCTTTTGAATGCTTGGCGGGTCCTGCGTAAAATGCCGACACCAGTGTTACGGGTTGCACGGCCGTCCTCTTTTGGGCTAGCCACATCTTGCACACTTCGCGGTACACCGGCTCGCAAGCCCAAGGCTTGCTCATTGTGAAATGAACGACCTGGATTGGCGTCGACCGCCACATGGCGTGCTGCGACTTGCCATGCTCTGCCGCCCAGTACACGGCCAGGTTGGCGTTTTTGGTGAAACCAAGATCGCACCACTCTTCCTTGTAGGCCGCGTTTAAAAAGCCTTGCTCAGACATGACGTGCTCGTACGAGACGGCGTCAGAATGCAGCAACTCCAACAGCCTCACAAGCTCGGTCCGGTTGGGTCGCAGCACGGCCACGCCCATGTTGAACGAGTCCACGAAGCGTCCCCCACGAAAATCGCGGGCAGCCCACAGAGCGCAAGACGTACTCGCGGTGTCAGTGGGGATAAAGGGCACCATTATGGTGTCCACAAACACGGCGTCCGAGTCCATGTAGACCACCTCGTCGCAACGCGTCAAATTTAACAGATGCA
>Ga0315287_10004434_pt1 | contig 13705 bp, 10 predicted proteins | sample YL17G11_0_MG_FD_205037 | JGI IMG/M metagenome (GOLD analysis project Ga0315287, IMG submission 205037) | Sediment microbial communities from Yellowstone Lake, YNP, Wyoming, USA - YL17G11_0 | ecosystem: Environmental > Aquatic > Freshwater > Lake > Sediment | place: USA: Wyoming | collected... | reverse complement strand
GCAATGATTACAAACATGTCAGGCCTCCTTTCCGGTCAGGCTGGCGCGTAGAGTTGCTATACCCTCCGCCGTTGCGCTGACGTTCAACAGGTCGCCGGTTACAAGGATTGTATCCGCGACCGGTAGGGAAGAGTGTCCGGCGTGCGTCAGAGCAACCGGCAGATATTGTCCCGATCTGCCAAGTAATTCACCCAGTACGTGTCCATTCCAGTTTTGAGGCACATCCAATTCATAAATTTCCACCTCGCCATTCCCAGCTGAATAAACCGTGTGCACCGACGCGCTAACGAGCATTTCCTCGATGCGCTGGGCTCCCCAGGCTGTGGAACTGACAATTTGAAAGCCAAACGCTTCCAGCACCGGGCGCAGGTTCGGGTCGTAGTTGCGCACAACTATACAGGGAACTTTGTAAATTGTTCGGGCTGTTTGGGCGACTACCGCGTTCAATGTATCCGAATTGGTTACCGCTGCCAGTCCATCGGCTTTGTCAATGCCTGCGCGTTCCAACACCTCCTTCGAGAGTATTTCGCCTGTAACGGTGCGCCCGCGAAAATCAGGTGTCAACCGCTCGAAGGATTTCTCAATATTGTCCACTACAGTCACTTGGTGACCTTCGTGGAACAATCGGGAAGCCAATTCTGATCCCAGGCGTCCGCATCCAATTACAATTACGTTCATAGTATGCTCCTTTAGTAAAACTCCATTTTAGTACACCCCATTACTATACGGAGGGGTTTTGCAATCTTTCACGCATGCAGAGGGTGTTGCTTCTGCGCAGATCCAGTTATGGCACTTGGTACGGCACATCGGTGATGATGATGCCGGGTTTGGATAACAACTCGCTGCGCAGCAGGTTGGCAGTATTCGTGTGCAGCAGTTTATGCCAGTGTTTCGAGGGTATGAATTGCGGCACCACAATAGTAATGGTTTCGTCCGGTTGGCGATTGGCAGAGATTTCCCCGATGTATTCAAGCAGTGGCTCGATGAACAGCCGATAGGGGGAATCCAGGATGACCAGCCGCACGCCCTCGCCCCAGGTTTCCCATTTTTGGCGCACCTTTTCCGTCTCCAGCGGGTCTATCGAGACGTGCACGGCGGTGATATCATCAGAAAGATAGCGGGCATAGCGCAATGCCTCCAACGTGCCTTGATGCACGCTGCTGAGAGGCATGATGACGCGGTGGCGCGCGGAGCGCGGTGGGGCGCCTGCAAAGGTATCCAGCGTCAGGCGGTCTGCTAGCGAGCGATAGTGGCGGTGGATGACCGTGAACATAGCCACCAGCAGCGGGAGCAGAATCAGCACCACCCAGGCGCCATCTTTGAATTTTGTTATCGAAAACACCATCACCACCACTGCTGTGCAGACCGCGCCGAAGCCGTTGATGAGCATCTTGGTCCGCCAGTTTTTTCCATATTGAAGGGTCGAGCCACGCTCGGTCACTTCCTGGCCGGGTTGCAGGTAGCCAATTTTCCACCACCGGCGCGCCATGCCCGCTTGTGAAAGTGTGAAGGCAAGAAACACGCCGATGGCATACAGTGGGATAAGTCGGTTGACGCTGGCCTGGAAAATGACAATCAACAAAGAGGCGATAAGCGCCAGGGTGACGATGCCGTAGGAAAATACCAGCCGGCTACCGCGATAGGACATCTGGCGGGGCAGGAAACCATCCCTGGCGACGATGGCGCTTAAGCGGGGGAAATCGGCGTATGCTGTGTTCGCAGCCATGATTAGGATGACCATTGTCGCCCAAATGATCATGTGATATAAAATGCTGCGCCCATTCAAGGCAGTGCGCGCCAACTGGGAGATAACCGTCTCGGTTTCAGAAGGTATGGCATGGATTCGCCCGGCTAAAAAAGAAATACCCAGGAACAGCGAACCGAGGATGAAAGCCATCCAGACGAGTGTGATGCCTGCATTCTTGCTGCGCGGTTCCTTGAAGGCCGTGATACCGTTGGAGATGGCCTCCACGCCGGTCAGGGCAGCCGTGCCGCTGGAAAAGGCGTGCAGGATCAGGAACGGCGTGATCCCTGTCAGTGTGTGGAGGATATCCATCTCTGGCGGATTCTCCACAATGCCTAGCGAACCTGTGAAATAACGGAACAGACCGATACCGACTGTCAGATACATCAGCACAACGAATAAATAAGTAGGGAGGGCAAATGTCGCGCCGGATTCCTTGACCCCGCGCAGGTTCATCAGCATAACGAACAGCACGCAGCCAACTGAGATCGCCACACGGTAATTGAACAAGGGTGGATACGCTGAGACAATCTGCGCCACCCCCGAGGATACAGAAACGGCTACCGTTAATATATAATCCGTAAGCAGCGCCGCGCCGGCGATCAACGCTGGCATCTTACCTAGGTTATCGCGCGAAACAATGTACGAACCGCCGCCATCGGGATAGGCGTGGATGGTCTGCTCGTAGGAGAGCGCAACGATCGCCAATAAGACTACGATGGAAATGGCGATCGGAAAGACAAAGCCAAAGGCCATAGTCCCTGCGGCAGCCAGTATGAACAGAATTTCCTGCGTGGCGTAGGCTGTGGATGAGAGTGCGTCCGAGGCGAAGACAGCCAGACCAATGAACTTGCCTATTGTCTGGTGAGGGGCGTCAGCTGTGGCCAGCGGGCGACCGAAGAACCAATTCCGCCAGGTGCGCGGCGGTACGAAATCGGTTTTACGTTGGATAATCGGTGAATTATTGTGTTCTTCAGGCAGCATCTGTCAACTCTCATAAATAATGCCCTCGCCAGATGAGAGCGAAGGCTATTATATTACGGATTCAGGTTAGTTATGAAAATGTGTCAATGAGCAATTTCATGTTTCCCCCGGCCGAGTAGAGAATGGGACTGGTGGCGCCGCGCTTGATGTACTCCTGTACTTTAGAGAGCGCCTCGTCCGGCGTTCCGGATGCGGTAATTCGCAGTACCAGATCATCCGCAACGAGGTGCTTGGCTCTGTTTATCTGCTCTTTCGTGGCTGGCCAGCCCAGGATGGATTGGATCTCCGCCACCACATCCTGGGAGACGCCGCTCGCCCGGGCGATGTGCGGCTGCTGGGCGAGATACTGGCAAAGCAGCATTTTACTGTTCTCGATCGCCCTATCGTGGTCGAGATCCACAGAGCAGACGATCAATTGCGGCCGTTCAAGCTCTTCCAACTTACGACCGGACTTTAGCGCACCTTTTTCCAGGAGCTCGAGTGCGTGATCGTTGTGTTCCGGAGGGACACAATAATTCAACACCACCCCATCCGCGATCTCGCCAGCCAGTTCCATCATCTGGTCGCCGGTGGCACCGATCATAATCGGTACGTGGCGCGGCTCTCGGCGGCCATGGACAACATCCAGTTCGATGCCGCTGACATGGATGAACTCGCCATCGAAGGTGACGCGCTCCATGTTTAGCAGGCGGCGCAGGACTGTTACAGTCTCTTTCATAGCCGTAAGCGGTTTCCTGCGGTCGATTCCGACGTTCTTTGCCAGAGGATCCCACCAGGCGCCTATACCGCAGATGATACGATCTGGAGCCAGGTCGTCCAACGTAAGGAAAGTGGCCGCCAGCAGGCCAATATTGCGTGACCAGTTATTGATGACGCCTGAACCGACTTTGATATGTTCAGTTACCGCAGCATAAGCAGACATTGGGACTATTGCATCCCGCACCAAGCGTGATTCTGCCTGCCAGACAGCCTCAAAACCCTGGCTTTCGGCATAGCGGACGCAGTCCAACCCGTCACGCAGGTCGTGCGAATCTTGGAGGTAAAGTGCAGCATGTTCCATAATCAAATCATCCTTTTACCAATAAAAGTCTAATGTGTCGTTCCAAGTGATTGTGTGCAAGCGAGCGAGGCAATCTCATCATCCGCGCGGGTGTTGCTTACCCTTCGGGCAAGATGTCAGTGGGAGAGAACCGCCTCGCAAAGACACCAATTATTGTAGTTCCTGTAATCGTCTCCACATTTTGGGGGCGAGTTCGCGCGAATGGGCGGCAACATATTCTTCGTCCATGCTCAGGATTTTCTTGTCTTTCATAAGGATTTTTCCCTTGCAGACCGTGGTATCGACCGTCGCATCCACCAGACCGAAGATAAGATGGCCGAGGAAGTTGTCTTCACTGAGCGGAGTGGGTGGGTGGTAGTCAAGGATGGCCAAGTCAGCCGGCCGACCTTCGGTTACTTCACCCAGCCGCAGGCCGAATTGGCGCTCGGCGATTTCTGCGTTATTCTGGAGCAGCAACTGCGGTGCTTCAAGGAAAGCGACGCGCGGGTCGTGATTAACGAGCCGGTGCAGGAGGTAGGCGCACCGCATCTGGGCGAGCATATCCGAACCCATGCCGTCGGTGCCAAGGCCGACCAGCACGCCTTTCTTCAGCAGTTTGAGAAGCGGCGTTACGCCGACGGCGTTGTTCATATTGGACTCAGGGTTATGGACAACAGCTGTTTTTGTTGCGGCGAGAATATCCATTTCAGAGTCGTCAATGTGGACACAGTGAACGAAGATGGATTTCTCCCCGGTCAGACCTTGCATGTCGAGACGTTTGACCGTGGGCAGGTTGTATTTGGAGAGCGAGTCCTCACGGTCGGCAGCATCCTCGGCTACATGGATGTGACAGCCGACCCCGGCATCTTTGGCGAAGCCGGCGCACTGCTCGAGGGTCGCATCCGACAGGGTGAATGAGGCGTGCAGCCCCATCATAGTCGCGATCTGACCGTCACCTTTTCCGATCTTATTGATGAAGCGTTCATTTTCAGCGGTACCACCTCCGCGAATGTTGCGGTCGGAGACTTCATAACATAAAGATGCGCGGATACCTGCCTGCCGAACGGCTTTTTCGAGCAAGTCGAGAGAGCCATCGCGCATTGACGGGGAGGCGTGGTGGTCGATCACAGTCGTCGTCCCGTTGCGGATGCAATCGATCAGGGGCAGTTGTGCGGAAAGGAAGATGTCCTCCTCATCCAGCGCCCGGTCAACTTTCCACCATAGCCTTTCGAGGATCTGCACGAAGTTGGCTGCCTGTTCACCGGGGATGGACATACCGCGTGCCATGGTTGAATAAAAATGATGATGGGTGCATATGAAACCGGGCAGGATGATCTTCCCTGAGCAGTCGACAGATTCTGCAGTTGGGAAGCGGCGCTTCATTTCAGCAGAATCACCCACTTCGGCAATCAATTCCCCGTCAGTAATTACCGTCGCGTTCCACAGGACGCGGTTATTTTCTCCCAGTGTGACGACAATCCCGTTCTCGAAACGAGTGGTCATGGTTCGACTCCTAATTTTCTTCCAGAACAGAAAGTTCCTCGACGTTGCGGACGCGCATACTGATTGCACCGGTGAAGCATTTCTTGGCGCAGATCGAGCAGCCGATGCAGCGTGCAGGGTCGGTGTGCGGCTGACCTTTATCGTCAAGGATGATCGCCAGGTACGGGCAGCGGGCGCAGTTTCCGCATGAGACGCACAAAAGCGGGCTGGCCTCCGAGATTTTCTTGACCGGGGTCAGCGCCATGAAATCAGTGATAGGATTTGGTTGAGTAATGCCGATCAGTTCTTTCATCGAGCGGATACCGCGTTCCTGCATCAGGAATGATGTACCCGATTCGAGATCGCTGATGATGCCGTAACCTTGTTTCATGACAATTGTGCAAAACTGGACGGTTTTGACACCCAGAGCCAGGAAGTCCATTGCGGCTTTGTAATTCATCGGTCCGCCATTGCCTGAGATTTCGATGCCTTCTGGGGTGGCCTGTGCCAGTGTCAGGTAGGAGATGGGAGTGACACCTTCGCCGCTCATCCCAACGATGACGCCTTCCTCCCATGGATGGCCTTCAGCGGGCCTGAATGCCAAGGTGGGAAAGGAATTTGCCAGCGTGATACCCGCCTTTTTATTCGGGTACTTGTCGAGCACCTTGCGGATTGCGCGTAGGATAGGAACGATGGAGGTAACGGCAGCAGATAGCTTGAACAGCTTGGGAATGTCTGGATCACCTATCTGCAAGATCCAATCGATGATCCTGGCGGTTAGAGCCGCGTTCTGGGAGACGATGGCACCCTCAGTCCCGTCGCCGCCTTGCGGACAGGAGAGCGAGTACTCGATGCCCATCACCCCGGCTTCCTCCAGTTTTTTTGTGTTGGACTGCCAACCGGCCGCGTCGCTTTCGAAATGACCTGTCACAGGGCCGCCGGTAGAGGCCATCGTCAATCGGTCGGGCCAGTCTCTGACCAGTTGTTCCACCTCGCGGCAGACACGGTCAAGTGGGTGGCCTGAGACGTTGTCCGAGTTACCATAAGTCTGCGAGTTAAAGGTGAACATGTACTCGCCCGGGATATGGATAGGGATGTTGTCGAAGGCGGTCTTCATCACCCCGCCTGCCCAGCCAGCTTCGTAAGCCCTGGTCATCTGCTCCAACCCGTCAGTGGAGGGGGATGCAGAGATGAGATAAGGGGAATTGATAGGCCGGCCAAAAAAATCGGTTGCCAGGGAGACAGGCACGGGATTGTAGCCAGGCAGTACGTAGTAGGACTTGGTCGATTTCTCGATGGACGGCTTCTTAACGCCCTTGAGATAGGCGTCGATTTCAAGCGCAGTGTTCTTACCGGAGGCGACAGCCTGTACGACCGTTTTTGGGCCGGTTAACATATCGCCAGCGTAGAAGAGACCCTTGACCTCCTCGCGCTGCAATGTCGAGCGCATCCCGATGGAAACAACGATCGCGCTGAAGCCGGTCCGGGTGTTCTCCGAACCCGGTAGAGTGCGGACATCCGATGGGCTGAAAGTCTTCCCCTCGGGAAGTTCCAGTTTGACTGTCTCCAGGCCTGAAATTTTCTTCCCCTCCTTCGAAATCTTGCTGAGGCGCAGACGGCCGTTGATCTCGATATCGAAGTCCAGCAGTTCCTTGCGTTCTTTTGCTGTCAGCGGCATCTCCGAAAATTTTTCCAACATGAAAAGCTCGACGTGGTTTGCACCGCGTTGCCTGGCGGTAATAGCGCAGTCGACAGCTGTCGCCCCGCCGCCGATTACTGCCACGCGCCCAGCGAAATTGTACTCAGAAGGATGCGCGAGCAAGTCGACCATCCTAATAGCCAAGTCTTCATTCTCGATGCCGAGTGTGATCGGCTTCCACAGACCGGTCGTGACACAGACTGCATCATAACCAGTTCTGAGCAATGCTTTCGGATCGTCAATTCTAGTTCCCGTTTTGGTCTTGATCTTCCCTAGAGTCAGGAGAAACTGAATATCCGTCTCGACGACACTCTTATCCAAGCGGTTGTCGGGGATCAAATTTGCCATTCCGCCGAGTCGATTACCTGCCTCCAGGATCTCCACAACATAGCCCATCTGGGCCAGAACGGATGCAGCTCCAAGTCCAGCGGGTCCTCCGCCAATGACGGCTACTTTCTTCCCAACCAGTTCCGGTCTGGAGAATTCCGGGATGCCTCCCAAATCCTTTGCCATCTGGATTATGGTCGCCTGGACGAGCGGGATATTGATCGGTCCATCGAATTTCTTGCGTGTGCAAGCAGCCATGCACAGGCTGTCGGGGCAAACCATCCCGCAGACTCCGCCGAGTGGATTGGCATGCATGATCTCTCCCGCAGAGCGGCAGATGTCCGAGGCATTCCCAATACGTGCCGCCATGATGAAATCGGCTGGCGAGCAATGGGCGGGACAAGCTTCCTTGCAAGGTTTCTCCTCGCAGTACTCACAGCGAAGTAATTCCGTCTGGAGTTGCGAGGGCGTCATGACAGGCGAGTTGACTTTTACATTCTCCATGGTGCACCTCTGGATTTGTTATTTTGTGGAATTTAGTTTCTGAATTGTAAATGTCTGACAACCTGCCATATTATAGCATTTAAAAAAAAGGCACGCATTAACGTGTGCCAGTGGTAATGCGTCGCAAGAGGAATATCAAACCAACCCGAGCATTTCCATCCCGCCCAGGGCTTCCAAGTCTTCAGGCAGGTCGAGATCGAGGGCAATATTGGGGCGTTCGACGACCTCCAGTCGCGCTCCGGCCTCCTTTGCCCGTTCACAGTGGCGCTGAAACGAACCTGGTCCGTACCCGTATTCGATCAGCCCGGCTGGATTGACGAACAATCCGTTCGTGCCATCCCGTCGCCGGTCCGGGGCAATGACCACCACCGGGGGATTCTTTCCGCGTTTAAGAAGGGCTTTCAGGTCAGCAGGCTTGATGAGCGGTAGATCAGCGGGAAGGATGAGTACCGCGTGTGCACCCTGCGCCTTGGCCACAATTGTGGCGCGCTTGATGGCGGTATTAAACTGCGGAGCGCCATCCTCAAGGACGGTACGACCGCCCATCTCGCGAGTCAAAGCCAGCGCAGCCGGGTCGCGACTGACAACCAAGGTGTGCTCGATTTCAGATATCCCTTTGAGCGTAGTAAGAATATGCTCGAGCAGGAAACGATTCAAGCGGGTGCGCTGATCTTCCGTCAGCATTCCGGCTAGACGCGATTTTCCGCGCCGCAATGGTTTTACAGGGACGATAGCCCAGATAGTCATAAGGTTTGAATCAAGTTTAGCACATCTTGGGCTAAGCGATTCCGGTCTCCTTGGTTATTCATCAAGATATCGGTTACCCATATGGGAATCGGAATATTTCTTCCAAGATATGCATCCTTATTATCCAGGATGAACCCGGCAAGGATATTCCCGTAATGACGGACAACAGCCAGCGCCGAGGGCTGGATGCCCAACTCGGTGAACATTTTCGCTGCAGGACCTTTGACAGTCTTCCCGTCGATAATGGGGGAGACAGCGATGACTAGTTTCGCTACAAGGGCGGATCGGAGGCCTGCTAGCGCTAAAATGGGGTCAATGCTAACCCATGGATTGGAAGGGCAGACCACAATTCCGTCAGCCTGTTCAATCGCTTCCAGAACCCCTGGAGCAGGTTGGGCTGTCTCGATCCCGGTAAAGTGGAATCCTTTCACTCTCGGTTCGCATTTCCGATGGACGAAATATTCCTGAAAAGACAATTCACCAAATTCTGCAGTGTCCACCATTGTGTGCACTGGCTGGTCGCTCATTGGTAGGACGGATTGCCGCACGCCCCATGCATGGCAGAAGTCAAGAGTGATTCGACTGAGCGACCGGCCTTCCCGCAAACGCCGTGTGCGCTCAATATGAGTTGCCAGATCCCTGTCTCCCAAGTTGAACCAGGTCGGGCCACCTAGTTTTCGGAGATTCTCCATTACATGGAAGCTTTCCTCTTTGCGACCCCATCCGGTCTCTGGGTTGGACATACCCGCCAGCGTATAGCAGACGGTGTCCAAATCTGGAGAAATGTATAGGCCGAGATGTTCGAAATCATCCCCGGTATTGACAATGATGGTCAGGTTTTCAGGTGGAAGGAGTTGGGCGAGTCCATCAGCTAATTTCGCCCCGCCGACACCGCCAGCGAGGGCTACAAGTTTCATCCGTGGGCGTCTACTTTTTCAGTCCGAATTTTATAAGTGACGCGTTTTTCACCCGGTCGGCGATATGGGTACTTGGGCACGCCGAGATATTTGAGTGCCAACGCGTCGATTTGGTCATCCGCACCATCAGTAGTGAATTCGACAACTTTTCCGCGGATTTGCAGGTAGCGGTAGGGATTGGATGGGTCCTGAATGCAAAGCGCCACCTGCGGACGGTTGCGCATGTTGCGGTCCTTAACGCGACCTTCTGCTGAATTGATGAGGATATAATCGTTATCGGTGGTAAACCAGACGGGGGTTAATTGTGGTGTGCCACCTGGCATCAAAGTTGCCAGATAGAGAAAGGCTTTCTTCTCATTAGTCAGAAGGTCGAGGTGGGTTTCAGGGATGTTTTTCATTCTTGCTCCTTCGGTTTGCAAACTAGTGTCGCCCGTATTTCGTCTTTATTATGGAACCAAAAGATCATTTGTATTCTATCTTCATTACAACCAAGCAGGAATTGCATTTCGGTGTCAGTTTTTGTGCATGTCAACCGTCGGAATAACCGCCTTACAGGTCTCGGGTCCCAGATGCACCGATCCAAGCGTTGATACTTTTTATGTTGAAGGAAACTAACCGATCGAGATAACCTAAGTCAAACGGATAGGGAATTTCCGGGCAATGCGGACAATATAAGCCTCTTGGGCGGTCAAGGAGGATGACACGGCAAATTACGACAAGCCGTACGAGGAAATGCCAGAAGTCGTCTGGAAAAAAATTGCTAAAGTACACATTCAACTACCGGGTTTATTATCGGAATAGATCGTTTTCCTTGGATCGGATCAGTTCTTTAAGCGAGCATTCGCGCAGAGGGTAGGGGAAACCACGCACATGGACCGCAGGGATTCCTTCGGCAGCCTCACCCATAACGAGAGAGGCTGCGGCTGCCAATTCGTCCGCCGCCGCGACGATGGTGATCTTGAGCTGATAACCAAACAGATCCTTCCAACCGCGCTCATCCACCACGCCAGGCAGACCGGATATGCCAATTGCCGTACCAATCGTGCCCAACCGCCAGGCACGCCCGTGTGAGTCGATGATCATCACACCGATACGGTTACCTTTGGCGATTTTTATTTTGCGCCGGATTTCGAGGGCAGAACGGTCGGGATCCTTGGGTAAAAGCAGAACCCAGTCATCGGGATTGCCTTCCTCCCCCCGAACATTCGAGCGGTCAATCCCAGCGCTGGCACAGATGAAACCCAGCCGATGTTCTACAATTATTGTTCCAGGGCGGACGCGTAAAACATCTTTACTTTCGCGTAGGATCAGTTCAACCAGACGTGGATCTTTTTCGCTGCGCTGAGCCAATTCCAAAGCTTCTTTCGAAGGAGCGACGGTAGCCAAATTGACCAGCTGTCCTTCGGCCTTGCTGACAATCTTTTGCGCTACAACAAGAATGTCACTATCTTCCAGCGTGATGCGGGCGGTTTGCAAGGAGGCCAGAAGCATATCTGCCAGGTTATCACCAGAGCAGATAAGAGGCATTTGGGGGAGGGGCGTGAAGGTCAGTGTCATGGTTCATTGGCTGGCGCCAGCACTCCTAAAATACGGATTCCAGCAGATGTACTCCCATATTGTTTATTAATGCCTATCAACACACTCGTCATGCCTTCGACTACGACTGAATTCTCTAAAGGACCGGCATCCCAACCAGTAAGTCCGGCTGCAGCGACTAATTTCAACGTCTCGGCACGCGCTTCCTTGCTTGTGCCGGTAACCAGCACGTCGCATTCGACCGGTCCACCTTGCAGGAGATGTTCATATGAAATGTTCTGGAAGGCAGAGGTCACTTGTACTTTTTCCCCAAGTATTTCGCGCGCTTCCTGTGCGGCGCTGCCGGCCGGCGGCATTTGTACTGTGGTCACTTTGGGTGGGACGAGTGGTACTGTCACATCAATTAGTATTTTACCTTGCAGCGCATCTTTGACGATCTCAAGTGTTTGACGATGGGCGGCGTAGGGGACGGTCAGCGCAACAATATCGGCACGCTGAGCAGCTGCAAGGTTGGAATCCCCTTCGATGGCAGCTCTGCCTCCGAGCAAAGCGGTCAGTTCGACGGCCGTCGTTTGCGCCTTTTCTGGTAAACGCGAACCAATCAATACCCGGTATCCACTTCTTGCCCACCGATATGCTAAACCTTTGCCTTCTTTGCCAGTCCCGCCGAGCACGGCGATAGTCAACAGATTGGGCATTTTACCCATTTCAAATTCTCCCGGTATCTCTTCCTGACCTGTGTTGTAAATATTATTCTTTCCTTTGAAGAAATCACTTCTTCGTCCGACGAGAGCTGTTGGTGGTTATTTATCGGGATTTTCTCGATTACAGTCGTTGTTGTAAGCAAGCTCTAGTGAAAGCAGAAATTTATATACCAGCTATATTGAAAATGGGATAAGCACCAAGAACTTGGTTTAACACTCTCCAGGTGACGATCAAGGTATTGCTGATAATAATTAATATCCTACTCCGAATTGAATCGGGTCCGGAACATTAACACCCCTCGCGGCCATCTCTGCGAAGGTCTGGAAGACGGCTTCGCGCAGGGTAGACTCACCACCGTACATAGCCTGATAAAGTGCACCAAAGACACCTTCCACCGGTAATATGCGCAGGTAGGAAAGGGATGCCAGGCGTTCTTCTTCCGTGCCGGATTTGAGTGCCAACAGCAATAAATCAATGGGCGGTTTGTCAGGCGAGACGCCAAGACCCTGCTTTCCAGCGAATTCGATGATCCAGGGTGATTCGGTTGGTGGTGGCAGGCGTTGCGGGATGTGTGGGTTCATCCGGTGACGGTTTTCATTCACTTCCATGGCGGCGTTTCGGACAGCCCATTGATCATCTTCGGTTTCCAAATGATTAATTAATTCTTCAGCCCAAGGTTCCGGAATGCGGCCCAAACCATAAGCGGCAGAGCGCCTGACCAACAGGTCTTCCTTCATTGCAGCACCCTCTTTAAGCATGAGATGACCTTCGCCGGGATGGTTTGCCAACGCCTCGGCGGCGGCGCGGCGCAAATTTTCGTCACCATGCAGAAGAGCGGAGGCAACAATATCCATGGCGGCGGTTGTTCCAATATTGACCAAAGCCAGACAGGCAGAGCGGCGGACGTTGGGACTTTGGGTGCTAAGCAAATCTGACAATAATCCGATCGCATTTGTATCTTGAAGTGCCCCAGACCCGAGTGCTGCCAATTGTAAGAGGTCATTGTCGGGTTCTTCGAGCAATTGCCGAAATAGAACGGCCGCGCTCGGATCTTCACTCTGGACGAATGCGCAGAGTGCTTGTCCACGCAGAGCGAGCGGCTGACCGGTTTGACGCAGGAGTTCTACAAGTTTTGCCATCACCTGCCCGCGCCAAGCCATATGACGCGGGGCATCCCGCAGCCAGCGGGCCGGGGTCATCAAATTGCGCGATAACGGGCGGTCCAGCACGGAAAGCAGTATATCGGTTAGTGGGGTTGCATCGCCAAATTCAGCCAGGAACCGCAGCGCCAGGTATTTACCAATCCAGGGCGGCTGATCAAGAAGGACTTCTGATTTATAGCTTGCCAGTGCTTTACCGGCCAGATAACCGCCAAATATTGGGTGATTGAAGCGCATCCGGTTATTGCGGTGCTGGGTAAGCAGGCCGCTTTCCACCATTTTTGTGATCAGGCCAAGGGAGGGAGTCTGAAGTCTTTTGGATTTTTTGTTGCTCGTGACATCAACGGCTGAGGGGGAAATCACAAATTCGGGTGGCTCAAAAGATTTGATCCACTCGCGCGCTATATGCGGATCGAAGATTGGCTCGGTGCTAAGGCAGACTTGCAACGCCAGCATTTCGAGAGCTTCCCGCGGGCCATTACCGTGAGACAGGCGGCACAAATGGGTTTCAATCGCATCAAGAATCCGTGGTCCGCGCAGATCTCCGGCATAAGCGCCCCAGGTCTTGAGAGTAAGTTCCAGAGGTGTCAGGCTGTTGTTTTCAGCATACAGCCAGCTGTTGAGCAGCAATGGGTCCACATGTTCACTGGTCTGAGCCCACGCTTCAACAGCCACAAAGTGTGTCCACAGGTCACCCCATTTTTCGAGGAATTTCATGCGCTGTTTGGAATTCCAAGCGGCTAGTGCAAAGGGGATAAAGTTGAGCGATACCAAGCCATCAAGGTATTCGCTAGATGCAGTCGTGATCATGCGGGTTTTGGGGTACGCCCGTTTGACGGCCTTGATGAATTCGACCGTGTT
>Ga0315287_10004433_pt1 | contig 13706 bp, 18 predicted proteins | sample YL17G11_0_MG_FD_205037 | JGI IMG/M metagenome (GOLD analysis project Ga0315287, IMG submission 205037) | Sediment microbial communities from Yellowstone Lake, YNP, Wyoming, USA - YL17G11_0 | ecosystem: Environmental > Aquatic > Freshwater > Lake > Sediment | place: USA: Wyoming | collected... | reverse complement strand
CGCCGAAGTAGTGCCCGGTAGGCAGCCAGATCGCGGGCGCTCCGGCTCTGGAAGTGGAACACCTCCGTCAGCGTGTCCGCAGTGCGCACGAAGTGGACGACGGCGCTCCCGACCGAGCGTGGCACGAAGCACGAGTCACTCGCCGAAACGAGGAAGAGATCGTGGTCCGGGTCGAGCCACGTGGTATCGGGCGAAGGCACCCCGGCGAGGTGAATCCACTGGCTCATATCCCCGAAACGAATCAGGACTGAATCCCCAGGGGCACGAAAGGTATGGGCGAAGGACCCGGGCGGCATCCCACGCCCGGCCAGCGCCGAGACCGAGACGCCCACCACTGCCGCCGTCAGCACAGCCAGTCGTAGCGATCGCATAGGCCGGACCTCCTGGGGAGTGCAGTATAGCCCCCCTACGGGCTGCGGCAGCAATGGGTTGCTGACGCTACAGGCAGGTTCAGCTGGCGGGGGTGCGGCTTCCCTTGAGTCGCGCGCTACTGAGGCCGCCCGGACTTGGTCCTCCCCGGAGAGCGAAACGCGAGGCGCACCCCCTCAGGCAGGTCCACCTTCGTCTCGATCCAATCGAAGATCTCCGGGTGCAGATAGTGCGTCGGGTTGGCCGACCAGGCTTTGACCCGAAAGCCGCGGATTTGCTTCCGGCGCCGGCGGCCGAAGTAGAAGTTGTGCCAGACCAGCCCCGCCCGCATCGTTGCCGGACCCCGGTCCAGGATCGTCTCCAGGCGGCCCCCGGGGATCTGGTAGCGGTCCTTGGGGACCAGCGGCCAGACGTCGGTGACGGCACCACTCTCCCACTTCCGGAACAACACTCTGGGAACGGGATACTGCACCTTCACGCCCGACGGCAGGCAGTGCCGGCGTAGGACCCATACTGCCCAGTCCAGCCGCAGCAGCTCCCGGCCCAGGGCATAGGCGGGATAAGTGAAGTAGCGGTTGGCGCCTTGGATAGCGAGATATTCCAGGAACTGATCCAGCTCCTCGGACCAAGGGACGGCCGAATCGGTCTTCTGCCGGATTCGCTCGGCCGCTCTCGTCAGGTTGTGGCCCAGGCCCTGGGCGCTGACGTCGGAGTAAAGCAGGATGGCCTTGATGTACTTCTCGACCGCTTGCAAGCCCGCCCACAGGAACTGCGGAGCCAGGTCCTGGCGGTAGAGGACCCGCGCGGCGATGTAATCGTGATCGGCGTTGTCCCGGAAGCAGCGGGTGACGAAGTCGTTCTTGACGAGCTGCTCTATCCTGACATCAGTCATCGCCTGACCCCTTCAACGCTCGCAGACCGGCTCGCACCGGCGGCGCCGCTCACGGGGAATCTCCCAGACCGCCGTTCCACCTTGGGTGCAGCTCCTACCTGCGCGAGATCAACATGACATAGCCGCGCGAACGTCTCTGGGCGTACCTATGCTCGCCGGAGTCCGCGGCGGTCGAGGCGGCTGGCTGGCTCTCGGCTGCCAATCCTAAGGTCGTTCGCGGAGAGCTTCTCGCGCCACCTCGACCGGCGTCCGATAGTCGAGGGGACCGCAAAGCGTGCCGCTCAAGTGAGCTTCCAGCTCGAGAAGGTCCGCGACCGTGGCGCGGTGAGGATAGCGCCAGTATTGGCAGTCCTTCACGAATTCATTGATCGTCCCTAGAACGCTCCGGTTGGCTGTCCAGGCGACGGTGATCTCCTCCAGGGCCGCAAGTTCCTCGTACAGCACCGCGCTCTCCGGCGCCAGTCTGTGGATCGCCCTTGCGGCCGCCAAGCGGAAGCGGCGCACGAGCGTCCGGCTTTCCTTGAGCGGCAGCAGCACTGGCAGGCGGGTGCGATCGTTGACACAGAGAACGATCGGTACCCGCGCCAGGGCGAAGACGTGCGCGGTCCAATCGCCCAGGCGCCCGTCGGGGGCCATGGCGCCGACTTGCGGGGAGACTCTGAGCCTGCGGAGGAGCTTGCTCGTGCATCGCAGGTGGATCATTGGCGGGATCCTATCACGCTCGTTGGATCACGTCTGCTATCGCTCTCGGGTCTATTTTCCCATCCACCCTGTAAACTGGGGCGGGTTGAACCACTCTGGGAGGATCGCGGCCTTGACACTTCCCGTCGCCCTGGTATGGTGCTGTACGTACGTTCACTCCGATGTCCTCTTCCCCCTCACAATTCTTCCTCGTCCAATCCCGCGTTGGCGTAGTCGTGTGTCTGGAGAACGCCAACGCGATCTCGTTGTTCCGCCACCTAGGCCGGGCGCTCCGCGCCGTCGATCGGTCGCTACCCGATGTGGCCAGCGATCCGCAGATCGCCTTCCTGCCCAACTATGGGCAGGCCCCTCGAGACTGGCCGGCGCACGGACTCTCGCCCGGGCTTCTCCGATTGCATCTGTTCGAGCGCAAGGATGAGGGCCATCCGCTTTGGCAGCGGTTGAAGGACGTGCCCGGTATCGTACCCGCCGCCGTCACGACCACCAAGGCGCGGCTTTTCAACTACATCAGCCCGCGGGCGATCCAGGAGACCCTCGGCGTGGCGGTCGAGGTGAGCGACCGGAATGACGTACCCCGCCTTACCGCCCAGGCACTTCACGCCAAGAGGGCCCCGGCGACGTGGGACTCGCTTGGGCCAGAACTCCAAGCCACGCAGGTCCAAAACGCCGAGAGGCTGCTGAGCGAGGAGGTCGGGCCGGCCATTACCCCGGAGATGCTCGTCGAGCGCCGGGCCAAGTCCGACGTGACCGGCTGGCTCTACTACATCAAGCTCAACCTACCATGGCAGTTCTTCGGCTGAATGCCGTGCGCCACCGCCGCCGCGTGAGCCGGGCGTTCATTCTCCCAGAGAAGAGGGCTCGTTCCACTGCACCTTCCCCAACGAACGCCCACAGCTTGTTGTGAGCCCTAGCGCCGAGTTCGAGCCGCCCCGGTCTCGGCGCTGCGGCCATCCCCATGACCAGCAGCCGGCGTCTCCTCTGGAAAGAGAGCGTCTCAGTCCGGACGATACGCTGTACCCAAGGGAGATCTGGCCATGGATCACCGCAGAGCTGCACGCAGGTGTTCCGCACAGAACTTGCTCCGCTCATTTCTGGCGCTTACTCGGGCGATTGAGACCGCTGGAGGCAATGATGAGGATCTCTGCCGGATGGCGCGCGACCGGAAGCTGTTGGAACAGATGGCGCGACTCCTCATGCAACCACGAGTCTCACTTGTTCGGATCGCCTTTGCAGGAAGCGACGGGTTCGCCCCCTTGATGGCTCGGGGCAACTATGACTGGATCAGCCCTGAGATCCGCCACGCCTCAGCTCAGGGTACAACGATGGCGCCGCGGCACCTTGGTCTCGTGCTCGTTCACTACAACTCCACGATGCTTACGGCCGACGTCATGGCGGATCTTGCCCGACGCCGCCTCCGGCCAGCCGGTATCGAGGAGGTGCTCATCCTCGGCGCGAGCGCAAAGACACGTGATCTTCAGCGCAGCTTTCCGATCATCGCCCTGGGCTCCCAGTGGAACTCGGAGGGCGGTTCCCGCGTCTGCCCGCTGCTAGCTGGCAACCCGTCCAATCGTCAGCTACTCGTGACTGATGTCGCTAGCCAGTGGGAAGCACCATGCCGCTTCTCGGCCATTCGCCCGCCCCAGTCTCCAGGATGTCGATGAGAGGCCTCGCCAACGTCACCCCACACCTTCCTCGGTGTGGGGTGCTCTCTTCCTATCCTCGGGGCGCATCCTCACGCACTGCCCTTCCGGTACGCTCTCATTACACGCTCATAGGCGTGGTCAGCTCCCCATGCTGAGGCAGCGATCCACGCCAGCTCCCGGCGGACTCCTTTCGGCAGCTCATGGGCGGCCTTGTATGCAAGATCATGCTGTGGCTCAGCGTACGCGTGCATGAACACAGTGCGGAGTTGGAGTTCAAACGTCGTTGGCATGTCGACGTGATCGCCCCAGGCATCCGTCTTGACTTGGGGCGGAAGGACGCAGATCAGGTGATCGCTCTCGTAGCCAAACTCCTCATCCCGATCAGGCTGTCGGCGCGACCACTCGACCTCGGTGAACGTTCCTTTCAGCCGCTCGCGAACCACCCCGAGGTCGGTCAGAAAGAACACGATTACCCGCCCTCCGAGCTGATCCTCGATTTCCCGCAAGGGATGTTGATACGGAGGGTCGTTTTCCGGATCCAGCGCCTTCTCGACGAACGACCGGCGATCCTTTATCCGGTAGACGATGCGATCAACGTGAGGCACGCCCTGGAGCGCGTCCTGTGTTGCCTGCTCCAAGCGAGTCCGCGCTGTTTCGAGAAGGGGTGTCCTACTCTTGTAGAGACGCGCGAGGTCCCTAGCCGTGGCGAATCCTGAGCCTCTCATCGATAATCTGTCCCCGGCATGACAGCTGCCTATTGCGGCCTTCGGTTACACGAACGGACTCGCCAATCTCCTCAAAGGGCGAGGACACGAAGACTCCTGTGTCGAGATGGAAGACCCTGAAGTGCAATGCTGCCTCGAAGGCCTGCCGGTCGAAGTCAAACGTCGACGTGACGATTGCTTTGTTCGGGGCCGCCTCCAGGAACGTCTTCTTCACAGGGTCCGCCAGATAGCGATCGGCAAAACTTGCCAACGACATCCGCCGTTGCGGCGTCCGCCGCGCGGCCATGGCCGCCGTAAAGACCGCCTCCTTGTCCTCGACTGAAGCTGCGTTCTCGTACGCCGCCCGCACCGCCTGGGCAAGCATCCGAGTGCCCGCTTCGCCCCGGATGGAGAAGGTGCACTCAAGAAAGCGCACCACCCAGAAATCCGCCACCCGGCGTTCCGCATAGCCTGTCTGGAAGTCTAACGCCTGACCGGACAGAAAATCCGCTCGTCCCTTGCCCCCGCGAAACTGCGCGGCCTTCCGCAGGCGTGAGGTCTGACTGAATACGTCGGTCAGCACCTCGATGGACGGCCCGCCTCTCCCGCGCACAAGTCGGAAGGCGGCATCGCGTGGGAATACCCACATGTACACCTCTCGCTGATCGCCGCCTCGAAAGGCCGCCAGAACAAAGAGACACGGGGCGGAACGCTGATCCATGGCCTGGGAAAGTCGCTCTGCCAGCTGCAGCCCCACGGGCGGGTCCGATCTGCTCTTCTCGAACCCGAAGGCAAGCACCAAGTCCCGCATAGCATTCGTTCGAGTCGCGGGGTCGACTTCGAAGTCAACCGTGGTCCTCACCTCGAACCGAGCGCTCTCGATGTTTTCTCGGATCACGCGGCCCAGGGGGGCCGTGATATTGACCTCTCCACCTTCTGGGGAGATCGGTTTGTCGGATTTCCTGCTTGGGCTCACCGCATAGGCGTGAACTCTGAACAGATCCATCGGCCTTCGAACCTCCTCGGCATCTCCATGTGCCGCATAGGCGGAGCGAGCCAGGTTCCTGAGTCAAGACCAGAACAGATTGAAGCATTCGCGGGCGACGATGCGCCCTGCCGCGGAATGATAGCCCCACTCCGCCCCGTGTGGTCAAGATATTCCGGAGTTATCCACAGGGAGTCGCACAATGTGCATCCTTCCACCGGCTACGTACGGCCAGCGGTTTGGGTCAAGCTGAACGCATGACCAAACCCGAGGTGTCCTCTGCAATCCGACCGACACCGATCCTCTCACCTGCTGACGTGGCCGAGTTTCAGGTGCTGCTTTCGCGTGAGTGCAAGGTCCGCCTCAACTCGATGGAGACGTGGCGACGGGCAACCCAACTCATCGATCTCGTCCGCATGCTCCTCGGCCCCATTCCCGAAGATCCGGAGGCATCAGGCTCTGACGTAAGAGTTCGACGCCCTGCCACTTTGCCTGATGGGGCTGTGGAGAGCTAGAATGTGAGGTCTCCCCCTTCTATGTCTCCCTTCGTCATCTACGCCAGGAAATCCAGCGAAAGCGAGGATCGCCAGATCCTTTCCATCGATTCGCAGGTCAAGGAACTCCGCACCCTCGCCAACCGTCAAGGTCTGGCGGTGGCCGACGTGCTCACGGAATCCCGGTCGGCCAAGGCGCCGGGCCGGCCGATCTTCGGCGATCTGATGAAGCAGGTGGAGCGTGGCAAGATCCGCGGCATCGTCTGCTGGAAGCTCGACCGTCTGGCCCGCAATCACTTGGACCACGGCCGCGTGCTCCAGGCGCTTTCCGTCGGACTCCTCGAGCGCGTCGTCACCCCCGAACGGACTTATACCGGCGACGGCAACGACCGCTTCATGGGGAATTTTGAATTCGGCATGGCCACCAAGTACATCGATGACCTGCGGGCCAACGTCAAGCGCGGCAATCGTGCCCGCTTTGAGCAAGGCTGGCCTAACTTCCTGCCGCCCTTGGGGTACCTCAACGACGTGGCGACTAAGACCATCGTCAAAGACCCGGTGCGGTTTCCGCTGGTGCGGCGGATGTGGGAACTGCTTCTCACCGGGACCATGAACCCTTGCGCCATTCGGAAAGTCGCCAACGAACAGTGGGGCCTGCGCACACGGCGCTTCAAGCGCTCCGGCGACAATCCCTTGTCTACCTCGGGAATCTACCATATCTTCGCCAATCCCTTCTATTACGGTCTCATCCAGCTGCGTGACGGCCGGACCTACCCGGGCAGGCACTCGCCGATGATCTTCAGGGAAGAGTTCGACCGTGCCCAGGAGATCCTGGGTCGCCCCTGCCGGCCACGGCCGGAGAAGCACGCCTTCCCCTATACCGGCCTCATCACCTGCGGGCACTGTGGCGGAGCCGTGACGGCAGAGATCCATACGAAGCCCTCGGGTCGTTCCTACACCTACTACCACTGCACCCACCAGAAGACCGGGCGGCCCTGCCGTGAACCGGCCATCTCCAGCCAGACCCTGGAAGAGCAATTCTCCGGGGTGCTCGGCCGCCTGACCATGCCGGAACCCGTTCTGGCGTGGCTGCTCAAGCAGGCCCACCGGAGCATCGCCGGCGAAGACAATCGTCGGCAGCAGATCCAGGCTGCCCAGGAAGCCGCCCTAGAGAGCTATCGCCGGCAGGAAGAGCGGCTTCTCTCTCTCCACCTGCGGGAGCTGGTGAACGACGAGCAGTTCGCCGTCAAGAAGCGGGAGCTGCAGGAGCGCCGACAAGAACTCGAGGCCAGACTTGCAGCGGCCTCGGGCCGGAAGGGCCCGCACGAGAGGGTCCAGAACCTCGAGGCCATCTTTCGCTTCGGGGCGGAGGCCCGTCGGGCGTTCCTCTCCGGGACCTCGGTTCAACGCCGCATGATTCTCGAGGCGGTAGCGTCGAACTACACCCTGAGGACTAGGAAAGTGGCTTTCCAATTGGCAAAACCGTTCCAGGTACTCAGCGAGGCGAACGGTTTTTCCAACTGGTGCGCCACAGTGGAGGACCTTCGAACTTGGCTTCTTGAGAAATCGCGCGGATTGTGGATTCCGAAGCTGGATGGCCAAGTGACTATGCCAGAAGTGAGCGACGCCGCCTAGGGAGGCGGAGGTGCAACTCCCCGCACTCTTTGTTCACGATGCCTCTTCGAAATACTGATCGGCTGAGCAGAGATCCGCGTAGAGGCCCTCGACCAGGGTGTTCAGCCGTTTCGCTAGGTGAAGGATGCCTGCTCCCTCAGGGAACGTCAGCCCACGCTCCCAACTGGAAACCGCTCCCCGCGAACGTCCAAGGGCCCTGCCACGCTTCCTCTGGCTCAGCTTCACCCGAATCCGGTGCTGCCGGATGGCGTTCGGGAGCCTCTCGGGGGAGCCGGGACAAGCGGGGAGACAATTGGAGACGCATATTGCAGTAACGCGCGCCACGGCCCAACAGTCGATCAGAATTTCCACCCCTCGTCCCGTATGAGATCACCAAGGCGCTGAAACGCAACCCCGTAGTCCCGGCAGACATCTGGGATCTTTGGTGATTGGGTGCTCCCAAAGCCCTCCTGCGTGACGACGATGGCTCCCTCGCACTGGGCGACACCTACAACGAACGGATCCGCGCCCGATCGATTCTTTCGAGCCTTCACGAGGAGTGGATGTGACTGGAGGATTGTCTTTACGCGTGCCTGGACCGCGTCGGTGTCTGGAACGATCACGTGCGGTCGAGCGTCGATCCAGGCAAAGAGCCCATCGTCCTTTCTACGAAGTTCCTCGTGCACTTCTTCGGAGATCTTGACTCGGCCTTCCGCTGCCATGCCATCCAGTTTCGTCCAGAATGATTCAAATGACTCTGGACGATAAGCCTCCGCCCACGCGTAAATCAGTGCATTTGCATCCAAGCTGTAGCAGGTACCGTATTGTTGGGTCATAGTCTCACGTTGCTACAGCTTGTTCAATACTCTCGAAATGGCGCACGCGAAGGCCGAGGATATCTGCCAGGGCACTCGCCGATAGTTTGTTCTCTCGATACGCTGTCATGGCAAGTCGTGCATAGGTTCGCCCCGCCAGGCTCAGGAAGTTATCCGGTGGAGACAAGAAGCCTCCTTGCCGTGCGGGCAAGCTGCGGAACTCCCGCTCGAGCTCCTCCATGACCTTGTCGAAGTTCGTTTGGTTCGTCCGGTCCGCCTCGAGCAGTCTACGTATGATTACCTGACGACTGACGACGAAATGCCGGGCGATCGGCTCCAATTCTCTCGGCTCCCAGCGTAGGCCCTCGTGCTGTGTGACTTTGTCCAGCGCAAGCAAGGCTGCCTTTGGGACCAGCGCGGCGCCGGCTACGGCGTTACAGAACGCTTCTATCCGCCCCGCATCGGCAGTGGGAAGTCCGACCTCGTGCAGGTTACAAAGCCCCTCAGAGTGGAGCGCGATGTGCGTAAGTTCATGCAGAAGCGTGAAGCATCGCCCCGCGTAAGCGTCCGCGCGGTTCACGACGATGGCTGGTAGAGAACCGTCTCCGATGGAGAATCCGCGCATCTCATCGAGGTCGATTCCCGCTGCCTGGAACACGAGGACGCCAGCCTGTTCGATACTCGTTCGCCATTCTCTGAACCCAACAGCGGGCTCTCGCCAAGATGCCTGGTCTTCATCTGAAACGCCAAGCCTTTGTCTTAGCCTGCTGCCTGCTGCTGCAGGATCCTCCGTGATAGAGATTCGGACGCCCCACTGCTTGGGTTCCGATTCGAGCTCACCAAGGAGTTCACGCGCGATGTCCCGACGGTCGTAGGCCCGTCGGATCTCAAGAGTCAGCTCTGGGCTCAACTCATGTTCGGCGGCTGCAAAGAGCCGGCGATAGTCGCGGATGGGCTGATACCCCTCTGGAGGGGCAGAGAGGAAAAAGATCGCAAATGAAAAATGGTAACCATGAGCAAGCGTTCGGAGCTGCTTGATCGTGGGCTCGTCGGACCCCGCTTCCCAAGACGTGAGGCGCTCCGGCTTCACCTGGAGCTTCTTCGCGGCCGCCTCAACCGTCAGGCCACTCTGCTCCCGTGCCCACGAGAGAATCTCCCGGTTGACGTGCGCCCTTTGTCCGGTTGTCATGTCTGCAGTCTACAGCAGACTGTCACATTCCGGAAGCCGCGGCGCCCCGGCTTCCCGCTCCGACGCGCCTACCCACTCTGTCGGTATCGTGGGGTCCACAGCGAAGGCGATCCTCTCCTCAGAGTGCGTACGTTCTCGCCAGCGAAGCTGTGCCTCAGCGCTTGGCAGAGTGCCGCTTCCGCCCAGCGACAATGGCTTGCCCCGCTGCAGCACGTAGCCGCCCGCATTTCACACCCCACCACCCGCGTTAGAATCCGGGGCCCATTTCCATCTGCCGCTCTTCACTTGCCCATTCTTGTCAACTGTAAGTCTCACAATCCATGCAACACCCCCATGCTCTGCGAAGGCGCCTGACACACGTGGGAACCGAACAACAGAACCCGCCCTCACTCGGGGAACAATCCTCAGGTCTTTCTGAATGGTCCGCAGTCGTGGTGCCAAGAATACAGCCCGGTTCTGTTGCTCGCCGACCCATGCTCCAGAGAGCGACAGAGAGTCCACAAGCGGGACCGAGAATAGCTTTGTGTAGTAGACTTCGACCACGAATTCCGGCTTCCCCCACCTCGGCCATCGGCCATAGGCAGAGTCCCCTCGCTCGAACACCACGTCAAACACTACCGAGTCCCCGTGCACCTCAACTTCTACCGGGAGCGAGCGCGGTCGCGTGATAGCCAATCGTGCGAGGTGCGTCTCAGGGCCGTCTCGTTTCAGCTCGACACGTCCTGGCCGCCTTGGAGTTGCACTATCTCCACCGGTCTCGCGACCTGGGGCTTTGAGGATCGTGGAGGAATCCTGCGCAATTGTGCTGTGCTTTCCGAGAGTTCGGAGTGGAGAAACTGGGCTAAATCCCAACCAAGCGAGAAGCACGGCTGCGAGAACAGAAGCAACCACTTTGAACGGCGCCTCGACAAGTTGATCAAACAGTTTCTCTCCAATTCGCCGAACCCAATGGAGCCGGCCCTGTCCGCGGCCACTCTTGCCCAGTTTGGCCGCGTTCTTCGCTCTCTTCCTCTTCTTGCCGCCCAAGGTGATGGCTTCCCTCCACACCTGCTCGTTTGCGTTACGCCCGGCCAACCTTCCACTCTGCCGCTCCGTGCCACTATCGCGCTAACGCATCTTACCGCTTGTTGAATGGGCGGTGTATGGCTTGATCAGCCATGTGAATAAGGGCTCCCAAGAGAGGGGCCGCAGACCCTGAGACGGCCGACCCACTCTGAAGCAGCGATACACTGCTCCGGGGTGAGATCAGCTGGTCCGCCGGGGACTCATCTCGCGCCAAGGTCAGCCCGACGACCGCACCAACAGGAATAGCCACTCCAAGATGCACCGATCGGCCCGGCATCTGCTCCTCCTATACTATGCCTTCGGCCATAGCCTTACACGACCAGGGGACAGAATCCTAGCTCTGCCTTGGCGGGTGCCCCCGTCGGGCTTCAGTGCGTCCATCAAGGGATAGCCCAACCCGAAGCCGTGTCGGGCGATGAAACCCAACGTTGGTACTTTGCGTGACTGAGCCCAGCATGCGCCTTCGTTCGCCCAGCGCCGTCAGCGCAGTTCCCTCGCCCACCCCCTCAAGGTAGTGCGCGATCGCCTCTGCCACCGCCGCCGATGGTGCGCCTGCCGCGCTCGGCCGTCCACGGCCCCCCTGCGCTGGCGCTCCAGGTGGTAACGCACCGCGTGCTCCGTGACGCCCAGCATCCGCGCGATGGCGCGGCCGCTATGCCCGCGCTGGGCCAATACCGAGATCGTCATCCGTCTCTCCCGATCGAGCATCCTCGCCTGGCGTCCCCCGGGGTCTGCCCGGAGAATGCCCGCTCCGCTCGCCTATGACTGCTTCTGGAGGGGGGTGCGCAAGACTGGGTGTCGTCTTACGGGGAAACTACGCTGTCGCGCGACACCCGGGTCCTGGCGGACAGCCTGGCGCGGTTCGGCATCCAGCTCGGGCCGGAAATCGTGCGCGCGCCAAGCCAGCCGGTGCGCCAGTACGCCGAGCAGCACATCCTGCCGCGCGAGTCAGCTTCGACGCCACAGGGGCGGGAGGTTCTGGCCTAAGCGTACTACCTGCTGTGCGGCCCCTACCGGCAGCCCGTCGCGGTAGAGTTCGCGGGCGCCAAGGGCCGCACCTTCGGACGGCCGTCGGAGCCGGCGCTTCCAGTCCACGGCCATCGATGACGCGACCCGCATACGGGCTCTCAAGATCTACCGCCGGCACACCCAGGCCAACACCATCCAGTTCTTTGCTTACATCCGCGTCAGGCTCCCCCTCCTCATCCACCGTACGCCCCGCCCGCCCCCACGAATAACAAGCCAAGTTCCCTTGGCGCGTCGAGGAACAGGGCATCGGACACGCCTACATCAAGCCGCGCTCCCCGCAGCTAACCTTGATGCGTCATTCTTCGGCGCCCGCGGAGGGGCTGAGAGCGCCCCGGCCGCGGCTGCCAAACGCCTCAAGCCCTGGTTCGAGGGCCCACGGACGGTGGCCTGAAGAAAGCGTCCATCTGGGCCGTCTGGCCCGCGCCTGGCGCGCGCGACCTTGGTCAGGTCGGGCTGAAGAATGACGAATCAAGGCTAAACGGCATGGTCGAGAGATCCCACCGCTCAAACCAGGAGGAGTTCTATCAGTTATTGACCTGCAAGAATGACGTCGACCTGACGGCTAAGCTCGAGGAATGGGAGCGGTTCTATAACTACGACCGCCTCACGGGGCCTTCCGCGACAAGCCCCTCTATGAGGCCCTAAATCTCTGCTATCACAACGCCCAAGCGTCCCGCGAGCGTGGCTATAACACAAGTTACCGCGCGGTCTTCGGACCCTCAGCCGCCGTAGCGTAGACTGCCCTAACTTGCTCCCCAGTTCTTCTACAGCATCCGGACCCATTCCCTCCGTCTCCTCGCCCACTATACGTGACCCCTTTCACTCCATCCACGTCTAAACTAATCGCGACGTCCCCAAAGCACTCGCCCTCGTTCACCGCGGTGACCACAACGGGTCCAACACCGAACAGCTCAAGCCAGCGCCGCTTCTCCCCACCCCCGCGATCTCGCCTATCGGGCCTCACGTATTCCTTGAGTCCAGTACAGAAGATTCTGCCCCCCCTCGACACAATCTCCTTCACCACGTCCTCATGGGGCAGCGGCGCGAGCTTCCGCGCGCCATGCGATACGACAACAGACCAGGGCAGCCCACCCACGCGCCCCGCCCGTGCCCAGAACTCAGCATTCAAGTCCTTATCGCCTCTCACCCTTAGTCGCCCTCCATGGTGCGGAGCAACTATCACCTCATACCCTCCCAAGAGGCCGCGCCTGAAGATATCTTCCCACACTTCCTCGCCGCCGTCCCCACCAATCAACATCCGCGCCCGCCCGTAGCAGATTTCAAGCACATATGATCCGAGATTGCTCCCCGCTCCACCATAGAAACCAGCCAGCCGCCGCGCGAGCTTCCCCGCCTCCTCTTCCCCGCTACCCACCAAGTCTCGTCTCCCCGCATCACACAAGTACTGACTCGGCGCCAGCGCGTAAACCTCAAGCTCCGCAGGCAGACCCCCGATCTCCAATTGTTGCCGCGCAGCGGCGCTTCCCGATCCGACCACCACTTCGCGATGAAACTCTCTCTCCCCTTGCCTCCGTCGCCGCGTCAGGAGTCTACTCAACGCCAGGAGCGACTTCAATGCCTCCCGGCTGCGCGGTACTGCCACTGCCGCTGCCACCTGGTCTCGGGAACTTCCTAACCCCCGAGCGATCAACCTAAGATACACATCGTTGACAAAGCACCGGCGAATCAGCTTCTCAACATCGGGATCTCCTAGTAGCGCATCCAGGCCACTAATGTGGTCAGCGTCCAAGTGACTCAGTATAATTGCATCAATTCGACTGAGGCCACCCCCCGCCAGCCGGGTCTTGATGTAATCGTGCACTGCCGCACCACGGTATCGCAGTCCCGCGCCACAATCGACGATTACTGCTCCATTGCCATACTCTACGATGACAGACTGCCCATGCCCAACCCACAACACCCGCATTGTAATCATACTTCCCCGAGCTCCCGCAATTGCCGAAGCATTTCAACTGCTTCCGTACTCATCGTCTCTCCGAGCGCCCGCGCCTCGACGCGTAGCGAGGGGTGGTCTGCATCTCCCACCGAGCTCACCCGTAGCGCAAAGGCGAGTCCCGCCGCCCGACAGCCCAGCGGGATCAACTCAAGTGGAACCACCTTTTCATAACATTCGCCTTCATCTCGTACCAACACAACTGCCTCTCCTGTGCTCTCTTCAATCTCCACAACTTCGCAGGGCTCCTC
>Ga0315287_10004432_pt1 | contig 13707 bp, 10 predicted proteins | sample YL17G11_0_MG_FD_205037 | JGI IMG/M metagenome (GOLD analysis project Ga0315287, IMG submission 205037) | Sediment microbial communities from Yellowstone Lake, YNP, Wyoming, USA - YL17G11_0 | ecosystem: Environmental > Aquatic > Freshwater > Lake > Sediment | place: USA: Wyoming | collected... | reverse complement strand
CGGTGGACGTGCTGCTCGAGCGCATATCGCGACGCGGCATCGCCTACGAGCAGGCGATCGAGCGACGCTACCTGGAGCGCCTGATGGAGGCCTATGCGCGATTCTTCCTCGAGTTCGAGGCCGCACCGGTGCTGATGGTCAACGCGGCCGAGATCGACCCGGTCGGCAACGCAGGCGATTACGCGAGTCTGCTGTCAGAGATCGCCCGCGCGCGCAAGGGGCGGCATTACTTCAATCCGATGAAGAGCCTGCTGTAGCGCCCGGCGTTGATGTTTGGGGGCCGCTCGGTCATTCTGGCGGCCTCTCGAGAGGCGGTCCCATGTACACCCAACTGCAATTGCGCGATTCCACGCGCCCGCCGGTGAACGTCGCGACGCTGCGCCGGATGAAGGAGGAGGGCGAGAAGATCGCCTCGCTCACCTGCTACGACGCAAGCTATGCGGCGCTCGTCGATGCGGCCGGCACGGACGTGGTGCTGGTGGGAGACTCCCTCGGCATGGTGATCCAGGGCCACGACACGACCGTGCCGGTGACCATTGATAACATCATCTATCATTGCAAGGCCGTTGCGCGCGGGCTGATCCGCCCGTTCCTGATGGCCGACATGCCCTTCATGACCTACACCTCCCGGGAGGTGGCGCTGCAGAACGCCATGCGCCTGATGCAGGAGGGTGGCGCGAAGATGGTCAAGCTCGAGGGCGGCGCTGGTCAGGTTGCTATCGTCGAGTTTCTCGCCAGCCACGACATCGCGGTGTGCGCGCACCTGGGCCTGAGGCCGCAGTCGGTGCACAAGACCGGTGGTTTCCGGGTGCAGGGTCGCGAAGAGGCTGCTGCCCAGCAGATGAAGAACGATGCCAAGGCGTTGCAGGATGCCGGCGCGGACATCGTGCTGCTCGAGTGCATCCCGTCCAAGCTCGGCGCGGAGATCACCCGGGAACTGCACGTGCCGGTCATCGGTATCGGCGCCGGGCCCGACACGGACGGCCAGATCCTGGTGATCTACGACGTGCTCGACATCACCCCGGGGCGCAAGCCGCGCTTCGTGCAGAACTTCCAGGCCGGCCACGATAATCCGCTCGCGGGGCTGCAGGCATACGTGCAGGCCGTCAAGTCGCGCGCCTACCCGGCGCCGGAACACTGCTTCTGACAACGGACCAACGCGAAGAGGCACACGGCCGGATGCAGACGCTCACGCGTATCGCGGAACTTCGCGAGCTGGTCACCGGCTGGCGCCACAGTCGCGAGAGCATCGCGTTCGTGCCGACCATGGGCAACCTGCACCTCGGGCATGCGAGCCTGATTGGTGCGGCCCACCTGCACGGCCGGCGCGTGGTCTCGAGCGTGTTCGTCAACCCGCTGCAGTTCGGCCCGAGCGAGGACTTCTCCGCGTATCCGCGCACGCCACAGGACGATGCCGGCCTGCTCGAGGAACACGGCGTCGATGCGCTGTTCACGCCGACGGTGGAAGAGATGTATCCGGGCGGCAGTTCGGTCAGCACCATCATCGATGTGCCGGAACTCACCGGCATCCTTTGCGGCGTCTACCGGCCGGGTCACTTCCAGGGCGTGGCGACGGTGGTCGTCAAGCTCCTGTGCCTGGTGCAGCCGGACGTCGCGATCTTCGGCGAGAAGGACTACCAGCAACTCACGGTGATCCGGCGCGTGGTCGAGGACCTCAACGTGCCGGTGAAGATCGTCGGTGCGCCGACGGTGCGTGCCGATGACGGCCTCGCGCTGAGTTCACGCAATCGCTACCTGTCGACCGAGGAGCGCGCGGTCGCGCCGAAGCTCTACCGGGCACTTGATCGTGCGCGCCGCCGGATCGAGTCCGGAGACGTCGACATCGCGGGCATCGAAGCCGAGGGCCTCGCGGCGATCAAGGCCGCTGGAATCCGCCCTGACTATTTCGAAGTGCGGACCGCGGACCGCCTGGCCCACCCGTCCGGTCAGGACCTCGATCTCGTCGTGCTCGCAGCCGGTCGCCTCGGCAGGGCGCGCCTCATCGACAACCTGCAGTGCCGAAACCCGGGTTGGATAGCGAATAGGGACTAGCGGATAGGGACTAGTGGATAGGGACTAGCGGATAGGCAGAGTAGAGAGTGCGCCGGCCCTTCCTGTTTCCTCACTATCCGCTAGTCCCTATCCGCTAGTCCCTATTCGCTATCCGCTAGTCCCTATTCGCTAGTTCCTTCCTGTCCAGCGCCCATCCCACGTGCTCTCTCACGACTGCGCTCGGATAGTCGCGGCGTGACTCGAGCGCGGCGATGGCTGCGACCGACACGGGCCCGTTGCCGAGCGCCACGGCGATGTTGCGCAGCCAGCGCTGGTAACCGATCCGCCGAATCGCACTGCCGGCCGTCCGGTCCAGGAACTCCGCTTCGCTCCACGCGAACAGCGCGATCAGCGACGGCGCGTCGAGGCCGTGCCGCACGCGGAAACCCGGTTCCGCGGTCACTTTGGCATAGCGGTTCCACGGGCAGACCAGCTGGCAGTCGTCGCATCCATAGATGCGGTTGCCGATCGGGCCGCGCAGCGGTTCGGGAATCGCGCCGTCGAGTTCGATCGTGACGTAGGAGATGCAGCGTCGCGCATCGAGCTGGTACGGCGCGACGATGGCCTGCGTCGGGCAGACGTCGATGCACGCGGTGCAACTGCCGCAGTGGGACGAGACCGGTTCGTCCACGGGCAGCGGCAGGTCGGTGAAGACTTCGCCCAGGAAGAACCACGAGCCGTCATGACGGTCGAGCAGGTTGGTGTGCTTGCCGATCCAGCCGAGCCCGGCATTGCGGGCCAATGCCTTCTCGAGGACCGGCGCGCTGTCGGTGAAGGCCCGGTATCCGGCGGATCCCACCGCCGCCGCGAGCTTGTCGGCGAGTTGCGCGAGGCGCGAGCGCAGCACCTTGTGATAATCGCGGCCGAGCGCGTACCGCGACACATAGCCCAGCGTCGGGTTGGCAAGCACCGCTTCCGGGGCCGCCGCCTCCGTCATGTAGTCCATCCGGGCCGAGATCACGCGCAGGGTGCCTGGCACCAGCACGGCGGGGCGCGAGCGCCGCGTGCCGTGACGCTGCATGTAACCCATTTCACCGTGACGGCCGGCCGCCAGCCAGTCGAGCAGCCGTCGCTCGTCCTCTGCAAGGTCGATCATAGACACCCCCACTTTCTGGAATCCGAGGTCGCGGCCCCAGGACTTGATCGATGCGGCGAGTCGGGCGAGATCCATGCGACGGTGATTCCGCAACGGGAGGGCAGGGCTTCCCCAGTATAATGCCGGCCATGCAGGCACCTCTCGCCGCCATCGTCACTGCACAACAAGTGCGCGACCTCGATCGGCGCGCGATCGAGGTTTTTGGTATTCCGGGTCATGAACTCATGACGCGGGCCGGCCACGCCACGCTCAATGCGCTGCGGGCGCGCTGGCCCGCCGCCCGCTCGCTGTGCGTGCTGTGCGGACCGGGTAACAACGGCGGGGACGGTTACGTCGTCGCCCGGGTGGCGCGCGCGCAGGGACTGCGCACGGTGGTGGTGGCGCTGGCGGATCCCGAGACCTTGCGTGGCGACGCTCGGCGCGTCTACGAAGAGTTCGTCGCGGCCGGGGGAGGCCTCGAGCGCTGGTCGCCGGGCGTGCTGGACGCGGATGTCATCGTCGATGCGGTTTTCGGTACGGGCCTTACGCGGGACGTCGGCGAACGAGCGGCAGAGGTGCTGCACGCGGTCAATGCATCGCACCGGCCGGTCATTGCCGTCGACATTCCCTCGGGCCTGCACGCGGACACCGGTGCCATCCTCGGGGTCGCCGTGCGCGCGGATGCCACGGTCACGTTCATCGCCCGCAAGCTCGGCTGTTATCTGGGAGACGGGCCGGAAGTTTGCGGTCATGTCGTGTTCGACGGCCTGGGTGTGCCACGCGAGACGTATCAAGGCATGCCGTCCGCAGCCCGCCTGCTCGATGATTCGATCGTCGCCGATACGCTGCCGCCCCGTCCGCGAGCAGCACACAAGGGTATGCACGGTCACGTGCTGGTGGTCGGTGGCGGGCCCGGGATGCCGGGTGCCGCGCGCCTTGCGGGCGAGGCCGCGCTGCGGGCGGGCGCAGGACTGGTCACGGTGGCCACGCATCCTTCCAATCTCTGGGCGCTCGCGGGCCGGCCGGAACTGATGTGCGTCGGCGTGCAAAGTGCCCGCGACCTCGAGCCGGCGCTCGAACGGGTCACGGTGCTGGCGCTCGGCCCGGGCCTGGGCCAGGGCGATTGGGCGCGCGACGTGTATCGGGCCGCGATGGCGACGAATCTGCCGCGCGTGGTCGATGCCGACGCACTGAATCTCCTCGCCTTGCAACCGGTTCGTCGCGACGACTGGGTGCTGACGCCGCATCCGGGTGAAGCGGCGCGTCTGCTCGGCATTTCTGGCGCGGACGTCCAGCGCGACCGGCTCGGCACCGCGGCCGAATTGCAGCAGCGCTATGGCGGCACCGTCGTCCTGAAGGGCGCGGGCACGATCGTGCAGGGTCGCGAGCGGTCGCCGGCGATCTGCGATCGCGGCAATCCGGGTATGGCGGTGGCGGGCATGGGCGACGTGCTGACCGGTGTGATCGCAGGCATTGCCGCGCAATGCGGCGATCTCGGCCAGGCGGCGGAGGCTGGCGTGTACGTGCACGCGCAAGCGGGCGACCTCGCCGCACGCGAGGGCGAGCGCGGCATGCTGGCCGGCGACCTGCTCGAGCAGGTGCGCGCTTGCGTGAATCCCCCACGTCCGTGATCCACGCGGACTCCGCTGCCGACACGCGCGCGTGCGGTGCGCGACTCGGCCAGGCGCTGTCGCGCCTGCCGCTCGAAGCGGCTGTCGCGATCACCTTGTCCGGCGATCTGGGTGCCGGCAAGACCACGCTGGTCGCGGGCTTGCTCGAGGCGCTCGGCCATCGCGGGCCGGTGCGCAGTCCGACGTACACGTTGGTCGAGCCATACCGGCTCGCGGACCGCGACATCTACCACTGCGACCTGTATCGGCTGCGACATCCGGACGAACTGGACGATCTCGGCCTGCGCGAGTTGCGGGCACCCGGCAGCGTGCTGCTGGTGGAGTGGCCCGAGCGGGCGGAGGGCCGCCTGGGCGCCACCGACCTGGCCTTGCGCCTCGCCTACGTGGACTCGGGCCGGTCGATCGAGGTCGATCCCACGACTGATCTCGGGCAGGCACTCGCGAGCCAGCTCTCAGACTGCACGTGATGAATCACGCGTATCTTGATAATTTTATTGAATTAATGAGTGAGTGCGCGTTACATTAGCGGCATGTCCGCGCGCCTCGTTCCATTCACTGTCGCACGCTGGGCGTGGCTGGCCTTGTTCACGGCCTCGGCGGCCGTTGCCGCACCACCGGTCCGCGTCACCGACGTCCGGCTCTGGTCTGGTCCCGAGGGCACGCGACTCGTGCTCGACTTGTCGGCGCCGGCGCACCACGCAGTCTTCGCGCTCGAGAATCCCGACCGGATCGTCATCGACCTGGAAAACGCCACGCTGGCGGTCCACCGCAACCTGCCGGCAGGGCAGGGGCCGGTGAAGTCGCTGCGTTCGGGTCCGCAGCCGGACCATGGTTTGCGCTTCGTCCTCGACCTCACAGCGAAGCTCAGCCCGAAGAGCTTTGCCGTCGGACCCGAGGGGTCGGCGGGGCAGCGACTCGTCATCGAGCTGCCGGCGGCGCCCGAGCCTGCGCCGGCACCTCCTGCGACGCCTGAGGTAACGCCGGTCAAGACGCTGGCGAGCAGCGCGAAGGGCCGCGACCTGATCATCGCGGTGGACGCCGGTCACGGCGGACAGGACCCCGGCGCGATCGGTCGTGGCGGCACGCGGGAGAAGGACGTCACGCTGGCCATCGCGCGCCGGCTCGCGGCGGCCATCGACGCGGAAGACGGCATGCGCGCCGTGCTGGTGCGCGACGGCGACTACTTCATCACGCTCGGCGGACGCACGCGCAAGGCGCGCCAGCTCGGCGCCGACCTGTTCGTCTCGGTCCACGCCGATTCCGTGCAGAACCGCGCGGTCACCGGTTCGTCGGTGTACGTGCTCTCGCTGCGCGGCGCCAGCGACGAAGCGGCGCGCTGGCTGGCCGAGCAGGAAAACGCGGCGGACCTGAAAGGCGGCGTGTCGCTCGACGACAAGAGCGGCGTGCTGGCCTCGGTGCTCCTCGACGTGACGCAGAAGGAGTCGGTCAGCGACAGCGTCGATGCCGCGGAGAGCGTGCTCAAGGCATTGCGGGGCACAGTCGTCGTGCATCGGCCGCGCGTCCAGCACGCGGGCTTCGTCGTGTTGAAGTCGCCGGACATCCCCTCGATGCTAGTCGAGACCGCCTTCATCTCGAATCCCGACGACGAGCGGCGGCTGCGCGATGCCGACCATCAGCAGCGCATCGCCGAGGCGATCCGCACCGGCGTCAGGAATTATTATTACGAGAACGCGCCGCCAGGCACGAAACTCGCGTCGCTGGTCGCAGGCCCGGGCGGGTCGACCGGCGCGGCCCAGACCGTCGCCGAGCGCTGAACCGCTACATCCGCACCCGCGGCCGGACCAGCCCGAGTTCAGCGGCCCGCAGCACGGCCTGCGTCCGGCGCTCCACGCCCAGCTTTGCAAACACGTTCTTCAGATGTGACTTGACCGTCTCCGGGCCCAGGCTCAGCTGGCGCGCGATGGCCTTGTTCGACTGGCCCTCGGCGATCAGGTCGAGGATCTCGCACTCGCGTGGCGTCAGCAGTGCGCGCAATTCGTGCGTGCGAGTCGCCGAGGCGGCCGCGGCCGTCCCGTCCCACGCAGCAGCCGATGCAGTGCGCAGCCGCTCGAGCAACGCGCGTCGTGCCGCGCCCGCGGCGCCTTGCGGCGTGTCGGCTGCGACGTGGCCGATCAATGTCGCGATCTCCGGCCCGGCGTCCGCAATCGAGCCGATGAGTCCGTCCGGCTCCGCGATATCGAGAACCTTGTGGAAGACCCGCAGCGCCTGCGCGACGCTGCGGGCGGACAGGTGGGCGCACGCCAGCAGGCTGCCGACGCGCAGGGCCAGCAGGTTCGCGCCGCAGGCGATGGCGTCGGCGAAGAGCGCCTCCGCATCGCGGATGGCCGCGTTCGGCCGGTTCTGGTCGATGCCGACCAGCAATTGCGCCATGCACCGGTAGTGCGGCGCGTCAGCCAGCGCGCGGGTGCCGGCCGCCGTCGGTGACGTGTCCAACTGCTCGAGCCGCTTCAGCAGGCCTAGCGCCGACGCCGAGCGGCGCGAGCGCAGGTGCAGCCAGAGTCGCTCGAACAGCACCCCCGCGACCAGGCGCGGCCAGTCGTGCGTCAGGCCAACGGCCTCCGCGCGCTCGAGCAGGTCCTGGGCGGCGTCGATGTGCCCGCGCCGGGCCGCGAGATGCGCGGCCGTCACGGCAGCACGCAACACCGTGTCCACACTGGCGCCGCCGACGAGTTGATCTGCTTCATCGCGCAGCAGCGCCGCCGCGGCGTCGGTGCGGCCGGTCTCGTACAACAGTTCTGCGTAGGGTCCCGCGGCCAGGGTCATCGCGCCGGTGAAGCCGCGCACCTGCGCGCCCATGCTGATGCAGCGCAGGTAGTGCTGTTCCGCGGCCCCCGCGCGTCCCTGCGAGAATTCTGCGACGCCGCGGGTGAACGCCTCGTAGATCGCCGTCATCAGGCCTGCGCGCGCGTCCGCCGACGGCGGGGTCACGGGCGCGACCGAGTAGAACTCGGGCCAGCGGGCGGTCTTGACGTAAGCAAAGCGCAGCGCGTTATTCACGGCATCGCGGGAAAACGGACGTTCATCCGCGGCCGGCACATAGCGAGACCCGAATTCCAGCACCCGGGCATGGTCGTCGGCGAGGCCGGCGGTGACGGTGCGCAGCGCGATGCACTCGCGCCGCACGGTCTCAGCCTGTGCTCCCGAGGCGTCGCTGACGAAGCGTTCCGCGGCGGCGATGTAATGCGTGCCCTCCTCGCGGGAGAGCGAGAGCGTGCGGGCCCACGCCACGGACAACTGCAACTCGAGCGGCGCCTGGATCAGCTTGTTGCGCAGCTGCTGCTCCCACCCGAGCAACGTCAGGACGTCGCCCGACTGCACCATGGCGTCGGCACAGTCGGCGATGCGGGCGAGCGCTGCCGTCGTGTCCCCGCCGGCCAGCCAGTGCTTCACCGACTCCGCCATCATGCCGTGGGACTCGTACCACGCGGCGGCGCGCCGGTGCAGTTCCGGCACCCCTGCGGCGTGGCGCCTTTCCAGCCGTTGCAGCAGGTGCTCGCGCAGCAGTTGGTGGCACGCGAACACGGAGCCGTCGTTGCCGAGCGGATCGATCATCTGCTGCCGGGTCAGTTGCTCGAGTCGATCAGCGCTGTCGTCGTGGCCGGTGAGCGCCTCGCACAGCGGCGCCGATAGCCTGTCGACGATGGAGGTCTGCTCCATGAACGCGAGGGTGTCCGGTGTCTGCAATCCCAGCAGCTCGTCGAGAAAGCCGCCGATCGATCGCGAGGATCCGGTCAGCGACCGCAGCAGTTCGGCGGGGTCGCGTCCCGCGCCGAACGACAGCGACGTGATACGCAGTGCGGCGGGCCAGCCCTCGGTCAATCCATGCACGTTGCGCACGTCGGGCGGACTCAGCGCCGCACCGGAGGTCAGCTGCAGGAATTCGCGGGTCTCGTCGCGCGTGAAACGCAGCCGGGCGGCATCGATCTCGAGGAGCATGCCGCGCGCGCGCAGCGAGGGGAGGCCAAGTGGCGGTTCCGAGCGCGACAGGACCACGAAGCGCAGGTTCGCTGGCGCATGACGCAGCAGGAAAGCCACGATTTCGTGCACCGCCGGCTGGGTGATCGACTGGTAGTCGTCGAGGAACAGGAACAGGTCGTCGCCGCAGTCGGCGATCTCGTTGACCAGCATCGCCTGCACGGCAGGCAGCGGCGCGCTCGCGCCGGCGCGCAGCGCTTCCGCGCCGACGCTGGCGCAGGCCATGCGCACGGAACGGATCGCATGGTGCACGAAGCGGCGGGGCTCGTCGTCGTCGGCATCGAGCGACAGCCAGGCGACCCGGTCGCCGCGTGCCTTGAGCGCCTCGATCCAGGCGAGGGCGAGCGTCGTCTTGCCAAACCCGCCCGGCGCGCGAATGACGGTGAGCAGTCGCTCCGACACCTCGGCCAGCAATCCCTCGAGCCGGGCACGCGGGATCTGTTGCGGGCTGGCGCGCGGGGGCACCAGCTTGGTGGCCAGCAACGGCCCGGAATGCACGGTCGAACTGTTGCGGCTCTCGGCGACGCGCTTTTTGCGATGCAACGAAACGATGCCACTCATGCCGCGTCTCCCCCATCCGGGGGATGTCGACGATTCCTGCCGATTCGCGAGACTGCGCTCAACGGCTCATGTGTCCAGAACTGGCCCGTCCGTTCGCAACGGGCGTGGCCTGGGTGAAAACCGATTCTGGTCGCGCGACGTCGGGGGAAGCAAGTCGCAACACATATTGTCGAGGTGAACGATGCACGCCGTGACCCAGATGCCGGTCGAGGACTCGTCCCGGATCCGCGTGGCGCTGGAGCCGACCGGGCTGGAGGCGCCGCTGTCGGAGCTCGAGCGCACGGTGCAGGCCAACGCGCGGCGCTTCGCGTTGAGCGTCATGCGACCCGCGGGCGAAGCGCTCGACCGGATGACGCCGGAGCAGACCATTGCCCCGGAGTCGCCGCTCTGGAAGGTGCTCGCCGGCGCCGCGGAACTCGGCGTCACGGTCGGGGTGCTGATGGAGATGGCGCCGGAGGACCGCGCGCGGCTGATGCCGATCCTGTACGAGGAACTCGCCTGGGGTGACGGCGGGCTCGCGATCGCGCTCGGCGCGTCCACCACGCCGTGGATCGTGCTGCATGCGCTCGGCCGCCAGGACCTGATCGAGAAATATCCCGAGGGAACGCAGATCGGCTGCTGGGGCATCACCGAGCCCGATCACGGCAGCGACACGCTCGACTTCGGTCGCGACCTCGCTTATCCGGGCAGCGCCTATGGCAAGCCCAACTGCGTGGCGCGCATCGACGGCCCGGACGTCGTCATCAACGGGCAGAAGTCCGCGTGGGTCTCGATGGGGCCGGTCGCGACGCTCTGCGTCCTGTACTGCGCGTTCGACGATGGCTCGGGACGCCCGCAGTACTGCACGCTGCTGGTGCCGCTCGACCGGCCAGGCGTGAGCCGCGGCAAACCGCTCGACAAGCTCGGCCAGCGCCCGCTGCCGCAGGGCGAGATCTTCTTCGAGAACGTGCGCATCCCGCTCGATCACATGATCGCCGCTCCCGGCATCGAGTACGAACGGGCGACGTATGCGATCCTGGCCGAGGCCAATGCGATCATGGGTTGCATGTGGGTCGGAGTCGCGCGCGCTGCCTACGAGCACGCGCTCGCCTATGCGCACTCACGCAAGCAGGGCGGGGTGCCGATCATCCAGCACCAGAACGTGCGCTACCGGCTGTTCCACATGTTCCGCAGGATCGAGGCTGCCCGCGCCCTGGCGCAGCGCGTGCAGATGTACAACCAGACCGCTGCGGTCCCGGCGCTGCAGGGCTCGATCGCCGCCAAGGTCACTGCGACCCAGACTGCGTTCGAGGTCGCCTCGGAAGCGATCCAGATGTTCGGCGGCAACGGCGTCACTCGCGAGTACCCGGTCGAGAAACTGATGCGTGACGCGCGCGCCTCGATGATCGAGGACGGCTGTAACGAGGTCCTGGCGATCAAAGGCGGCAGTTTCCTGGTCGATCCGCAACTGCTGAGGGGTAACCGCGCATGAAGATGAATGCCTACGTGGCCGGGGTCGGCATGACGCCGTTCGGCCGTCACATGGACAAGACCCTGAAAGCGCTGGCCGGGATGGCGATCACCGACGCGCTGCGCGATGCCGGGATGCAGGGCAGCGACCTGCAGGCAGCCTGGATGGGCAACGCCGCGGCTGGCGTGGTCCTGGGCCAGGAGATGATCCGCGGCCAGTTGGTGCTGCGCGCGCTTGGCATCGGCCGCATCCCCGTCGTAAACGTCGAGAACGCGTGCGCGTCGTCATCCACGGCGCTGCACCAGGCCTGTGCGATGGTGAGCGCGGGCTACTATGACGTCGTGCTCGCCTGCGGTTCGGAGAAACTGTTCCACGAGGACAAGTTGAAGAGCTTCGCGGCCTTCACCGGAGCCGTGGATGTCGAGGACCCGGCCGGTGCCCTGAAGGTGCTGCTCAAGATGGCCGCGGACGCCGGCGAGCCGATCGACACGTCCGGTGCCGGCGACAAGCGCTCGATCTTCATGGACGTCTACGCCGTGATGGCGAAACGCCACATGAAGAAGTACGGCAGCACCAAGCAGCACTTCGCGCTGGTCACTGCAAAGAACTCGTTCCACGGCAGCATGAATCCCCGCGCGCAGTTCCGCGACGAGATGACGGTGCAGCAGGTGCTCGACGCGCGCACCATCGTCGAGCCGCTCACGCTGCCGATGTGCTCGCCGATCGGGGACGGAGCCGCGGCGGTGGTGCTGGTCAGCGAGCGCAAGGCACGCCAGCTCGGGTTGCGCCGACCGGTGAAGATCAGCGCATCGGCGCTGGTGTCCGGCTGGGACTACGAAGGTGACGGCGAAAGTGTCGGCGGGTTCGCCGCGCAGCAGGCGTATGCGTCGGCCGGTGTCGGGCCGGGCGACCTCTCCTGCGTCGAATTGCACGACGCATCGGCGCCATCCGAGATCGTCGCCTACGAATACCTCGGCCTGTGCAAGCCGGGCGACGGCTGGCGATTGCTGGAATCGGGAGCCACGCGACTTGGCGGCCGCCAGCCGGTCAACACCTCGGGCGGACTGCTGCGCAAGGGCCATCCCGTCGGCGCCACCGGTTGCGCGCAGATCGTCGAGCTGACCGAACAGCTGCAGGGACGCTCCGGGCCGCGGCAGGTGGAAGGCGCGCGCATTGCGCTGGCCCACAACGGCGGCGGCGCGATCGGGCAGGACGCCGCGGCGACGGTCGTGACCATCCTGACGCGGGAGGATTGAGCGCCATGTCCATGCCCAGCCTGCCGAACCTGGCGCAGGTCATCGCCGGCCATGCCGCCGCGACACCGGACCTGCGCATCCTGACGATCGATACCGGCACGAATCGCGGCGACGAAGTCCGCACCTGCCGGGAACTCTGGGACAACGGCCGGCGGCTCGCCGGCGCGCTCATCGAGCACGGACTCGCGCCGGGCGAGCATTTCGCGCTGCTGATGGCCAATCACGCCGAGTTCGTCGAGGCGATGATCGCGGCCGGCCTCACGGCCACGGTCTTCGTGCCGATCGATCCGCGCACCCGGGGCGACAAGCTCGCGTTCATGCTCGAGCTGGCCGAATGCAAGGGCGTCATCGCGGCGGACTACAGCCTGGGTGAGTTGCTGCAGGTCCGCCCGCAGCTCGAGCATTGCCGCTGGGTGATCGGCGTGAAGTCGGGTGAAATCGCCGAGCCGGTCGAGTCGTACGCCGGCGTGACGGATTACGCGCGGATCATGGAGCGTGCGGCGGTCGACGTCGGGCGCGAGCCGCCGGCCGCGGATTCGCCGATGCAGCTGCTGTTCACTTCGGGCACGACCGGCGATCCGAAGGGCATCGTGCTCACTCACCGGCGCTGGGCCGAGATTGCGGCGCTGGTCCCGATGCTGGTCGGCTGGCAGGCGGACGAACGGCCGTACTCGGGCCTGTCGCTGACCCATGCCAACGCGCAGGTGCTGACGCTGGGCGCCTGCCTGTTCAAGGGGATGCCCTGCGTGCTGTCACGCCGCTTCACCAAGTCGCGGCTGTGGGACATCACCCGCAAACACGGCTGCACGACGTTCAACCTGCTCGGCGGCATGACCACCGCGATCTTCAGCGAGCCGGGCAAACCCGATGACGCCGACAATCCGGTCCGCGTCGTGGTATCGGCCGGTATGCCGGCCGCGATCTGGGAGGAGTTCGAGCGTCGCTTCGGCGTGAGGCTCCTCGAGTTCTACGGCGCCGCGGAGGGCGGCATGACGTTCAAGCCCATCGGCCTCGGTCCGATCGGCAGCATCGGCAAGACTGTGCCGATCTTCCAGCATCGCATCGTCGACGCAGCGGGCAACGACGTGCCGCCGGGTGAACCGGGCGAGCTGTTGTTCCGGGCGACCGACGGTTCGCCGTACGTCGTCGAGTACTACAAGAACCCGGAAGCCTCGGCGAAGAAATGTGCCGGCGGCTGGCTGCACATGGGGGACATCGTCCGCGAGGACGAGAACGGCTGGCTCTACTTCCTGTATCGGCAGGGTGGCGGCATCCGCCGCAACGGCGATTTCGTCAACCCGGGCTTCGTCGAGAAGGCCGTCGCGGAGTTCGAAACCGTGGATGACGTGTTCGTGTACGGCGTGCCGGCGAGCAACGGCGCACCGGGCGAGAAGGACGTGGTCGCGGCCATCGTGCTGCGTGATGCCGCGCGTTTCGATCTGGCCGCGCTGCTCGCGCACTGCAGCGCGCGCCTCGATCGTAATGCCGTGCCCTCCTATTTCCAGGTCCTGGATGCGATCCCGAAGACGGCGTCGGAGAAGCCCCAGGAGCGCTTTCTCATCGAACTCATGCAGACCAATCCCGCCTCGGTGCACGCCACCGGCCGCTGAAGGCATCCCAGGAGAGACCCCATGGCAGCGAAATATCCGATCGTCGTCTACGGCGTGAGCGGCTACACCGGCAAGC
>Ga0315287_10004431_pt1 | contig 13708 bp, 10 predicted proteins | sample YL17G11_0_MG_FD_205037 | JGI IMG/M metagenome (GOLD analysis project Ga0315287, IMG submission 205037) | Sediment microbial communities from Yellowstone Lake, YNP, Wyoming, USA - YL17G11_0 | ecosystem: Environmental > Aquatic > Freshwater > Lake > Sediment | place: USA: Wyoming | collected... | reverse complement strand
CAACAACAAGATCAAGACCATGAAACGCCAAGCCTACGGCTTCCGCGATCACGAGTTCTTCAAGCTGAAAATCCTCGGTATCCATCAAACCCGGTACGCTTTAGTCGGATGAACCCAAATTGTCTTGTGACGCGGCCACTACGGATGCAGTTGTGTTGGATATCAACATTATGAAATGTGATTATTTAGGAGTCCTCCCAGCCATCGTACACCACGAACGACTTTGTAAGGCCGAGGAGTTTCTCTCTGTAGATTGTCGCACCGGGGAACATGACGCGAAGTTCCGTCGCGGTAAGAAGCCTGACGCCTTTTGCGATCTCTTCAGCTTCCTGTTTGGTCCACTTCTTCTTTGAGTACGTAATGTTGAAGTGTTCTACCAGAAACACCTTGATGCAGAACGGGAAAAACTGAAAGAATGGGAACAAGAAATGCGGCTCGATCGGAAAGTTGCGGTTCGGTGTCTGCAAAAAATAGCGATTGCCAACCCGCTGCACTTCCTTCGCCATTTGCATTTGCTGTGCGTAGTCGCCTACGTGCTCGATAACTGAGTTGGAGAACACCACGTCAAACTGTTTGTCCTTGAATTCCTTCAAATTCCGGGCGTCGCCGGCAAGGCTTTCGAAGTTCGGGTGCGTAACGGTGTCTTTGAAAAGGTTGAAGATGATAAACCGAATCTGCGCGTCATCGGCGATGCCCATACGCTCCCAGAAGACCTGCTCGCCGCCAACATCAAGGATGTGCAATGGACGGGGGAGCTTCGCAAGCATGGAGTTGAACAGCGCAAACCGCTTGCGCCGCAGCTTCATTGCAAACGAATTCGGATCTCGGCTATCGGCTAGCTTCCGGAGTATTCTCATCTCACACTTGTTTCGAGACAACAACCAAACTATTGTGTCGTCAACATGGCGAGCGGCGATGGGCCAATATAAATTTCAGCATCGGATTGGAACGCGTTGCTGCCAACCAACCAAGTCAAGAGTCCGACACAATTCATACAAACGCTACAACACCACCCACGCATCAGGTTTAAGTGGTTTGAATCGGAGCCGGCACCCATTTTCCGCAACCACGGACGGATACAGTCATCCACCCAAGTGGCAATAAGTTGCTCTTTTTGGCCAGTATGTGTATACTAACTAATTATACCACATTAACATTTCCGTCTTGCGTCTAATCTGTATCGGCCTCAGTGTCTTTACTACCCTGTCAACGAGGCGGCGCTATAATCCCTTCAATTCTTTGAGAAGCGGGGACGCGCGAACAGGAGGCAATGACCGGGGGATCATGCACTCGCAACAAGACAATTCGTTCGGGATTCTGATGTATCACCGGGTCACGCCGCGCATTGCCGGCGTGCCCCGGCCGACATGGAATGTTACGCCGGAGCGTTTCCGCCGGCAACTGCAATGCCTGTTGTCGCGGGGATACCAGGCTTGGCCGCTGCGGCGGGCCGTGGCGTGCCGTCAGGCAGGCGAGCCAATCCCCCCGCACATGTTTGTGGTCACGTTTGACGATGGCTACGAGTGTGTCTACGAAGAAGCCTGGCCTATTCTCAAGGAGCTGGCCGTTCCAGCGACGGTGTTCGCCGTGACTTCATGCCTTGACGCCGATGGCCCGCTTAGCTCAGACGATTGGACAGCGGCCGGTTCGGCCAAAGTGCGGGCCTCGGCATGGCGACCGCTGCGGACCGCCCAATGCGCTGAAATGATTGAACATGGCTTGGTCGAAGTGGGATCGCACACCCATACGCACGTCGATTGGCGAGGCCAGCCCGAGGCGTTTCGCCGCGACCTTGCCTGTTCGCTAAAAGTGCTGCGTGATGTGTTCGGCGTGGAACAGGCATCGTTTACGTTTCCCTACGGCTACCACGATCCAGAATTGATTGCGGTCGCGCGCGAGGCCGGCGCGCTGTGCGTTTTGACGGCCGAAGAACGTCTGATTTCGCCGCAGGTTGACCCCTTTGCCTGGGGACGGCTCAAGGTGGTCGAGAGCGACACGGCGGCGACCTTGGCGTTTAAGCTCAGCGGTTGGTACACCGGTTTGCGGTCGGCCTTGAAATGGCTGAAAGGGCCGTGGCATGCCTGCCAAGCGGTTTTCGGACTTGGAAGAACTGGCCCAAAGACGCGCGCCGCGCGACTTTCGCCGCCAAAGAGCGTAGATTTCCCATGAAAACCATCCCCGGCATTGTCCTGGAGCGTTCCGACGCGGGCGAGGCGTCGCCGGTGCCCGCTTCGCCGGCTTCTGCCGGAGCGTCGAGGCAGATGGTGCGCAGCGGCATGTTCTCGATCTTCGACCAGGCGGTGGTCAACGGCACGAGCTTCGTCACCACGTTGCTTATTGCGCGCTCCTGTTTGCAGGAGGAGTTGGGGGTGTATTCGCTGGCCTGGACCATCGTGCTGTTCTTGACCGCGCTTCAGGCAAATCTCATCACGGTGCCTTATACCATGTATTGTCACCGCCGCAGCGGCGCGGCGCTGGCCGAATATGCCGGCAGCACGTTGGCCCATCAACTGATCACGTCGCTGGGGGCCGTGGCCTGTTTCCTGGGGCTGAGTGTCCTGCTCTCGTTTGGGCTTGGGCCGGCGCGCATGCGGCCCGCGGCCTGGGTGCTGTTGGGCGTTGTCCCTTTCCTGCTGTTGCGCGACTATGCCCGGCGATTTGCTTTCGCGCATCTTGCCCTGGCGACTGCGGTCACGATTGACGTAGTCACTGCCGTGCTGCAGCTTGGGTCCCTGTTGGCGTTGCGCGAGTTTGGGCTCCTTTCGGCAGGCACGGCCTACGCGGCGATGGGCATGGCCTGTGCGGTCGCCGGCCTGTGCTGGTGGTTTCTCGACCGCCAGCCGATGCGTTTCTCGCGCGTGCGGTTCCTTGCCGACTGGAAACGCAACTGGTCGTTCGGCAGGTGGGCCATGCTGAGCCAGTTGACCAGCGTGGCGTTTTACGCTTTGCCGTGGCTGCTCGCCTCGGTCCACGGCGAGGCCGCGACCGGCGAACTGCATGCCTGCAATTCGCTCGTTGGCCTGTCGAGCCTGTTTATTATCGGCCTAAATAACCTGCTGGTGCCCAAGGCGGCCCGCGCGTTCGGCCAACAAGGCGCTCACGCTCTCTTTGGCGTGTTGCGCCTGGCAACCTTCTGGGTCGTCGTCGTGCTCGGCGGTCTGTGCGTGGGCACGTATTTTGCCGGCAATAGCCTGGCGGAAATTATCTACGGAACCAAATATGCCGGCACCGGTGCATTGCTCACCGTGCTCGCGCTGGCCACGCTTACCGACTCGATGGGGATTGTAGCAAGCACGGGCATGTGGGCGATAGATCGGCCGGGGACCGGCATGATCGGCGACGTGGCGCAGGTCCTCGTCGCGCTCGGCGTGGCCCTATGGCTTGTGTTTCCCTTAGGTACGATGGGTATCGCCATTGCCCTGCTGGCCGGCCGCACAACCGGCGCCTTGGTGCGATGGCTCACGTTCTGGCTCCTGATGGGAGTGGCGCACTGCGAGCCAAGAGCGGCGTGAAACAACGTCCCCGGCAATGCCTTGTGGAGGCCGACATCCCTTCAAACCATGTTCACTAGCGACGAAGCAGACCTCATCCCCGACACTTCTATAACAAACCGCCGCCTATTGTGGCTGGCGATCGTCGTCGTTGGCGTGGTGTACTTTTTCGTAGCTCACAACTTCCAGGTCTCGCGCTACGAACGGTTCGCGCCCTGGTCCGACGCCGAGGGAACGCTCGAGGCCGGTCAGAACGTGGCGAAAGGGCTTGCTCTGTCGTTGATCGGAATGCTCGGCGTCTGTCTCATCCTCCGACGGGACGGCCGGCCCTGGAATTTGACCGGTTGGCTGCCGGCGTTGATGATCTTCTATTTGGCGTGGGCGGCGGCGAGCGTGCTGTGGTCGATCAATCCGGGAATGACCTGCAAACGGCTGGCCGTGCTCATGTTCTGTGTCTTTGGAGCGATCGGATTTGCCCGCCAATTTCGGCCCCGCGACATCGCCGTGATGGCGATGACGATTATGACCGCCTACTTGGCGATAGGGATCGCCGCGGAAGTGGCGTTGGGCACGTTCCGCCCCTGGTCTTCCGGCTATCGCTTCGCCGGCACGGTGCATCCCAACACCCAGGGCGCCCAATTGACGATCCTCTGTCTGGCTTCCTTCTGCCTGGCCCGCTCGGCGACGCGCGGCCGGCGATGGCTGTGGGCGTTGTTCGCGGTGGGGTTGGTATTCTTGATCTTGACCAGGTCGCGCACTTCCTGTGCGGCGTTGGCGATTGCGTTCGGAGTGCTTTGGCTGGTGAATACTTCGACGCGCACCAGGGTGTTGGCCGCAGTGACGGCGGGCTTCGCGGTCTCGGCGGCGGCATTGGTCGCCGCCATGCTCGGCCTCGATGTGGACGACAAACTGGCCGAGATGGCGATGCTCGGACGGCAAGAGGAGTCGGAAAGCCTCAGCGGCCGCGTCCCCATTTGGCTGGAGTTGACGAACTACGCCCGGGCGCGGCCGTTGCAGGGCTACGGCTACGAGGCGTTTTGGACGGCCAAGCACATCGAAGCCGTGTCCGAAGAACAGCAATGGCCGCTGCGCGAGGCCCACAACGCGTATCTGGATTGCACCCTGAGCGTGGGCCTGGTCGGCGCCGCGGCACTCCTGCTGAGCGTGTTTCTGTCCATGCAACGGGCGGCGGCCGGCTATCGCGCCACCGGCGAGATGGGCTTTGCCTTCACGCTGGGGATGCTCGCGTTTGCAGTGGTAAGCGCCTGCCTCGAGTCGGGCGTGGCCAGCCCGAACCTCATCACTTTGATCGCAGGTAGCGGCGCGGCCATGCTGGCGTTCTGCAAAGCTGGATGTGGACAACCCATTCGTGTGCAGCCCATACGTTGGGGCGGCAGTTGTACTGCCGACCCTCGGAATCACCACGAAGACTGGGCGGCAGTACAACTGCCACCCCAACGCGTTCCCTAACCCCTGAACCCTGGCCTCTGACCCCATGAACATCGAAGTCCTACCCGCCGCCAAAATGACCGCCGAACACCTCGCGGCGTGGCTGGACATTCTGCGCGTGGAGCCGTCGTTGGACAGTCCCTTCTTCCGCCCCGAGTTCACTCAGGCGGTGGCGGCGGTGCGCGACGACGTGGAAGTTGCGCTGATCGAAGACGGCGGCGAGTTGGTCGGCTTCTTTCCGTTCCAGCGGAGTCGGGGGAACGTGGCCCTGCCGGTCGGCGGAAAGCTCTCCGACTTCCAGGGCGCGATCGTTCGCAACAGCGCATCGTGGGATGCGCGGCGGTTGCTCCGCGGCTGCGGGCTGGCCGCGTGGCATTTCGATCACCTCCTGGCTGCCCAGCAACCGCTGGGGCCCTATCATTGGACTACCGACGGTTCGCCGTACATCGACCTGTCGAACGGTTGGGACGACTATCGCGCCCGGCTGATGGCCGAGCACAAGAGTTGGTGCAAGCAAGACCTGCGCAGGCTGCGTCATGCGCGGCGCGAGGGCGGCGCCGTCCGGATCGAGGTCTGCACCGCCGACCGCCGCGTCTTTCGGAAAATGGTCCAATGGAAGGTCGAACAGTACCGGCGGACGCGGGTCCCCAACGTATTGGCCTATCCCTGGTCGGTTGCCCTGCTGGAGAACATTTTGGCTGCCGACGGCGACAGTTTCTCCGGCATGATGTCGGCGCTGTACCTGGGCGGGGTGCTCTCCGCCGCGTTGCTCTCGCTGCGGTCGCACGGCGTGCTGCACGCCTGGTTCTCGGCCTACGATCCGTCGATCGGGCAACTTTCGCCGGGCTTGGTGCTGTGGTTCGAGCTGCTCAAGGCTTTGCCCGCGCTGGGCGTGCGGCGGGTCGATCTGGGAAAGGGGCCGGAGGAGTACAAGCAACGTCTGATGTCGGGGACGACCACCGTGGCCGAGGGATCGGTGGACCTGCGTCCGTTGAGGTCCGTCTTCCGCCGCAATTGGCGGCGGGCGTATGACTGGGCGCGCCGCTCGCCGCTGCTGCGGCCGTTGTTGACGCCAGGAAAACTGGTCCGCAGCGTTGTCGGACTGAGGAGCTATCGCTGATGACGGCATTGCACATCGTCAACGCGATTCTCTGGCTGCTCGCCGCGGCGGTGCTGACGCCGATGCTCGTCTTCTGCGCGGAATGTTTGGCCGCGCTGCTGCCGCGGTGGGGTAGACATTCCTGTCTGCCCCAGGCAGGCAAGAATGCCTGCCCCACCGACTGCGGTTGGGGTGGCAGTTACACTGCCACCCCGGGGGCGACCGTACAACTGTCACCCCAACCAGAGTTCGCGCCTCGTCCGCGGCTTGCCGTGCTCATTCCCGCGCACGACGAGCAGGCCATTATCGAACCGACAATCCGCGCCTTGCTGCCCGCCTTGGCCCCCGGCGACCGTCTGCTGGTGGTGGCCGACAATTGCAGCGATCAAACGGCGGAGATCGCCCGTCGGGCGGGCGCGGACGTGGTCGAACGCTTCGACCCGCAACGACGCGGGAAGGGCTACTCGCTGCAATACGGCATTGAGACGCTGGCCGGTGATCCTCCGGACGTCGTCGTGGTGGTTGACGCCGATTGTTTGGCCGCCCCAGGCACCGTGGAAATGCTCGCCCAAGCCGCCGCAAGAACCCAGCGGCCCATACAGGCCATGAACCTTACCGACCGCAATCCTGCCGTGGAGGCGATGCAGGTCGTCTCGACGCTGGCCAACCGATTCACCAACCTGGTCCGTCCCTTGGGCCTGCGACGGCTGGGGCTGCCGTGCCGTCTGATGGGCACGGGCATGGCCCTGCCGTGGTCGTTGGCCGGCCGCATTGGGGACGCCGGCGGAAACCTGGTCGAAGATATGCAGTTGGGCATCGATCTGGCCATCGACGGCCATCCGCCGCTGTTCTGTCCCGAGGCGCGGGTGACCAGCGCCTTGCCGGCCGAAGGGCAGGCATTCGTCAGCCAGCGGACCCGCTGGGAGCTGGGGCATTTGCGCACCGCCGTCCGACAAGTCCCGCGCCTGTTGGCGGCCGCCGTCCGGCGTCCCTCCTGGGCGCTGCTGGGCATGGCGCTGGACTTGAGTATTCCTCCCTTGACGCTCCTGGCTGGCCTGTGGTTTGCCGCGGCAATGGCCGCCGGCCTGGCCGGTTGGCTGGGGGCTTCCTGGCTGCCCGCCGCCGTGCTTCTCGTCGGAGGAGCAGTCATGGCCCTTGCCGTAACGGCGGGCTGGATGGTATTCTGCCGCCAGCAGGTTCCGTGGCGGGCCGTGGCCGGCATTCCGCGGTACATGACCCGAAAGATACCCATTTACGCCCGCTTCGTGCTGCATCCCGAACACACTTGGGTCCGCACGCACCGTGAGCCGGCGGCGGCACATCATGAATCAGATCGAGTCGTTTGTCGTCCTGGGCGTCAGGATTCTCAACCTCTCGCGGCAGCGGGCGATCGGGTTGCTCGAAGAAGTCGTCCGCCGTCGCGATAGCCGCACGGCCAGCGTGTTCCTCGTCAACGCCCATACGCTGAACCTTGCCGCGGCCGATCCGACGTATCGCGACGTGCTCAATGCGGCCGATTTCGTGTTTGCCGACGGGACGGGGATCCGCTGGGCGGCACGCCTCCAGGGCGTTCGCGTGTTGGACAACCTCGTGGGCACCGATCTCGTGCCGGCCCTATTCCGCGCCACGGCCGGCCGGGGCTATTCGTACTTCCTTCTGGGCGCCGACGAGCAGACCATCGCCGTGGCCGCCGATTACGCGCGGCGCGAGTTCCCCGGCTGGACCCAGGCCGGCTGCCATCACGGCTATCTGATCGACGAGTCGCTTGCGTCCGAGGCGATCGAAAAGATCAACGCCGCTCGGCCCGACGTGCTCCTGGTCGGCATGGGCAACCCCGTCCAAGAGCGGTGGATTCACGACCACCTGCCGCGGCTGAGCGTGCCGGTGTGCATGGGCGTCGGCGGGCTGTTCGACTATTGGGCGGGCAACGTCAGCCGAGCCCCGCAATGGCTGCGACGGTTCGGCCACGAGTGGCTCTGGCGGCTCTACCAACAGCCGGCGCTGAAGGCCCGCCGCTACCTCATCGGCAACCCCCTGTTCCTCACGCGAGTTTTGCGGGAGCGGTGGCGACTATGAAGGCCGTACAGATGACGCTTGAGGAGGAACTTGTGGCGCAGGTGGATCGACTTGTCCACAAGCTGAAGACGGCACGCTCCGCCTTTGCTCGCGATGGGGAATCGAAACGGGAATCGAAACGCGGACGCAGCTAGTTTTCGCATCCCTGTTTACTAAAACTAGCTGCGTCTCTGTTTAGACCCCTTCCTTACCAGAAGGCCGGGTCGGCAAATTGGCAGTTTGGCAAGGCTCGCTGGAGATTCGTCAGGCCCTCGCTGGTGACATCCGTGGCGCCGAGGTTCAACCGTTGAAGCCGGGTCAATCTCTTGAGGCTTTCCAGCCCGGCGTCGGTAATGTGCGCGCAGAAAAGGTCCAGGCGTTCAAGCTGGGTCAGTGCCGCAAGGTGTTTCAGGCCGGCATCGGTGATCCGCATGTTGCCGTATCCCATCTTTTTGTTCAGTTCGGAGTTGTCAGTCCACTCGATCCGCCCGTTCGGTCCCATCCGCCCACTACGCCCGCCACCCCCAAGGCGAAGCCATCGCAGTTCGATTAAGCCCTTCAGATGAACCAGCCCCGCATCGGTGACGTTGGTTCGCGAGATGTCCAATTTCCTTAATTGAGTGAATCCTTTGAGGCATTCCAGCCCGGCGTCGGTAATGTGCGTGCCGTTAAGGTTCAGTTCTCGCAACTGGGGCAGATCGGTGATAATAGCTAGTCCGGCATCGGTGATTTTCGTGCCCGAGAGGTCCAGTTCCTCTAGTTGGGGCAAACCTTTGAGGCCCGTTAGCCCGGCGTCGGTGATGTTGGGGCATGAGAGGCCGAGACGCCGCAACTTGGTCAGCTTCTTGAGGTGGACCAGTCCCGCGCCGGTAACCGGCGTCAAGCGGAGGTCAAGTTCTTGCAATTCTTTAGCGCCTTGAAGGTGGGCCAATCCGGCGTCAGTAATTTGTGAGACGTCCAAGTACAGGTATTCCAGGCTTGCCAAGTTTTCGATATGGGGCAGATCGTCGTCGGTGGCCTGGTTAAGGTGAAGCACGCGAGGTTTCTTGCTTTCGAGGCACTCGCGAAGACGGCGAATGGCCCAAAGATTGCACTCGCGCAGAGATTGGCGTTCACTGGCGGCTCTCTCATTCAGTGCTGAAGGAGACGAGGCCCCGTTCTCCGGCCCTGGCAGACTCGGCGGCACTGTGGCCCGGCCGTAAAATGGATCCGTTACCGCTTGATTGTAAGCCTTTGCCCGCCGTTCCCACGCGGGCTTGGCTTTCCGTATGTACTCTTTGCCGACTGCCTCCATCTCGGATCGTGGAACCTGCGACAGCAACGACAAGTAGAGCATGCCTTGTTGCCTGATTTCGCGCTCGGAGCCAACCGGCGCGGGCGGCGGCGGAGTCACTTGCAGCGCGATGGGCAAAAGCGCGGCCTTGTCGAGGTCGAGTCGGAACCCGGCCCCCTGCCCAGAAATAATCAGGCAGAAAGGGGCCTCCAGAGGTAGAATCCCCGCAATGTCCTGGCCAAGGCGCCCCGTGGCCATGTCCAGGTAGCGCGTGCAAATCTTCGAACGACGGACGTAACCGAGCTTGGCATCGCATGTCCAAATGCTGAGTGAATCAGGCTCGCGTGGGGCCGCTTCGTGCTTCTTCTTGGCTGGGGCAGCGATCTTGTCTCCCTCGTTGGCCGGCGGAGCGGGCGGCTGACTTTCTGCACTTGGGTCCACGGGGGGCGACGGCGCGGGAGGACACGGAGTCGCCCACGGGTTCAAGATCGGAGCCCCGCGGTCCCAGGTCAACAGAGTTTGGTGACAGGCGGCCATGCCGACCGGGGGCCGATCCGCCTTCACCGCGGCATCGACGTGGCCGTCGGAGAGTCGCAAGCGGTGCAGCGAGACGTCAGCGTAATCGCCTACCCAGGCGTAATCGCCGTTGAGCGCAAACAGCCGCGCAAATTCCGGAAGGGTAATAATCCAGAGTTGGCGGAGCGTGCCGTTGCGTTGGATCTCGAACAGCCCGACCGAGCGTTCCGAGCCGCTCACCAGCAATCGCGAAGGGCTGACCCAATGCAGACCCAAAACGCCTTCGCCAATGTTCTGCGAAGGCGACGGATACGGTGAGGCTCCAGGCGTAGAGGGGTGGTCTGCCGCTCCGGCCGATCTCGGAACAGACGGGGGAGCGGCGTTTCCTGCTGCGCTCGGCGCCTTCTTCTTCGGAAATGGCACGGGGGTAACATTCCACGTGGCGCCGCCATCGGTCGTCAAGATCACATCCCGTCTGTCGCCGCTGATGCTGTAGATTACGCCGACGTCCTTGGAAGCGAATGCGGCTATTTGGTTCCCCCACGTCTCCCCCCACGTCTGCCTTCGTACTTCGGTGCCGTTTCCGGCGAAGTCAACCGCCCAGATCGAGGCGGGCTGGAGGCCCGCGGTGCGACCCGTCCTCCAGACGAACAGGCGGTGGCGGTCGCCGCCCAGGGCGCCCCAGTTCCACTCCTCGGACGAGGAGGGTACGGCCGACCAGCGGCGCAGGTCGCCGTCGGCGAAAAACACGTCATGCTCGCTGGAACAGATCGCGCTGCCATCGAGTTGAAGCCGGACGCCGCCCGTCGCGCCCGGAAAACGCGCCAACGTCGCGGGCCGGGCGGCTGAATCGGGCTGCTGCGCGGAAGCATGCCCAGCTACGCCAACCAGGAACGTTACAACCAAGCACGACGACAGCAAACGGCGACGACACATGGCGGCCATCCTTTCAGGGCAAGGGCTCCCGCACACCTGTTCGACGCCATTTTGGCGTCTTGCGTATTGTGGGGCAAGAGCAATCAAGCCGAGATGCGAGATCGAAGGGAAGCCGGCGAATTGCCCCTCGCCCCCCTTCTCTCTTCCGGTGGTAGCGGATTTGCCGGCGTGTTTTCTTTCGGCATCGTTTCATGTTGCGAAAATGCCCCATGCTGCCAAAAAGTGTGCTACCTTTTCTATAGTGGAGTTCCGCGCGTTGTTAGGAACAGGGCCATGTGGCGTTCACGGACGAGTTGCCGATGGATGACGGTCGCGGCGGCACTGTACGCCTTGACGCTGTCGGGCTGCGCCAGTTGTCAATCGGGAATCGATCCCAGCGGCGACCGCGTTTTTACCACCCCCCCGCCCACGCCCGTCTCCCCGGACCAGCGCTACTTCGACGAGCCCATGGGCCAATTGCCGTGGGACGACGTCGTCGTGCTGTTGCAGCCGACCGAAACCGTCGCCTCGGTGGGCAGTGAGGTGGTGTTGATCGCCGGCGTCGGGGCCAAGGACGGCACGCTACGCACGAACCGCCGGCTGGAATGGACTATCGCACCGGGCAGCGTGGGCCACTTCGTGGCTGTCGAGAAAAACGGTTGGCTCGACCTGTTGCTGGGCGACTTCAACCAGCCCGGCAAGATCGACAGCACCTACGCCATCGGCAGCACGTCGCGCGATTATATGCGGCTGAACCGCGGCACGTGCACGCCGCAGAACGACGTCTACGTGCTGCGCGGCCAGGGCTGGATCACGCTCACTTCGCCCATGGAAGGCACCAGCCACGTAACGGTCGTAGCGCCCGAAGTGTATAGCTGGGATGCGCGGATCAAGTCGGCCATGGTCCATTGGGTCGATGCGCAGTGGCGGTTCCCGCCGCCGGCAATCAATCCGGCCGGAACAAAGCACGTCTTTACCACGACGGTTGTGCGGCAGACGAACCAGACGCCAATCGAGGGCTGGCGCGTGCGCTACGAGATCGCCGGCGGACCGCCGGCAGGCTTCGCGCCCGACGGGGCGCAGGCGATCGAAATACCCACGAGCGCGGCGGGCCAGGCCAATGCCGAAATCTTTCAGAAGCAGCCCGCGCACGGCACCAACAAGGTCTGCATCCAAGTGATCCGTCCCGGCGATCTGCCCGGGGCGAATGGGCGGCGGCTGGTCGTCGGCTCGGGCACGACCACGAAAACGTGGACCGCCGCCGATCTGAGCGTGCATAAGATCGGGCCGTCGGTGGCCGGCATCGGCGCCGCCATCACGTACCGCATCGAGATTACCAATCCGGGCGATCTGGCAGCCAAAGACGTGGCGCTAACCGACACGATCCCCGATGGGCTAACGTATCTCAGCAGCAACCCGACTGCGGAAACCGCCGGCAAGCAGCTTCAATGGCGGATCGGAGAACTGGGCGCTCGGCAGAAGCGCGTGGTCGAGGTCAACTTCCGCGCGGAGAGGCCGGGCAGCGTGGCCAATTGCTGCGAGGCGACCGCGGCCGGCGGTCTGAAAGCCAGCGACTGCGCCACCACGACGGTCACGGCCCCGACGGTCGACGTGCAGATCGCCGGCCCGACGCAGGCCACGGTCGGCAGCAAAGTGACTTTCCAGATCACGGTGACCAATCGCACCCAAGTGCCGGCCGCGAAGTTGTTGATCAAGGACCGCTTCGATCCGGGCTTGGACCCGGGCGTGGAAGAAGCGGTGGCAAAGCGGACGATCGAATCGGAATTGGGCGGCCTGGCGGCGGGCGCATCGCGGCAGATCACGATCACTTTCCGCGTGACGAAGGAGGGCCGCCTGTGCCACACGGCCGAAGTGAGCGGGCCGGACACAATTGCCCGGACCGCCGAGGCGTGCCTGATCGCCACGACGGGCGCACCTGGCGCGGCCGCGCCTGGCGCCGAACAGCCGACGACGACGCCCAGCGAGAAACCGCCGCTGGTAGTGAAGATGACTGGGCCTCGGCAAATGACCGTGGGCGAGACTGCCTCGTTCTTTATCGACGTGACCAATGCGGGCTCCAAGCCGTTACTGAACGTCAAGGTAGTCGACAGCTATGATGTAGCGTTCACCCCCAAGTCACCCACGGACATGTTAGCCACCGACGGTTACCAGCTTGAAGGCGCAAACCTTGTTTGGGTGATCGATGCCTTGCCACCCGGCAAATCGACACAGTTCCAGCTCCAGTGCAAGTGCCAGGCAGCCGCCGCCAAAGCGTGCAACCGCGTCAGCGTAACCACATCGGAGGGCGTCTCGGGCAACGACGAAGCCTGCCTGGAGATACGCGAAGCCGGAGGTGCGCCGCCCGCCGGCGATCTGACCATGACCATCCCCGGGCTGCACAACCCGGTTTTGGTTGGCAAGGGCGTCACGTACAAGATTCAAGTGATCAACAACAGCGCGAAGACGTACCGGCAGGTGAGCCTCACGGCGACAGTGCCCAAGGGCCTGGTGCCGGCGCACCTGGGCACCCAGGGGCCCGGGTCAACCCCCTTCAGGCTCGACCTCCAGACCGGCAGCGTTTACTTTGATCCGGTGTTCGCGGTGAAACCGGGCGAGACGCTGGCGTACGAGGTTCATGTGCTGGCCCGGGAGCCCGTGCAAGGAAAGATGCGCGCCGAACTGAGCAGCCCCGACCTGCCGCAGCCGATCGTGCAAGAAGTCAGCGCGGAAGTGATCGCAAAATAAGACAGAGGTCATGTGGCAGGCTTCCGTAGGACGGATTTCCTAATCCGTCTATTTTGGTGGACGGATTCAGTAGTGTCCGGTTATAAGTCGAATAGTGACAACTGGTTACAGCAAGTGGTTTCGGGATTCGGGACAAAAGAAGTCGAAAGTGCCTGAAAAATAGGT
>Ga0315287_10004430_pt1 | contig 13711 bp, 9 predicted proteins | sample YL17G11_0_MG_FD_205037 | JGI IMG/M metagenome (GOLD analysis project Ga0315287, IMG submission 205037) | Sediment microbial communities from Yellowstone Lake, YNP, Wyoming, USA - YL17G11_0 | ecosystem: Environmental > Aquatic > Freshwater > Lake > Sediment | place: USA: Wyoming | collected... | reverse complement strand
AGTCGAGCGCCAGGTCGACGAGACCGTTCGCCGGCACGTCGAACGGACCGATGAGCTTGAGCCCGGTCTGCAGGCCGCTCGGCACGATCAGCGGATACGTGACTCCGTCGACGACAACGTTCGAGCCGGCGCCGAGCTTGAGCCGCACCTGCGTATAGTGGCCCGCCGGCACCTTGCCCGTGCCGATCGTGACGAACACGCCGTTCTGCAGCGTGAGCAGGTCGTAGGTAGCCGGGGTGTCGTTGAGGACGATCCAGCCGCTGGTGTCGGAGGCGGCGAACGCATCGCCCGACGCGTCACCGGCGATGTGGGCGGAGACCTCCGTGATCACAAGGTTCACGCTCTCGTATTCGCCTGGAGCGTCCGTCAGGTGGACATTCAGGGTTCCGTAGGACATACCCGAGGGACTCGGGGAGCAGCCGGCGAATACGCCGCTGACGATCGCCAGCGCCAGCGCCGGTAAGACAATCGAAGAATGGTTTCGCATGGGGACTCCAGAGCCGAGGGAAGGCGGAGTGCCGACAAAATCCGTTGCGGCCAATCGCCCGTTGCGACGTCCCTGCCGACAGGACCGAGTATAGAGGAGGCGCTGAGTGGCCCGGGGAGCGGAAAGACCGGCTGCGCTGTCCAGACCATGTAAATCCATATTCAAAACCTATTCAATACCTTGACGACAGAGTTTCGGCCTGCGATTCTCCTGGGGTCGGGCGCATGGGGCGCCCGAGTCAATGGACCAAGGACTCTGGAGGAATCATGCGCCTCTCCACCCGGATGCTCAGCGTGCTCGCCCTTGTCGCGACACTTGGCTTCACCACCGGCTGCTCGGACGATGACAACACGGTTGCTGCCACCCCGACGGGTCGCATCATGGCGGTTCACGCCTCGCCCGACGCGCCGGCCGTGAACCTGCTGGTCGACGGCACCACCGTCGGCACGGGCCTCACCTACCCGAACAACACGGCGTACCTGACCGTCAACGCCGGCTCGCGCAACATCAAGGTGAACCCGACCGCGAACCCGACGGTCTCCGTGATCGACGCGAACGTGAACGTCGCTTCCGGGGCGAGCTACACGGTGTGGGCCGCGAACTTCCTCTCGGCGATCGAGCCGGTTGTCACCACCGATGACCTGACCGCGCCCGCGACCGGGAAGTCTCACGTGCGCTTCGTTCACCTCTCGCCGAACGCGCCGGCGGTGGATGTCGCACTCGATGGCGGCGCCGTCGTCTTCGGCAACGTCTCGTTCAAGCAGGCGACCGCATTCACCCCGCTCAACGCGGGAGTCTACGACCTCGAAGTGCGCCTTGCGGGAACCTCGACGGTCGTGCTCGACCTGGATCCGATCACGCTGACGGCCGGGAAGATCTACACCGCGTTCGCGAAGGGTTCGGCGGCGGCATCCCCGCCCGTCGGCCAGGAGCTGGGCGCCGGGATCATCGTCAACAACTAGCGGCCGGGACCCACGACCGCGGGAACCACGATGCCGTTGTCGACTCGGATCGACGACGGCATCACTCTATCCGGGAGACCCGGGGGATTCCTGCCAGCGCAGGATCACCTTCCCCATCGACTGGCGGGATTCCACGTACGCGTGGGCTGCGGCCACTTCCGCGGCCGGAAACGCGCGGTCCACGATCGGCGTCAGCATTCCGTGCACGGCCCGGTCGACCATCGCTTCCATCGCGCGCTTCAGCACCTCCGGACGCTCGTCCGCGATGCGCAGCAGGTTGAGACCGAGGATTCCCTTCGACCGCAGCATGAGGTCGAGCGGGTGAACCCAGCCGAACGCCAGGAACGCGCGAATCGCGCGCGGCAGCACCCAGCCGCCCCCGGCGAGGTCCGCCACCCCGAAGCAGACGATGCGTCCTCCGCCCGCGAGCAGCTCGAATCCCTTGCGCGCAGGGGCGCCGCCGATCGAGTCGAAGATCACGTCGGGCCGACGCCCGCCCGTGAGCCGCAGCAGCTCGGCGGCGAAGTCGTGCGTCCGGTAGTTGATCGCGTGCGTCACGCCGAGCCGGCGCAGCAACTCGAGCTTCGCTTCGGATCCCGCCGTTCCCGCGACGACGGCGCCCTGCGCGCGCGCGAGCTGGACGAGCAGCGTGCCGACTCCGCCGGCCGCGGCCTGCACGAGGACGAGGTCTCCCGGGAGGATGCGCACCATCTCCTCGGCGGCGACGTACGCGGTCACGCCCTGCGTCGCGAGCGCGGCGGCGGCTCCCGCCTCGAGATCCTCCGGGATCGGGATGGCCCCCGCGGCCTGGGCGATCGCCTGCGAGGCATAGCCCCCGAAGCGGGTGAACGCGAGAACGCGCTGGCCGACGGCGCCCGACTCCACGCCCGGGCCGAGCGCGTCGATTCGCCCCACGACTTCGTAACCGAGAACGCACGGCGGATGCGGCGCCTCGGGATACGCGCCCCGGCGGGCCAGTATGTCCGCGAAATTCACCCCGGACGCCTCCACCGCCACGCGCACCTGCCCCGGGCCCGGGATCGGGTCGGGCTGATTTCGCAGCTCGAACGCCAACTGTGGGGAACCATGTCGCACGAGATTGAGTACATTCATAGAGCACCTCGATTCCCACGTCGGCGGACACCCAGAAGCAGGGAGGTAGCGTGTTGAATTTCGGGCCCGGCCCAGCGGCCCCGCTCACAGTAGATCAAGCGACGGCGGCACCGGGAGCAGAACCCGACTTCACGCACTCCAACGAACCGGAGCCCCATCGTCTCCGCCGTCGGCAGATCCTCGCCTCCCATCCCGAGGCCCAGGCGCTCGCCGGTCCGGCGCGCATGTCGGTGCTCTTCATCGTCGGGCTCGTGGCGCTCCAGCTTGCCCTCGCGGTCGGGATGCAGCACGCGCCATGGTGGCTGCTGCTGCTCACCGCCTACGTGGTGGGCGCGGTCGTCAATCACGGCCTGCTGGTCCTGATCCACGAGTGTACGCACAACCTGGTGTGGAAGGGCACGCGCGCCAACCGGCTGCTCGCGATCCTGGCCAACGTGGCGATCATCTTCCCGGCGGCGATGTCGTTTCGCAAGTATCACCTGCTCCATCACAAGTACCAGGGCGATCTCGCGTACGACGCCGACCTTCCCGGACCCGCCGAGGCCCGACTGGTGGGCAATTCGTCGTTCCGGAAAGCCATCTGGATGTTCCTGTTCCTGGTGGTCGAGGCCGTTCGCCCAATGCGCCTCAAGACGGTGAAGCTCTGGGATGCATGGACCGTCACCAATGCGCTCGCAATGGTCGGAGTCGCTACGGCGGTCGTCGTGTTCGCGGGCTGGCAGGCGCTGCTCTACCTCGTGCTCTCCACGTTCTTCGGCGTGGGACTGCACCCGGTCGGGGCGCGCTGGATCCAGGAGCACTTCGTGATGCGTCCGGGCCAGGAGACGTACTCGTACTACGGTCCATGGAACCGCCTGGCGTTCAACGTCGGTTACCACAATGAGCATCACGACCTGATGACAATTCCGTGGACGCGGTTGCCGCGCCTCAAGTCGCTCGCGCCGGAGATGTACGACGGGCTGTACTCGCACGGATCGTGGACCCGGCTCCTGTTCCGCTTCCTCACCGATCGCAAGCTCACGCTGCTGAGCCGCGTGGTGCGCACCAACGAGCCGGTGCGCGTGGACGCGGCCTTGCTCGATCCCGACGTGCCCGAGGTCGCACCCGCACTCGTCGGCGCCGGGGTCGTTCCCAGAACGTAGACGCGCGGGATCCACGGTCCTGCGCGTTCGTCGGTCGACCACCACGGCATTCATTGCACGCAAGACATTCATATGCGCGGCATCATACACGCACTCCCCGTCGAGCCTTAGCCTTCGCTGGCAAGAGTCCCGGTCATCGCGCAGACAATTCCGCCCGAACAGGACACGCCCTGCGGCAGGAGATCCCATGAAGTCCGCCCTCGCAACACTGTTGTGCAGCGTGCTGCTCACGGTCTTCGTGCTGGCCGCCAGCCCGGCGCTGGCGCAGCAGTTCAATTCTGACAACTACCTCTCCAAGCCTCATGGGATCACGACCATCATCCTGACCACCGGCGAGAGAAACACCATGATGATGACCACCTTCTCGCTGTTTCCCAGGTGGGAGTTCACGGTGGCCGCGTACGTCTTCAACTCGGACAACGACCCGAAGACCGCCGACGGGTACTCCACATCGCTCTACGCGAAGTACATGTTGTATGAGAACGCAGCCAAGACCGGGGGCGTCGCGGTCAAGGGCGGTACGGGTCTGGAGCCGGGATATCTGAACGAGAGTGTCCAACTCAAGGACGCGTTCCAGACCTACTGGACGAACGCACCCGTGACCCTGCCCTTCTTCGACAACAAGCTGTCCTGGGACCTGATGCCGGGCCTGAGCTTGACCAGGCAATATGGCGACAGCACCGAGACGGTCGGCTCGTTCACCTACGCGACGCGCATGGCATGGTCCCCCGCCAGCCCGAAGTGGGCGCTCGTGGGCGAGGTCTACGGCGCCGCGGGCGCTGCCGAGGCGGAACCCGAATACCGGGTGGGGTTGCGCTGGGAACCGAGCCAGCACGCCGTGTTCGCCCTGACCTTCGATGACGAATTCCACGGCACGAACGGCGCCGGCGTCGAACTCGGTGTCATGCTCTTCACGCCGCCCTTCGCAAAACTGTAGGATCGACCAGAACTCTTGCGGTTGGGGCCCGGCGAGGAATCCACCTCGCCGGCGCTCCCACATCTGGTGGAACGGAGCCCCCATGCGTCGCCTGACCCTTGCCGTCGTGCTGGCCCTGCTGAGTGCGGCCTCGTCCGCGCTCGCCGCGCCGGCCGCGATTCGAACCGTCACCCTGGTCGAGACCCGCCCGATCGAGACCGCCCTCGGTGACTCGACTCTTCCGAGCACGCAACTCGAATGGGTCGCCATGATCGATGGCGCAAAGAAGACGCTCGACCTCGAGGAGTTCTACCTGTCCGAGCAGCCGGGCGAGGCGCTCTCCCCCGTGCTCGATGCGATCGGCCGGGCCGCGAAGCGCGGGGTGCGCGTGCGCCTGTTGCTCGACGCCGGCATGCACCGCACGTATCCGATGCCGGCCGACTCCCTGGGCCGGCTGTCCAACGTGACCGTGCGCACGATCGACTACCGCCGGATCGCCGGCGGCGTACAGCACGCGAAGTACTTTGTGGTCGACGGGCAGGAGTCGTTCATCGGCAGCCAGAACCTCGACTGGCGATCGCTGTCGCACATTCACGAGCTGGGCACGCGCATCCGCGATCGCTCGGTGGGCACGGCGCTCTCTGGCGTGTTCGAGACCGACTGGACGGTGGCCGCCGACTCGAACGCGACCACGCCCACGCTCGTTCACGGCGTTTCATTCCCGCTCGCGTTCTCGCAGGACGGCGCCGCCGGCAAGCTGTGGATCAGCGCCAGCCCGCCCAAGATGACGCCCACCGCGATTCCGCACGATCTCGACGTCGTCGTGGAGCGCCTGCGCGCCGCGCGCCGGGAGATCTGCATCCAGACCCTGACGTACGGGAACAGCGGTTTTGGCGTGACGGATTCCACGCTGCACAAGGAGCTGATCCGGGCCACGACGCGCGGCGTCCGCGTGCGCCTGCTGGTTTCGGACTGGGAGATCGGCGGCCGCGGCGAGAAGGACCTGCGCGCGCTCGCCGCCGTCCCCAACATCGAAATGCGTATCTCGCGCGTGCCCGAGTGGAGCGGCGGCTACATCGCGTTTGCGCGCGTCGAGCACTGCAAGTTCCTGGTCGTCGACGGCGAATGGCTGTGGATCGGCACGAGCAACTGGGAGCCGAGCTATTTCCTGGGCGCGCGGAACGTCGCGATCACCGTGCAGCACAAGCCGCTCGCGCTCGAGGGGATGAAGGTGTTCGAGAGCGATTGGAACGGACCGACGGCCACGGCGTTCGGACCGGAGACAGTCCTCGCGCCGCGGCCACACGGCGAACAACACTGAACCTCAGGTGACGGGCTCCTCCACCCGACTCCGGGTACTCTCGCCGAAGGCGGACTTCTTGCCTCCCGCCAGCGCACGCTCGGCATCGAGGAATCCGTAGAGCTCGATCAGCTTGGCCACGAGACCCGTCCAGCCGGTCTGATGGCTCGCGCCCAGCCCGGCCCCGTTGTCGCCGTGGAAGTATTCGTAGAACAGAATCAGGTCGCGCCACTGCGGGTCGTTCTGGAACTTCTCGCTGCCGCCATACACCGGCCGCTTCCCGTGCTCGTCGCGCAGGAAGATCCGCGTGAGCCGATCCGAGATCTCCTTCGACACCTCGAACAGGTTCATCAACTTGCCGGAGCCCGTGGGGCACTCGATCTTGAAGTTGTCGCCGTAGTACAGGTAGAAGTTCTGCAGCGCCCGGATGATCAGCACGTTCACCGGCATCCAGACCGGGCCGCGCCAGTTGGAGTTGCCGCCGAACATGCCGGTGTTTGACTCGGCCGGCAGGTAGTCGACCCGATACTCCTGGCCCTGCACGTTCAAGACGTAGGGGTGCTGCTCGTGGAACTTCGAGAGCGAGCGGATGCCGTACGGGCCCAGGAACTCGTTCTCATCGAGCATCTTGGTGAGGATCCGGCGCAGCCGCTCCGGGGTGACCATGGCCAGGATCCCGCGCTCCGCCACGCCGAAGTGACCCGCTCCCGTCGGGTGGATGGTGTCCTTGAGTTCGGGCATGCGGCGCATGCGCTCTCGCAGCTCGACCATCGCCCGCGGAATGCGCTCCCGTTGCCACGCCTCGGTCACGGTCGTCGCGCACAGGGGCAGGAGCCCCACCATCGAGCGCACCTTGAGCCGCGTGGCGCTCCCGTCGGGGAGCCGCAGCAGGTCGTAGTAGAAGCCGTCCTCCTCGTCCCACATGCCTTCGTCGCCGGAGCGGTTCATGGCCGCGGCGATATAGGCGAAGTGCTCCGTGAACTTGAGAACCATGTCCTCGTAGCTCGGGTCGTGGGCGGAGAGTTCCACCGCGAGCTCCAGCATGTTCTGGCTGAACAGGGCCATCCACGCGGTGCCGTCGGCTTGTTCCAGGTAACCGCCGGTGGGCAGCGGGGAGCTGCGGTCGAAGACGCCGATGTTGTCGAGGCCGAGGAAGCCGCCCTCGAACACGTTCTTGCCGAAGCGGTCCTTCCGGTTCACCCACCACGTGAAGTTCAGCAGCAGCTTGTTGAACGCCAGCTTGAGGAACTCCACGTCCGTCTCACCGCGCAGGGCTTGCTCGGTGCGGTGCAGGAACAGAGTTGCGAACGCGTGGACCGGCGGGTTGACGTCGCTGAAGTTCCACTCGTAGGCCGGCATCTGGCCGTTCGGGTGAAGGTAGACGCCGCGCAGCATCAGCCTCATCTGCTGCTTGGCGAAATCGGGATCCACGATCGAGAGCGGCAGCGTGTGGAACGCGAGGTCCCAGGCCGCGTACCACGGGTACTCCCACTTGTCGGGCATCGAGATGATGTCCTCGTTCATCATGTGGTACCACTCCGAGTTCCGTGACATGTGGAATCCGGCGTGGAGCGGGTTCGAGTGATGCTCCTCGAGCCAGCTGTGCCCGTCGAAGAAGAAGAATTGCTTGCTCCACAGCATGCCGGCGAGCGCCTGGCGCATCACCCTGGCCGCATCCTCGCTCACGGAGGGCGGCGTGACCGACTTGTAGAACTCGTCGGCTTCGCGAATCCGCTCGGCGAACAGGTCGTCGAATGGCTTGCCGAAAGGCTTGCCCTTCGGGACCGCGGGGGTGCTGCTGCTCAGCCGCAGGCGAATCACCCTGCTCTGGCCCGCGCCCACGGTGAGCTTGTAGTGCGCGGCGACCTTGGTGCCCTGCTTGCCGGGGTTGACCGCACCCGGCTTCCCCTGCACCACGCAGTCGTTGATGCCGTCCTTGACGAAGGCGCTCTCGTTCTTCTGCCCGGGGAACAGCAGTTCGTGGTTGGTCTCGTTCTCGGTGAAGAGCAGCGGAGCGTCGCCTTCGCAGGAGAGGACGAACTCGCCCAGCAGGGGATGTGTGGCAAGGACCGCGCTCGTGCCTGCCGGCGCCGCGGTCTGCGCGAGCTTCGGCTTCGAGGCGGCCCGGTTCGCCTCGGCGATCCACGGCGACCAGTCGTTTCGGAACCAGAGCGTCGGCAGGAGGTGCACTGCGGCCGCTTCGGGTCCCCGGTTGACGGCCGTGATCTTCACGAGGATGTCCTCGGCGCCGCCCTTGGCGTATTCCACGAAGACGTCGAAGTAGCGGTCGTCGTTGAACACGCCGGTGTCGAGCAATTCATATTCGAAATCGTTGCGGGTTCGCCGGCGGTTCGTCTCGATCAGATCCGCGTAGGGATAGGCCGCCTGCGGGTACTTGTAGAGGTACTTCATGTACGAGTGGGTCGGCGTGCTGTCGAGGTAGAAGTAGTACTCCTTGACGTCCTCGCCGTGGTTCCCCTCGCTGTTGGTCAATCCGAAGAGCCGCTCCTTGAGGATCGCATCCTTCCCGTTCCACAGGGCGAGCGCGAAGCACAGGCGCTGCCTGTCATCGGAGATGCCGGCCAGCCCGTCTTCGCCCCAGCGGTAAGCGCGCGAACGAGCCTGATCGTGGGTGAAGAAGTTCCAGGCGTCGCCGTTCACACTGTAGTCCTCGCGAACCGTTCCCCACTGACGCTCGCTGAGGTAGGGACCCCACTTCTTCCACTCGACCTTCTTGTCGCGGGCCTCTTCGAGCCGAATTCCTTCGGTCGTCTTCATGGGTCCACCCCTTTCGCGATCGGAATGCAGGGAGAGCCATCCTCGAGCGCGCGCTGGGCGCGCCCGGGCATGGCCTTCGCGGTCAGGAATCGCTTGCTATCGGCGAGTCCGCGCATGGCGAGGGCTTCGTCGTTCGGTGTCGGGGGGAGGCAATTTCCAGATTCGACCCGCCTATCGCGGGGGAGTATGAGGTACGACATACGCCTTGCGGATTTTCCAGATTCATTGCGCCCGGCGTGGACCCCCGCCTGGAGGCCAGGAGTGCGAGGGCCGTTCGGGCACGGAATAAAACGCCACGTTCATCAATCGCATCCTGCGCTGGGGTCGGGCCGGCGCTGGCGCATGCAGGGCTCTACGCGGCAAACAGCTGAAGGATCGTCGTCATGGCCGCGGCGAGGACGAGCTTCATCCTCGCATCGAGGTCCCTGCGCATCCAGACCACGTACTTGTACATGCCAGCCGGTCCGCCGGAGGATCCGCCGCAGTACTGAACGGCCCCAAGCGAACGTCCATCTTCGACAAACTCGAATCCGAAGGCGGGCACGGTGAGCGATACCAGCGGAGTGTGACGCGGCTGATCACCATCCCTGACCGAACTCACGAAGAGAAGCGTGATCTGCCTTGTGCCATTGGTCAGCAACTGTTCACCGCCGCCACCTTCCGTATTCTGGCCGCCTGCTCCGCGCATCAGGAGCGACCAAGTCTCGCCTGGCTCCCCATGGATCGTGATCAGCGCAGTGACACTGTCCGCCTCCTGCGCGACCTGATCCGTGCCAAGGGTCCAGCTCTTCCCCAATGGCATGGCCTGTGAGGATTGCACCACGGCGTTGTGCCTTGCGCTCACGCTGGCAGAATCGGGTGCATTGTTCGTCAGGACAAACGTGAATGTCTCAGAAGACTTGCTTTCGACTTTGGTGTTGAGAAGATTTGATTTCGTGCTTTCGTGTGTCCCACTATTTTTGCTTGTGACAACGGAATACTCCCCAAAACGCCACTTGCGGATCTTTCCCATCCACTGGGCGCCACTCTTCACGTCCAGTTGTTCGGCGTTGGCGGCGAGGCTGTCGCCGATGACGATGTACTTTTGTCCCGCGAACACGGGGGGAGCGACCAGGAGGCTCGCGAGGACCACTCCCGTGTGGAAGACCTTCATGGACGGCTCCTCTCCTTCGGGGTGGCAAGGATAGTGGCATGATCCCTGGGCACCATCCCTGCTTTGCGGCGCGAAGGAGCCTCGGACTTCCGACGGGCATGCGGTATGACGCTGGCCATACTGGGATCGCGAATCTCATTCGATTGCAGGGATGGCGGGTGCTGTTTGTGCTCAATGGACACCGAGGAAACAGCGGACGCCAGTTGCGGCGACTCGTGCCCGGGACTAGGCTTGAGTATCGGTCCATCTTCTGTCTTTCGCGGTCGGCCTGAGTCCTCGCAGCGTGCCCGGCTCCCCCGCCGCTTCGGTTGCCCGGACGAAGAGGTGCTGACATGAAGTCCCACGAACATTCGCACCACGACGAGCGCCCGCCTCACGAGCCCGACGGTCCATTCCGCGGTTTCCTCGGACGCTGGTTCCTCGCCAACTCGCTGCTGAGCGGAGCCCTGGCTCTCCTGTGGCTGATCTTCCGCAGCGGACCCAAGCCGAGCCGGCTTGCCTACCCCTGTCAGCGCGCCGCCGTCAGCACAGCCACGCTCGCCTTCGGCGCGCCGCTCGTCGCGCTGGTGATGGTTGCGCAGCGAAGAGTCCGCCCGGCCGCAGTCGTGGCGGCGGCCATGGCCGGGCTGGCGCTGACCGTCTCGCTGGCGATCTATCTCCCGCAGGCCGCGGTGTACCGGGGGCCGGTGCTCGCGGCGCCGCTCAGTTACCGCGCGCAGATCTATCACGTGACCGGCTGCCCGCAGGATCCGGCCGGCGACCACTTCGTCGGCCTGAGCAACCTGCTGGGTGTCATGGGACGCGGCGGGCTCAAGTTCTACAAGTCGACCGCCGTGTCGCCGGTGGCCGGGCCGGGCGGGATCGTGGCGGCGAACGACGTCGTGATCATCAAGATCAATTACCAGTGGGACCAGCGCGGCGGCACCAACACCGATCTCCTGCGCGGGCTCATCCACGCGATCGTGCATCATCCCGATGGGTTCACCGGCGAAGTGATCGTGTGCGAGAACGCGCAGTTCAGTCCGGTCTACGCGTTCGATCGGCCGCTGAACAACGCGCAGGACAGCGGCCAATCGCCGCACGACGTCGTGGTCGCGTTCCAGGGACAGGGCTACAACGTGTCCCACTTCGACTGGACGTCCATCCGCGGCGTCCAGGTGAGCGAGTACTCCGCAGGAGATACGAACGATGGCTACGTGGTCGCCGCTTACGACGACCGCTGGCAGGGCAAGCTCTCGTACCCGAAGTTTCGCTCCGCGGCCGGAACCTGCGTCAGCCTCAAGGCCGGGATCTGGAACGCGGGCAGCGGGACCTATGACCGCGCGCGTCTCAAGTTCATCAACGTCCCCGTGCTCAAGTCGCACCACTCGACCTACGGCGCCACGGCGAGCGTCAAGCACTACATGGGCGTGGTCACCAGCCAGTTCAGCACCAATGCGCACTCGGCGATCGCTGCCGGGATCATGGGCGCGCTCATGGCCGAGATCCAGATGGCCGACCTGAACATCGTGGATGCGATCTGGATCAATGCCAACCCGAACACCGGCCCTTCCACGCCCTATGCCGGGGCCACGCGCCGGGACGAGTTGGTCGCGAGTCTCGACCCGATCGCCCTCGATCTCTGGTCGGTGAAGAACATCCTGATTCCCGGCTTCATTTCGAACGGCTACTCACCGCCCTGGCCGATGCCGAGCGCGGATCCGGACCTCCCCACCAGCGCTTTCCGGACGTACCTCGACAACTCCATGAACCAGTTGCTGGCTGCGGGGCACGAGGTGACGAACAATTTCAGCCAGATCGACGTCCTGAACGGAAGCGGCGCCGCCGGCGATTTCAATCACGATGGCGCCGTCGACACCGCGGACTACGACCGCTTTGCTGCCTGCTACACGGGTCCCGGTGGCGGCCCGGTGGGCCCCGAGTGCGCCGCGGCCGACTTCGACACGGACGGCGATGTCGATTGTGACGACGGGCGGATGTTCAGCCTGGTCTGGACCGGCTCCACCCCGGCGCCGACGCTCCCGGCGTGCACGACCATCGGCGTGCCGGATGCCGGCGTGGGAAGATCCGGCACCCGGCTCGCGCGGGCGATTCCGAATCCCATGGGGCCGACCACCGACATCGCGTACTCGATCGCCGCAGCCGGCCCGGTCAGGCTGTCCGTGTTCGATGTCAGCGGGCGCCTGGTGCGGATCCTGGTCGATCGCAATCAGGACGCGGGGCAATACTCGGTCCGGTGGGATGGACGCAGCGATCGCGGCGAGGCGGTGGGCCGCGGCGTCTACGCGTACCGGCTCACGGCGCCGGGATTCACGGGCTCCGAGAAGATCGTGATCCCGTAGTCAGCGTGGAGCGACCGGTCTCACCGCACCGGGTCGGCCGAACCCCCTCGCTACAGCTCCAGGCTGACCACCACGCGCAGTTCGGTCCGCTCGAAATTCTCCAAGTTTAGATCGCCTGACGTGCGCGGAGTGCCGGAGACCTGACGCAGCGCTCCAACGGCCAACTGGATCTCGCCCAGCTCCAGGTTGAGGCTCGGCCCGAGCGCGACGATCGCCGCCGACTCGGGGCCATAATTGGCATGCTCGCTGCGCGCGTACGCCTCGATCCCAACGGCAAGGCGTCTTCCGACGCCGTAGGCCAGCCCGCCACTGATCTCCCCGGCAAACTCGTTCTTGAGCACCTCGCCGTTCTCCAGGTGCTCGGCCTCGTCGTGTCTGAAGGCAAACTCGCCCTTCAGGTTCACCGCGCCGATCCAGCCCTTGTAGTGCCGGGCGAGCAGCAGTTGCAGGTACGCCTCGAGTTCCTCTCCCGACTCCGTGACCTGCAGGTAGCCGGCCGGATCCATGGCGAGGCGCCCCGGTTCGGCGAGTTGATAGACGGCCTGCAACGATAGCGACTCGAGAGTCAGGGGGCCGCCCGCCGGGCTATAGGAATTGAGCAGGACGGCCCCGGTCAGGCGTGAGCTGATGGCGTGCTCGAATTCGGCACGCGGCAGGAGGGTGGCGCCTTCGGCGGGATCCTGCTTGCCACTCATCGAGGTCAGCCACAGCGCGACCTCGCTCTCGCCCGCCTCATCAACGTAGGGCGTGTAAGTCTTGATGAAGTAGGTCCGGTCGGCGAGCGCCAGGGACGGCAGAAAGAGCAGGGAAATGCTCAGGGCCACGGCCCAAACCCGGTGGCGCCCCGGACTTCCACTCAAAGCTGCGGCCATACCTGAGGGCACCTTTCGAGGGGGGTGGTCAGTGGATTTCAGAAGGGGTGATGAGAGTACCCTCTGCGCCACCTCCGGAGCAACACCAAACTGGAATCCACTGCGCCGCCGCCTGGCTGTCAGTTTTCAGAACCATGGGACCCCATCCCCGGTATGCTTCGACCCCGAATTGAGCGAGACACCCTCGGGGAGCAGGCTTCCAGCCTCCCGGAGGATGCGATGGAAACAGTTTCCCGAGGTTCGGATGGCCAGTCTGGGTTAAAAGTGCCGGACGAGTTGGATGTTGACCAGGCGCATGGAACCCCGCCCATCCGGGTGGAGCCACTGCTGACGGTACTGCAGACGACTCTCGAGCGCGGCCAGGCGGGCGTCCGCGTGGACATCGAGCTCTGACACCGTTTCGTTCGCCACCCCGGGTCGGCGCAGCAGGTATGTGCGCCACTCGGCTCCCAGGTTGCCCCAGGCGGTGAACACACGGTTCGACCGCAGCCCGAACGATGTCACGTCGACCCGGCCTCCCGTTCCATCGTGTCGGCTGCCCGAAACATCGAGGCCTACGTCGACGTCGCGCCGCAGGGGAGCCGTCCAGGCCAGCGACATCTCTCGGGCGTTCTGCACGAACAGGTCCGACCGCCGGGATTCGAGG
>Ga0315287_10004428_pt1 | contig 13719 bp, 14 predicted proteins | sample YL17G11_0_MG_FD_205037 | JGI IMG/M metagenome (GOLD analysis project Ga0315287, IMG submission 205037) | Sediment microbial communities from Yellowstone Lake, YNP, Wyoming, USA - YL17G11_0 | ecosystem: Environmental > Aquatic > Freshwater > Lake > Sediment | place: USA: Wyoming | collected... | reverse complement strand
TGGCGCCGCGGAGCTGTCGCGTGAGCGCCGCGCCCCGCGGCAGCGCCACGTTCGCCTCGAGAACCTCGCCGAGCATCAGCCCGAGGAGGCTCATCTCGTCGCGCTTCTCGATCTGGAACGCAACGCCGGTCGACATGTGCGCCACGTTAGCCGCGGACCCATCCGGCTGTCAAACCTGGTCGCGGCGCGTGCGGCTTATATCTTTCGGGGTGCGCCGATCTTCGCGGCCAGGCGCGCGACGACCTGCGGCGGGACGAGCCCAGAGATGTCGCCGCCGAACTGCGCGACCTCCTTGACGTTCTGCGAGCTGACGAAGAAGTACTTTTCCGAGGTCATCATGAACAGCGTCTCGACCGACTGCGTGAGCTTGCGGTTCATGTTCGCCATCTGGAGCTCGTACTCGAAGTCCGCGACGGCCCGAAGGCCCCGCAGGATGGCCACCGCCCCGCGCTTCGCCGCGTACTCGACGGTGAGCCCCTCGAACGCGTCCACCTCGACCCGCGGTAGATCGGCGAGCACCACGCGGGTGATCTCGAGCCGCTCCTCCACGGTGAACATGGAGCTCTTGCGGCTGTTCTCCGCGATGGCGACGATGAGCTGGTCGAACACCTCCACGCCGCGGCGGATGATGTCGAGGTGGCCGTTGGTGAGAGGATCGAACGATCCGGGATACACGGCGATGCGCTTCTCCAACTCTCATTCCTCTCTGCACTGGGGCCCGTCGGCTCCGGGGCGCCGATGACGGCGCGCGCTGGGACAACATAGCGTCACAGGGCGACGGCGCGCAACTCTTCGACTAGCGCGCGAGGTACGTGAGCGCCGTGTCGCCGTAGGTCCTGACCGACTCGATCCGCAGGCCTGCGGGTTCGGCGACGGGGTTGCGCTTGTCGTGCTCGACGACCACGACACCCTCCGGCGCGAGGAGGCCGTGCCCGACGACGGCCGCGAGTGCCCGCGCCGCGAGATCCCCCGCGTACGGCGGATCGAGGAACACGACGTCGAACGCGAGCCTCTCCGCGGCCAGAGAGGGGATCAGCTTCAGCGCGTCGCCGCGGATCAGCCGGGCCCTTCCCTCGAGCCCCGTGCGCGAGAGGTTGGCCGAGACGACGTCCGCCGCGCGCCTGTGGAGCTCGACGATCACCGCGAGCGCCGCGCCGCGGCTCAGCGCCTCGATCGCGAGCGCGCCCGATCCGCCGAACAGGTCGAGCACCCCCGCGCCCTGCACCAGCGATCCCAAGGACGAGAACAGCGCCTCGCGCACCCTGTCCGGCGTGGGCCGCACGTCCCGCCCCGGCGGGACGTCGAGACGCTGCCCCTTCAAAGCACCTGCGACGACGCGCATCCTGTCCTCCCCGGCCCGCCATTCTACACGAGCGCTCCCCAAAATAGTTGCGTGTCGACGAGGAGACGGGCGCCGCGGGCGCCATGGGCATCAGCGGCGCTCGACAAGACGATCGGGAAGAAGCGGCGGTGCGCGAGAACCGTCCAGGACAACAGTCGGTGGTATAATTCCGTCCTGCTTCAACAAAAGGGGGTTCCCATGCGCACTATTCTGGTTTCGTCTCTAGTCGCCTCCGGCCTCGCCCTCTGCGGCTGTCAGCAGGACTCGCTCACCGCGCGCGAGGCGCTGCAGACGGTCGAGGAACTCGCGCTCGAGAGCCAGGCGCTCACCGTCTCGTCTGGGACGGTCGAGCTCACGACGAGCTTCACCATCGGTCAGGCTGTGGAGGCGGCGGCCGATGAGCTCAGGCAGTTCATCGAGACCCAGTTGCCGTGCGCGGAGATCACGCTCGTCGGGGCAAGGCTCGAGATCGAGTACGGCGTGTATTCTGGGAACTGCACGTACCACGGCCAAACGTACACGGGCAGCCACACGATCGAGATCGTCTCGGCCGCGGAAGGCGACGTCGAGGTGCACCACGAATGGACCGAGCTCGCGAACGGCAAGGTCTCGGTGACCGGGACCGCGGACGTTATGTGGAGCACCTCCGAAGGGACGCGCAACGTTGTCCACGAGCTTGTGTGGACCCGGCTGTCCGACGGTTTCGAGGTGACCGGCAGCGGCGATCGCATGCAGGCGGCGCTCGGCGGCGATATCTTCGTGGGCATGACGATCGAGGGCGACCGGGGATGGACGTCGGAGCGCGGAGACTGGGATCTTGCAGTCCAGGGCGTCGAGCTCCGATGGGAGGATCCGGTACCGCAGGCCGGGACCTACGAGATCACGACACCGTTCGAGGGCAGGACCGCGAACAAGACCGCGACCGTGTCGTTCGAGCGCGTGGACGAGGACACGATTCTCGTGACGATCGCGAGCGGCACTAAGAGCTTCGGGTTCGAGGTGAGTCGGTCCGGCACGATCAGCGAGGAATAGAGTTTCAGAACAGGTCGGCGATGACCGCTAGGAGTCCGCTCGAGGCGACGCGGCCCGGGGCGGCGGCGGCGCAGTTGAACGACACGCTGCCGGAGGCCTCGCACTCGTTGCCGGAGCAGTCCGCGCTCCCCTCGTACGTGACCTCGAAGTCCGTGTTCGCCTTGACCCAATCGATGGCCGACTCGAGGTCGTCGCTGGAGATGAACTCGCCGTTGCACTCGTACATGCCGTCCGCGTCGCAGCCGCCGTGACAGTCGGCGTTCATCTCGCCCTCGCACTCCGCGTAGACGTTCACGTTGCACAGGTGGCAGTCGATGTTCGCGTCGGCCTTGCACTCGCCGTCGCACGACGCGCTGCACTGCGCGTCGCAGTCGAGCTCGGGCAGATCCACGTCGCAGTATGCGCTGCAGTGGCCCTCGCAGTACGCGCCGCATCGCGCCGAGCACTCGGCCTGAGCCTCGCCGTCACCCGCGGACGCCGCGCAGTCCGCCTCGCAGTTCGCGCCGCACTCGCCCTCGCAGTGCGCCGAGCAGTCGAAGGAACCGGGATCGAGCTCGCAGTCGGCCGAGCACGACGCCTCGCAGTCCACGGAGCAAGCCACGTCGATGTCGAACTCGTCGCAATGGGGATCGCACTCGAGGTCGAACTCGCCCTCGCACGAGAACCAGAAGTCGAGCTCGTCGCACTCGGCCTCGCAGGTCACCCCGGCGTACCACGTGCACTCCTCGGAGATGATGATCTCTTCCTCGCCGTCGCCGTCGTTGTCCTCCTGCACGCAGCCCGCCGCGCCGGCGATGATAACCAGAAACCCGATAATGAATCCCCATTTCATGACGACAAACCTCCTTCAAAACGAAAAGCGCTCTAGGAAAAGACTCCCGTCCCGATCCTGCTATTCAGAATTATGCCACGGCCGGCCGCGCGGTCTAGCGTTCTCGGCGGCACGGCGCTCGCTACTCCTTGCGGACGAGCGCGATGCCCAGCTCCGCGAGCTGCCCCGCGTCGACATCGGACGGCGCGTCGGTCATCAGGCAGGCGGCGCGCGTGGTCTTGGGGAACGCGATCACGTCGCGGATCGACTCCGCTCCCACCAGGATCGACACGAGCCTGTCGAATCCGAACGCCAGGCCGCCGTGCGGCGGCGCGCCGTAGGAGAGCGCGTCGAGGAGGAACCCGAACTTCCGCCTCGCCTCGTCCTCGCCGATGCCCAGCGCCCGGAAGATGCGCGCCTGTACGCCCTGATCGTGGATGCGGATCGAACCGCCGCCGACTTCTTGGCCGTTGATCACGACGTCGTAGGCCCGCGCGCGCAAGGCGAGCGGATCGGTTTCGATGAGATCGAGATCCTGGGGTCTGGGCGCGGTGAACGGGTGGTGCATCGCGGCGAGCCTCCCGGTCTCGGCGTCGCGCTCGAACATCGGGAAGTCCGTGACCCAGACGAACCCGAACGAGTCCGGCGCGACGAGCCCCTGCTTGGCCGCGACGTGGGAGCGCAACCTTCCCGCGGAGGTGCGCGCCGTGTGCGCGCTCTTGTCCGCCACGATGAGCGCCGCGTCGCCGTCGGCCAGCCCCCCTTCTCCGGTGAGCACCGCCGCGAGCGCGTCGTCCACGAACTTGGCCGCGGGCCCAGAGTACGCGCCGTCCGCCCGCTTCAGCCAGGCCAGGCCTCCCGCGCCGTACGACTTCACGTACTCCTGGAATCCGTCGAGATCCTTGCGCGACAGCGTCGCGCCGCCCTTGACGACGAACCCGACGACCTTCCCGCCCGCGGCCGCGGCAGAGGCGAAGACCTGGAACGGGGATCCCTTCGCGGCGTCGGTCAGGTCGACGAGCTCCATGCCGAATCGCACGTCCGGGTTGTCGACGCCGAACCGCGCCATCGCCTCGTCGTACGTGATGCGCGGGATCGGGCGCGGCACGGCGACGCCGCGCAGCTCGCCGAACATCTTGGCGAGCACGCCGTCGGCCACGGCCATCACGTCGTCCGGGCAGACGAAGCTCATCTCCACGTCGATCTGCGTGAACTCGGGCTGCCGGTCGGCGCGCAGATCCTCGTCGCGGAAGCAGCGGCAGAGCTGGTAGTAGCGCTCGAAGCCGGCCACCTGGAGCAGCTGCTTGAACAGCTGCGGCGACTGGGGCAGCGCGAAGAACGCGCCGGGGTTCACGCGCGACGGCACGAGGTAGTCGCGGGCGCCCTCGGGCGTCGACTTGGTCAGGATCGGCGTCTCGAACTCGACGAACCCCTCGGCCGCGAAGTGCTCCCGCGCGATGTGCGCGGCCCGCGACCGCAGGATCATGGCGCGCTGCAAGGGCGGCCGCCGAAGATCGAGGAAGCGGTACTTCAGGCGCGTCGTCTCGTTCGCGTCCACGATCTCGGCGATCGGGAACGGCATGGGCGCGGATCTGTTGAGGAGCTCGAGCGCGTCCGCGACGACCTCGATCTCGCCTGTGGGCAGGTTCGGGTTCGGCTTGCCGGTGCGCCTCCGCACCGCGCCCTTGAGCGCCACGACGTACTCCTGCCGCAGCGCCCGGGCCGTCTCGAGCTCGGCCGACGGGAGGCTCGTCGTGTCGAACACGATCTGCACGAGGCCGCTGCGGTCCCGCAGATCGACGAAGATCGCGCCGCCGTGATCCCTCACCGCGTCGACCCATCCCATGAGGACGACGGTCTCGCCCACGTTCTCGGCGCGCAGGGTTCCCGCGCCGTGCGACTTCTTCAGCTGCTCGATGAACGCGCCCACGGTCCCTCCTTCAGGCCGTTCCTGACGGCCCGGTGAAAGCGTCTCCCTGACTACACCGACTCTCGCGCCGAGGCCAGAGGGGAACGGCGACGAGGCCCGGTGGATACACGATGGTCGCCGGGTCGCGTTGACACCGCCCCGGGTGGTTGCTAGGCTCACGGGAGTTTTTTCACGGAAGTTTGGAGGGACCCATGGCGAACACGGTGATCGGGAGCTCGATCGTCATCGACGGCGAGATTTCGGGAGAAGAGGATCTGGTCATCCAGGGCACGGTGAAAGGCAGGATCATCCTGAAGGAGAACCTGTACGTCGAGCAGTCCGGCGTCGTGGAGGCGGACATCCAGACCGCCAACATCGAGATCTCTGGCCAGGTGACCGGCAACATCGCCGCGTCGGACAAGGTGGAGATCGCGGCGGGCGGGCGCGCCGTAGGCGATATCAAAGCTCCCCGGATCCTGATTGCGGACGGCGCGATCTTCAAGGGCAACGTGGACATGGACGCGTGAGGACAAAATGACTGAACCAATGACCATAATCGGCACCAACACATTCGTGAACGGAAACCTCGAGGGCGACGAGGATCTCACGGTCGAGGGTCGCGTCGAGGGGAGCATCACCCTGTCCAAGACGCTGACCGTCGAGGTCGGCGGCGTGGTCCGCGCGAACATCAACGTGCGCAACGCCGTGGTGAGCGGCATCCTCGTGGGCAACGTCACCGCCCAGGAGTCGGTCCACGTCACGGAGCAGGGGCGCGTGGTGGGCGACATCTCCGCGCCGCGGGTGATCCTGGTCGACGGCGCCTCCTTCAGGGGCAACATCGATATGGGCGACTTCGACGTGGATCGCGCCACGGAGGGGTTCACGCCCAAGGCGGCGCCGCGCAAGGCGCCGGCGCGGGTCGAAGCCGAGGATCCGGCCGCCGAGGAGAAGGGCCGCGCCGAGAAGCCGCAGGTGGTCCGCACGCGCCCGGCTCCGATCCCGACGCGCCGTCCCGCCGCCGCAGCGCAGCCCAAAGCCGCCGCGCCCGCGAAGGCCGCACAGGCGTCGTCGCAGCCCGCCGCCGCCCAAGCCACCGTCAAGCGCAGCCCGCCGCCGCCCAAGGTGCGCGCCATCGGCAAGACCAAGGCCGTCAAGAAGAAGCACTAAACGCCGACCGGCCCCACCTGTCTGCGAAAATGGTCCGAGCGCAGCGGCCGTACGAGGTGCTGCTCCAGGAAGCATCCGAGCGCGGTCTCGATCTCGAGGAGCGCGGTCGCCGGGATCGACGCGGCCGCCGATTCGGCGAGGGTCGCTCTCTCGAGCTCGGCGAGCGCCCCGACCGCGGCCGCCGGGAGGAGGATCGGCCCGCCGCCGCACGCCGTGCACACGACACCGCCGCGCCGGGGATCGAAATGGGCCTTCCGGCCCGGCGGGACCGGCTGGCCGCAGGCGGTGCATCGGCTGGCGCCCAAGCCGAGACCGGCGCACGCGAGCACCCGAAGCGCCGCCGACACTGCCAGCGCGCGCGTGGCGCAGCCCGACTCTGAGGACAGGAGCCCGAGCGCCTCCGCCACGATGTCGAACAGCCGTTCGTCCGGCTCGTGATCCGGGATCACCTCCCGCGCGAGCTCGACGATCATCGCCGCGGCGCCCAGACGCTCGAGATCCGAGGCGAGGCCGGCGTGCGCCTCGATCAACGTCGCCTCGGTCAGGCTGTACAGCCCCTCGCGGCCGCGCCCTCGCCCGAGCACGACCTCGACGAGGGCGAACGTTTCGAGCGCCCCGCCGAACCGCTTGCGGCTCGTCCGCGCGCCCCGCGCCACGGCCGACACCTTGCCGAGCTCCCGCGTCAGGAGGGTCAACAGGCGATCCGATTCGCGCAGATCCACGGCGCGGAGGACGAACGCCGCGGTGGTCGTGTCAGGCATCCCTTTCCTGCGCCGCGCTACAGCCCTCGGCGGCTCTCGGCGCAGGCGACGCCGAGCTCCGACGCGGGATCGATCTCCTCGCACGCGGTGAGCGCATCGCGCGCAACGTCGATCTGGTCGAGCCTCAGGTACGTCATGCCGAGCAGTTGATGCGCGTCCTGCATCTTGTCGCAACCGCCCTGCTTGATCTCGACGGCGCTCTTCAGGTTGGCGACGGCGTTCGTGTAGTCGCCCTTCAGGTAGTACGCCTGGCCGAGGCGGTAGAGGCCGACGCAGAACAGCGGCTGATCGAAAAGCGCGCGGCGCAGAGTCTCGATCGCCTTGTCGAGATCGCCGAGCTCGATATACGCCCACCCCAGGTTGCCGAGCGCGAGCCATGGCTCCCGGTTCAGCACCTCGCCCGCGGCCTCCTCGAGGAACGCGGCCGCCTCCTGAGGCTTCTTCTTCTGCAGGAGGAGCACCCCGAGGCTGTTGAGCGCCTCGGCCCTGGCTGCCTGCCGGTCCCGGCCGCGGAGCCGGACCGCAGAGCGGAGGTGCGTCTCGGCCTCGTCGAGCTCGCCCCGCACGAGGCGGATCGTCCCGAGCAGGTAATGCGCTTCGTCGTTCTCGGGGTTCGCGTCGATGGCGCGCGTCAGGTGGCGGATCGCGGCGAGGTTGTCGTGCTCGTCGAACCACGAGATATACGCCGCCTGGTAAAAACGATCCGACCTCCGGACGGCCTCCTCGGAGATTTTCGCGCCGCACGCCACGAGGAGGGCCGCCGCTGCGAGGAGCGTTGCGATCGCGCGCACACCGTGCATCCCTTCACCCTTCGGCGCCGCATCCTGACGATGACGCCGCTTCGCCGATTTGGTAGCAGGAAACCCGCGGAGGGTCAAGGAACCTGCAGAAAAAAACCTTTAAGAGACGGCAAGTTACCACAGATCGCGGCCGATTCAGAGGGCCTGGAAGACGGTGGTCTTCTTCACGTCGTCCAGTTGCGACGCGTCGCAGTTGAAATCGACATTGATGACGTCAACCTTGACGATGTCGCCTTCCTCGTGACCCGCGCCGAGGATGATGCGCGCCTTGTCCTCGGGCGAAAACGACTTCCGCCCGTCGCGCAGGTTCTTCGTGGCCACGAGCTCCACGGTGTTCGAGCCGGCCTTGAACCACGCCGACACCTCGATGATGAGGGCCTCATCCGTCGCCTTGACGACGCGTCGCTGGACGCCGTTGACCTTGACGGCAACGTCGTACTGCGCGCGCCCGGCCTTTGACGGTTTCGTCACGAGGAAGTAGCGCTGGCGGAGCTGCGGGTTCGCGCCGGCCGCGTCGCGCTCGTCGACGGCGGAGGCGGCGCCGCCCGGCTTGCCATCCTCGTCGACCACCTCGACCTTGTATCGGTCCGAGCTGATGTGGATGTCGCCGCTCTCGTCGATGTACACCGTGGCGTCCTTGAACGTCTGCTTGCGCAGGTCGCCGATCTCCACCCCATTGAGGTAGACGTTGCGCGCCGACGCGAGCGGTGCTGCGAGAAACGCCGCCAGCGCGACGGCCAAGGCGGCGCTGAAGTGTCTTCGGAGCTCGGGCATGGTTCACCTCCCAATTCCCGTGAGCGTTGGACGCGCCGGGGGGACCGCCGATTCAACCCTCATTCTTTCTTGAGGTTTTCCTTCATCCCCATGAGCCGGTACAGTTTGCGCAGCGCCTCGACGTCGTAGAGCTCGAGCTGCTCTCCGGCGATGCCGAGGAACCGGTTCTCCTTGAGCTGGAGGATGCCGCGCTTCACGGTGTCAACGTCGATTCCGATGCGCGACGATAGCTCGATGGGGGAGACGCTGAGGAAGACGTGGCCCTGGCCGGGTGACGCGCCCTGGGCCAGGCGGATCAGCGTGTTCACGATCTTGCTCTGGCTGTCGCGGAGCATCATGTTCTCGATCCGCTCCTCGGCCGCCTGTAGCCGGCGGTTCAGCTGGCCGATCAGCTTGAGCGCGATCTCGGGTTGATCCTTGAGGAGCACCTCGAAGTCGTCGGTCGTGAACGCGAGCACGCGGCACTGGCCGAGCGCCACGGCGGACGCCGATCTGAGCTGCCCGCGCACGAGCGCCGCCTCCCCGAAGATGTCTCCGGTCTTGAGGATGACGATGTCGCGCTCGACCGCGCGCACCCGCTTGAGCAGGCGGATGCGCCCCTCGAGGATCATGAACACCTCGGTCGCCGGGTCGTCCTCCGTGAAGACGACGTCGCCGCCCGCGTAACTCCTGCCGAACCGCTCGAACAGCCGTTCCGCGTTCTTGGACCGCACGTCCATCGCCGCATCATTCTAGAGAATGCTCGGCCAAAAGCAACGGATCATCCGGCCGGCTGCCGCGGCGGATGGGGATGGATCTGGGCTCCAAAACTCGCTAGCGTGTCAGCCGATGGCGATCCGGCTCGACATCGTCGATCCCTGCGACCCGAGCGCCGCCCACTCCCGGGGCTTCGTCCTGGACCGGGTGATCATAGGTCGCGCGCGGACGTGCGACGTGTGCCTGCCCGACATGGCGGTCTCGACACGTCACGCGGAGATCCGGCTCGACGGCAACGACTACAAGGCCGTCGACCTCGGCAGCCTCAACGGCACGTTCGTCGCGGGCCAGCGGCTCGTCCCGCACAGGCCGCGGCGCCTGTCCAACGACGACGTCCTCGGGATCGCGGGGTTCGAGGTGCGGTTCCGCCTCGGCGTGGCGCCCGGGCCGCCCGCGAACCGCGACGAGGCCGCGGTCCAGGCGCGCGAGATGCTCGCCGGCCTCCTCGCGCGATCCGGCGAGGCTCCCCCCCCTTCGCTCCTCGTGATCGGCGGGCCGGGATCCGCGAGCCGGTACCCGCTGCCCGACCCGCCGGCGGGCCTACGCATCGGCCGCGCCAACGACGCCGACATCCGCGTCGACGATCGCGACGTGTCGCGGTACCACGCCGAGGTCGTCCGCACCGCGGCCGGGATCGCCGTGCGCGACATCGAGAGCCACAACGGCGTGGTCGTCGACGGGGAACGGGTGGCCGAGGCGGAGATCCCGCCCGGCGGCGCGTTCACCGTGGGGAGCACGACCTTCGCGCTCGAGCACGCCGCCGACGCGGCGCTCGCCGCGATCCAGAGCGCCCCGGAGGAGGAGACCTCCTCGTTCGCGCCCTCGCACCGGGCTCAGGACGCCGAAGCTCCCGCCGAGGCGCCCGAAGCCCCGGCGAAGGCCGCCGCGCCGCTGCCGATCGGCCCGGAAGATCCCCTCGCCTACCCTGGCCAGCCCGGGTACCGTCGGACGACGCGCGAGATGCCGAGGCCCGAGCTCCCGCCCGGGCGAGGGGATCTCGGCCTGATCGTCGTGGGCGCGATTATCCTGGTCGCCGCGGTGATCGGGCTCGCGCTCCTGTTGACGTGATCGAAGTCCTCTGAATAAAAGTGGATTCAGCCGCATCTAAGCGGGTGGGAAGGCAGGTCAGGCATGGGTCGACGCGTCCGCACCTCGATTCTCCTGTTCATCGGCGCGCTCCTCGCGGCGTGCACGGCCAAGCCTGCAATCGTGGTCGAGGGCGACGGCTCCGGAACCGCAAAGGTTCGTCTCGAGGTCAAGAAGCTGTTCGCCGACTACTTCACGGCCGACGAGGGCGCCAAGGTGTTCGACACGGCCCGGATCAGGACAGGGATGGAGAGGCGGCCCGGCTTCGTGGTGCGGCGGATCGCGACGCCGACGCCGGAGACGCTCGAGATGGATCTCTTGTTCCATGACCTCCGCTCCCTCTTCTCGGATGAAATTCCACCCAACAACGACGGGATCATCCGCGTGACGAAGAAGGACGGAAAGACGACGATCGCGCTGCACCTCGACAGGGATAGCGCGAAGCAGGTCGGCGCCTTGTTCTCGGCCGTCTCCAACCCGGCGTTCAAGGAGATGAGCCCGCGCCAGCAGAAGACCCGCACCGAGAAGGAGTACCTCGAGGCGATCGAGTTCGCGGTCGGCAAGGAGGGCCCGCCGCTCATGAAGAGCTCGTGCCTCGAGCTGACGGTGAAGGTCGACGGCGAGCTCGTGTCGCAGGTGGGCGGCAAGATCGTGGGCGGCGCCGCCGTCTTCAACGTGCCGCTCATGCGCATGATCATGCTCGAGAAGCCGCTCGACTATTCCGTAACGTTCATCCCCGCGAAGAAGGCGCCGAAGAAGCCGCCGAAGGCGGGCTAGCCGCGAACCCGAAAAACCGGCTCGATCATTTCCGTTTCTGATCCGAGAACAGCGCGAAGAGGACGCCCAGGATCAGGATGAACGCGTTGATCTTGAACGTCGCGGCGAAGGCGTCGCAGATCTTGTTCTTGAAGATCGCCTGGAGCTTGGGGTGGAGGACCCGGATCTCCTGCTTCTGCTCCTCGAACGTCTTCGCCATCTTCTTGGCCATGAACGGCGGCACCGAGCCGAGCACCTCGATCTTCTTGCGGTCCACCTCGGCGAGCGTCTCGTCGAGCGTGGCGAGCTTGTGCGACTGCGAGAATTCGACCGCCGAGAGCCGCTCGAGGATCGGTTTCTTGATCTGGTCCCTGAGCGCGTCGTTCGCCGTGACGAGCGCCATCGCCTCGCCCTTGGCCCACCCGATCTGCCGGTCGACCTTGCCGGTGAACAGCGTCACGATGATCGCCACGCCGAGCACCGTGCCCACGGTGCGCGACATGTTGCCCACGCCGGACGCGATGCCGATCTTGTCCGCCGCGACCGCGCGCACGGTCGATCCGACGACCGGCGCCATGGCCGTGCCGATGCCCGCGCCCATGATCACGAGCCTCCAGATGATGTCGCCGTTGGTCGCCGTGGGGCGCAGCCCGCTGTAGACGTAGACCGCCGCCGCGACCACGACCATGCCCGCGGTCGTGAACCACCGCGACCCGAGCTTGTCCGAGAGCACGCCAGCGATGCCGGAGAACACCGTGGACGAGAGCGGGAGCGCGGTGATCACGATCCCGGCCTCGAGCTCGGTCTTGCCCATCACCTGCGTGAGGAAGAAGGCGAGGAAGAACACGCCGTTCATCATCCCCATGCCGAGCACGAACAGGGTCGCGTTGCCGGCCGAGAACGGCAGGGAGCGCAGCATCCCGAGGGGGAGCATCGGCTCCTTGGACCGGATCTCCGCGAACGCGAACAGGACGAGCGAGAACGCCGCGCACGCGAACAGCCCGAGGATCGTGGGCGAGGTCCACCCGAGGTCGTTGGCCTTGATGAGCCCGTACACCAGGCTGAACGCCGCGGCGGTGAGGCTCGCCATGCCGGACCAGTCGATGCGGCGGGAGGACGTCGGATCCTTGGTCTCGCGGATGAGGAACTGGGTCAGCACGAGCGAGAGGAGCCCTATCGGGATGTTGATGTAGAAGATCCACTGCCACGTGAGCTTGTCCGAGATGACGCCGCCGAGCGCAGGTCCGCCCGCCGCAGCGAGCCCGGCGATCGCAGCCCACGCGCCGATGACCGTGCCTCTCTTCTCGGCCGGAAAGAGGTCCAGCACCATCGGCAGCGTCACCGGCACGAGCATCGCCGCGGACAGACCCTGGAGCACGCGGAAGAAGACGAGCAGGTTCACGCCCGGCGCGAGCCCCGCGAGGAGCGACGTGATTGTGAACAGGGCGAGGCCGATGGAGAAGATGCGCTTGCGGCCGAACTGATCCGCGAGGCGCGACGCAGTGATGAGCGGCACGGCGAACGCGAGCGCGAAGCCGTTCACCACCCAGGAGATCGTCTTGATGTCGGTCCTGAAGTACTCCGTGATGCGCGGCAGCGTGATGTTGACGATCGTCGAGTCGAGGATGGCCAGGAAGAACGCGAGCATCACCGTACCGAAAGCGGCGTAGCTTCTCGCTGGGGTAGCCATCCTGAGCCTCCGGCACCGCGCGCTGCCTCTGTGCGCGCCGCCGGTGACCTTATCCGAAGTCGCCCGGATTTACATCCGCCGATTTCCAAGTTAGGACCGTGGCGTGAAGCTTCCCATCCTGCCGACCCCGGTCGCGATCGCCGTGTTCGTGGTCCTGCTCGGCGTCGGCGCGTTCGGCGCGACTCGGATCACGATCGAGAAGGACGTGACCAAGCTCCTGCCCGAGCGCGGAGAGGGCTCCCTTGTGGAGCTCGCGCGTCGGTTCGGCATGATGCGCAAGGTCGCGGTGGTCGTGGGCCCGGTCGAGCCCGGCGCCGAGGATCGCCTGTTCGCGGCCGCCGACGCCGTGGCCGACGCCCTCGCGAAGCTCGACGGGGTCGCGGCGGTGACCAGCCGCGTGGACATGGACGAGGCGAAGCGCGCCGCGTCGGTCGTGGTCGGGCGGGCGGCCCGGCTGGCCCGGATCGACAGGCTCCCGCGGGACGAGGCGCAGATCGCAGAACGCGTGATCCAGCTCAAGGAGCGGCTCGGAGCGCCCGAAGCGATGGTGCTGCAGGAGTACCTGCTCGCGGATCCGCTCGGGCTCGGCAGGGACGCGCTCAAGGGTCTCGAGGCCGCAGGGAGGGGCCAGGGCGCCCGCGTGGAGCGGGGCCACCTCGTCTCGCTCGACGGCAGGTACGCGCTCGTCTTCCTCGACCTTTCGTTCGACGCGATGGACGTGGAGCGCGCGGCGCCGTTCGTGGAGGCGCTCGACCGGGCGATCGGCGGCGCCATGAGAACAGCCGGCGCGTCGGACGTCCCCGTCGTCGCCCTCGGAGGGGTCCACTTCGCGGCC
>Ga0315287_10004427_pt1 | contig 13719 bp, 12 predicted proteins | sample YL17G11_0_MG_FD_205037 | JGI IMG/M metagenome (GOLD analysis project Ga0315287, IMG submission 205037) | Sediment microbial communities from Yellowstone Lake, YNP, Wyoming, USA - YL17G11_0 | ecosystem: Environmental > Aquatic > Freshwater > Lake > Sediment | place: USA: Wyoming | collected... | reverse complement strand
CCGCGAGTTCCCTCATTATAATAGTTGCCATGGCCTTGGAGTTGATCGCCACTCAGCAATGGCAAAACCGCAGAGGCGGGTCGACTAGGCCTTCATCAGCGCCAGTAGCTTGTCAACCGGTAGCGCCACTGATGTGTTGCCGTCCCGGCCCACCATGGTGCAGGCGCAGAACATGGAGTCGAGCACGGCCTCTTCTGTGGCTTGAACCACCGCCTTGAATATGGGGTCAATGGCATCATTGCGCAGGAAAGCCGCATGGCGCAGTTTGGTTGGACCGGGTTCGTAAGCGCTCTCGTTGGCAGTCGAAAAAGCCAGGAAAATGTCACCGGAACTGTTGCTGCCAACCGCTCCCGTGCGGGCAAGCCCCATGGGCACGCGCCGCGCCAATCGCTTCAATTGCTGGGGCTGCAACGGCGCATCCGTTGCCACGATCACGATCACAGAACCCTTATCTTTGCCGCGCAGTTTGTGGGCGCTGAGATGTTGGCCGGCGGGAATACCCAGCACGGTCAGCTGTTCGCGTGCACCAAAATTGGCCTGCGCGAAAACACCCACCGTGTAGGACGTACCGTCGATATCGAGAATACGCGACGAAGATCCGTTGCCAGCCTTGAAGTCATAGCAGATCATGCCGGTGCCACCGCCGACACTGCCCATCTCGACATGTGCGCCCCGGGCAGCATCCAGGGCCGCCATGGTGTGTTCTGCGGTCACGTGAAATCCGTTGATGTCATTAAGCTCGCCATCATAGGTCTCCGCCGCAACGGGAAGTCCCCAGTCCTGGCCAATGCCGATTTTGTTGGCCACCATCCAGCGGATGGTCGCGTCTCGTGTAACACCGCAGGAATGGGTGTTGGTGATGGTAATGGGGGTCTGCAACTCGCCTGATTCCTCCACCCATACAAGGCCAGTCATTTCTCCATTGCCGTTAAAGGAGTAGGAGCCAGCAGCGCAGGCAATGTGCGCGCCTGACCGGCCACGCGGCAGGATGGCGGTAACCCCTGTGCGCACCGGGCCTTTGCCCACCACTAGGTCGCCGTCACCACTGATCAATGTGGTCGTGCCAACCTCGACACCTGCCACATCCGTAATTGCATTGAACGCGCCGGTCCTTCCAGGCAAGGCCAAGCCGAGGCTGCGGGCGCGTTGAGGTGTCTGTTCATCGGTCTTCATGAAAGTTTCTCCCAGGCTTTCCAAATCAAATTTGCGCTTCCCATCAGCGCTCTCATGGAACACTATGTCGAAAACAAAGGTAGAGGTAAATGGAATCAGCAGGCACGGCCCCCTATCGGGAGTTCCTGATTATTCTAGCCGCCGCGGGCCTCGCGGTGCCGCTGCTGGTGCGTCTTGGCATCAATTCCATTCTGGGCTTTTTGCTTGTGGGTTTCCTCATCAGTCCTGACGTGCTCGGTTCACTGGTTCACAGTTTTCCCATTCTCAATACGCTGGCGATCTCAAATGGCGAGGACATTCACTCGCTGGGTGAATTAGGGGTTGTCTTCCTGCTGTTCCTCATTGGCCTTGAACTGTCACCCCAACGCCTGCTCACCATGAAACGCCTCGTGTTCGGGCTTGGTGGCCTGCAGGTCATCATCACCACCTTGTGCATAGCAGTCGCATCCTATCACATAGGTTTTACACCAGCTCAGGCCACAGTCATCGGCACCGCCCTGTCGCTGTCATCAACAGCCATCGTCATCCAGCTCTATTCCGATGAGAAGCGCCTGGGTTCGCAATCGGGTCGCACCAGCTTTGCCATCCTGCTGTTCCAGGACCTGGTGGTCATCCCCATACTGCTCTGCGTCAGCATTCTCGGACAGGAAAGTTCGGGACCCGTTGTCATAAGTATCCTCAAGGCACTCGCCCAGGCCGCAGTTGCAATCGCCTTCATCGTCGGTGTCGGACGCTACGCCCTGCCCCCGCTGCTGCGCCTTGTGGCCGGCACCAACAGTGCTGATCTCTTCATGGCTACAGTGTTGCTGATCGCTGTCGGCACCGGCGTGCTTGCCACTGTTGCCGGGCTCTCCATGGCGCTGGGCGCCTTCATCGCCGGATTGACGCTCGCTGAAACTGAATATCGCCGTGCCATTGAAACCATCATCGAGCCCTTCAAGGGCCTACTTCTCGGAGCCTTCTTCCTCATGGTGGGCCTTGGCATCGATCTCCAGGGCTTTGTGGAATCTCCGTTGCAGATATTGGCAATAGCAGCAGCACTGGTCGTGGTGAAAGCAGCCATAACCTATGGCATTGCAAGACTGCTGAAGGTGAAGCACGCCGCCGCCCTGGAAACCTCCCTGCTGCTTGGGCCCTGCGGAGAGTTCGCCTTTGTCGTGTTCAGCGCATCTGCGGCCCTGCACATCATTGATCAGTCCACTCTGAGCCGCATGCTGCTCATCGTATCTCTCACCATGGCCGTCATTCCATTTCTTTCCATGCTCAGCAAGCACTTGAACAACATGGTCAGGTCTGGGCCCGCGGTCACCAGTGAAGTGATCGTGGAACCGTCAGGCCACGACCAGCCACGCGTCATCGTCGCCGGCTTCGGGCGCGTGGGCCATCTCGTGGGCTCCATGCTGGATGAACACAAGATTTCCTATATCGCCATGGACATGGATGCAAACCTCGTCACGCGGCAGCGCAAGGCAGGCTTTCCCATTTACTATGGAGATGCGGCAAACCCTAAGTTCCTGAAAAAATGCGGGCTGGCCACCGCTACGGCCATTGCCGTCACCATGGACAGTGCTGTTCGTGTTGACGACGTGGTCAAGGTCGCCCGCGCCGAACGCACTGACATCAAGATCATCGCCCGCGCCAGGGACGAGCGCCATGCCATGCGGCTTTACATTGCAGGTGCCACTGAAGCCGTTCCTGAAACCATTGAATCAAGTCTGCAGCTGGGTGAGTCCCTGCTGGTGGAGGCTGGTATCCCCATGGGCCTTGCCATCGCCTCCGTCCATGAGCGTCGCGACACTTTCCGCAAGCTATTGGGAAGGCCCAACCGCAAGGAAGAACTCAACCTGATGGGAAAACGCATGCGCAGCAACAGACCGGCCTAGCCACCGATCCGTCAAATGAGATTATGCCACACCCAGCTTCTTCTGCAGGTTCGAGCTTGATGTCGTGTATTGGAACAACAGCCGCTCGCCGGGGTTGATGTAACGGAAGGCTTGCTGCGCCAAGAGAGCTGCTTCGTGGAAGCCTGACAGGATGAGCTTCAGCTTGCCGGGATAGTGATTTATGTCGCCAATCGCGAAAATGCCCTTCTCAGACGACTCGAATTTTTCCGTGTCGACGGGAATGAGATTCTGCTCGAGGTTGAGGCCCCAGTTGGCTAGCGGGCCCAGCTTCATGGTGAGACCGAAGAAGGGGAGCAGCGTATTGGCCGCTATGTCGAATGCAGAGCCGTCATTGCCCTTCACCTGAACGGATGCCAGTACTCCGTCCGATCCAGTAAGGCCCGTCACCTGGCCAAGTTTCATTTGCATCTTGTTGGCAGCGACCAGCTCGCGCATCTTATTCACGCTATCGGGTGCCGCACGGAATTCATCGCGCCGGTGCAGCAGCGTCATAGTCTTGGCTAGGGGCTGCAGGTTATTGACCCAGTCCAGCGCCGAATCGCCGCCCCCAACTATCAGGATGTCCTTGCCGCGGAAAACTTCCATTTTCTTCACCGAATAGAAAACCGACGTGCCCTCATAGGCGTCGATCCCGGGGATCGGCGGTTTCTTAGGTTGGAATGACCCGCCACCCGCGGCGATCACCACCACCTTGCAACGGAACACAATGCCGCCGTCGGTGTGCAATTCAAAGTCATTGTCGCCGTGCTTGATGAGCTCGGTCACCATCTGGTTGAAGTGATACTGCGGATGGAAGGGCTTGGCCTGTTCCATGAGGCGGTGGGTGAGTTCCGACCCCGTGACGATCGGCAGGGCCGGAATGTCATAGATCGGCTTTTCCGGATAAAGCTCCGCACACTGACCACCAGCCCTGTCGAGAATGTCAACCACGTGGCATTTTATGTCGAGTAGGCCCAGTTCAAAAATCGCGAACAGGCCGCACGGGCCAGCGCCGATGATCACGGCATCGGTGGTAATCACGTCAGACATTTCGAAACTCCAATAGACCTTAGAATTGCTTTTCCGGCACGCGAACGCGCAAACCATCGATGGCATCGCTGATTTTGATCTGGCACGAGAGCCGGCTGCTATCCTGCACATCAAAGGCAAAATCCAGCATATCCTCTTCCATTGGCGCTCGCTTGCCCAGCTTGTCCCTCCATTCAGGCTCAACATAGACGTGGCACGTCGCACAGGCGCACGCCCCGCCGCAATCGGCATCAATGCCCGGGACCATGTTCTTGACGGCGGCCTCCATGACCGACATGCCGGCAATTGCGTTTACGGTTTGCTCGGTTCCGTTGTGCAGGATGAAGGTAATTTTTGCCATATCGCGCGCTCAGTATCTATTGTTCGTTTTATCGAACGCTTCATAGGATACAGTAAATTGAAAGGCAAGCGGCCCTGGAGACTGTCCCACCAGAGTGTGCAGCGGTTTGGCGATCCGGCCATGCTCTAACCCATTGATCTAGAGCGCTTCCCTTTGGGTAGCGTGCAAGGGGTAAAGACTCCTTGCCAGATCATCAAACTCCCGTGTGGCCTGCAGGAGACTGGCCAGCAGTTTCCGGCGCTTCTCAGATTTTTCGAATACGGCAAGCAATTCCAGTTCTCTGGCAATTTCGCCGATCCGGCAGGCACCGATAGCCTGGGCCGAACCCTTCAGGGTATGGGTTGCCAGCCGCCAGTCGTCCGTGCAGCGGGCGGCAAACAGGCTTGCAAGAATGGAAGGGAGCTGGACCACAAAAAGCCCCATGATTTCGCGCTCAAGATCAGTATTGTCCATGGTGTAACGGGCAAGATGCGCCCGGTCAAAAATCAATGATTTGTCCCAGGCACCTGTCGCTCTTGATCCCTTTGCCTGTGCCCGTCCCACATCATCACCCAAATTTGCCTAAATTTTAGGCACAAATTGATCTCACGGATCCGAGTACTGGTATAGAGGCTCCCGGTAAACGAGCGATTTTATGAATCGATTCAATTTGATCCTTAATCTTAACCAAATCTTAAATTATTCTTGGGACGGCGGCCAGAACGGGTTCTACTGCTGTCATCGATAGGTTAATGTGACAATCCTTGGCTTTGACGATGAAGGGGGCCAATCTGCCGTTCAGGGGTGGATTCTTTCGTCAGCAAAACTTTCTCTGACGGCCGATTGGGTTGTTAGTACGTATTTGAGAATGTGGGTAAAATCAGATGGCAAATAATGTAGTGGACGCGCGTCGCAAGGACAAACGCGCGGTCGAAAAGCAGCCAGAGGTGCGGCGTAGCCCAGCACTGGACACAGCCCCTCTGCGGGGTCGTCCTGCCAATGAAAATGACCCCGGTACCGCAAGGTTGATGGCGCGGCTGAACCGCCCGCCGTCATATGCTGCCTATGTCGTGGCCAGCATCCTCACCCTTGTCTGGGTCTTCATCTGGTCCATGTCCTATTCTTCGATCATCATGGAACAGCCTTTGCCGCAGCTCATCAGCTCAGTTGGCCTCCTGGTTTTGCCCATCCTCATCATGTGGGTCATGGCCTATTTCCTGTGGCGGGCTCAGCAATTGCGCCAGGTCTCCGAAGTTCTCATGCAATCGGCCATGCGCCTCATCAGGCCACAGGACATCGCAACCGAAGGCCTCACTTCCATCGCCCAGGCGGTACGCTCGGAGGTTGATTTGCTGGTGGGCGGCGTTGAGCATGCCGTACAACGCGCCACCGTTCTTGAGGAAATCGTTCACAAGGAAATTTCCGCCATCGAGCGCGCCTTCGGCGGCAATGAAGAGCGCATCCGCAGCCTTGTCACCGGCCTTGAGAACCAGCGTGTCGCCTTGCACAATGCCGGCATGGTTGTCGGCAACGAATCCATCCCCATGATGGCGAGGCTGGAAAGCAACACCCAGAATCTTGACCATGTCATCACCACTGCCCAGGACACCTTGGTGCGCTTGGAGCAGGGACTGAAGAATTCCACCGTCGAACTCACCCGCACCATCGATGAGGTGTCCACCCGCGCGTCCATCGCGGGTGATGAAATTGGCGGCCAGACCGCCCAGATGGAGCGCATGTCTGGCATGCTGGTGGGCGAATTGCGGTCCTTCTCGCAGCACCTGCAGGACCAGATCCAGTCGCTTTCCTCTGCAGCTGCCCATCTCAACTCGGAATCGACGAGCTTCGGCAAAAATGTGCAAGGCATGGAATCCAATGTCGTGCAATTGCTCAAACAAAGCCTCGACCAACTCAGCGGTGTCAACCTGGAACTCGGTCGCACCATTGACCGTGTGTCGAACGCCTCCGTCGAACAGATCAAGCATGCGGCCGCCGAAATGGCCGAGGTTGTGCAAAGTTCGGGCGGCAACATCACCTACCACCTGAAGGCAACCTCGAGCGAGGTGGCAGCCCTCATTGAACGCTCCGGCATCGACGCTGCCCAGCAGATCGAGCAGAGCCGCACCCACGTGACCGACGGCCTGCAAACTGTGGCCCTTGATTATCTCGAAAAAATCTCGCGCTCGCGTTCCGACCTCACGAGCTATATCGACCAAGCATCAGCACAGATTGTTGGCAACGTTGATGATGTGACCCATCGCCTGTCCGAGCGGCTCACGTCAACCAGTACGCAATTCCTCACCGGCCTCGACCAGACCGCAAACCTGCTGCTGTCGCAACTTAATGCCTCGGGTTCCGGCCTTGCCGGCAAGGTAGAGGAAACCACCAACCGCCTGTTCAGCGAAATCGGCACGAAGGCCACCCAGATCACACTGAAGCTGGATGAAACATCGGCCGGTGTGTTCGACCGCCTCGACCAGCAGGCCAAATACGTAAACAACCATGTGGAGCAGAGCGCCGAAAAAATCTACAATACTCTTGATGGCCGTGCCAGCGAGATCAACAGCACTGTTGAGAACACCGCGCACCGGGTCATCGACAAGATTGAAGCGTCAACCAGCGGCGTCAACGCGCGCCTTGATGAAATCGGGGCAGGTGTCGTCAATCAATTGCAGTCCACAGGTTCCAACATCAACGACCTGTTGGTGACCACCAGCGGAACGATTGCTTCCCACCTCAAGGAGACCTCCGATATCGTCAGCCGCCAGATGCAGGATTCCGGCATAGCACTCGCGCAGAATATTGAAAGCTCCGGCGGTCTTGTGACCGACAAGCTCATCGGCACATCGGGCGAGTTTATCCAGAAGATAGGCGCCGCCAGGGATGCACTGTTTGGTCTGCTGCATGAGTCATCGGGTGACCTCACATCGAAGCTGGCGGAAACGTCCCACCAGCTCTATGCCCGCCTTGACGACACGACCAGCTCGATGACCAGTCAGCTCGAAAGCACGGCACAAAACGTCAGCGGTAGGCTCGACCGTGCCTCCCTGCACATGACCGAGCATCTGGAGACGACCGCAACCCGTATCCACGACCATATCAATCAAACGGCTGGCGACGTCAGCAACCGCGTGGCAACCGTCACCGAAAGGCTCACTAAGCAGCTCGATGCCTCATCAACCGAGTTGAACAGCCTACTCGAATCCACGGAGAACCGGCTGGGCGGCCAGCTTGAGCAGGCGACCACCGAACTCTCCGCCCTGTTCACGGCAAACACCAAGATGATGACCGAGCAGCTGGACAAAACCTCATCCGACGTTACCAACCGATTTGCCGACACAGCAGTTCGCGTCACACGCCAGGTGACCGATGCCAACGCGGCCATGGCCCAGCGCCTGGAAAAGACCTCATCAGAAGTCACCGACCAGCTCAACACGGCCGGCAATACGATGTTCTCCCGCATCGATACTACCGCTCGCGAACTCGGCCAGCGCTTTGACGTTGCCACCGAGGCTCTCGAAAAGGTCACCGGCGATATATCCGGCCGCCTGACTGGAACCGGCGCCAAGTTTGCCGAGATCCTGGAAAGCTCCAGCAGCCAGATGATCAATGACCTCGGTAAGGCGAGTGAAGCCTTCTCTGAAGGACTTGGCCACACCACCATGCAGATCACTGGCCGCTTCGAAAAGGAAACCGGATTGCTGGTCGATCGCATCGACAAGGCCGTCAAGGAATTTGACGGCGCCTCCTCCACCACCAGCCACCGCCTTGAGGAAGCGCACCAGAAATTCTCCAAGCATGTCGGAGTTGCCAGTACCTACCTGGCCGATCAGCTCTCCACCGCCGCGACCACCCTGGACGACAGCCTGGAAAGCGTATCCATGCATCTCACTGGCAAGCTTGAGACAACCGGCAGCCGGATCTCCGACCGCCTCGAGGATGTCTCAGGCCTTGTCGAAAAATCCATCGACAAGTTCAATGACGAAATGGAACGTGTACTGATCAACCGCAAGGAAGCACTTGATGCGCTGATTGACACGGCTGCCGCCCGTGCCCAGGAAATTGACACGGTCATGACCAGCTACATGACCATGATCGAAGAGTCACTGGCCGCAGCTGAAGTCCGTTCCAAGGACATCAGCCGGGTCATCGCCGAACAGACAAGCATTGCGGTGCACAATCTTGATCAGGAAATCCGTAAGCTCGAAACCAGTTCGGGTGGACAGATTACGCAAGCCTCCCGCGTGCTGCGCGAGCAGCATGAGCGCGCCATGGCCTCAATGAATGAAATGCTGTCGTCGACTGCAAGCGACTTTCAGCAGACAGCCCAGGACATGCGCATGACGGCCCAGCAGGTTGTAAAGGACATCGATTTGGCCCGCTCTGACCTGAAGCGCGCCATTGTTGACTTGCCGGAAGAAACCAAGACCAATGCCGATGCCATGCGCAAGGTGGTCGCCGACCAGATCGCAGCCCTCAACACACTGGCCGATGTGGTGAAGCGACAGACGGGGTCGACTGATTTTTCAGGCCCTGGATTTGGCTCTTCGCGCAGCAGCAGGGAGCCCAACGCGGGAAAATAGAAGGCGCTACGTTCCAAGCTCCACCCTCCGGAACGCCTAGCGCCCTGAAAAAAGCCAGGGAGCAGCTTGCAGCCAGAGCAGGGGCGGAACGTGCCCGCGCATCGCTTGCTCCCAAGAAGAATGCTGAAGCTGCTGCGTCAGCGACGGCGGCCAATAAGTCCGTGACGCGCGAGATCGAAACCGTCACCCGGAGGATCAACGCGGCAGCGCGCGACCTCGTCGAGAATCTCGATGGCCTGCCGCCCGACTTGGAGAAACGCTATAACAAGTCCGAGAAGGAAATCTATATCGCGCGTCTGCAGGATGCCCGCGGCAAACGTCTCTTGAAGTCGGTGGCCACGCGTTACGGCGAGGATAATAATCTGCGCGCAACTGTCGACTCCTACATCAAGCTGTTCGAACGCCTGTTGGACACGGTATCTGCGACACCCAAGGGAGATCAGCTTGTGGAGGCCTGCCTTGCTTCGGATTCAGGAAAAATCTACCTGGCACTGGCTGAAGCTATTGGTCACATCGGCTAGGTCCCCATGCTGAGACTTTCGGTAAGCCATGAAAGCTGGCCAATCGCTGGAAACTTCACCATTTCGCGTGGCAGCAAGACGACTGCCGATGTTGTTGTTGTCAGCCTCAGTGATGGTGCGTTCATCGGGCGCGGCGAATGTGTGCCCTACCCCCATTACCGTGAAACCGTTGAGGGCGTGGTAGCCTGCCTGGAAGCAGCGCGCGATAAAATCGAGCCTGGCTTTACCCATGCCGACGTGCTTAATCTTGTCGGCTTGCATGCCGCCCAGAACGCCCTGGATTGCGCATTATGGGACCTTGAAGCCAAGCGTTCAGGAAAGCCTGTTTGGCAGCTTGCCGAGCTGCATGAACCGCACCCCATGGTAACAGCCTATACCTTAAGTCTCGATACACCCCAGGCCATGGTGGCAGCGGCCGAGGCCGCCTCGGACCGCCCTTTGCTGAAATTGAAGTTGGGGCAGGAAGGTGACGCTGAACGCCTGCGCCTCATTCGCAAGGCTGCTCCTACAAGTCGTCTGATCATCGATGCCAATGAGGGCTGGACAGCTGAACAGTTGCCAGAACTCCTCAAGGTTTGTCACCAAGTTGGCGTTGAACTCATTGAACAGCCCCTGCCCGCCGGCAGGGATGAAGCGCTACGCCATATTGAACACCCAGTTACCATTTGTGCCGACGAGTCGGCCCACGACCGATGGCATCTCGACGAACTTGTGGGTAAGTATGACGCCATCAATATCAAGCTGGACAAGACCGGCGGGCTTACCGAGGCCCTGGCGCTTGCCGAGGCGGCCGCGGCTCGGAATTTCAAGATCATGGTGGGCTGCATGCTTGCCACCTCGCTTGCCATGGCGCCCGCCATGCTGGTGGCGCAGTTTGCCCAGGTTATTGATCTTGACGGACCCCTGCTGCTGGCGCGCGACAGGAAACCCGGAATTACGTTTGATGGCAGCCTGATGTACCCACCACCGTCAGAGTTATGGGGCTGATGCGCTTCAAGGCAAAGGCAAAGCTCAGGGCGGCCAGCGATACGGCGGCCATAACCAGGTAGGTTCCACCCAGCAGGTGCCCATACAGCGCGCCGGAAATCGCCATCATCCCCGACATGGCAATGCCACCGGAAAATGCAGCATAAAGCCCCTGTGCTGAATTGCGCAAGCCGAGCGGAACCGTCAGGCGGATGTAATGCATGCTACCAAGATGCAGCATGGCAAAGGAAATGCCGTGGAGGCTTTGCAGCAGTGCGCTGACCATCAGGCCGAAATCATGCGACATCAGCAGCCAGCGCAGGAAGCCGCCGGAAATACCCATCAGCATCAAGTTGAAGGCACCGAAACGATTGACCAGCGAATTGGAAAAGGCAAACAGGCTCACCTCACCCAAGATGGAGATAGCCCAGAAACTGCCGATGGTGAACTTGTCATAGCCAAGCCTGTCCCATTCAACCGGACCAAAGGAGTAGAGCATGGCGTGGCTGGATTGGCCGAGGCTCACCGCAAGGATGAACATGACAAAGCCTCCTGTCATCAGCAGCCTGAAGGCATTGAGGATGTTGCCGGGTCGCTCGGAAAGATGCAGGAGCCGCCCCAGGGCAGGATCCGGCGGCAACAGGAAGGCAATGAGCGAGGAAACGCCCTGCGCCAGGGCAATAAGGTAAATCAGGGAACTGATCGGAAGGTACAAAAGCAGGGCACCCGCCCCCAGGTTTCCGCCGAGAAAACTGATCGAGGCCCACAACCGCAGGCGACCGTAATCCAGGCCATGGTGGGCGCTGCCATCGACGCTGAAGCTCTCGGTCAGCGTGAAGATGGGCGAAATGCACAGGGAGGCAAAAATTGCACAGGGCAGTATTTGTGCAAGTCCATCAGAAATGGCGAGCAGAAAGTATCCGAAAGCCGAGGCAAAGCTGAACAGGATGATCAGGCTGCGTCGGTTGCGATACCTGTCGGCGAAATAGGCCGCCAACGGAATGGCAACAAATCGGCTGGCAGTCATGCCGGCGATCACCACGGCAATTTCAGCAACGCCCAGCCCCTTGCCGTGCAACCACAGCGGCAGGAACGGCAATTGAATACCGGTGCCGATGGTCAAAAAGGCATAGAAGACAGAGAAACGAAGGCCAAAGATTCGTGCGGGCATGGTGAATGATGCAGAATCTAAACCAAAATTTCACCACTTTCCACGATACTCTGCGCGGGGTGGGCTTGCGCGTATTGCAGGTGGGTGTGTGGAGTGTTGCGTATGTCGGCAAATGTCGAAGGTAACCTGAGCGAGAGTTTCGAAAGTCTGGAAGCGGCTGTCCTAGAAACCCAGCGTGGCCGCTGGTTCCTGGAAGAATATGCCAAGCGCCAGCGCTCGGCTGAAACGCTTGCCATCCTCGAGATCCTGCGCAAGCTTGAAGACGCCATCGTCAGTACCAAAGCTTCGGCAGCCGTAAACCCCAAAGACAAGATCAGCGCTGAGCAGCTCAAGTTCTTCAAGAAGGATGAAGAGCTTTTCGTGGAGCCCACGCTGGCCACACGTCCCGTTGCCGTTGCAACCCCTCCTACTCCGCCGCCTCAGCCTGCACCCTCTCCGGCAGCAGTTGTTGAGGCAAGACAGGCATCCGAATCCAAAGGCGCCAAGCTCAAGATCCAGCGCGTGAGCCCGACCGGGCAGCCAGAAGAGACCAAGACCCCTGAAGCCGTGACCCTTGAACCGGTTCAAGCTGTGGCACCTGAGCCAGCACCGGTCGAGCTGTCCGCACCTGCTCCTGCACCGGCAGGAGAAACTAAGTCCCGCGTCGTCATCATCCGCCGCCCGGCCAGCGAAGTGACGGAAATTCCGCTTGTAGACGAAAACAACCCAGAAGTGGCGGCCTAGTAGCGCCTCTACCTCACCAGGGCTGAGCAGATGTCGATCGCTCGTAGAATCGGGTTTGCAATCCTCGGACAGGGGCTCGGCGGCATCGCAGGAGGTTGTCTCGGGTTGCTCGCGGGCCTGGCCTACACGGAGCTTACGAGCACTTCAGGGTTTGAAGGATATGCTGGTTTTATCGTCGCTTACTGGATATTGGGTGGCATCGCTCTTGGACTTGTTGCAGGGCTTATCGCGGGCCTGGTGTGGACCCGCCGCTAGCGACTTTCATTCCTTAGTTGTAAAACCTGGTGCTGACCCTTCATCACGCCGGTGATCTTCCAGCTCAGCGTCCGGTAAAATCCAGTTCCCCGGATATGCGGATCGGGCTTGGCGAGCAGCCAAATCTCAGTGTGGCCCAGAGAGACCAGAGCGACCAGAGAAAAACTAATCCTGCCCATGCGCCAATACGGTCTTGCCGATGCCACGGCCTTCCTATCCTGGCGCAACTGCAACTCCATGAACTTCACCATCCAGTCCATTTCCAATCGAAAATCCAAGTAGCTTTCCGCCTTTCTCACATGGCCAGCGCCCTTGCATCTGATCTCAGCGCTTCGGCCACGGAATGGGGGCTGACACCATGCTGATCTCGCAATTCTTGACGAGTGACGGTGTTTTCTAAGGTTGCAAGCCTCACGGCCAGAGTAACCGGACTAACCTCAGTCTACATTTGACGACACGTTAGCATCAACTTCCTCTCTATTTCGAGCCTTCCTGTGGTGCTTCCACAAGGATCCGTGCGAACGATGCAGGGTCAACGTTGCCGCCCGACGCGATGATGCCGATGCATTTGCAGCGCACGTCAATCTTTCCGCTCAACACTGCGGCAAGACCCACAGCACCGCCGGGCTCGATGACCAATTTCAGAACGTCAAAGGCATAGCGCACAGCCTGCTCAGTTTCTGCATCGGACACTGCGTAGCCATCACCAACGCGGCCCTTGTTCATGGCAAAAGTCATCTCACCGGGCGCCGGGGTCAACAGCGCATCACAGATGGAGCCCGATGATTTTTCGTTCTTCTCACGTTTTCCTGACTTCAGAGAGCGCCCGTAATCATCAAATCCTTGCGGTTCGACGGGGTGAACTCTGGTAGCCGGCGAATTTTCTGAAAGTGCGAGCGCAATGCCTGCGAGAAGTCCACCGCCGCTGCAATTAACGAGCATATGGTCAAGCACAATGCCCTGTGCAGTTGTCTGGGCCGCAATTTCGAGCCCGCAGGTGCCCTGTCCAGCAATAATGTCAAAATGTTCAAAGGGCGGCACAAGGACGGCGCCCCGCCTTTGAGCCTGGTGGTTG
>Ga0315287_10004426_pt1 | contig 13719 bp, 11 predicted proteins | sample YL17G11_0_MG_FD_205037 | JGI IMG/M metagenome (GOLD analysis project Ga0315287, IMG submission 205037) | Sediment microbial communities from Yellowstone Lake, YNP, Wyoming, USA - YL17G11_0 | ecosystem: Environmental > Aquatic > Freshwater > Lake > Sediment | place: USA: Wyoming | collected... | reverse complement strand
CGAGCTGCGTGGTCAGACCCGGCGAGCGCCCGGCGCCCGACGCGCCCGACTTGCTGTCGACGACGACATCCCCTTCGATCAGCCCCGCTTTGACGGCGGGGGCCAGCGCCAGGATCGCGCTCGTCGGGTAGCAGCCGGGGTTCGCCAGCAACTGGCAGCCGACGATCTCCTCCCGGTGTAGCTCCGGCAGCCCGTAGACGGCCTCTTGCAGGAGCTGCGGCCGCGGGTGCTCCGTCTTGTACCAGCGCTCGTATTCGGCCACATCCTTGAGCCGGAAGTCGGCGCTAAGGTCGATCACCGGCAGCCCGCGGTCGATGAAGGGCAGGAGCAGCTTCGCCGCCACGGCGTGGGGCAGCGCGGCGAAGACGACCTCTACCTCGCCCAGCTCCTCCTTGATCGTCAGGTCGAGCGGCCAGAGGTGAGGGAAGTACTCGCCCAGGCGCTGTCCTACCCCCTCGATGCTGGCGACCGAGGTCACTCGCACCCGTGGGTGATGGTAGAGGAGACGCGCCAGTTCCGCTCCCGCGTAGCCGGTCGCGCCGAGAATGCCTGCCGAGATCAAGGGGACGCCTCCCTACGTTTTTGAGCTTTCAGTATACTTGACGCCTGATCGTCAGGCAAGGAAGCTACGCACCGGCAGCTTCGCGCACGCTGCTATGGGGGGACGGACCTAGCTTGAGAGTGTTTCGCTATCGCCTCATCGAAGCTCAGCGGATCGAGCGACACGCTGGTGCCTTGGGGCTTGGACTTTTTTTGACTTCGTGGCCGAGCCCTCTTGACTTTCTCCGTTGGAGCCGATATGGTATTTATAGTGGTTAGCGGATCTCCGTTAACGGCGCCGTAGCTCCCCGAGCTAAGGCGCTTTTAGTTTTCTGCGGGGGTAGCTCCACACCGCAGACGGTGGGCTTGAATTCTGTCCCGGATGTCTGAATCTGGGAAGATCTTCACGCCAAACTTGCCCATTTGCCCATCACCGCGACAATAAACCCTCTGACTAAACGAGTTCCATCTTTTCGGCGTCACATTGCAGTCCCCACAGATCCACTCGTACAGATCCCGCGAGAACATGTCCGCCAGTTCCATTGGGCTGGAACCGGACTTTGGGCTAAATCGTAGTCCAGTTTCGAGCCACCCGCGGAACGCCGCATCTGGCACCCATTGAGAGCCGTCTAAAAGAGCCCCCGTGTATTCCAGTTGGTGTTCGGCGTCTTCTTTCGGCCCTTGACTTTCAAATTCAACACGGCCAAGCTTCTTTTGGGGGCTGGTAGCCAAGAAATCTACGTACCGCTCCAAGAGCAGGATAATGGCTACCAGGTAGACATCGGTTGGCAAGTATGGGTCAATGCCAGTAGCAACGAACTGCTCTTCAAAGGCCCCCTTCCTGATTCCCGCGCCGAACACCAGGAAACTGGTATCCTCGATCAACCCTTCGATAGCTTGATCAAATTCGAGTTGGCGGTCTCGGTTTCCGCTAAACCAATATCGGCCATCGCGAAATCGAATATCCGGCTCGTGAAAGGTAAAATCGGTCCTTCCAAAGAACTCACGCTTGATTTCATCAGCGGCGGTGCAATAGACTGCAATATCTTCTTCCGCTATCGCAATCGCACCAAGCGCGAAGAATGCGGGCTTGTCAGCAGGCTCGCGACCCGACTTCCCGTTTTCATCCACATAGAGGCCGCTTATGGGTCGTTTCTCCAGCAGGGGCTGGCTGGAGTAGCCTTTGAACCGTTTTCGTGGCTCGATTCTCCCATAAGCCCTTTGGAGCTCGATCCGTTCCTGGGTCCCGAGCTCAATTACGATCTCAGTGCAGTCATCTCTGGGAAATTGAGCCCGCTTCAGCAGGATTTCGAGAACCCGTGCGACGCGGCCAGCTTCCGCCAGCAGCCCAGCTCGTTTTCGCGCCAGTCGACGCCCTTCGGGATCGCCAGGCGATGAATGAACCATAGCGATCCGAAGGATACCATAAGTTCGTCACATCCGCTTGGGGTCAAACGCTGCTCTCCATAGGTGTGTCATCCATTTCACTGCCAGTGACGCTATGCGCCGGTAGATTCGCGCGCGCCCGCCCGAGGAGGATAGAACAGGGCCGCCGAGGGGCACCCCCGCCGCAGAACGCAGACGGGGCAGCGCGGACGCCGCGCCAAGCACGTGCGCCGCCCGTGCTCGATAAGATAGATGTGGAAGGGGTAGACCTCCTCCGGCGCCAGCAGGGGCGCCAGCAGCGCCTGTGTCTGCTCCGCCGACGCCTTCTCCGGCGCCAGCCCCAGCCTTCGCGCCACCCGGTGCACGTGCGTGTCCACGGGCAGCGCCGGCCGGTCGAGCGAGAACAGCAGGACGACGGCCGCCGTCTTCGGCCCCACGCCCGGCAGCGACTCCAGCCACGACCTCGACTCCGTCGGCGGCAGATCCGCCAGGAACCGCAGGTCGAACGAGCCGCGCCGGCTCCCTATCTCCGCCAGCAGCGACTTGATGCGCACCGCCTTCGTGGGTGCGAGACCGCCGGGACGGATCGCCTCCTCGATCCGCTGCGTCTCGGCGGCGAGCAGCGACCGCCAGTCGGGGAAAGCGTCTTTCAGGCGGGCGAAGGCGTGTCCCGAGTTCGCGTCGGACGTGTTCTGGGAGAGCACCCCCAGCACCAGCTCGTCCAGGGGGTCGCGTCGCGGCCGACGCGGCAGCGCGCCGTACTCAGACGCCAGCAGCTCGATGATCTCTCTCGGCTCCAAGTCCCTCCTCCTCTGCCCTGCCATGCAACGCCTTTTCGAGATTCTATCACAGCCCCCTGGCACTCGGCCGTCCTGTCGCTTCCCACTTTCGCATTGTATAATCCCTCCGTGAGTCTGCCGGCGTTGGCCGACGGCTCACAGTGGTAGAGTGCAGCGAGGAGGAACGATGACGCGAGAAGAGGTCCGCCTGACCCGTCTCGCCTCCTGCGCCGGCTGAGCGGGGAAGGCGGGTATCGCCACCCTGGCGCAGGTCCTGCGCCCCCTAGCCGATACGTTCAAGCCGGGCGACTACCCCAACCTGCTGGTGGGGCTCGCCGGGCTGGATGACGCTGCCGTCTATCGCATCAATGATGAGATAGCGATAGTGCAGACCCTCGATTTCTTCCCGCCCGTGGTGGATGACCCCTACACCTACGGCGCTATCGCCGCCGCCAACGCCATGAGCGACGTCTTTGCCATGGGCGGCGAGGTCGTGCTCGCCCTCAACATCGTCGGCTTCCCCGAGGACCTGCCGCCCGAGATACTCTCCGAGATCCTGCGGGGAGGCGCCGCCAAGGTCGCCGAGGCCGGTGGCGTCATCGCCGGCGGCCACACCATCCTGGACCGGGAGCCCAAGTACGGCCTCAGCGTCATGGGCATCGCCCACCCCGGGCGCGTCATCACCCGGGCGGGGGCGATGCCGGGCGACCTGCTCTACCTGACGAAGCCCCTGGGCACGGCCATCATCCTCACCGCCGACGAGATGGGGACGGCCGACCCGGCCCACGTGCGGGCCACCGTCGACAGCATGCTCGCCTTGAACCGCCACCCTTCGCACATCGCGCGCGAGGTCGGCGTCCACGCCATGGCCGACGTAACGGGCTTCGGTCTCCTGGGGCACGGCGCCGAGATGGCCGAGGCGGGTGGTGTCGCCCTGGTGATCGAAGCCGGTCGCCTGCCCCTCCTGCCCGGCGTCCTCGACTACGCCGCCGTGGGCGTAGGCACCGGCGGCGGCGCCCGTAACCGGCAGGGCCTGGCGGACGCCGTCAGCATCGACGAAGCCGTTGCCGAGCCTATGGTCCAGGTCCTGTTCGACCCCCAGACGTCGGGCGGCCTCCTCATGGCGGTGCCCAAAGAGAAGGCGGCGGAGCTGGAGAAGCGGATGGCCACCGACGACCTGGGCTGCTGGCGTATCGGCGAAGTCATCGAAGGATCCGGTGTGAAGGTGAAGCCATGACAGGAGTGAAGGGGCTGCTTGCGCGTTGCCTGTTGTTGTCCGCCCTGGCGGCGCTTGGAATGCAGGCGGTGGCCTGCGGTTGCGGCGGCAAGAAGGAGGATGCCGGCGGCCCTCTGCCTCCGGCGGCGGAGGTGCTAACCAAGGCGGTCGAGCGGGTTGCCACGATGAAGACGTTCCACTTCCGTCTCGAGCATGAGAACGGTGTCTCTGCCATCCCCCTCGGTCTGGGTCTCACCACGGCGGAGGGGGATGTGATCGTACCCGACCGCATGCGGGCGAAGGTGGAGGCGAAGGCGGGCACCCAGCCGGTGCGGGTGGAGGTGATCGGCATCGGCGACCAAGCCTGGATGACGAATCCCTTCAACCGCCAGTGGCAGCCGCTGCCGTCCGGCAACACGATCAGGGATGTCTTCGACCCCACACAAGGTATCAAGGCGGTGGCGAACGCGCTGGAGAACGCCGAGGTCACGGCTGAGGAGGAGGTGGGTGGTGTCGCCACCTACCGCGTGGAGGGCACGGTCGACTCGGCGATCCTGGAAGCGGCGGCGCCGATCGCCGAGCCCGGCCTCACAGTGAAGGTCAAGGTCTGGATAGGCAAAGACGACTCCCTCATCCGGCGCATCCGCCTGGAGGGTCCGATTGCCCCCGACGAGCCGCCGAATATCGTCCGCAAGCTCGACGTCTCCAAGTTCGACGAGCCGGTTAGCATTGAGCCTCCCGTCTGATGTCCCAACCGAGTGAGAGCCCCCGAGCAGCCGAGCGCGCGGCCGTCCCTGGGGTCAGGGCCAAGTCGTCGAAATGGCTACTGATTGCGGTGGGGTTTGCCGTCTTCCTTGGCGCCCTCGACCAGACGGTCGTCGTCACCCTGCTGAAGCCGATAATGGACGGCGTCAACGTCCCCGTCGACCAGTTCTACCGCGCCGCCTGGATCGTCAACGGCTACATCTTGGGCTACGTGGTGGCGATGCCCCTCATGGGCCGCGTCGCCGATGTGTACGGGCACGGACGCATCTTCCTGCTGGCGATCGCCATATTCCTCGCGGGCTCTCTGTGGGTGTCGGCCTGCCAGAGCATGAATATGCTGGTAGTGGCGAGGGCCGTGCAGGCCCTCGGCGGCGGCGCCCTGGTGCCCGTCTCCATGGCGATCGTGGCGGAGCATCTGCCGCCGGAGCGGCGGGCGCTGGGGCTAGGCTTCCTGGGCGCCGCCGCCGAGGGCGGGGGACTCCTCGGCCCCCTCTGGGGCGGGAGTCTGGTTCAGATTCTCGGCTGGCGCGGCCATTTCTGGATAAACGTCCCCCTCTGCATCCCTATCATACTCGTCGTCCTGTACAATTATCGGGACAAAGGCAGAAGCAAGGCCTCCGTCGACTACCTGGGTGGCTTCCTCCTCGCTGGCGCCCTCACCGCCCTTGCCATCGCCCTCACCGACGACCCCGTAGCCGCCCGTCCCATCGCCCTGACCGCCGGCCTCTATCTTCTTGCCGCGGTACTTGCCGCCGCCTTCATCTGGCGCGAGTTCGTGACCGATACCCCCATGCTTGCCCTCTCCCTCTTCCGCTCCCTGGCCTTCTCCGCCGGCAACCTGACCCACTTGATGATGGGTGGCGGCCTTATCGTAGCTATGGTGTCGATCCCCGTCTTCACCATCGCTGTCCAGGGGGGCTCGTACTTCGAAGGTGGCCTCAACCTGATGCGTCTGACCGTAATGCTTCCGGTCGGCGCTGTCCTGGGGGGATATCTGGCCGGCTGGCTGGGCTACCACCGCACCTCTGCCCTGGGCATGGCCATCAGCGCTCTCGGCTTCTTCTTCATGCGCTTTTGGGGGGCGGATATCGGCGACCCCCAGTACACCCTGAACCTGATGCTGACCGGCCTCGGGTTCGGACTGATCATCGCTCCCGTTAGCGCCGCCGTCGTCAACAGCGTCGCCGAAGAGCAGCGGGCCACCGCCTCCGCTGTGCTGACAGTGATGCGCCTCGTCGGCATGCTCATAGGGGTGGCGTTGCTTACCTCAAGAGGACTGGGACAGTTCTACCAGCAGGCTGGCACCATCCCGCTGGACGACCCTCGCTACAAGGAGCTGGTCAAGGGCTTGGAGGTCGGGACCTTCAGCGACACCTTCACCGTCGCCGCCATCGTCTGTCTGGCAGCGGTAGTCCCCGCTCTGCTGATCGGCCGCGGCGTCGTCCGGCGCTTCCGCTTGACGGAGATCTGGCGCGCCCCCCACTAGGCATCGCTGTCCCCAATTGACCGACCAGATTTGCCGTGGGGCGTCGTGTAGGATGTCTACGATCCTCTGCCTCATGCTGCGCTGCGTTATAGAACAGGGGGAGCGCAGAGGGGGCTTGCCCCCTCTGCCAGGGGTTTGGGGATGTGCCCCAATTCTCAACGTATCTGGGCGGGTGGGTGGGAAAGAAAGACGCTGTCCGCCCGCTTCCTACATCGACCGCAGGATGGCGATCCGCTCCTCTATCGGCGGGTGCGTCGAGAAGAGGTTGTTGAGGAAGCTGCTGTGCTCGTGCAGCGGGTTGCAGATGTACAGGTGCGCCGTCGCCTTGTTCGCCTCCTCCAGCGGGTCGGTGTCGGCGGCGATCTTCTCCAGCGCCCGCGCCAGCCCCTCCGGATAGCGCGTCAGCTCCGCGGCCGAGGCGTCGGCCAGGTACTCCCGCTGTCGTGACAGGGCGAGCTTGATGAGCTGCGCGGCGATCGGCGCCAGGATGATCGCGATGATGGCGACGGCGTAGATGATCAGGGTCACGTAGCCGCCGCCCCGATCGCGGTTGTGGGAACGGCCTCCCGCCCCCCAGATCGTGAGGCGCAGCATGAAGTCCGCCAGCAGCGCGATCACCCCCACCAGCACCACCACAACCGTCATCAGCCGGATATCGTAGTTGCCGATGTGCGACAGCTCGTGGGCGATGACCCCCTCCAGTTCCAGGTGGTCGAGCTTCTGGAGGAGACCGCGGGTAACGCAGACGACGGCATGGTCGGGGTCGCGGCCGGTCGCGAAGGCGTTCGGCGAGCCGTCCTCGATGACGTACACCTTGGGCATGGGCAGCCCGGCGCCGATGCACAGGTTCTCCACCGTGCGGAACAGCTCCGGCTCCTCTTCCCTTGTCACCTCGTGCGCGCGGGAGATAGCCAGGGTGATGCTGGTGGAGCTGTAGTAGCTGAACAGGGCGAAGATAATCACCGGGATGACGATAATCGGCGCGACGGGGTAGGGCAGGCCCAGGATGATGCCCATGGCGACGACGAAGCCGCCGACTAGCAGGACGAACGTCAGCAGCAGCAACCAGGTGTTGCGCCGGTTTTCGGCGATGCGGTCGTAGACGAGGGTGGGCTGCTCAACCATGCCGGCCTACTGGCGCTCGAAGCTTACCTTCGGCGCCTCGCGGTCCGCCTCCTCCGCCTCGAAGAACTCGAAGGCCTGGAAGCCGAACATATTGGCGATGAAGACGTTGGGCACCACCTGGATCTTGGTGTTGAAATCGCTCACGTTGCGGTTGTAGAACTGGCGGGCGTAGGCGATCTTCTCCTCGATGTCGGAGAGGTCGCGCTGGAGCTGCATGAAGTTCTCGCTCGCCCGCAGTTGGGGGTAGGCCTCCGCCACCGCGAACAGGGAGCGGAGCGCCTGACTGAGCTGATTGTTCGCCGCCGCCGCGTCGGCCGGGCCCTGGGCGTTTTGTAGCATGGCGCGGGCGTTGGTCACGTTCTCGAACGTCTCCTTCTCGTGGGAGGCGTAGCCGCTGACGGTCTCCACCAGGTTGGGTACGAGGTCGGCGCGCCGCTTGAGCTGCACGTCGATCCCCGACCAGGCCTCTCTCGTCCGCACTCGCGACTGGATGAGGCCGTTGTAGATGCCGAGCGTGATAAAGGTCACTATCAGGATGAGCGCGACGATTACGATGGCGACGATGACCCCTGCTCCCACGGCGCTACCTCCTTTGCTATCGAGCGACCGCTAGGCCCAATCTGTTCGCACAATTCTAGCAGACGGAATCGCGGGCAACAATCAGTGCTTTCCCCCAGAGAAAGGGAAGGGGGCCGGACCCTTGAGTCCAGCCCCCTGATTTTCTGTCTTGTCGGTAGCCCGCGCCGGGCGCGATCCTAGTAGTCTTCGCGCTCCCAGGCCGCGGCGTAGCCCATGCCGAGCCCCTGGCAGAGGGTTGTGAGCGCCCAGCGGCCGCCGTTTGCCTTGAGCTGGCGACCGGAGGTCATGACCAGGCGGGGGCCCGTGCCACCGAGCGGGTGGCCGATGGCGATGCCGCCGCCCCAGGGGTTGATCTTCTCGATCACCTTGTCCGAGAGCTTGAACTCGTGGATCATGTAGTTGACCACGCAGGCAAACGCCTCGTTGATCTCGATGACGTCGAAGTCTTCGATCTTCATTCCCGCCCGCTTCAGCAGCTTTTCCGTGGCCCACCTCGGCCCGACACCCATGACGTCCGGGTCGACGCCGATGGTCGCCGAGTAGCGGTAGGTTAGCATCGGCTTCCAGCCCCTCTCCTTGGCGATCTCCTTCGTGGTGACCAGGCAGATGGTGGCGCCGTCGTTCTGGGGGCAGGAGTTGCCGGCGGTGACCACGCCGTCCTCCTTCAAGACCGGCCGGAGCTGGCTCAGGGCCTCCAGGTTCGTCTCGCGGCGGGGACCCTGGTCCTTGCTGATCGTCTCGCTGCTGCCATCCTTGTAGTTGATGGCGATCGGCAGGATCTCGTCGTCGAACCGGCCGGCGTCCTGGGCGGCGACAGCGAGCAACTGGCTGCGTAGAGCCCACTCATCCGCTTCCTGGCGGGTGACGCCGAAGCGGGCATGCAGGTTCTCGGCCGTCCAGAGCATGTTGAAGATCTGCGCGTTCTTGACCGCGTACCACGGGGTGAGAAGATCGGCGTCTTTCCACTCCGGCGGGTAGGGCGTCTCCGACGTGGGCGGCATGAGCTGAGCCATCAGCCCGCCGCCCTTCATCCCGGCCATCTCCTCAGGACTGACGACGCCGGGCCGGCCCATGGTCTCGATGCCGGCGGCGAGAACGATATCGGCGGATCCGGCCATCACCGCCTGGCACGACTCGACCGTGGTGTGCAGGCCGCTCGCGCACTGCGTGTTGACGTCCGATCCCCAGATATTGTCGCCGATGCCGGCCTCGAACAGGTACTGCCGGCACTTGCTCATGGGGGTGACCAGGCCCGCCGAGCCGACGTGAAACTCATCGATGTCCTTGGGGTCAAGGTTGTTGCGCTTCAGGAGGTGCTTGATCAAGGGGACCATCAGCTCGCTGTGGGTGATCGCCTTGAAGACTCCCCTTCGGCCCGCGCGTCCGAACGGCGTGCGAACGCCATCAATGATTACTGCCTCTCGCATCGTCTATGCTCCCTTCTTTTGGCAAAGTTGTAATGTCGAAACCTAAAGTCAGCATACCCAGCCTTCGCGTTATTGGTCAATACTTTGTTCTCCGCCTCACCTTTTCAGCTCCCGGAGCGACAGTTCCGGTTCCAAACCGCGTTGAGGAGGCGCGCGAAGAGGTGGCTGGAGTCTGAAAGCGGCTAGCCGCCGGCGGCGAGCACGGTGTTGTAGACGACCATCGCCACCGTCATCGGCCCTACGCCCCCCGGCACCGGCGTGATCGCCGCCGCCTTCTCCACTACCGCGTCGAAGTCGACGTCGCCGACCAGCCGGTAGCCGCTCTTCCGCGACGCGTCCTCTACCGTGTTGTTGCCGACGTCGATGACGACCGCGCCCTCCCGCACCATGTCGGCGGTGATCGCCCGCGGGCTCCCCATCGCCGCGACGAGGATGTCGGCCCGGCGGGTGATCTCGGCCAGGTTCTGCGTGCGGGTGTGGCAGATGGTCACCGTCGCGTTCGCCCCCGGCGCCTTCTGCATCAGGATCGCCGCCAGGGGCTTGCCGACGATGTTCGAGCGGCCGCAGATGACCACGTGCTTGCCCGCGGGGTCGTAGCCGCTGTCTAGGAGGAGACGCTGAACGCCCGCGGGGGTGCAGGGCTTGAAGGTGGCCTCGCCGCGCAGGAGACGCCCCATGTTCGCGGGATGGATGCCGTCGACGTCCTTCTCGAGCGCGATGGCGTTTATCACCTCGCTCTCGCTGATGTGCTTGGGCAGCGGGAGCTGCACGAGGATGCCGTGCCAGGCGGGGTCGTCGTTCAACTGGCGGATGAGAGCCAGCACCTCATCTTGAGAGGCGTCTTCGAGGAGATGGAAGGTACGGGAGTCCAGGCCGACCTCCTCACAGGCCTGGTTCTTGGAGTGGACGTAGGATATGGAGGCGGGGTTATCGCCGACGAGGACGAAGGCGAGGCCGGGATTCACGCCGCGGCTCCTCAGCGCTTCCACCCTCCCGCGGAGCTCGTTGCGTACCTGCTGGGCGATAGCGCGGCCGTCGATGATCTTGGCTGTCACCGCTGTCCCCCCTCATTTTCCCCGGGTTCGATCGCAGTATATCAGGATCGAGAGGCCGCAAGATACGTTCTATGGGTGTTCGCGCGCGGGGCCGTGTGCTAGAATTGCCGCACCTATGACCACCCTGACCGTCGGCGTCGACATGGTTGAGATTGACCGTGTGCGCGGCGTCCTCCAGCGCCACCGCGAGCGCTTCCGGGCGCGCGTCTTCACCCCCGTCGAGCTGGCGGTCTGCCGCGACCGGCCCCATCAGCTCGCCGTCCGCTTCGCCGCCAAAGAGGCGACGATGAAGGCGCTGGGGACAGGCGCTAGGGGAGTCGCCTGGCGGGAGATCGAGGTTCTTCCCGATCGGCGCGGGAAACCGCTGCTCTTTCTTTACGGACGGGCGCAGAAGCGGGCGCGGCAGCTGGGACTGGTCGCCCTGGAGGTGAGCCTGACCCACTCCCGCGAGTACGCTATGGCCACGGTCGCCGGCCTTCGGGAAGGGCCGCCGGACGCCCCCCGGGCTGCCCGCCGCTGGCTGCTGCGTCGGCTTCAGGAGGGAGGCCTGCTATGAAGCTTGTGACCGCGGATCAGATGCGCTATCTGGACCGGCAGGCCGTCAAGGCGGGCGTCGCGACGGCCACGCTGATGGAGAACGCCGGCCTGGGTGTGGCCCAGCACGCGCGCAAGCTGTTGGGCAACGTAAAGGGACGGCGCATCCTCGTCCTGGCGGGGCCGGGGAACAACGGCGGCGATGGTCTTGTCGCCGCCCGTCACCTCTACGACTGGGGGGCCGAGACGCGGGTCTATCTGCTGGCGAAGCGCCGGGGCGACGACGAGAACTACCGGCAGCTGGTCAAGCGCGAGCTCGACATCGCCGACGCCGCGGATGACCCGGGGTTCGCCGCGCTCGACCGCTTCATCGCCGACGCCGACATGGTCGTGGACGCCCTCCTGGGCACGGGACGGGCGCGGCCGATCGAGGCGAACCTGGCGGAGATCCTGGAGCGGGTGCGCCGGGCCCGCCGGCGGCCCCAACCGCCGCGCCTGGTCGCCGTGGACATACCTACCGGCGTCGATTCCGACACCGGCGCGGTAGACCCTCACTGTGTCCCCGCCGATCTCACCGTCACCTTCGCCTTCTCCAAGATAGGGCTTCACACGCTCCCCGGCTCCCAGTACGCGGGCCGCGTCGAGGTGGTGGATATCGGCGTGCCGGCCGCTGTCGACTCGGGGGCAAAGGTGGAACTGATCACCCCCGAATGGGTAGCGCGGATGCTGCCCCCCCGTCCGCTGAACGCCAACAAGGGGACGTTCGGGCGCGTGCTCGTTGTGGGCGGGTCGGAGAACTACGTGGGAGCGTTGCGCCTGGCCGCGGCGGCGGCGTTGCGGGTGGGAGCGGGCAGGGTCACGGTGGCCTGTCCCCAAAGCATCCAGGGGATGATCGCGGCGGGCCTCGTAGAGGCCACGTATCTTCCCCTCGCCGAGAGGGACGGCGGGATAGCGGAGAAGGCGGTGTCAACCGTCCTGGGGCAACTGGAGGATTTCGATGTCCTCCTCGTGGGCTGCGGCCTGGGGCGTCGCGGCGGGACGGAGGCGTTCCTGCGCTCACTGCTCTTCGCGCTGAAAGGCGGCGCCAAGCTGACGGTTGTCGTCGACGCCGACGGGCTGAACGCCCTCGGTGGCGTGCCCGGTTGGCCGTCGCGGGTAAGCGTTCCCCTGGTGCTCACGCCTCACCCCGGAGAGCTGCAGCGTCTGACCGGCCGGAGCGTCGCAGAGATTCAGAGCGACCGGCTGGGCACGGCCCGACAGTACGCGGCGGAATGGAAACAGACGCTGGTGCTGAAGGGGGCGCACACAGTCGTCGCCGCGGCGGATGGCCGGGCCGCGGTGAGCCCCTTCGCCAACCCTGCCCTCGCTACGGCGGGGACAGGCGACGTCCTCGCGGGCGTCATCGCCGGCCTCTTGGCGCAGGGCCTGGAGCGGTTCGTGGCGGCCGCCTGTAGTGTCTACCTCCACGGGGCTGCCGGCGAGCGCGTGCGGGAGTCGATCGGCGATGCGGGCGCCGTGGCGGGCGACCTCCTGCCGGAGCTGCCCGCGGTCATCAAGGCCCTGAAGTGAAGACGAAGCGTCGCTGGCGGCTCAGAGAGAACCCCCTGGCGGGGGCCCTCAGGGCTACCCGCTATCCTCCCCTGGTACAGCGCCTCCTCGAGAACCGCGGCGTCGGCACCCCGAACGCGGCGCGCGCCTTCCTTGAGGGCGCTGGCGGCGAGGGCGATGCCCTCTCCCTCCCCGATATCGATAAGGCCGTGGCCCTCCTGGGAGCGGCGGCGCGGGCGGGCGAGACGGTCGCCGTCTTCGGCGACTTCGATGTCGACGGCATAACCTCCGCCGCCATCCTCAGCGAAGGGCTCGCGTCGCTGGGGGCGCGTGTCATCCCCCATATCCCCGACCGTTTCCGCGAGGGGTACGGGCTGAACAAGCCGGCGATAGAACGGCTGCGCGAGCAGGGGGCGGCGCTGCTCGTCGCCGTCGACTGCGGCACCAGCTCCCTCGACGAGGTGGCGCACGCCCGCTCGCTGGGCATGGACGTCGTCGTCGTCGACCACCACCTGCCGCTGACGGAGCTGCCGGCGGCGCAGGCGATCGTCAACCCTAAGCTGTCCTCTCCTCCCGGGCCCGCCGCCGATCTGGCCTCGGCGGGTCTGGCCTATCATGTCGTCCGGGCGCTTCACGACTCGCTGGGGAGGCACTTCCCCCCCGCGCGCTATCTCGACCTCGTGGCGCTGGGGACGGTCGTCGACATGGCGCCTCTCCGCGGCCCCAACCGCGAGCTCGTGCGCCGCGGCCTCGACGCCCTCGCCCGGACGGAGCGGCCCGGACTCCAGGCGCTGATGGCGGCGTCGCGCGTGCAGCCGTCGACATTGGGTACGGAAGCGCTCTCCTTCGTGCTGGGACCCCGTCTCAACGCCGCCGGGCGCGTCGCCCATGGCCGTCTCAGCTTCGAGCTGCTGACCTGCCGCGAGCCGGAAGCGGCCCTGGCGATGGCGCAGGAGCTGAACGGGCTGAACCAGGAGCGGCAGCGACAGACGGTGGCGGCCATCGAGCTGGCCTGGAGCCTGCTCGCCGAAGGTGAGGCCGCCTCGCCCCTCGTCATGGTCGGGCATGGCGATATCCCCTCCGGCGTCGCCGGCCTCGTCGCGTCGCGGATGGCGGAGGAGCTGTACCGTCCCGTCGTCGTCTACAGCCAGGACGGCGACACCAGCCGCGCCAGCGCCCGCAGCATCCCCGAGTTCGACATCGCGGCGGCGCTCCGCGAGTGCGGCGACCTCTTTCAGCGCTTCGGCGGCCACCGCCAGGCGGCGGGCTTCACGGCGGC
>Ga0315287_10004424_pt1 | contig 13720 bp, 6 predicted proteins | sample YL17G11_0_MG_FD_205037 | JGI IMG/M metagenome (GOLD analysis project Ga0315287, IMG submission 205037) | Sediment microbial communities from Yellowstone Lake, YNP, Wyoming, USA - YL17G11_0 | ecosystem: Environmental > Aquatic > Freshwater > Lake > Sediment | place: USA: Wyoming | collected... | reverse complement strand
GCCACATCGCCAACGTTCAGTCGGCCCGTTCCGCTCGTGGGCATCGTCGAGATCTGCAGGAGCGGCGTGTCGCCGATGAGATCCAGCATCGAGGTGGCGAAGGGCACTCCGCTCACCCTATGCCCGGCGGTGCAGCGGTCGGCCCTGCGCCGCCGGACAGTTGTTGTACCGGCATACAGTGAAGGGGTGACGATCGACGATGACAGCGATGCCGAGCCGCTTGCCGAGCCGCTTGCCGGGCCTCCGGTGTCTCGTCGCCGGCGCCTGACCCGCCTGCTCGCGGCACACCCGGCGATCACCAGCATCGTCGGCATCGCCGTGATCGCCGGCGGTGCCTACGCCGCCCAGCAGGTCCGCGACGTGGTGGCACCGCCGTACCGCAGCGTCGCCCACACGGTGCCCGACGCACCCAGGTTGACGGCCGCTGCAGGCGAGACGATCTACCGCATCGACCCCACGCGCTCGACGGCGTCCTATGCCATCGGCGAGCGGATCTTCGGCGCGTCGGCGTCGACGGCGACGGCACGCACCAACGGGATCGCCGGCGACCTCGCCCTCAACCGGTCCGATCCCCGGGCCAGCCGCGTCGGCGAGATCGTCATCAACGTCGAGCAGCTGACCTCGGACTCGTCGCTGCGCGACGCCCGCATCCGCAGCGACTTCCTGCAGTCGCACCAGTACTCGTTGGCGCGCTTCACGACCAGGCGGATCACCGGACTTCCGGCATCGATCGAGGAGGGCCACTCCTCCGACATCGTCCTGTCGGGTGACCTCACGCTCAAGGCGACGACCCGCGCCGTGGACTGGACCGCCACCGCCCAGGTCTCCGGCGACGAGATCCGCATCAGCGGCCACGCCACGGTCAAGCTCTCGGACTTCGGCGTCGGTCCCATCTCGATCGCCGGGTTGGTCTCGACCGACGACGAGGCGACGCTGGGCCTCGAGGTGATCGCCGCCGATCCGTCCAAGCGGACGATCCCCACCGAGGTCCCCGGCCTCGCCGCCGCGGCGACGGGGTCCGGGCCATCCTTCGCCAAGGAGATCCAGCCGGTCCTGGAACAGCACTGCGTGGCCTGCCACACCACCGGCGCCGTCGGCTCCGACGTCTTCAAGCTCGAGACCGCCGCCGATGCCTCCGACTACGCCAGCGGCATCGCCCTGGTGACGCGCACGAAGTACATGCCGCCGTGGCCGGCATCCGATGTCGGGGTGCCGGTGAAGCACCCACGGAACCTCCCGGCCGACACCATCGACCTCCTCGACCGGTGGGCCAGGGCCGGCGGTCCGATCGACGTCGACCCCTCGACGAAGCTCGCCGTGCCCGCCCCGGATCCCGACACCACGATCCGCACCGACGTCGTCGCCAGGATGCCCGAGGCGTATGCGGGCGACGGCACCCAGGTCAACGACTACCGCTGCTTCGTGATGGACCCCGGGTTCACCGCACCGACGTACGTGACGGGCTACTCCTTCATCCCCGGGACCCCGAAGGTCGTCCACCACGGCCTCGTCTACCGCGTCGGCGCGGCGGACAAGGCCGAGGTCGAGGCCCGCTCCGGCCAGGACGGACGACCGGGTTGGCAGTGCTTCCTCGGCAGTGGGATCGGGGGCGGCTCGCCCGGCGCCGAGACCAACCTCTTCGCCGGCTGGGTGCCCGGCCAACGGCCGATCCCCTTCGACACGAACCAGGGCTTCCTGTTCCAGCCCGGTGACGTGATCGTGATGCAGGTCCACTACCACTACTCCGGCGGCGTGCTCGGAGATCAGTCCGAGCTCCACCTGCAGACCGCAGCCCCGAACCCGCTGATGCACGACCTGATCGTGCGGAACCCGATCGCTCCGGTGGAGATGCCGTGCCCGACCGGGGTGACCGGCCCGTTGTGCGACCGCGCCGCGGCGGCGGCCAATCTGGCGTCGCTGTACGGGCCGGTGGCCGGCGGGCTGTCGGACGCGTTCCTGCGGATGTGCGGTGGGCCGAAGTCGGTCACCTCGGACCCGGCCACCGGCAACGGCACCGCCACGTGCGACTCCAGGATCCGCACCGATGGGAACATCGTCGACGTGCTCGGACACATGCACACGCTCGGCCGGACGTTCCGCATGACCCTCAATCCCGGCACCCCGCAGCAGGAGGTCCTGCTCGACATCCCGAGCTGGAACTTCGACTGGCAGCTCAACTACCAGCCGGTCGATCCGGTGCCGGTGAAACGCGGCGACACCATCCGCATCGAGTGCTCATGGGATCGGTCCCAGCGCTACGACGCCGTGCCGCGGTACATCCTGTGGTCCGAGGGCACCGAGGACGAGATGTGCTTCTCGACCTACACGATCTCGCCGTCCGATCCGGCGCCACCATCGGCTCCCTGACGGGCCCGACCTCGAACGGCCCGACCTCAGATCGCGCCGCGCCGCTGCAGCCGGACGAACACGACCCAGCCAGGCAGGATCGGCAGCCAGAACGTGATCAGGCGGAACACCAGGACCGCCCCGAGCGCCCGCTCGCCCGAGGCTCCCGCCGCTGAGAGCCCGCCGATCAACGCCGCCTCGATCGCCCCGAGCCCGCCGGGGGTCGGCGCGGCCGCGGCCAACACCGTCGAGGCCAGGTAGACGACCGCGATGGTCGCGACGGCGACGCCGCCGCCGAAGGCCTGGAGCGACACCGCCAACGCCAGGAAGTAGCCGAGGGTCACGATCAACGCACCGCCGAACAGCATCAGGACGTTGACCGGCCGGCGCGCCACCTCGGCGATGCCGGTGGCGGCGCGTTGGACGACCGGCACCACCTTGTCGATCGCCAGGCGCCGGGTCACCGGTACCGCCAGGCCCACCGCGATGACGACCGCGACGGCCCCGATGACGAGCCCGACGATGCCCAGTGACGGGAGCTGGAACGGATCGGCCCGTTGGTTGCCGACCCAGAAGCTGAACCCGACGAGGAGGCTGACGTGGACCGCGAACGCGGCGACGGCGTTCACCCCGACCGCGGCGCTGGCGACGGCGGGGTCGATCCCCCGACGCTGCAGGAACCTGAGGTTCAGCCCGATGCCGCCGATGTTGGCGGGCGCGGCGATGCCGGTGAACGAGGTGGCGACCTGGACGGCAAACGTCGCCCGGAACGGCAACGGTTCGGGCACTGCTCCCCGGAGGCTCAGCGTGGCGCCGAGGTAGGTCAGCAGCGACAACGCCGTGGCCACCAGCGCCCAACCCCAGTTCGCGCTGCGGAGCTGCGGCCAGAACTGCGACATCCCGGTGACCTGTGGGGCGAGCGCGGTGATGGCGAGGACCGCCAGGGCGATCATCAGGATGGTCCGGGGCTTGAACCGCTCGATCGGCGCCAGTGGCACCTCGGGCGCCCCGGTGGCGGCCCGCACCGCGGTGGCGAGGGCCTCCAGGCCGCCCTCGGCGGCCACCGCCGATCGCACGTCGCGGGGCAGCGCCAGCGGTTGCAGCCGGGGGAGCGCAGCGGCCACCACCGGCCCGCCGAGGGTTCCGATGGCCGCCCTGGCACTGCGCTCCGCGCCGACCACCGACGAGGTGAGCGCCAGCATCTGGGCCACGTCGCCCGACAGCAGCGCGTCGCTGGCGCCGACCTCGGCCCGGTCGAAGTCGACGAGGCTCACGGCGCCGTCGTCGCCGACGATGACGCTGCGGTGCTCGATGTCGCGGTGTGCGATCCGGCACGATCGCATCGACCCGACGGCCGCGAACGACGCGTCGAGCACCGCGTCGGTGACCTCGTCGACGGCGAGCTCGTCGAGGGTGCGTCCCGGTACGTCGTCGAAGACCAGCATGGTGACGTCCTCGGTCGAGTGCACCACGTTGCGCAGGCGCGGCGTGGGCACCTCGCCGACGTAGGCGCTCAACGCCGCGAACCCCTCGCGCTCGACCAGCCGATCCCGTGCGATGAGCGGACCCTGCCCGCCCACGTCGCGGAGTCGGATCCACCGGTACAGCCGGCGGGGCAGCGTGAGGTCGCGGTCGTCGTCGCCGATGATCTTGACGAACAACCGTTCACCGGTGCGGGTCACCACCCGGTAGTTGCGGTTGGCGAACGGTCGGGCCCGGTGGATCGAAACCTCCCTGGCCTCGAGGCCGAGGGTCCGCAGCGCGGCGATGACATCGGCGGCGCGGGCCTGACGGTTCGGGGCGCCGAGGATGATCAGCAGCAGCGCGCCGATCAACCAACCGATCGACAGCGCCTGGAGCACGTCGATGGGCAGTGCGGTGCCCGCGGCCAGGCGGACCAGGATCAGCACCGACAGCCCGAGGCGCATCCTCCGCCGCCACCGCCGGGTGCACCACGGTGATTCGACGGCCACGATGGCGGCCAGCCCGGCGATGACCGCGGGGCTGGGCGCGCTGGAGGTGAGGCCGATGTCCTGGAGCGAGCGGTACAGGTCGAGCTCGGCGGTCCGCGGGTTGCTGACGTGCTGGATGAGCGCCATGGCCTCTCCGGCGACGAGCGAGGCCAGCCACAGGCGGGCGACGCGCCGGAACTGGCGCCGGGCCAGGAGGTAGATCGAGGCGATGAGGGGGGCGAAGATGGCGACGATCTGCGCGCTGGCGACGAGCGCCGATTCCATCCAGGGCGGCAGCCGGCGCACCTGGGCGAGGAAGTCCTGTTCCAGTCCCGCCAGCCCGGCGGTGGCGTAGCGGGAGATGCCCCACACCGCCAACGCCAGCAGCAGCGCGGTGAGGGCGTGGGCGACGTCGTTCGGCGAGCGACGGACCGTCGGCGTGGGCGGCTCGTCGATCAGCACGTCGGATCCGATGTCGGTGACCGCGACGTCCAAGGTGCCGAAGCTACCCGGATCACCGGTCCCGGCGACGCCCCGGTGCCGTGGGGACCATGATGTGGCGATGAGCAGCATCGAGGAGCTCCTGGCGCTGGCGAGGACCGATGTCGACAACGGCCGGTTGCCGGCCTGCCAGCTCGCCGTGGCCCGTGACGGCGAGCTCCTCTCCTTCGAGACCTTCGGCGCGGCCACCAACGCCACGCGCTTCTGTGTGTTCTCCGCCACCAAGCCGATCGTGGCCTCCGCGATCTGGCTGCTGCTGGGCGACGGACGGCTCGAGCTCGCCGCACCGGTCGCCCGCTACATCCCCGAGTTCACGACCAACGGGAAGGAGTCGGTGACCGTCGAGCAGGTGATGCTGCACACCGCCGGGTTCCCCAACGCCGTGATGTCGCCGTCGGAGGGGGCCGATGCCGAGGTCCGGGCCGCCCGGTTCGCGGCATGGACCCTGGAGTGGGAGCCGGGCTCACGTTTCGAGTACCACGCCACCTCGGCGCACTGGGTGCTCGTCGACCTCCTCGCCCGCATCGAGCAGCGGGACTTCCGTGACGTCATCCACGACCGGGTGGGCGCGCCACTGGGGCTGCCCAGACTGCTCGGGCTGCCGGTCGACCAGCAGGACGACATCGCCGACCTGCACGTCATGGAGGAGGGGGAGAGCACCCGATGGCTCGGGACGATGACCGAGCCCGACGTGATCGCCGCCGGGATCCCGGGAGGTGGCGGCGTGATGACCGCGGCGACGCTCGCGATGTTCTACCAGGGGGTGCTCGCCAACCCGGGAGGCCTGTGGGACGCGGACGTGCTGGCCGATGCCACGACCAACATCCGTTGCACGCTCCCCGAGCCGTTGTTCAACATCGCGGTCAACCGCAGCGCCGGCCTCGTGATCGCCGGTGACGACGGCAAGCACTTCATGCGGTACGCCGGGTTCGGTTTCTCCAACTCGCCGGCGTCCTACGGTCACGCCGGCGCGTTCATGCAGGTCGGGTGGGCGGATCCGAGCTCGGGGATCTCCTTCGCCTACTGCCACAACGGCCTCTACCACGACATGATGGCCGACGGCATGCGAGGCGTCGCGATGTCGGATCTGGCGGCCTCGCTCGCCTGAATGCGTGTGCTCGCGGCGTGTTCGCTCGGCGGTTCGGGTCACCTGCAACCGTTGGTGCCGTTCCTGGACGCGGCTCGACGGCACCGCCACGAGGTGCTCGTCGCCGGACCCCTGGCGATCGAGGGCCTGGTCACCGACGCCCCGTTCTGGGCATGTGGCGAACCGGCCGAGGGTGACGTCGCGGAGATCCGGGAGCAGCTCCCGGTGGCGAACGCGCAGCAGGCCGCGGTCCTCGCCAACCGCGAGCTGTTCGGTCGCCTGGCGACGACGGCGATGCTGCCCCGGATGGAGGACGCAATCGTCTCGTGGCGCCCCGACGTCGTCCTCCGCGATCCGTGCGAGTACTCGTCTGCTGTCGTGGCCGCGCGGCGGGGTGTCCCGATGGCCCAGGTTGCGATCTCGTTGGCGGATGCCGAATGGCAGTCGATCTCGGTGGCGGGGCCTGCGCTCGAGGCCCACCGGAGTGGTCTGGTCGAGGAGCTCCGGGCGTCCGCATACCTCACGAGGTTCCCGGCGTCGTTCGACCCGTCGCAGTTCCCGACGACGGTCCGGGTCCGCGACGCCCCAGCGGCCGTGACGGGACGACTCCCGGATTGGTGGAACGGCTCGTCGGCTCCCCTGATCTACGTGACCTTGGGGACGGTGCTCGGCCACATGTCGCACGCCGAAGGCGCGTATCGCACGGTCCTTCAGGCGGTGGCGGATCTCGACGTGCGTGTGCTCATGACGGTCGGGCGACGGTTCGATCCGTCCTCACTCGGCGCGATCCCCGCCAACGTGCACATCGAGGCGTGGGTCGATCAGCTCGAGGTCTTCGGCGAGGCGAGCCTCGTCGTCTGCCACGGGGGTTCGGGCACGACGCTCGGGGCGTTGGCCTCGGGGCTGCCGATGGTCCTCATCCCCATGTTCGCCGATCAGTTCGCCAACGCACGCAAGGTCGCCGACGCGGGAGCGGGCGTCGTCGTCGAGCCGCCGGAGGCCCACGACGGACGGCGCGAGGTGATCGGCGTCGCCGACGTGTCCAGGATCGGATCGGCGATCCGCTCAGCGCTTGGGACGGGGGGCCACCGGGAGAGCTCGGCTCGGGTCGCGAAGGAGATGTCGATGGCACCCGACGTGGACGACGCGCTGTCCGATCTGCTCACGCGGCTGGAGTAGCTGCGAGCGCTGACGGGGTCTCGGATGGATTCGAACGGCTCGTCATGGCATGAGATGTGCTCGACGCCGTGTGGCGGTGTGGGCCGAACGGTCTGAACCGCTGGGGGGTGCGCTCATGTCCGGACGATGGGCCGACCGGTACACCGGTTGACGGAGCGCAGCAGTTCCTCTTCCCCACCCCACCGGAGTCCGAGAGATGAAGTTTCCCAGGTCCCTCCTCGCCATCACCATCGGCGCAGCCATCATGTTCACCGGCGCGGGCGTCGCCGGTGCCGGTGTCGGTGATCCGGCTCCGCCGATCGCCGGGGAGGACGTGCTCGTCACCGGGTTCAACGTGAACGCGCTGACGCCGGCCCAACCGTGGGCGTGGCGATACTGGATGGACGTGCCGGCCTACGAGGTGGACGGCGAGTGGGTGTGGTCGTTCTGCGTCGATTCGAACAACCGGTTCAACCCCGGCACCGGTGACGTCGAGGCCGCGACGTCGCAGACCGCACCGGTCAGAGGTGAGCTGAGCCGACTGTTCTCGCAGCTCCGCCTGCCGGCACCCGACCGGATCGAGACCAAGCCCGCCCTCATCGACGGCGTCGCCTCCACCAAGTACAAGGTGCCGCGGCGCTCCCAGGACCGCGTCGAGGCCGTCGCCGCCCAGCTGGCCGTGTGGTCGCTCAGCGACTCGATGTCGGACTTCGAGCTCCCGCAGTTCGACGAGACGACGGCGGGCGTGAACCCCCTCGACCAGGCGCAGTGGGCCGAGGCTCCGATCACGTGGAACCAGATCGAAGCCCGGTTGCACGAGATGCTCACCGACGCCCACGCCCATCCGGTCACCACCCCGCACCCGGACGTCAGGATCACCCCCGCCGGCGCGTCGGGTGTGGTGGGCGACACCGTGACCCTGGAGGTGACCGGCACCGACGTCGACTCGATCTCGGTGAGCGCCTCCAACGGCGCCACCCTCCACCCCACCGACGGCTCCGGTGGCTGTGACACCTCGAGCACCCTCGGCCCGCTGCCCGGCTCGGGTGGCACGATCTGTGTGCGGCTGACGGTTGCCGGTGGCATCGTGGTCAGCGTCGACGGATCCTCCACGTATCACCCGGCGTGGGTCGCCGACTGGAGCGGCGAGCAGGAGCGGGTGCTCACCTCCACGTTGCGGCCCACGGCGCACGCTGCCGTCGAGCTCACCGCCACGGTGCCCGCCACCACGACGACCACGACGACCACAGCACCCACCACGACCGCCCTCGACCCGGCAGCGGATCCGAACGGCACCGGTGGCAGCGCCGAGGTGGCCGGCAACAGCACGACCCGAGGCGCCGCCTCGGCGCCGGTGGACGAGCTCGCGGCGACCGGTCGGGACAGCGGCCCGGTCGCCCTCGGCGGGCTGTTCAGCACGCTGGTCGGGATCGGGGCCTGCGCCATCGCCCGCCGCAACCGTCGCTCGGCCGGGTTCGGGCCCACCGGCAGCTGAGCGCCCGGGCCGTACGGCTCGGGCCGTACTGTGCCGGCATGGATCTCAAACGGGTGGCGGGTTACGGCGTGCTCGGCGGTGCCATGGTGGCGATCGCCGGCATCGGTGGACTGAAGGTGGCCGGTCGGTCGATCCGCGGTCGTCACGACGCCGCCCTGGACGATCCGCTCACCCCGCCGACGGACCTCGTTCACCACCACCTGGACAGCGCCGACGGCGGCACGATCCACGTCGTCGACTCCGGCGGACCGGGGCGGCCGGTGGTCCTGCTCCACGGGGTGACCCTGCAGTGGTGGGTGTGGTCGGCGGTCATCCGCCTGCTGCGCGGCCGGAACCGGGTGCTGGCGTGGGACATGCGCGGGCACGGCGAGTCGGTCGCCGGAACCGGCGGCGTGACCCTCGAAGGGTGCGCTCGGGACCTCGAGATCGTGCTCCGCGAGCTGGACCTCAGCGAGGCCGTCATCGTCGGCCACTCGATGGGCGGCATGGTGCTGGGCCGGTTCGCGCTGCAATCACCCGACGAGCTCGCCGAGCGGGTCACCGGTGTGGTGTTCCTCGCCACGAGCGGAGCGTCGCTGTCGTTGAAGGGGTTCTCCGGTGGGCTCCTGGCGGGTTCGGGGATGGTCGGCGGCCTGGCCCGAGCCGGGTTGCGGCGACCACGGCTGGCCTACCACTGGAAGGCGGGGGACACCTCCGCAGCGCTGATCCGCGTCGCGTTCGGGGCGCACCCGACGGCCCGGATGGTCGACGACGTGAGGATGATGCTGGCCGACATGTCCACCACGTCGCTCGCCGAGGCCGGTGCCAGCATCGCCGCCCACGACGTCCGCCGGGAGCTGGCATCGGTCGAGATCGCCGCCGTCGTCGTCGTCGGCGATGCTGACCGGCTGACACCGCGGAGCCATGCCGAGGTGCTGTGCGAGCTGCTGGACGACAGCGAGCTGCGCGTGCTGAGCGGCGTCGGCCACCAGGTGATGCAGGAGGCGCCGGCTGCCGTCGCGGCCGCCGTGGACCGCGCCGCTGAGCTCGGCGACCAGCGCCGGGTCGTCCGGGCACGCTGAGTCATCACAGGCGGATGGATCAGCCCCGGACGCGGTCCGCTGCCGACAGGACGGCCCGGATCGACGCCGTGATGATGTTGGGGTCGGTGCCGATGCCCCACCGGGTGTCGTTGGACGAGTCGACGGTCTCGACGTAGGCGACCGCCGTGGCATCGGCGCCGCGGCCCATGGCGTGCTCGTGGTAGTCGACGACGTCCAGCTCGATGCCGAGTCCCTCCTGCACGGCGCCGACGAAGGCGGCGATGGGTCCGTTGCCGTGACCGCTGACAGTGATGGGCTCGCCGTCGACCACGAGGTGGGCGGTGATCGTCGTCTCGTCACCGTCGCGGGTCGTCAGCTCGTGGGATCGGAGTACCAACCTCGGTTCGGCGGGGATGTAGATCGAGCGGAACTCGTCCCACATCGCCACCGGGGTGATCTCGGTGCCGGTGTCCTCGGCCACGGCCTGGATGGTCTTGGAGAACTCGATCTGCAGTCGTCGCGGCAGCGAGAAGCCGTGCTCGGTCTCCATGATGTAGGCCACGCCGCCCTTGCCGGACTGGCTGTTCACCCGGATCACCGCTTCGTAGGTGCGTCCCACATGTGCCGGGTCGATCGGCAGGTACGGCACGCCCCAGGTCTCGTAGTCGGTGCGTTCGCGTCCGGTGGCCTCGGCATCGGAGTACAGCGCGGCGAAGCCCTTCTTGATGGCGTCCTGGTGGGAGCCGGAGAAGGCCGTGTAGACGAGGTCTCCGACGTAGGGGTGCCGTTCGTGGACCGGCAGCCGGTTGCAGTACTCGGCGGTGCGCCGCAACGAGTCGATGTCGGAGATGTCGAGCTTCGGGTCGACGCCCTGGCTGAACAGGTTCAACGCCAGCGTCACCAGATCGACGTTGCCGGTGCGCTCGCCGTTGCCGAACAGGCAGCCCTCGACCCGGTCAGCGCCGGCGAGCACGCCGAGCTCGGCGGCGGCGACGGCGCAGCCACGGTCGTTGTGCGGGTGCAACGAGAGCCGGACCGAGTCGCGGTTGCCGATGGTGCGCAGGAACCACTCGATGGTGTCGGCGTAGACGTTGGGGGAGTACATCTCGACCGTGGCCGGCAGGTTCATGATCAAGGGGCGCTCCGGTGTCGGCTCGATGACCTCGGCGACGGCGTCGCAGATCTCCACCGCATAGGAGACCTCGGTGCCGGTGTAGCTCTCGGGTGAGTACTCGTAGCGGACGTCGGTTCCCGGGATCGTGGACTCCAGCTTGCGGCACATGCGCGCCGCGTTGACGGCGATGTCGGTGACGCCGGCCTTGTCGAGGCCGAACACCACTCGGCGCTGCAGGATGGACGTCGAGTTGTAGAAGTGGACGATGGCCCGGGACGCGCCGGCGATCGATTCGTAGGTGCGCTCGATCAGTTCGTCACGGCACTGGGTCAGCACCTGGATGGTGACGTCGTCGGGGATCAGGTCCTCCTCCACCAGCTGACGGACGAAGTCGAAGTCGGTCTGGCTGGCCGACGGGAAGCCGACCTCGATCTCCTTGAACCCCATGGTGACGAGCGTCTCGAACATCCGCTTCTTGCGCGCCGGGTCCATCGGATCGATCAGCGCCTGGTTGCCGTCGCGCAGATCCACCGCGCACCACTGCGGGGCGGCGATCAGCTTGCGGTCCGGCCAGGTGCGATCCGGGAGCTCGAGCGGGACGAAGGCCTGGTACTTCTCGAACGGCATGGGCGTCGGGTTGGCTGGCTCGGGAGGCATGTGTGCTCGCTGTTCGGTGTCGGTCGGTGTCGGTCGGTGTCGGTCGGTGTCGGGTGGTGGCGGGTGGTGGCGCCGGAAAACGAAAGAAGCTCCCGGCCCGGAGGCGCAGGAGCTTCGGCGAGTGCCTCTGGCGGCACTCGCCTACGCGAGGAGGAGGAGGGTCACACGAGCCACGGGGAACAGCGTATCGTCCCGGCCGCTGCGGCGCGCGATCATCGGTCGACACCCGCGTCAGCACCGGCGATCCAGCGGACGGCCTCGTCGGGGGGCACCGGCGGGCTCCACAGGTAGCCCTGACCGAACTGGCAGCCCATGGCGCTCAGCACGTCGAGTTGTGTCCGGGTCTCGATCCCTTCGGCGAGGACCTCGAGGCGCAGCGCCCCACCGAGGCTCAGGATCGCCTCGACGATCGAGGTGTCCTCGGTGTGTTCGGAACCCCGATCGGCGCACCCGCCGTCGAGTCCGTCGACGAAGCTCCGGTCGATCTTGAGGGTGTGGATCGGCAGCTGCTTCAGGTAGCTCAACGACGAGTACCCGGTTCCGAAGTCGTCCACGCTGAGGTTCATCCCGAGGTCACGCAGCCGCATCACGGTGTCGATCGACGCTTCGATGTTGTCCATCAGCACGCTCTCGGTGATCTCCAGGTGCACCAGGTTCGGAGGGATGGCGGCCCGGGAGACGGCGGCGGCGACCCGTTCGACGAGATCGGGCCGGGCGAGCTGTCGCGCCGACAGGTTGACCGCGATCCACAGATCGACAGCGCCCTCGAAGCCGTCTCGCCATGCCGCCAGTTGGTGCAGCGCCCGCTCGAGCACCCACTCGCCGATGGGGACGATCAACCCGGACTCCTCGGCGATCGGGATGAACTCGTCGGGCGGGATCGTCCCCCGCTCCGGGTGGTCCCAGCGCAGCAACGCCTCGAAGCCGACGGTTGCGCCGTCGGCGAGGCGGATCAGAGGCTGGTAGGCGATGCGCAGCTCATCGCGTGATCCGGCGCCGAGCGCGCCGCCGTCGAGTTGATCGGCGACGCCGGCGAAGGCCCGTCGCAGCTCCGAGGTGAGCTCGAGTCGGTGCTCTGAGCGCTCCCGCAGCGACTCGTCGAACACCTCGATGCGGGCCCGCCCGAGCTCCTTGGCCCGGTACATCGCGGCGTCGGCGTTGGCGAGCACCGTCTCGGGCTCGTCGGTCGGGCAGCTGACCGCGATGCCCACGCTCGCCGACAGGTAGAGCTCCCGCTCTGCGATGAGGAACGGCTCGTCGAAACAGGACCGGAGCCCTTCGGCGAAGGCCATTGCGTCCTCGGCGCCGTCGACCTCGCACATGGCCACGAACTCGTCACCGCCGAAGCGGCCGAGGGTGACCTCGTGCGCCGCGCTGGACGGGGCGGACGAGCCCACCGATGGCTCCACCTCGGGACCCGTCGCCGAGCGAAGCCGGTCGGCTGCCTCTGACAGCACACGATCGCCCATGGCGTGGCCGAGGCTGTCGTTGATCACCTTGAACTGGTCCAGGTCGACGAGCACCACTGCGATCGGCGCCGCGCCCCGGAGCCGGCCGCCGAGACGCTCGGCGAGGTGCTGGGTCAGGAAGGCGCGGTTGGGCAGGTCGGTCAGCGGATCGTGCAACGCCTGGTGGGCCAGGGTGGCCTCGGCGAGCATGCGCTCGGTGATGTCGAGGATCGTGCCGGTCAGCACCGTCGATACGTCGCCGTCGCGGATGACGCTGTTGCGGGCCTGGATCCAGCGGAGCTCCCCGTCCGATCGGATGACCCGGTGGATGTTCTCCACCTCTGCGGCGCCGGCGCTCGCCAGGGCCATCGCCGCATCGACGTCGGCGAGGTCATCGGGATGGATCCGGCCGCGGTACTCCCCGCGATCCGGACGGGCGACCACCGGGAGGCCGAGGATCCGGAAGAGCTCGTCGGACCAGCGGGCCTCCTCGGTGAGCAGGTTCAGCTCGAAGCTGCCCAGGTGTGCGGAACGCTGAGCGTCCGCGAGCTGCCGGCGATCCTCGATGAGCTCGTCGGTGAGCCGGCGGAGGCGGTCCTCGTGGCGGATGCGATCGGAGATGTCGGTGGAGGTGGCGATGGTGGCCACCAGCTCGCCGTCGTCACCGAGGACGGGCGTGTCGGAGACCAGGATCGGGAAGTACCGACCGTCGTGGTGTTGCACCCAGAACTCGCCGCTCCAGCTCTGTCCTGCATCCAGGAGGTCGCGCACCTGCACGGCGCGGTCCTCCCACCCGACGGCGGGCGCGATCAGGTCCCCGATCCTCTGGCCCATCGCCTCGTGCGCGGTCCATCCATAGGTTCGGGTCGCCGCTTCGTTCCAGTAGATGATCCGCCGGTCCGGAGCGATTCCGATCACGGCCTGGCCGACCGCGTCGAGC
>Ga0315287_10004421_pt1 | contig 13721 bp, 12 predicted proteins | sample YL17G11_0_MG_FD_205037 | JGI IMG/M metagenome (GOLD analysis project Ga0315287, IMG submission 205037) | Sediment microbial communities from Yellowstone Lake, YNP, Wyoming, USA - YL17G11_0 | ecosystem: Environmental > Aquatic > Freshwater > Lake > Sediment | place: USA: Wyoming | collected... | reverse complement strand
CCACAAGGTGGCCGAGCGGGCGCTGGCTTACTTCGGCGCCAGGCGCTGACGCCGACACTCAGAATTCGTATTCCAGCAGGAAACGGATCGTCGCATCCGGCGTCTGGTCGTTGAGGCCGAAGAGCAATCCAGCCTCGTATTTCAGCGCGCCGGTCGTGGTGCGCAGCTTGCCGAAGAACGCCGGCCCGAACTGCTGCTCGTGGTCGTTGAGCGCGCCCATGTCGCCGACGTCGCCCAGCCCGCCGTACATCTCGATGCCAGGTTCGAAACGCTCACCGAGGCGGTAGCGGTACTGCCACGCGTATCCGATCTCCGTGTCGGCGCCTCCGGTTAATGCCCGCTCGAATGTCAGGTTCAGGCGCGCCTCGTGCCGACCGACGTCTTTCTGCGCGAGCAGGCCGAGTTCGAGCGCATCGGTGCCACCGTGCTCGAGCGAGTGGGCGTATTCAGCGAGCAGGCCGACGTCGGCCCAGTACTGGCCCTGCTCGGTGAGCTGGAAGACGTTCTCGGAGGCAATTTCAGTTGCCTTCGTGCCGTCGCCTGGCGCCCGTTGCGCCTTGACCAGCAATTCGGTCCGCCAGCGCGCTAACGGCGACCATTCGAATTCGAGCTTGTATTGCTGCCCGCCGTCGAGCGCGTCGTTGCCGTCCAGGTCGTAGTGTCCGCGCAATTCGATGGCGCGCTCGCCTTGCTCGACGAGCGGAGAGTAGACGACGTGGTCCGCGTTGGTTCGCGGCGCGTGGGCCGCCAGGGCAATGGCCACGAGCAGCGATGCGGCGGAGGTGAGCGGGTTCACTCGCCACTTGCGATCGGAGCGATTGACGAGACGGCCGAGGCCGACGATGCCGGTGAGCGTCGTGACGAAGAAGATCAACTGCATCAGGCTCGGGCGATCGGCGTAGCCCGCCAGCACGTGCAGCACCTGGCCGGGCACGCCGTGCTGAGGCAGCCACGACGAACTGTTCCAGACCGGTTCGACGATTCCGGGCAGCGTGCCGGCCTGCACCAGGTAGGAGGCGGCCTGGCCGGCCATGCCTGCCGCGAGCAACACCAGCATCCAGCCGGTCACCGAGAACAAGTAACGAGCAGGGATCCGCAGCAACCCCAGGTACAGCAACGCGCCGGCCGTGGCGCCCAGGATGAGGCCCGTGGCTGCGCCGGCCCACAGCGATCTTCCCTCGGTGCCACCGGCGGCAATGCCATACAGGAACAGCGCGACTTCCGAGCCCTCCCGCAGCACGGCGAGCGCCACGACGATTGCCAGCGCGTGGAGTGGACGTGTCCCGGCACCGACGTCGTGGCCGACCGCGCGCATGTTGCGCGCGATGTCGCCACCGTGACGCTGCATCCACACGGCGTGCCAGGCGAGCATCGCAACCGCCAGCAGCAGGATGCCGGCGTTCAGGATCTCCTGGCCGATTCCGGCGAATGCCGCGGCAATCGACTCGGCACCGGCAGCGATCAGCAGTGCGCCCAATACACCCCCGATGACGCCTCCAGTGATCCAGCGACGACTGGCGACGATGTTCGTCGATGCGGCGAGCACGATGCCGAGCACGAGGGCGGCCTCGAGCACTTCACGGAACACGATCACGGCGGATGCAAACATGGTTTATCTCGCGATGAGCCAGCCACGCGCCGTGGCCGGATTGAACTCGCCGAAGAACTCGTAGCGCCCCGGCTTGAGCGGCCCGACGAACACGACGATGCGGCCGTTGCCCGGTACGATCTTTTCCCGGTTGAGGTCGTAGCTCTCGAACTCCTCGGCGGTCGGGTCCTGGTTCTCGACGACGAGGCGGACCTTTTGCCCGGCAGGGATCGTCAGCTCGGTGGGGGCGTACCGGTGTTCGCGGATGATCAGCCGAAATTCCGGTTCGTCGGCGCGGACGGCGGCTGAGGATCCTGTGAGCGCCAGTCCGGCAAGGACCAGAAATGTCTTAACCCGTTGATTCATATAGAAAGCAGCTGAGTTTGGCGCAGCGGAGACGTAGTATAGGCAAATGAGAACAGTTCGCAACTAGGCACTCCCCGTAGCATGACGGGCGTCGCGGTCCGCCTCTTCGGTGCGATGCTCCCGATTCGAATCGACGAGGGACCCCGTATGAACCACCTCGATTTCAAGTTGACCGGTGTGGGCGGACTGCCGCTCTACGCGCAACGCTGGTTGCCGGATCGCGAGCCGTCATCCGTGGTCGTGATCTCTCACGGACTGGGGGAGCACAGCGGCCGGTACCGGCTTCTCGCCGAGCACCTCGTGGCGCAAGGACATGGCGTCTACGCGCTCGACCATCGTGGCCACGGCCGCTCGGGCGGTCCACGCGCCAACATCGAGCGCTTCAATCACGTCGTCACCGATTTCAGCGCGTTCGTCGTGAGTTCCGCGCAGGAGAATGCGGATGTGCCGGTGTTCGTCATCGGTCACAGCATGGGCGGCGCGATTGCGTTTGCCAGTGCGATTCAACTGCAGGACTCGCTGCGCGGCCTGGTCCTGTCCGCACCTGCGCTCGCCGCGGGGGAGGTCGTGTCCTCCGTCAAGCTCGCGCTCGTCCGCCTGCTTTCAGTCATTGCCCCTGGCGCAGGAGCGCTGCAGTTGCCGCCGTCGGCCGTGAGTCGCGATCCGCAGGTGGTGCGGGACTATGAGTCGGACCCACTCGTGTTCCACAAGTCCGTACCCGCACGCACGGTGCTCGAGTTGCTGCAGGCCATGCAGGGATTCCCGGAGTCCGCGCGGAACCTGCGGCTGCCCGTCCTGATCCAGCACGGAACTGCGGATAGCCTCGTGCCTCTGTCGGCCACACGGCCGCTTTATCAGGACCTTGGGTCAATAGACCGCACGGTGAAGATCTACGAAGGCCTCTATCACGAGATCTACAACGAGCCGGAGCGTGCGGTCGTGATTGACGATCTGTGTCGCTGGCTCGACGCTCATCGCGCGGGCTGACTGTTGCCGGTGCGGTGGGAGCGTCACTCGAGTTGGGTGGCGACCAGCAGCGCGCGCGTTCGTGCGTCGACCCGGCGGGCGCCCTCATCCAGCAGGTAGGCGCGGAATGCCGCTGCCGCGGGTGGCAGCCAGCGCGCGCCGTGGTGGACGACGTACCAGGTTCGCATGATCGGCGTGTGGTCCACGTCGAGGCGCACCAGCGCTCGCGTTTCCAGTTCCAGGAACAAAGTGTGCATGGACGTCAGGCTGACTCCGAGCTGGGACATCACGGCGTGCTTGGCCATTTCGTTGCCGGTGACGGTGATGCGCTCGCGCGGGACGATTCGATGCATGTCCAGGAATCCGTCCAGCATGGCTCGCGTGCCGGAACCCTTCTCGCGCTGCACAATGCTCTCGTGGCGCAATTCGATCGGTGCGATCCCGTGGGCGCGCGCGAGGGGATGGCCCGGCCACGCGATGATCACGTGCGGGTTGCCGGCGAGGGGCTCGTAGACCAGTGCCTCCGACAGCGGTGCCTGGCCCTTCTGCTGCGACTCCGCTCCCCGGCCCATCAATGCGAGGTCCACCTCGCCGTCGAGCAGATGGCGCGAGAGCTCCTCACGCGAGGAGACGGCCATGTGGATGGCGACGCCCGGCAGACGCTGGCGGAACTCGGCGAGCAATGGCGGAAGGATGTGAGTGCCGGTCGCCAGGATGCCGAGGTGCAGGGTCCCGTCGTCACTTTTCTTGAGCGCATCCATCTCCTTGGCCAGCAGCCCCAAGCGGATCTGGACGTCGGTGGCAGCTACCAAGGCGCGTTCCCCAGCCACGGTCAATCGCAGCTTCCGCCCGATGCGGTCGAAGACCGGCGCGCCCAGGACCTTCTCCAGCTGATGGATCTGCTGCGTGATGGCAGGACTCGTCATGTGCAGTCGCTGGGCGGCGCGAGACATCGAGCCCGCTTCGGCCACGGCTTTCAGCACCTGCAACTGCCGGAAATTGAAGCGACGGCTATCCATAAGTAAAGCTTACTTAAAACCCAAGAAATACTAAATATTATTTATCGAAGCGCGAACCTACTGTGCGTTCGTCCCACAGCATGTGGACGGAGGGCGGACAGATGGCGAAGTCGGCGGATCGATACAAGGCCGGAGTGCTCAAGTACAAGGAGATGGGGTACTGGGTGCCGGGCTACGAGCCGAAGGACACGGACGTCATCGCCGTGTTCCGCATTACGCCGCAGGACGGCGTCGATCCAGAGGAAGCGGCCGCCGCGGTGGCGGGTGAGTCCTCGACAGCGACCTGGACGGTCGTGTGGACGGATCGCCTCACCGCTTCGGAGAACTACCGCGCGAAGGCCTACGAAGTACAGCCCGTGCCGGGTGCCGAAGGCCAGTACTTCGCCTGGATCGCCTACGAGCTGGACCTTTTCGAGGAGGGCTCGATCGCGAACCTCACGGCCTCGATCATCGGTAACGTCTTCAGCTTCAAGCCGCTCAAGGCAGCGCGCCTCGAGGACATGCGGTTCCCGGTCGCGTACGTAAAGACGTTCAAGGGGCCGCCCACAGGCATCGTGGTGGAGCGCGAGCGCCTCGACAAGTACGGTCGACCGCTGCTTGGCGCGACCATCAAGCCGAAGCTCGGACTCTCCGGCAAGAACTATGGTCGCGTCGTCTACGAGGCGCTGCTCGGCGGCCTCGACTTTACCAAGGACGACGAGAACATCAACTCGCAGCCGTTCATGCACTGGCGCGACCGCTTCCTGTTCTGCATGGAGGCCGTGCAGAAGGCGCAGGCGGCGAGCGGCGAGATCAAGGGGCACTACCTCAATATCACGGCTGGCACGATGGAGGAATTGTACAAACGCGCGGAATTCGCGCGGGACCTCGGCTCGTGCATCGTGATGATCGATCTCGTGATCGGCTGGACCGCCATCCAGTCGATGTCGAACTGGGCCCGCGACAACGACATGATCCTGCACATGCACCGCGCGGGTCACGGCACCTACACGCGACAGAAATCGCATGGTGTGTCCTTCCGGGTGATCGCGAAGTGGCTCCGGCTCGCCGGCGTCGACCACCTGCATGCGGGTACGGCAGTCGGCAAGCTCGAGGGCGACCCGATGACCGTGCAGGGCTACTACAACATCTGCCGCGACTCGTACACGAAGAAGGACCTGTCGCGCGGCATCTTCTTCGACCAGGACTGGGCGGGCCTGCGCAAAGTGATGCCGGTGGCGTCCGGCGGCATCCACGCTGGCCAGATGCACCAGTTGCTCGACCTGTTCGGCGACGACGTGGTGATGCAGTTCGGCGGCGGCACCATCGGACACCCGATGGGTATCCAGGCCGGAGCCACCGCCAACCGCGTCGCGCTCGAGACCATGGTGCTCGCCCGCAACGAGGGTCGCGACATCCGCAACGAGGGCCCCGAGATCCTCGCTGCGGCCGCGAAGGCCTGTAAGCCGCTCGAGGCCGCCCTCGAGACCTGGAAGGACGTGACTTTCAACTATGCCTCGACCGACACCTCGGACTTCGTTCCGCAGGTGAGCGTCGCCTGACGCCCGGAGACCGACATGCGCATCACACAAGGCACTTTTTCGTTCCTCCCCGACCTGACGGACGAGCAGATCGCGCGTCAGGTCGAGTACGCGCTCGCCCAGGGCTGGGCGATCTCGATCGAGTACACGGATGATCCGCATCCCCGCAACATCTACTGGGAGATGTGGGGCATGCCGATGTTCGACCTTGCGGACGCCGCGGGCGTCATCGACGAGATCCGGGCCTGCCGCCGGGCGCAACCTGACTGCTACGTCAAGCTGAACGCATTCGACTCGACGCGCGGATTCGAGACTATGCGCATTTCATTCATGGTCCACCGACCGAGGCAGGAGGCGAAGTTCCGCTTGCGGCGCGAGGAAAGCGCCGGCCGGCTCGTGCGCTACACGCTCGAGCGCGCATGAGCGCCACCGTTGATCTGCAGGCGGAGTTGAAGAACTCGGGCGTGGCCGGGGTTCTCGACGAACTCGATCGAGAACTCGTGGGGCTGGTCCCGGTGAAGACGCGCATTCGCGAGATCGCCTCGCTGCTGGTGGTCGAAAAGGCGCGCGCCGCGCTCGGACTTGCGGGCAGCAAGCCGTCGCTGCACATGTGCTTCACCGGCAACCCGGGAACCGGCAAGACTACGATCGCGATGCGCATGGCGACGATCCTTCATCGCCTCGGTCACGTCCGAAAGGGCCAACTCGTCGCCGTGACCCGCGACGACCTCGTCGGCCAGTACATCGGGCACACGGCACCCAGGACGAAGGACGTACTGAAGCGGGCGATGGGTGGCGTGCTGTTCATCGATGAGGCCTACTACCTCTATCGACCTGAGAACGAGCGGGACTACGGCCAGGAGGCGATCGAGATCCTGATGCAGGTGATGGAGAACCAGCGCGACGACCTCGTCGTGATTTTCGCCGGCTACAAGGACCGGATGGACACGTTCTTTCGCGCCAACCCGGGCTTGAGCTCGCGCGTTGCGCATCACATCGACTTTCCCGACTACGCCGTGGCGGAACTCGAGGCGATCGCCCGGACGATGGTGACGTCGCTCGGACTGACCTTGTCCGCCAGCGCGCACAATGCGCTCGCCGATTACCTGCGTCTGCGCCGTGAGCAACCGAATTTCGCGAATGCCCGTTCGTTGCGCAACGCGCTAGACCGGGCGCGCCTGCGGCAGGCGCGCCGCCTGCTCGATGCCGGGCAGGTCGACAGCCAGATGCTGGTCACGCTCGAGGCCGCTGACTTCCTCGCCAGCCGGGTCTTTGCTGCGGCTCGATCGACGACGCCTTCCACGGAGGCCACATGTTGAACCCCGGCTACACGACAATCTCCAAGTTCCTGATCCAGCAGGTACCCGAGGGTCCGCACAGCCGCGCGCTGGCCGCGCTGCTGGTGGACGTCGCCGCGGTGATCAAGGCGGTTTCCGCGGCGGTCGGCAAGGGACCGCTGAGCGGAATGTCAGGCCTGGCCGGGGCCGAGAACGCCCAGGGCGAGGCGCAGAAGAAGCTCGACATCGTCTCCGACGAGTTGTTCGTCCGTGGCATCGAGTGGAGCGGCCTGGTGGGCGCACTGGCCTCCGAGGAAATGACGGACGTGCGCTTCGTCGCCGGCCCCGGGCGCCTCGCGCTGGTGTTCGATCCGCTCGACGGCTCCAGCAACATCGACGTCAACGTGGCCGTTGGCTCCATCTTCTCGGTGCTGGCGCTGCCCGAGGGTGCAACCGACGGGTCCGCCGTATTGCAGCCGGGCGTCGGTCAGCTCGCGGCAGGCTATGCGATTTACGGGCCGTCCACCCAGCTCGTCCTCACCGTCGGCACCGGCACCCACGGATTCACGCTGGATCGCGAGATTGGCAATTTCGTGCTGACGCACCCGGACATCCGCATTCCCGAGGAGACCTCCGAGTACTCGATCAATGCGTCGAATCGCCGGTTCTGGGAGCCGCCGATAGCGCGCTACGTCGACGAATGCAAGGCCGGCAAGGAAGGGCCGCGCGGCCGGGACTTCAACACGCGGTGGGTCGCATCCCTGGTGGCGGACGTGCATCGGGTGCTCCTGCGCGGCGGAATCTACCTGTATCCGCGCGACCAGAAGGAAGCCAACCGGCGGGGCCGGCTGCGCCTGATGTACGAGGCGAACCCGATGGCGATGCTCGTCGAGCAGGCCGGTGGCGCGGCGTCGACGGGCCGCGGACGCATCCTCGAGGTGGCGCCGGAGCAACTGCACCAGCGCGTTCCCGTGATCCTCGGTTCCCGAGCCGAGGTCTCTCGCGTCGAGCGTTACCACGACGAATATGATCGTGGCGAAGACAAACCCTACAGCTCGCCTTTGTTCGGCGAGCGCTCGCTGTTCGTGAACGTGTAATCCGCCCACCGGAGCCCGACGCATGTCCGCACGCCATCCCATCATCGCGGTGACCGGCTCCTCCGGAGCCGGCACGACCACCGTCAAGACGACGTTCGAGTGGATCTTCCGGCGTGAGAACATCGATGCGGCGATCGTCGAGGGCGACGCGTTCCACCGCTACGACCGCGCCTCAATGCGCGAGCAGATGAAGCAGGCGGAAGCGGCCGGCAATCGCAACTTCAGCCACTTCGGTCCGGAAGCGAACCTGTTCGGGGACCTCGAGGAACTGTTCAAGGGCTACTCGCTGAACGGTCGCGGCCGGTCGCGGCGCTACATTCACGATGCGGACGAGTCGGCGAAGTACGGCGGCGAGCCGGGTACGTTCACCGCTTGGGAAGACGTCGGTGCCAGCTCGGACGTACTATTTTACGAAGGCCTGCACGGGGCGGTGCAGGCGGAGGAGCACGACGTCGCGCGCTACGCCGACCTGCTGATCGGCGTGGTGCCGATCATCAACCTCGAGTGGATCCAGAAGCTGCATCGCGACCGGCGCACGCGGGGCTACTCGACCGAGGCCGTCGTCGACACGGTGTTGCGGCGCATGCCGGATTACGTCAACTACATCTGCCCGCAGTTCTCGCGCACGCACATCAATTTCCAGCGCGTCCCGACCGTCGACACCAGCAACCCGTTCGTCGCCAGGGACATCCCGTCGGCCGACGAGAGTTTCCTGATCATTCGCTTTGCCAACCCCAAGGGCATCGACTTCCCGTACCTGCTCTCGATGATCGACGACGCCTTCATGTCACGCCCGAACACGATCGTCGTGCCCGGCGGCAAGCTGCCGCTGGCGATGCAGATCATCCTGACGCCGCTGATCCTGCGGCTGATGGATACGAAGAAGCGCGCGTACTGAAACACGGCACCGCGCCGGGTCATTTCTGAGTGGGGCGTCGCTGCTGCGACGCAGCGCGCGATGACCGCGGGCACGGCTCGTGTGCACGCGCTGACTTGACGTAATCCGGCGCGGCCGCGCCTGAACTTCGGCAACCCATCACAGATCCGCAGGCGGCCGGTCCGTGCGGGTTCCGCTTCCCATCGAATCGCGTAGGGTTCCCCAATCGGCAAGGCCGTGTTCAGGCGGTCTCGCGGATCAACCGGGAGGAGCGAAGTGGCCGGGTTCACACTGCGCGCGCTGGCATGGACGGGACTGGTGGCACTCGCTGCCGCCGGACCGTGCGCCGCAGCCGATGTTGCCCAGGCGGGCGTCTCGTCGGCGCTGGCCGGCTGGTTCGGTGGGACACGCGACCTGCTGAGCGATCAGACGTCCCGATTCGAGTCCGCGCTCGGCGGTCGGTTCCTGCTCGACGATCGCAATAAGCCCGACTGGCTGCGCGAGCAGACCCGTGCGGGTTTCGACGATGACGAAGTTGCCGGCCCCATCGGCGCCGACTCGCTCCAGTTGGTCGTTCAACAGGACCGCCGCGACGGGACGGACCTGCTCACCGTGCGTTACCCGCTGGTCGCGATGGGCGACGTCAGGACCTATGCGGGCGCCGGCTTGAATCAAGTCGTATATTTCGCAGACACGAGTGATCCGGGGCCGACCTACCTGTCGCACCGCAACCGGCACCGATCGCTGGGGGCCGCCGCCGAACTCGGCGCCGCGTGGAAACTGGGCCAACGGGTGATGATGAACGCCGACCTGCGCTGGGTCGACCTGGCCCAGCAGGCGAACATGCTGCACACGCAGGACGGTCTCGTGATCGCCGACGAGGTCTCGGTCGGCGTCTCGCTCGGCTGGCGATTCCGCTGACCGGCCCTGCCGCGCCCTCGTCCGGGCCTGCTGGTCAGGCCGACGGGATGAACTCGTCGTCGCCCTGCTGCTCCCGCTCGAATTCCAGGAACTGGTAGTACCCGCAGTCCCGCGATTCCGGGTAGATCCGGCAGACGCTCGGCCGGGCCTGGTAGATCGTGCAGCGGCGCGCTTGCGGGTCCAGGAAGCGGCATACCGACGCGAATACATCGTCCTTGCGATGCCGCAGCAACTGCTCGTCGAGTTCGCGGGTGCGATATCGATACGTGTAGCGCTTGCGCGCCGTCGCGACATCCACGTTGAAATGTCGCGCGAGTCGCTCGATGTCGAATTCGCTGACGGTAATGCGTGGGTAGCTGCAACAGTAGGCCGGGCACTTCGAGCAGTCATAGCGAGGTCGGGCGCGATTCATGCGAGGATGTGGTCCGTAGCGGGGCGCGCAGTGTAGCCTCGGTGGGCACCATCTATCCATGAGCAGGAACCGGACCGCACGCGACGCTCCGGAAGCGAGCACCCGCTCGTGGCACGACCGGCCTGCGGATGCGGCGTGCGCGGACGTTGACTCCACGGCGGGGGGGCTGACCCAGTGCGAGGCCCACGAGCGGTTGCGTCGGTTCGGGCCGAATGCGTTGCCGGCGCCGCACCCGCCCAGCTTGTTCGCCATCGGCCTGCGGCAACTGCAGAGTCCGCTGATCTATATCCTGCTCGCCGCGGCGGTTGGCTCGCTGCTCCTCGGCCATGCCAGCGATGCGGGGTTCATCGGTTTCGTGCTGCTGGTGAACTCGTTGCTTGGGGGCTGGCAGGAATGGAACGCCGAGCGGCAGAGCCTGGGCCTGCGGCAGCTGATGCGCATCCGGGCGACGGTGCTGCGGGATGGCGAAGCGCGCGAGATCGACGCCGAGGAACTCGTCCCGGGCGATGTCGTCACGCTCGAGAGCGGGCAGCGGACTCCCGCCGACCTGCGCCTGCTCACGGCCCATGGCCTCGAGATCGACGAGGCATTGCTGACCGGCGAGTCGCTGCCCGTCACCAAGGACCCCGCGTGGTCCGGACCCGCCGCTGCATCGCTGGGTGATCGGCGCAACATGGCCTACGCGGGTTCCACGGTCGTGCGCGGACGCGGATTGGGACTGGTCGTCGAGACGGGGCTGGCAACGCAGGTCGGGCGCGTCGCGGCGGCGATGACCAGCGCCGCCGGCGGCAAGCCGCCGCTTACCGAACGCATGGAGCGCTTCAGCCGTGTCGTCGCCGTGACGGTGCTCGGTGCCGCGCTGGTCATCGGCGCGGTCGCGGTGGTCGTGCACGACCAGCCACTGCTCACGATGTTCACGTTCGGCGTGGCGCTGGCGGTGTCCGCGATTCCGGAGGGCCTGCCGGTGGCGGTGACCGTGGCGCTGGCGATCGCCGCGCGAAGAATGGCCAACCGCGGTGCACTCGTTCGCCAGTTGCCGGCGGTCGAGGGTCTCGGCAGTTGCACGCTGATCGCGAGCGACAAGACCGGCACGCTGACCTGCAACGAGCTCACGGTTCGCGAGTTGCGCATCGCCGACGGCACCCGGTTCGACGTTGCCGGGGCGGGCTATGAACCGCTCGGCGAGATCGTTGCCGAGCGCGCTGCGCGGCCGGGGGACGCAGCGGCGCTGCATGAGATCCTGGAAGTGGCCGTTGCGTGCAACGAAGCCCACCTGGCTTTCCGCGACGGGGCCTGGGCCTCCCGGGGCGACCCGACGGACCGCGCGCTGCTCGCGCTGGCTGGCAAGCGCGGGGTGACGCGTGCCCCGTTTCTGCTCGAGTTTCCTGAAACGAACCGGATTCCGTTCGAGCCCGAACGACAGTTTGCGGCGACCTTGCACCGGCGCGGCGATCGCACCTGGGTCGCGGTGAAAGGCGCACCCGAACGTGTGCTCGCGCTGTGCGCAATCCCTGTTGACGCGGCGGCTGCCGCGTTACGGGCTGCCGAGGACATGGCCGCGCGCGGGATGAGGGTACTCGCGCTGGCAAGCGGCCGGACGCCGCACCTGGTCTCGCCGGGAAACGCGCCGGAGACCCCGCAGGACTTGTCGTTCGCAGGACTGGTCGGCCTGATCGACCCGCTGCGGCCCGAGGCGCGTGCCGCGGTGCAGCGCTGCAACGAGGCGGGAATCCGCGTCATCATGGTGACGGGCGATCATCCGCTCACGGCGCTCGCCATCGCGCGTGATCTCGGTATCGCCGCCGAGCCGCAGGACGTGGTGGCCGGATTCGACCTCGATGTCGCCGATGCAGCTGCGTTCGACGCCGCGGTGCGCCATGCCAGGGTTTTCGCGCGAGTGACGCCGACACAGAAGCTGGCAATCGTCGAGGCCGCCGAGCGCGTCGGTCATTTCGTGGCGGTCACGGGTGACGGCGTCAATGACGCGCCGGCTTTGCGCCGCGCGAACATCGGCGTCGCGATGGGCCGCAGCGGGACCGACGTCGCGCGCGAGGCAGCGGACCTGGTCCTCATCGACGACAACTTCGCCACCATCGTCGCGGGGGTCGAGGAAGGCCGCATTGCGTACCAGAACATCCGCAACGTCGTCTATCTGCTCACCGCGGCGGGCATCGCCGAGGTCGTCACCGTGGGCGTCGCCGTCATGGTCGGACTGCCGTTGCCGCTGCTGCCGGTACAGTTGCTGTGGCTCAACCTCGTCACCAACGGCATCCAGGACGTCGGCCTCGCGTTCGAGCGCGGAGCGGGCGATGAACTGCGCTCGCCACCGCGCTCGCCGCAGGAGCCGATCTTCAACCGCCTGATGCTGGAACGCGGGCTGCTGGCAGGGCTATGGATGTCGGTGCTCGGACTGACCGCTTTCGTGACGATGCTGTCCGCCGGGCTCGACGTCGACCACGCGCGCAACAACCTGCTGCTGCTGATGGTCCTGATGCAGAACGTGGACGCAGTCAACGCGCGCTCGGAGACCCGCTCCGTGCTGACGCTGCCGTTGCGCAACAATCCGTTGCTGGTCGTCGGCGTGCTGTCGGCCCTGTTGATTCACGTGGCGGCGATGTACTTGCCGTGGCTGCAGGGGATCCTGCACGTGCGTCCGCCGACGTCCTACGAGTGGGTCGCGCTGCCGCTGGTCGCGCTGACGCTGCTGCTGATCATGGAATCGCAGAAGGTGGGCTGGCGGTGGCGACAGTCCCGTCATCAAGGCGATTGAGCAACCCAGTGCGCTGCGACGAAGGTCCACGCCACTGAGACGATGACGATCTCGACGAGCAGCGCCGTCGCGATTCGCAGGCGCCCCTGCATCACGGCGCCGATCACCCAGAGCACCGCGAGGACCGCGACGGCGCCGGCGACCAGTGCGGCAGGGTCCAACGTGTCCGAGTACCAGAGCAGCGGCAGCGCGCCGATGATCGCCACCACCAGGTGGAGCAGGGCGAACGCGCGACTGGCGCGCGACATCGGCGGGTCGTAGCGGCGCACACTCTCGATATCGAAGGTCGTCTCGTGCCAGGGCCTGCCGCCCGCGGTCGATGGCTGCCAGCCGGGAGGCATGAGCCAGACCCGCACCTTGTCGAGCAGGCCGGGTATGCGCCACGACTTTCGCGCGAGCGCTGCGTAGACCTCCAGGTTGGCCCACAGCGGGTCCCACGATTCGAGCGAAGTGCGGGTGCCATAGACGCAGCGCTCGTCCTCCTCCACGAAACTACCGAACAGGTGGTCCCACGCCATGAAGATCCCGCCGTAATTGCGGTCGATGTAGCGGTCGTTGACGGCGTGGTGAACCCGGTGGTTCGACGGCGAAGCAAACCAGCGGTCGAACCAGCCGAGCCGGCCCACGAGTTCGGTGTGTATCCAGTACTGGTACAGCAGGTCGACGACGACGGCCACGGCGAACATCTCGGGGGGCACGCCGGCCACGGCCATGGGAAGGTAGAAGATCCAGCTGAGCAGCGCGCCACTGCTGGTCTGGCGCAGCGCCGTCGAGAGGTTGTAGCACTGGCTCTGGTGATGGACGACATGCGACGCCCAGAACACCGCGCTCTCGTGCCCGAGCCGATGCTGCCAGTAGTAGCAGAAGTCGTAGAAGACGATGGCGAGCGCCCATGCCCACCACGCATC
>Ga0315287_10004420_pt1 | contig 13724 bp, 10 predicted proteins | sample YL17G11_0_MG_FD_205037 | JGI IMG/M metagenome (GOLD analysis project Ga0315287, IMG submission 205037) | Sediment microbial communities from Yellowstone Lake, YNP, Wyoming, USA - YL17G11_0 | ecosystem: Environmental > Aquatic > Freshwater > Lake > Sediment | place: USA: Wyoming | collected... | reverse complement strand
GCACGCGCGCCGAGGCGTAGGTCAGCAGCGCGACGCCCTCGATCCGCTGCGGCGCGCCGCCCAGCACGTGGCGCGTGTTCAGCACGCCGTCGGCGAACTCGTCGCCGAACACCGGTTCGGACAGCGTGATCACCTCGATGCCCTTGCCATAGATACGCCGATAGATGCCCTGGCGGTTCACCAGCGGTTCCTCCGCGGCGAGCCCGGGACGCGGCGTCACCAGCACCACGCGGGTGAAGCGTTTCAGCAGCATCTCGGCCGCGGCATAAGTGAAGGCCGTGTGGTCCTGGTCGACGACCACCGCCGTGCCCGCCTCGCGCGTGCTGCGCCCGACCAGCGAGGCCACGGCCTCGCGGATGTCGGGGAACAGCCCCTCGCCGCGATACTCCTCGGGCAGCCACGCGGGCCAGGACGGCGTCGCGCCGCAGGCCAGCACGACGGCATCCGGCCGCAAGGCGAGCACGTCGTCCACCCCGGCTCGCAACCCGAACTCGAAGCGCACGCCCGCGCGGCCGGCCGCGAGCCGCTGGTAGTCGTAGACGCTCGAGAGGCTCTCGCCCCCGGGCAGCAGCGCATGCAGGCGCGTCTTGCCGCCGACCTCGGCCGACGCCGACAAGACCGTCACCTCGTGACCGCGCGCCGCGGCGACCCAGGCGGCTTCCATGCCGGAGACGCCGCTGCCGACCACCACCACCCGCCGCTGCGTCGCCGCCCGCGTCGGCCACCAGTCGAGTTCGTCCGGCAAACCGACCCGCGGATTGTTGTCGCAGGCGAGCGTGCCGCCACCGACGATCGCACCCCAGCAGGTGTTGCAGGAGACGCAGTAGCGGATCTGCGGCTCTCGACCCTGCTGCGCCTTGAGGCCCCAGGCCGGATCGGTGACCAGCGGGCGTCCGAGCATCACGAGATCGGCCAGACCGTCACGCACGAACCGCTCGCCCTCATTCGGGTCGGTGATCAGGCCCAGCGCGCCGATCGCGACACCCGGCGCGTGCTTCGCGAGCACAGCAATCTTGTCCACGTACGGCGCACGCGCGCCGTGCAGGTCCGGCAGGTGCCAGTCGAGCGTGTCGGAGTGCGAGCCCCAGCACCAGGTCAGGTAGTCGAGCGTCCCGGTGGCATGCAGCAGCCGCGTGACCGCAGCAGATTCCTCGAGGTCGATGCCGTTGGGCTGGCCATCCTCGCCGGGCAGCTTCACGCCGATGAGGAATTCGCGGCCGCAGCGCTCGCGCAGCTCGAGCAGCAGTTCCGTCAGCAGTCGCACCCGACCCTCGAGCTCGCCGCCGTAGCGATCGGTGCGGACATTCGAGCGCCGCGACATGAACTGGTGGAACAGGTGACCGTGGCCCGCCGAGATCTCGACGCCCGCGAACCCGGCGTCCCGCAGGATGACGGCCGACTCGGCGAACTCGACCACCATCTGCGCGACCGCGGCGGTGGTCAGCGCATGCGGCACCGTCCAGCTGAGGTCATCGGGCAGCGCCGAGGCGCCGATCGCATCATGGATGCGTCCAGCCTGGTGCCGTCCGCGCCCCGGGTCCTGGATCTGCGCGACCAGGTGCGAGCCGGCCTCGCGCACCGCGTCGGCCCAGCGCGCCAGCCCCGCCGCGTTCTCCGGCGCACGCACGCTGACCTTCTGCGGGTTGACCTGCCTGCGCAGCAGGTTCAGCGGCTCGGTGACGGTCATCGCCGCGCCGCCCCGCGCGCGAGTCGCGTGGTAGAGGATCAGCCGGTCGGTGACCTTGCCGCCCGCGACGTACCGCGTCGACATGGAGGCGTGGACGATGCGGTTCTTGAGCGTGACCGGACCCAGCCGGTACGGCGAAAAAAGGTGCGGATAGGCGACGGACACTGGGCCTCCTCAGGGGGAGCTAGGATGCCCACTCGCCGCCGGAGCGTCCAGACATCGTCGCGTCGACCTCCTCGGCGATCGCGCGCTCCTCGTCGGCGGCGATCACCAGCAATCGCACTGCCGAGCCCGGCTGCGAGATCGTCGCGACCGGGGCGGCGCGCGTGACCGCGGCGCCGGCATTGCGCTGCGGATCGAAGCGGGCGCCGAGGACGCCGAGCCCGGCGCAGGCGCCGGCGCGCACCCGCGCGCTGTGCTCGCCGATGCCGCCGGTGAAGGCGATCACGTCGACCCTGCCCAGCACCGCGGCCATCGCGCCGAGGTAGCGACGCAGCCGGTGCACGTAGACCTCGATTGCCAGCGCGCAGTCCGCGTCGCCTTCGGCCGCACGGCGTTCGATCTCGGCCATGTCGGGCGTGCCGGCGAGGGCGAGCAGGCCGGCGCGCCGGTTCAGCAGCTCCTCGAGCGCCGCGGGCGTGAGCCCGGCCTCGCCCAGCAGCCTCAGCAGCAGCCCCGGGTCGAGATCTCCCGCCCGCGTGCCCATCACCAGGCCCTCGAGCGGCGTGAGCCCCATGCTGGTGTCGACGCTGCGCCCACGATCGATGGCCGCGACACTACCGCCGGCGCCGAGGTGGGCGCTGATCACGCGCAGCTCGCCCGGCGGCACACCGACTGCCTCGGCGCAGCGTCGCATCACGCTCGCATGGCTGATGCCGTGGAAGCCGTAGCGCCGCAGGCCGTAACGTTCGACGAGCTCGCGCGGCAGCGCATAGCGGCGCGCCGCCTCGGGCAGGGTGGCGTGGAACGCGGTGTCGAACACCGCCACCTGCGGCAGCGAGCCGAAGCGCGCGCGCGCCGCGCGCAGCACCGCGAGCGCCGGCGGGTTGTGCAGCGGCGCGAGCGGGCTGCAGGCCTCGATATCCGCCTCCACGACGGCGTCGACACGCACCGGGCGCTGGTGCGAGGCGCCGCCGTGCACGATCCGGTGACCGACCGCGTCCAGATGCCGGAACGCCTCGGGCGACTGCGTCTCGAGCGTCCGCAACAGGCGCGCCAGCGCCGCGACCGGATCGTCCACCGCACTCGCGGCGCCGGACGCCAGACACTGCCCGGTGGCGGAATCGACGATCGCGACCTTCAGCGACGAGCTGCCGGTGTTCAGCACCAGCACGCGCACGATTTCAGCCTCCCGCCGGCGCGGCGTCACCGCGCCAGCGCCAGTCCCGCACCTCCGGCAGGTCATCGCCGTGCTCGACGATGTGGCGCCGATGCTCGAGCAGCCGCTCCTGCATCTGCTGCTTGAGCGCGGCCGCGCGCGAACCCAGCGAAGGCACGCGGTCGATCACGTCGATCACGAGGTGGAAGCGGTCGAGGTCGTTCAGCACGACCATGTCGAACGGCGTCGTGGTCGTGCCCTCTTCCTTGTAGCCGCGCACGTGCAGGTTGTCGTGGTTGTGTCGGCGGTAGGTCAGGCGGTGGATCAGCCATGGATAGCCGTGATACGCGAACATCACCGGCTTGTCGGTGGTGAACAGCCCATCGAATGCCGCATCCGGCAGGCCGTGCGGATGCTCCTCGCGCGGCTGCAGCGTCATCAGGTCGACGACGTTGACGACACGCACCGCGAGCCGCGGCAGGTGCTCGCGCAGGATCTGCACCGCCGCCAGCGTCTCGAGCGTCGGCACATCGCCGGCACAGGCCATCACGACGTCGGGTTCGCCGTTCGCGTCGCTGCTCGCCCAGTCCCACAGGCCGATGCCGGCACTGCAGTGGTTCCGGGCCGCGTCGAAGTCCAGCCACTGCGGCGCGGGCTGCTTGCCGGCGACGATCACGTTGACGAGATGCCGGCTGCGCAGGCAGGCATCGACCACGTGCAGCAGGCAGTTCGCATCCGGCGGCAGATAGACGCGGATCACGTCGGCCTTCTTGTTGACGACGTGATCGATGAAGCCCGGGTCCTGGTGCGAGAAGCCGTTGTGGTCCTGCCGCCAGACGTGCGAGGTGAGCAGGTAGTTCAGCGAGGCGATCGGCCTGCGCCACGGCACCTCGGCGCTCGACTTCAACCACTTCGCATGCTGGTTGAACATCGAGTCGACGACGTGGATGAAGGCCTCGTAGCAGGAGAAGAACCCGTGCCTTCCGGTCAACAGGTAGCCCTCGAGCCAGCCCTGGCAGGTGTGCTCGGAGAGGATCTCCATCACGCGCCCGCCGCGCGCGAGGTCGGTGTCGCAGGGCCGGATCGGACCCATCCAGTCGCGCGGCGTGCTGCGAAACACGTCGCCGAGGCGGTTCGAGGCGGTCTCGTCGGGACCGACCAGGCGGAAGTTGCGATGATCGGCGTTGTCGCGGAACACCGCGCCGAAATAGCCGCCGAGCACGCGCGTCGATTCCGCCTGCGTCGCGCCCGGCGTCTCGACGACGACGGCGTGCTCGCGCGCCTCGGGCAGCCGCAGCGACTTCAGCAGCAGGCCGCCGTTGGCGTGCGGCGTCGCACCGAGCCGCAGCGCGCCGGAAGGCGCCAGCGCCGCGATCCGCGGCTGCGGCCGGCCGTCGGCATCGAACAGCTCCTCCGGGCGATAGCTGCGCATCCACTGCTCGAGCAGCGCGAGGTGCGCGGGCCGGGTCGCGAGTTCGCCGAAGGGCACCTGGTGCGAGCGCCAGTGGCCCTCGGTCTTCAGCCCGTCGACCTCGCGCGGCCCCGTCCAGCCTTTCGGCGAGCGCAAGACGATCACCGGCCAGCGCGGCACGACGCCCGCGCCTTCGCCGGCCCGTGCGCCGTCGCGCGCACGCTGCTGGATGGCGCGGATGGAATCCAGCGCGAGTCCCAGCGTGCACGTCATCAGCGGGTGCATCAGGGTCGGGTCGTCACCGCTGACGAACATCGGCTCGTAGCCATAGCCGCGCAGCAGCTCGGCGAGCTGCGCCTCGGGAATGCGTGCGAGCACCGTCGGGTTCGCGATCTTCCAGCCGTTCAGGTGCAGCACCGGCAGCACCGCGCCATCAGTCGCCGGATCGAGGAACATGTTCGAGTTCCAGGCCGCGGCGAGCGGTCCGGTCTCGGCTTCGCCATCGCCGATCACGCAACAGACGACGAGGTCCGGGTTGTCGAGTGCCGCGCCGTAGGCATGCGAGAGCGAGTAGCCGAGTTCGCCGCCCTCATGAATCGAACCCGGCGTTTCCGGCGCCGCATGGCTCGGGATGCCGCCCGGGAACGAGAACTGCCGGAACAGGCGTCGCATGCCCTCGCCGTCCCGCGGCACGTCGGGGAACAGTTCACTGTAACTGCCCTCGAGCCAGGTGCTCGCCACCAGCGCCGGCCCGCCGTGCCCGGGCCCCGTGACCAGCAGCATCGACAGGTCGCGCTCGCGGATCGCACGGTTCAGGTGCGCATAGATGAAGTTCAGCCCCGGCGTCGTGCCCCAGTGCCCGATCAGCCGCGGCTTCACGTGCGCGAGCGTCAGCGGCTCACGCAGCAGCGGATTGTCGAGCAGGTAGATCTGGCCGACGCTGAGGTAGTTGGCGGCGCGCCACCAGGCGTCGAGGTCGTCGAATTCAGTCATTGTGTCGGCCGTCGTACGACAACCCGGTGCTGCCGCTGGATAGCCTACCAGCCGGACATGACGACGACAGTACGGCGGCGCGCGCCGGCGCGCCGATGCCTGCGAGTCTCAAGCTGCGGCGGCGCGCCGCTCGCGGCCGAACCTCCACAGCAGCCGGAGCCGCTTGAAGTACGACAGGTGATCGACGAACAGCCGACCGGCCAGATGATCCATTTCGTGCAGCAGGCAGACCGCGGCGAGCCCCTCGACCCTGCGCTCCGACGACGCCCCGGTCGGGTCCAGCGCCCGCACGCGCAATCGCGTCGCGCGCGGCACGACGTCGACGACGCCCGGCACCGAGAGGCAACTCTCCTCCACCATCCCCGGCGTATCCCGCGCGAGCACCTCGGGGTTGATGAACACCTGCGGCGCGCTGGCGTTGCCCGACACGTCGAGCACGACGACTTGCCGGTGGACGTCCACCTGGGTCGCGGCGAGTCCGATCGCCGACGCCGCGTACATCGTCTCGAGCAGGTCGTCGATCAGTTGCGACAGTGCGGTATCGAAGACCTGCACCGGGCTGGCCACGATCCGCAGGCGCGGGTCCGGGTATTCGAGGACGGCTAGCCGAGCCATGGTCGACTCAGCAGCCGGCGCTGCGCCGGGACAACCCAGGCACTACCGCTGCTCCAGCGCATCCGCCGCCGATGCGGTCGCGCGGATCGTCGAACCGCCCCGCCTGGGTGCGCGCCGCACCAGCGGCGCCACGGCGATCATCGTCAGCAGCAGCAGCACGATTTCGATCGCGTACACGACCGTATAACCGCTGGCCGGGCCCGCCGCGATACCCGCCGACCACGAACCGGCCGTCGTCGCCGCGCTGACGAGGTCGCGGATCACCCCGCTGAGCGCCATCGATACGCCCGCAGCCGTCGCCTGGATGGCACCCCAGGCACCGAGAGCCAGTCCGACCTGCTCCCTGGGCGCAAGGTTCATCGTCGCCGTCAAGGTGCCGTGCGCGAACAGTCCTGCGCCAAAGCCGATCAACACGGTGCCCACCACGAACACCGCGACCGACCCGAGCGGCGCCGCGGCAATCACGCACGAGAATGCCGGGATGCCGCACAGGACACCGTAGCCCGCCAGGCGCATCGGGTCCGTGCCGCGCCCGAGCACCCGCGACGCCAGCGCGAAACCGACCAGGCTCCCCATCGCGAGCGCGGCCGTGAGCTTCGTCGTGGACCCGACCGTGAGCTTGAGGATCTGCCCACCATAGGGCTCGAGCAGGATGTCGCTCATGCTGAAGGCCATGGTGCCGAGACCCACCGCCACGAGACGGCGCAAGGCGCGGTCGCCGCGGCTGAACTTCGCCCACGACGCCTGGAACGTGGGCTCCGGCTCCGGCTCCGCCGCCGGTGCGTTGCGCCGTGGCCGACGGGCTTCCTGTTTCCACAGCGCCGCGACGTTCAGCACGATCGTCGCGACCGCCGAGCCCTGGATGACCTGCACGAGCCGCGCCGGATTGAAGTTCATCAACGCTGCGCCGAACACCAGGGCGCTGACGATCATGCCGACCAGCAGCATCACGTACATCAGGCCGACGACCTTGGGTTGCGACTCCTGCGGCGCGAGGTCGGTCGCGAGTGCGAGTCCGACGGTCTGCACCGTATGCAGCCCGGCGCCGACCAGCAGGAACGACAGGCCCGCCGCCGACCAGCCGACCCAGACCGGCGCATCGCTGGCCTTGCCCCAGCCCGAAAGCACGAGCAGCGCGAACGGCATGATGGCCAGGCCGCCGAACTGCAGCAGCGTGCCCTTCCAGATGTACGGCACGCGCCGCCAGCCGAGCGCCGACTTGTGCGTGTCGGAACGGAATCCGATCAAGGCCCGCAGCGGGGCGAAGATGACCGGCAGCGACAGCATGACGCCGACCAGCGCCGCGGGCACGCCCAGCTCGACGATCATGACGCGATTGAGCGTACCGACGAGCAGGACCAGGCCCATGCCGACGGATACCTGGAACAGGGAGAGCCGCAGCAGCCGCCCCAGCGGCAGATCGGGCGTCGCGGCATCCGCAAAGGGCATGAAGCGCGGACCGTATCCGGCCCAGGCCTGGATCATTCTTCGGCTGTAGCGATTCATCGTTGTTGGGACACGACCGAACCGGGAAGCAAGGGTCGGGATCCACAGACCCCGACCCTCACCTCCGATCCGGGGTCGGTGATCGAACCAGCCTCAGCGGCTGGCGACAACCACCGACGAATCGGCCGAAGGCGCCACGGACGCCGTCGCGGCAGCCTTGGGGCCACCGTTCAGGAATGCCGGGAACCAGCTCGAGTTGCTCAGCACCGAGTAGTGGATCAACAGCGAGACCGTGAAGATCGCGAGGAAGAACACCGGGATACCGACGGTGGGTTTGACCACCAGCCACATTCTAGCGTTGTTCACTTTGAGTCCCCGTTCAGCCGAGCCACGGCGTGTAGATGTAGGCCAGGATGTGCGCGATCAGCGAGATCGCGCCGAAGATCCGGGTCCCGTCGATGATCTGCTTATGCAGTTCCTCGGCCTCCGGCAAGGTCAGGCCTGTTGGCCATACTTTATTTAGATCGGACGGCATTGCGTTTTCTCCTTAGCAGGTACGAACTATTTTACTGACGTCAATATCGTGCGAGAGACCCGCACGCGGGTTGGTCGCCGCTGCGGATGCAGACGACGAACTCTGGGACGGCTTTGTCGGCAAGCGGATCTTGGTCTGCGCCAAGCCGAAACCGATGGGTCCGAAACCTTGTTGTTTGATTGCGCCGCGCGATGCGCTCGACGGATCGCCCGAAGAGTCGCATTCGGACTCCCGGTATGCGACGCCATCTCGCGATGGGCCTGTCGAGCCGACCGAGACGGGCCGCCCTGCTCCCCCGCTTACGCACCCCATACGCAGCTCCACGGCCCCCAATGCGTTGAGCGTCCAACGGACTCTTGAAGACCTATTGAATGCTAGAAGTGTAAATCCAGTTTGTCAAACCACGGAGTCAATTTCAGTTTACACCTCGGACCGCACAAGACCGCTCGAGCCTCGTACGGGCCCGCGCCAGTCCCAGCGGCGGGAGCAGGCCCCTGGAAGGAGTCGGGAAAGAAGGGGTGGCGGCAGGTTTGCCGCACGCCACCCGGGGCGCCGTGGAGGGTGGTCGAGTAGCGCCGCGCGCGACCGGCGCGCCGTCGATCAGCGCAGCAGCGGCAGGTTCAACAGGCTGGAGAAGGGCGCAGGGTTCTTCGAGAGAGCAGGCATGCCCAGCGCCCCGGAAAACGACCAGCCGGAACTCGAGACGGAAGGAATCCCGAGCAGACCGGACAGGGTGCCACCCTTGCGGGTGATCGCGGGCATGGCCCAGAACGACGAGAACGGCGTCAGATTCTTCGAGAGCACCGGCATCGACAACGCGGAGGACATCGGCGCCGCGTCATCCCACATCGGCATCGGGTCGCTGTCGTCGGGCGGCAGACCGGAATCGACCGGACCGGAGCGCTCGAGGATCTCGATCGCCACGCCACCGGTACCGAATGGCGCCACGACACTGACCAGGGTCAGGCCCCGGCGAATGCCCTCGGCATAGACCCGGGCATCCGACTTCAAGACGTAACCCGACATGATGGCCGACAGCAGCGGATCGTCGGAGGCCGCACCGACGGGTGCGTTGGCACGCGGCACGGAACCCGCCGTGACCAGGTTGAGCAGCTCGTCCTCGAATCCCCAGTTCTTGAGACCCGCCAGCGCGGCTTTCGCCTTCTCGACGGAGTCATACATGCGGACGATCGGGTAACTGGCCATACGGTCTCCCTTGCCTGCAGCAGGTGGTTTACGGTCCGTGGTGTCACCGATCGTTGACGATCGGCTTTGTTAATTTGAGCTTACAACCGCATGCGGAAATTGTGAAGCACGCCTGGCCGTGGCGGCGCCGCGAGAAATCCGCAGCGCGACACCCGAGCGGAGTCATGCGGAGCCGCCGCACACCCGCGAGTGGGCGGCCTGGATGGGACGAAACGAGGAGGGGAATTGGCGCGCCCGGAGGGATTCGAACCCCCGACCCCCTGGTTCGTAGCCAGGTACTCTATCCAACTGAGCTACGGGCGCGCCGTCTGAACTTGTTCTGCGTCTGCTGCGATCTGAGCGCGGTCGAAGGGTTGGCGGAGAGAGAGGGATTCGAACCCTCGAAGGGCTTTTGACCCTTACACCCTTAGCAGGGGTGCGCCTTCGACCACTCGGCCATCTCTCCGGCATTCGACCGGCCCGGCTGAAACTCCTTCCGAATCAGACCTTTACGATGGCTTGCAGCGCCACTGCCCGAGGCAGGGGCGAAATGATACTGGTGGGGGGATCGAACGTAAAGCGACGTCGCGGCAGCATTGCGCGCGAAGCGCTCAGGAATGGGCGTTGTAGTGGTCTTTACCGTTCACGACGCCATTGCCATTGCCGCTGCCGGTAGCAGCAGGCTCACCGTCGCTGCGCTCGGCCTTGATGCGCTCGAAGATTTCTTCGCGATGCACGGCGACCTCCTTGGGCGCGTTGATGCCGAGGCGGACCTGGTTTCCCTTGACGCCGAGCACGGTGACCGTGACTTCGTTACCGATCATCACGGTCTCGCCGACGCGCCTGGTGAGAATGAGCATAACGTGACCCTCTTCCGTGTGTCCGCAGTCGGTCAGCCGACGCGCTGGATCGCGCCCTGTCCCTGGTGACCCGCTGTGCGGGCGGACAATAGAAGAAAGCGCCGGTCGCGTCCATCCCGAGGCGCGATTACGCAATGAGTCTGGTTCGCACAAACGGCACCACGCTCGCGAGCGCCGCATCGAGCTTCGACGCGTCGCTGCCGCCCGCCTGCGCGAAGTCTGGCCGGCCGCCCCCCTTACCGCCCACGGCCGACGCGATGCTGCCGACCAACTCGCCGGCTTTCACCTGCGTCGTGCGATCGGCGGTGACGCCGGCGACGATCAAGACCTTGCCGCTCGCCTCCACGGAGGCGAGCACGATCACGGCCGTCTTAAGCCGCTCCTTCAACTGGTCGACCGCGGCGCGCAGCGCGCCCGCATCCGCGCCGGGCACCGTCGTCGCGACGACCTTCACGCCCGCGACGTCGACCGCGCCGGCGGCGAGATCCGTGCCCTGGCCCGAGGCGAGCTTGTCCTTCAGCGAACGATTTTCCTTCTCGAGCTGGCGGATGCGCTCGAGCGCGTCGCGCACCTTCACCGCGACGTCGTCGCGCGTGCCGCGCACGGTGGCCGCGATCTCGCGCACCAGGTTCTCGTTCGCCTCCGCAACCTCGACCGCGCCCCGCCCCGTCACCGCCTCGATGCGGCGCACGCCGGCGGCCACGCCGCCCTCGCTGACGATCTTGAAAAAGCCGATGTCGCCGGCGCGCGCGACATGCGTGCCGCCACAGAGCTCGGTGGAGAACTCGCCGATGCGCAACACCCGCACCTTCGACTCGTACTTCTCGCCGAAGAGGGCCATGGCGCCGCTCGCAACGGCGTCGTCATAGTGCATCTCGCGGGTCTCGGCCGCGGCATTGGCGCGAACCTGCTCGTTGACCAGCCGCTCGATGCGGCGCAGTTCCTCGGGCGCGACGGCCTGGAAGTGCGAAAAGTCGAAACGCAGCCGCTCGGGCGAGACCAGCGAACCCTTCTGCTGCACGTGGGTGCCGAGTACGCCGCGCAGCGCGGCGTGCAGCAGGTGGGTGGCCGAGTGGTTGGCGGCAGTCGCCGCGCGCAGCTGCGGATCGACGTGCGCGACCATCACCTGGCCCTCGCGCAGCACGCCCTCGGCCATGCGGCCGACATGCGCGTGCGCGTTGCCGCTGCCGCGCTTCTGCGTGTCCTCGACGACGAAACGCAGGCCGCTCGCCGACAGCTCGCCGGCATCGCCGACCTGGCCGCCGGACTCGGCATAGAACGGCGTGACATCGAGGACCACCTCGCCGCGTTCGCCGGCCTTCAGCTCGGGCACGCGATGGCCGCCGGCGATCAGCGCGACGATGCGCCCCTCGCCCTGCGTGCCCTCGTAGCCCGCGAAACGGCTCTGCGCATCGAGCTGGATCGCGCGCTGGTCGACGCCGAAGCGGCTCGCGGCGCGGGCACGCTCGCGCTGCGCCTCCATCGCGGCCTCGAAGCCGCGGTGGTCGATCGTGAAGCCACGCTCGCGCGCGACGTCGGCCGTCAGGTCCACGGGGAAGCCGAAGGTGTCGTAGAGCTTGAAGACCGTCTCGCCATCGACGACGGTCGCATCGCGCGCGGCAACCGCGGCCAGCGCAGTCTCGAGCAGCGACATGCCGAGCGAGAGCGTCTCGGCGAAGCGCTCCTCCTCCTGCTTGAGCACCCTCTCGAGCTGCGCGCGGCCACGCACCAGCTCGGGGTAGGCCTCTCCCATCTGGCGCTCGAGCGGCGCGACGAGCTGGTGGAAGAACGCGCCGACGATGCCCAGCTTGTGGCCATGGCGGATCGCGCGGCGGATGATCCGGCGCAGCACGTAACCACGGCCCTCGTTCGACGGCAGCACGCCGTCGAGGATCAGGAACGAGCAGGCGCGGATGTGGTCGGCGATCACGCGCAACGACGGGTTGGCGAGGTCGGTGGTCTTCGCGATCTGTGCGGCGGCGCCGACCAGTTCACGGAACAGGTCGATCTCGTAATTGTTGTGAACGCCCTGCATGACGGCCGAGAGCCGCTCGAGGCCCGCACCGGTGTCGACCGAGGGCTTCGGCAGCGGCGTCAGCGTGCCATCGGGCGCGCGCTCGTACTGCATGAAGACGAGGTTCCAGATCTCGACGTAGCGGTCGCCGTCCTCGTCGGGCGAACCGGGCGGGCCGCCCGCGATCGCGGGACCGTGGTCGTAGAAGATCTCGCTGCAGGGACCGCAGGGACCGGTGTCGCCCATCGCCCAGAAGTTGGACGACTCGCCGAGCCGCGACAGGCGGTCCTTCGGCACGCCGATCTCTTCGATCCAGATGCGCGCCGCCTCGTCGTCGTCGCGGAACACCGTGACCCAGAGCCGCGACGGGTCGATCTTCAGGGTGCCGGTGACGAAGTCCCAGGCGAAGCGGATCGCATCGCGCTTGAAGTAGTCGCCGAAGGAGAAGTTGCCGAGCATCTCGAAGAACGTGTGATGCCGGGCCGTGTAGCCGACGTTCTCGAGGTCGTTGTGCTTGCCGCCCGCGCGCACGCAGCGCTGCGACGAGGCCGCCCGCAGGTAGTCACGCCGCTCCTTGCCGAGGAACAGGTCCTTGAACTGGACCATGCCGGCGTTGGTGAACAGCAGCGTCGGGTCGTTACCCGGCACCAGCGAGCTCGAGGCCACGACGGTGTGGCCGCGTTCGCGGAAAAACTCGAGGAAGGCGCGGCGGACGTCCGTCGCACTCAGGTAGGTCGGATTGGTGGGGGTCATTCTTCCGGGTCGAAATCAGGGCCGAAGGCGGAACGGATATGATCCGATGAAAAGCCCCGATACTGCAAAAAACGCGCTTGCCGGGCCTTCTCCTTCCACTCGGCGGGCAGCACGGCACCAAAACGGCGTGTGCGGACCTGGCGACAGAGCGCCGCGAAGTCGGGGCCGGCGTCCAGCGCCTCGGCAATCCGCTCGGAAGGCAAACCCGCTGCGGCCAGGTCCTGGCGGATCCGGGCGGGCCCCTGACCACGACCGGCGTGCCAGGCGACGAAGTTCGTGACATAGCGGAGGTCGTCGAGCAGCCGCTCCTCGGTGAGCTCGAGGATGACGTCGGCCACGGGGTCGGCGCCGTAACCCTGGGTGACGAGCCTGGCGGCCAGCTCCGACGTGGCGTAATCACGCCGCGACATCAGCAGCAGGGCCGCACGACGGATCGCCCCGGCATCCTCGGCCTTGTCGGGGTCGACCTTCGCCCGGGACCTAGGCGGCCGGCGCATCGCGCGGAGCCCCCCGCTGCGGGCGCAGCGAGGCGGTCCGGGCCTGCGACGCAAGGCTGGCTGGCATCAGCGGCAGGCACACCAAGCCGGCATCAGGCGCTCGCCTTCTCTCCGACGATGCTCAGTGCACCCACACCCAGCGTCTCACCGGTGCGCTGGGACTTCACGGGCAGCAGCTTGATGCGGATCTGCTCCTCGATGTCGCGCGCGATCTGCGGGTTGTTCTTCAGGAACTCGCGGACGTTGTCCTTGCCCTGGCCGATGCGCTCGCCCTTGTAGCTGTCCCAGGAGCCGGCCTTCTCGATGATGTTCTGCGCGGAGCCGAGCTCGATGATCTCGCCTTCGCGCGAGATGCCGGCGCCGTACATGATCTCGAACTCGGCCTCGCGGAACGGCGGGGCGACCTTGTT
>Ga0315287_10004418_pt1 | contig 13727 bp, 19 predicted proteins | sample YL17G11_0_MG_FD_205037 | JGI IMG/M metagenome (GOLD analysis project Ga0315287, IMG submission 205037) | Sediment microbial communities from Yellowstone Lake, YNP, Wyoming, USA - YL17G11_0 | ecosystem: Environmental > Aquatic > Freshwater > Lake > Sediment | place: USA: Wyoming | collected... | reverse complement strand
CCGACTCATTAACGTAAGGAGTTACGCTACTATATGATCCATAGGTATCAGAATGATCTTTGTGTAACGCCAATTCAAGCTTAATTAAATCAGCCTTGTCTTTGTATATGCTCATTAACTCTTCATCGGAATACCAAGACTCCTGCCAACACTTCCGGCAGCTCTTCGATCCCCAATCCTTCCAATAAGGAGTAGCCATAACTGTTCCGGGGAGACAATTCTTGAATCCTATATTTCCCAGCTCGTCGTATTCATCGGAAACAACCATCTTCATTACTGACTCGTGAATTAACCCACCGGTAACAGTCTGAAGATAGGTACTATTCCAATCCATGATCTCTTTGTCGGAATACATTGCCTTTTTAATGGCGTGTGTTAGACTCGTAATCTCTTCGTTAACCGGATAAAATTCAGGATCGAACGGTATCTGCATTATTCCACCGGCGATAGTATCGACAATTGGCTTGATAAAATTATAGGTTAGCATCTGTCTATTTTGATTTATCATGTAGGCTACAGCACTATCCGGCCATTGCCCAAGCCCCAATTCTGGATCGTGAGCCCAATAAAAACGCCAGTTCTCTATTTCTCGTCTGAATTTTCTGGTATAATAATCTTTGGCATTGCGCCATCCATCCAAAATATTGACACAATGCTCATTAGGCTTTGGTTTTAAGATGTCCTTGCCTATAGTTATCAAGAATTAAACCTCGCCACTGATTCTGAGTATACCGTTCTCGTCTTTGGAATGTCTCTCGTAACAATTCCATTCGCATCAACAGTGTGTCGATACGTTATATTGCATAGGTGACATCGGTGCTTGCTTATGTTCGGGACATCAACTTGAATTTCTCCAAGATATTGATTGCACACTCTCCCGCCTGGACGTAGCTTTCCTTTTCTGGAAGAACTATCGCATTTTACCTCATAGAATTTATTCTTTTCCATACACAAAAACCTCAAGGGAACAAAGCCCATGAATCTATATCATATAGTATACTTTAAAAAAACAATAAAAGCAAAAAAAAGTGAATTATTTATACATCCTATGATATTTGTATGTTGTTGAAGATACATGATATTGTATCGTTCTCTTCTTTCGCGTCATTGAGAATGCTTAGGAATTTACTATCATTCATAAGGTTATTAAACAATATGCTTTGTTGCGAAGGCAATGAATCTGTGAATCTTTTACGATATTTCCCAAGATGAATGCCGTGTTCAGACCACAAATTGACTTGTGTGTTCTGTGTTGGAAGTCCGCTTTTCTGAACTATTCGTAAAAGCATCTCTTCGTCATAGGTCTTGGATATTTCTGGGATATTTGATATAATTTCAAGTTCTTCTTGTCGCGCGGTTCTTGTCGCATCCCACCAATCCTTGGTAATGAAGTGTACTCCTATCATGCGATTGTCTATAACGTAATTGTTATAGCATTTAAGACCAAATTTATTCATGCAATCAACATGCTGCTCGACAAATCCCGGATCTTCTCTCATAAACAGGATGTCGATATCGGTTAAAAGAACATAATCATACTTCTTAAGGCAGTCGGAACTGTAGTACAAGAAACGCACAGCCGGAGCCTTGTCTTTGTTCATTCCAGATATGTCGAATGTCTTAACATCGTATTCTGGATATGCTTTTTTAGCGCAATATTCAAACATTTTAACATAGCTTTTCATTTTTTCATCGTAGAAAGCGGCAATGCACGCTCTTTTTTCTGTCTGTTTTTCTGGATATATTTCTTTGAGCATCAACCTATACCTTTCTTGCTTACTTGGAATATTCCAGTCGGGGTGACTTGTGCAAAACCCTTTTGGAATCCTATGCTTTTTTAAATAATCTTCATGAAAAAACCCTATGTTTTCATTGCAGCCTTCCTCGAAGTCATCGGAAATGCAATTAGTGTCGATATGTGACCCTTCAAGTGTTCCTATGTGCTGTATAAGGGATGGTGAACATGCAAGTATAGGAATATTTGATTTTCCGACAAACTCACAAACCGAATAATCCCATCCGTGCCTTGATTTTATTTGTGCAATAGAAGGAACTATTATCTTTTCCCAGATATTTCTTGATATTAACATCCCGAGACCACCAAGAATATGCTTAAAATTCAATCCGAGATAATAGGATTTAATAGAAGGGTATGTTTGTAAGTTGCACAACCCGATTAGGCTCGAAGATATGTCGATTGAAGATATAATGTTCTTCGTATTGCTCCACCACCACGGCCTGAACTCACAATCGGAGTCTATCACAACGACAGAACTGGCACCAAATTCAGAAAACGCTCTCGATATTGCATTTATGTTATTCAAATCAACACCAAGGTGTGATTCGCCTTCAATGAATACCGATTCTGGTATCCTACTTATTATCTTTTTGATAAAAAGCACATCGTTAGAGCAGTCGTCAAAAACAATCAATTTCTCTGGTCTTGAACTGGACTTTAGATAGCTATCTACGGTCTTTTCGAGAAGTCCTTCTCGATTGTATGTGGTCATTATAGCTATATTCAAAGCCCGGCCTCTTCCAGCATCGTTCTGTACCTATGTTGTTTGCTTGGAATTTTCCAGTCCGGATGAAGCGGCCCATAATTTATTGGTATTCTATACTTTAGTAATAAATCCTTATTTACTCTTGAAAGTTTTATACCAATAGAATCTACGAAAGTAGAATACATATTACTTTTATCATTTTTTGTTCCAAATATTTTCTTAAACATTAAACAATCACCATAGTTTTTAATTTTTACTTGTTTTTCTTTTAATGACTCAACAATTTCGCAATCAGTATCTTTCTTTTCTACGAACCATTTTTCAAACACTTCTTTTCCATATCCATAATCTTGTTCTGCGTAATCACAAACAGAATCTCTTTCTGCTTTTCCAACCGAATGATGCCAATGCTCTATAAGAACATCTGGTAAATATGTCAATATATTAGTTTCAAACCCAATATTAACTAGCCAATTATCTACCCAACTATGATTGTATTCTGGTGGGAAAAAATAACCAAACCCTACGACTACTGAACCAGAGCACATTGTTGCGGTAGGCATATTTGTTTTTATTCCATAAGCTATTGAAAATCCATTATTTTTATCCATTATAGCAATCATCATTTTCATATCCCACCCCTGGGTGATAAAAACATGATCGTCATTTACTTCGGAATAAAAATCAGCATCCGGAATCAATTCTGTTGAAATATAATTAAGTACCTGAACCATATTTCTATCTTTTCCATATACAATACTAACGCAACTCATTCCAGAAAGATCAAGTTTTTTGTACGATTCCACCATTGGATCATTCTCATAAACGTATGCTACCAAAAAAGAATTGGCTCCCTCTTTGGTTTCCACGAACGATTTCGCCATACGAAGAAATATCTCCGGGCGAGACCTGGAAGAGCACATTGTAATCAAAGTCATTTTATTTCTCATAAATTTCCACACTACACCTTCCAGTAACAAGGTCGGGAGAAAGTTTTTCTTTCAAATCGCAAGGGTTGCATAGACCATAATTTGAGCATTTTCTGAAGCTATTATCAATATCCAAATATTTATCGGTAACGCTCCCTATGCTTCTTTCGTCTGAATAAAGATCGCGGTGACACACGTAAATATTCCCATCCGGCCCAATAAGTAATTCGCTTGTTCTACACAAACAATCCTTTTTGTTCCCATTCAGTGCACTATAATACTTGTAGTTTCCATAAAGGCGATCTCTATAATATCCAAGGAAGTCACGAACGAAAAAATACACCCCAACCTGCCTACAAATCTCGGTCATCATGACGTTTGCTGAAAGGTTCTCCGGATGATTAAGCCCGAATATTCCAACGCTATACCCCGCATTCATAAGATCGCATGCTGTTTGTGCGATAATGGTCGCCTCCATAGACTTCACATGGTAACTCATTCTTATAGATTTATATTCTGAACCCCTCCTTGTGAATTTGTTCGCAGGTGCGTTTTTAATAAATTCACGTACATCGAATTGGCCATTCGTTAAAAGGTCTATGGTTGTTCCTTCTTTAATCCCATTTACTATTTCGTAAAACCCCTTGTGGATAGTTGGCTCTCCTCCGCCAAGGGTAATTGGCAATCCGTTCGTTTTAATTTTGTTCAATGACAATATCCACTCTTCTGCGGATAGTTCATCTCGCTCTCTTGTTATTCCTGAATAGGAATTAACACAATACTTGCACGAAAGATTGCATCGCAGTGTTAGGTACGCTTCGATATATGAGTAGCTTCTTGGAATTATTATCATTTCATGAACCTCCTGACTATTTCTTCTGCCTTGTTTATTAATATCTCTTGCTTTTCCATACCTATAGGTGAAGGAATAACAAAGTCTGGTGAAGGATTGTTGAAATATTCTTTCCACAAGTCTTTGTCGTACACGCCAGATTTTACCAGATTGAAATAATACTTTGTGTCAGGCTCGGGGAACAAAACATTGACATAAGGAATTGCTATCTTAAGCTTTTCTATCTTATCTGGCAAAGAATCAACATATTTTGTGGTCTCAACCGGTGTTCCTATGATGAAATAGGACACAATTTCTATTTCATTGTCATTCATTACACGGCAGAACTCTTCGATATCTTTTACTGTCTGGTTTTTGCCCATCCACTTCAGGCAATGGTCTTCAAGAGACTCTATTCCAACATGAATCCTTTTCATCCCAAGTTTTTTCATCCTTGGGACCAGAGAATAATCAAATTTTACTTGGCCACGAATACTCCACTCTGTGTTTATCCCTCTATTTTCAATCTCGTCAAGGAATCCAACAATGTGAGACCGCCTTATATTAAAATTGTCGTCCATTATATGAATAGATTCGGCACCAAGCGCAAGCATGGACTGTATTTCATGCGCTATCGTGTTGGGATTCTTCCACTGAACAGTTTTTCCTTGGACAGTACAGAATGTGCACTTGTTTGGACATCCAACACTGCTAAACATTGACATGCGCCGGGATGATTCGAACAAAACTTTCCCAGAATAGAAATATTTCTCGTAATCAATGAGACTTCGGTTGGGGAATTTTATATCATTAATATTTGTGGCGCAATGTACGACAACTCCTCTTTGGGGATCTTCTATCCAAGAAGCGAAGTCGTTGTCTGCCAAGCCACCGACAAAAACAGCATCGGCACCACGTTTAATTATATCATCATGGTAAACAGTGCAGTGTGGGCCGCCGACAACTACGTATTCAGCCTTTATTTTTGGCATAATCGAATATAGAGCGAAAGAACGCCTGGATACCGCACTGAAGCCTACAATGTCGGCCTTCTCTGCGTTTATTTTGTCGATAGTCTGCTTTATTGTCAGATTGTCGAATAGGGGATCAATGATAACAACTTCGTGTCCCGGCAGATTAGAGGCGAGAGACAGCAACCCAAGAGGAATATATTTAACACTTGCAGGCTGGGCTGCTTTAGGAGTTATCCAGCTCTGGTATTCTCCTTCGCTTGGAAGTGTTGATAGAACTATTTTAAATTTTTTCTTAATCATTTTAGCACTCAAGATCATAAAGCCCACGATAATCAACAATCATTGAATTACCATTCTTTTCCAATATTGCTTTTTCGTAATACTTGTCGATATCGCTGCACTTCTGGCATCTCGTGACACATGTATTTTGTGTGTTCTGGTTGAATAGTTCTGTAAAATCCTGAAGATGTTGAATGCCTGGATCAAACGGCTTCTTGTCTCCGACTATCGCCCGGATAATAACACACGGATTGTACCTGCCATGCGATAACTCGAATATTTTATCCATGTGGTTGATTATCTGATCCGATGCAAGCAGCATAAAATCATGTCTCTCGAAAATAAGCACTGGTTTCATACCAGAGAGAGCTAAACCGGTCGCCATTCCCGCCATGAGAGCTTCAGCGACAGGCATTTCAATAATCTGTCCCACAGATATCCCCGCCATAGTTCCATAGCACCTTGACCCGTTCTTGAGATTATATCCTATGAATACTCTCTTTGGATCATTTGCCAGTTCAATCATTTGCTTGTTTAGTGCGTCTTTGTACTTCATCACATGTGCCTTTCATTGGTTCCGTAAGCTGGGACAAATTGACCGGTTTGACAGTGCGGCCATTTGCGCTCGTAATAATACCGGCTAACACACGAGGGCCATTCGATAGTAAAATCATTAATTCTCTCTAACGCTGTGGTACAAACGCTCAAGCCATTGTCTTCAATTATGAAAGAACATGGAAGTTTCCACGCCTCAACGTATCTAACTGATTCATAGAATACTCCCTCGTCTTCCGCTCCATCTCCGACAAAAACGTATACGTGTTCTTTCCCTCCGCGCATCTGAATTGCCTTTGCGACCCCAACAGCAATGGGACAACACCCTGCAACTATGGACGACGAAAAGAAATTGCATGTATTGTCCATAATATGCATACTGTTTCCCGCCAATATCCAACGCTCCAGACAGACTGGATTTCCACTCTTCAGAAGGTAATGATAGTGGCTTCTCCATGAAGAGAACACCCAATCTGGCTTTCTGATACCCTTGAATATCTCAATTAGCTGAGTTTCATTGCCGCCTGATAGATGAATCGGATAGGGAATCTTCCCGGCATGAAATAAATCAACGATACTCTGCTCAAATGCTTTCAATTCCTCTTTTTTCATCATTTTTTAATCTTCTTTTGGTGGACAAGTTTTACTTTTGCTACAAATTTTGAAGTTTTCTTCTCTTGTTTTATAAACATTCTCTCTGCGTAATTAGGTTTTCCGTATGTAATAACAATCTGATTCTTTCCACGCTTAGTTGCCCGTATTCTTTGCTTTGGATTTTCTATCGGATAACAAAATACAGTTGCCGTCCTTACCCCTGGAATCATAACCGACTCTATAGCTTCCATAAAATCTTTTCTTGAAAATGATCGAAACATATTATCCCTCCTTTAAATTTCAACACTTGCGCAAGAAGCTGGAATCTGTTCTGGACGAACGACAACAACTCCCTGCCATATATTTTCACAGCCCTTAATATAATGACGCAACGGACCATCGGGCAAATTATTCCAGACTTCTTTTTTCCACGAATCTATATCAACTAAAGAACTTCCGTTATTATCTCCCACAATACTATTTGCTATCTTTTCTGCTATGTCTTCAAAATTTCTTCTCACCATTGCGAAATGAAATATTGGATTAAATATGTGAGCCCTTGGGCCAATGGTATTATATCTTATTCCTTCGTATTTCATGCCAGAACGAACAAAAACTATAGGAGTTACCTCTCCATTTCCGACGACTCTATAAAATTGACTTTTTATATATGTCGTCATATTAGAACTAATAGCATTGATTGTTTTGTTTGAACAAATTATATCCATAGCATTTTCCCATACTGATTCTGTCCACACCTCATCAGAATCGACCAATTGAACAAAATCAGTTTTCGGGAATGTGTCAACAATATATTGCATTCCGATATTATATTGTTCTTCTTGACTTTTAGTAGAAACTTTTATTATATGGATTTTGTTAAGACAATCGTAAGTTTTTTTCCATCCATCCAAAACATCAAATGTATCATTTCCAGTCTTTCCCGACCAACTTATATCCGATGAAACAAAAACCATCTTATTCACATGATTATAATTTGACATTATGCTTGGAACAAGGAACTCGTTCCCTCTCCATATTTTATAAAGGGAGACGAGCTTCACGCGATATTTCCTTTCTTATCCTATCGATGCAATCTGCTTTATCAACATCTTTCCAAAGCTGTATTCCTGCCATAGCAGAATCGTAATTGTCTTCTGAATATGTTTCTTTCAAATTAACATCATCAGAAACAGAAGCGCATCCAAATAAATGTTTTATTTTAACCTCTGGAACAAACACTATTCCATTTTCTAACGACAAACCAAGGTCTTTTGTATACAAATCTATCATTCTATGATTAACCGATCTTGGATAAACATATCCAATCGCATTAACGAACTTCCACGACCAGATTTCTGCACCTGGGTGCTGCCATGTGTACCAATCGTCATTCAACATGTCGTCACCGCAACACCACCCCCAACCGTTTGACACTTCCATGTATCTTTTAATGAGTATTGAATCCCAATTCTGGGTAAGATACAAATGATCGTCGCATATTATTTGATAGTACGGGATCTCTCTATACATGGAGAATACCACATGGTTAACGACTTCTCGCAAGCATCGATGGCGACCGATAACATAGTTCAATTCGAATCCGAATCTCTCCTTGTGTCCCGCGATCAACTTTTTATAGTTGTCTATCTGCGGATCGTCGTTGTGGAGATACACAAATATCTGTGTTTTGTCATCCGTCCTCTTCACATAGAACGTTTCAAGCATATCGAAGAGCATTTCTGGCCGCCGGAACGATGAACAGATCGACAAAAGCCTGGTGTTATACTTGTCGATCATATAAAATTGATTCCCCGGGGCTTATTCAGGTAATCATAACAGAACTTGTTGGTAGAATCCAACCTGCATGACCCGCGACACTGCTTGTGGACATCGAAATTGTCTCGCATCTTTGATATCACATCCCAATAGTGCTGGCTCTCGAAGATTGTCTTCAGTGAACTCTCATGCACGTTCCCGAACTTGCAATCTTTGAACTCAGGCTTATCTCCGAACATGAATCCGCACGGATACCAATCGCCATTACCACTAATTTCAGAGATAAATGGCACACTCTTGCATCCAGTATACGGGCGAACGCCTTTCTGGTGCATTATATTCCACTTAACGATGATGTCGGTCTTATTTGTCGATAGGCGCTCACACATCATTAGTGCCTGCTGCGTTTCCGGAGAATCATATTCTTTTAAATCGAAATTGCCGATGCCAGATTCTCCATCGTCAGGGATAGAGCACTGCTTAATGACAAAGTAATCAACACCAAGGTCAACTGCCAATCTCGACTCCAACACCATTTCTTCTCGCATTGTGGTGGGAACGAATACCGACTGCATACCAATCTCGCAATCGTATTCATATTTCATCTTTACGCGAACGATCCTCTTGATATTCTCAACTACCTTGTCGAAATAGTCTCTCCCGTGAACAGCCTTATACCCATCCCTTGTCCCGGCGCTGATACAGAAGCGCATCCACTTACATGAAGAAAGGATCTTATGACACTTCTCTTCGTCGTTTACCAAAAAGCCATTGGTCGATATCGCCATATCAAGATCAATGTTCTTGGCCAATTCAAGAGCGTCATACAAATACGGATTACAAGTAGGTTCGCCATCACCAATAAACGCTATAGACTTAACTCCGATGTCCTTTGCATCCCACATCGTTTGAAGCAGCGGATCTTTTTCAATGAAAACCTTCTGAACATCTTGATATTTACCATAGCAGAAGACACAGGCTACGTTACAGAATTTTGCAATTCCCATATCAATGTGTATAGGAGCAACTCTTTCGCCCTTATCAAAATGAGAAATAACCCTATCCATGTGCCAGAGCAACTTGGTTGAATCGTGCATCCTCTTATCCATTACAGGTGCCTTTCAGGAATATCTGTTATTGGAATTTCTGTTTGATTTTCATCAACATAAACCCCTTCGTCCTTTTTCATTTCTTTCAATATTCTTCCAGCCCACCAGAAAAAAAATGAAGCAATGACAACAAATGCCATTACTCCAACACAAAGAACTCCAATGCCCTCAGATAGTCTTGACATCTTTCAGCCCTTCGAAAATTGATAGTATTTCAGAATTTTTTAATTGTGTGCTGCTTGGATCGATTACGAATCTTCCGTCAAACAATTTTATTCCAATCTTATTGCCAGAAATACAAACAAGGCAAAACATCTTGTCCGACCTTTTCTCTCCACCGACTTCTGGATTAACAACAAATTCTGTCAACGCAAAAATCCTCCTACTCCAATCACTAATCGCCTCCTCCATAGTGTCTTTTGTATATGATCGTAAAGCACAACCTGTATTTCCACAAAAAATAGCATACCTTACCTTGCCAGTGTACCCTGATTTTTCCGCCTCAATATGCGGGGGAACTCCACAATGACAAAGCAATTTCGGAGTATAATCTTTAGGCATTTTATCCTCTTTCTCTTTCTTTTTCTTTTCCAAATACAAAATATTATTATTCCACAATTCGATTGCTGAATCAAGAGATCTCGTACTATCGGAAGAAAGCCCACAAGATTTATTCAAACACATAATAACAAAAATTGAATCTGAACAAAACATATGTTTTTTCTTACCAACATTAGGCCACGATCCACAAATACATTTAAAAACGTCAGCCATAATACCATCCTTAAAAAAATTCCGGAGAGCCTATATCAAGGGGGAAAGGAATAACCCTTGATGGAGGCATAGACCCCCCGGAAAAATAAAATTTATTCCCATCTGCTTTCATCTATCATCTTGCCCCACTTGTATATCCTACGAATCGTCACACGCGCATTAATTTCCTCGTCCTCGTACTTCAACCCCATGTTGACCAGTATTCCGCGAATAACGAATACCGGCTTAATCATCACGAACGAAACGATCAGACTCAGAATATTGAGCGGAATACAAATCGCACGGATGAATCCCGCCTTCTCACCAAGCTTTTTCTCAACAGCCTTCACCAACCACGCCATAGAGAGAAAGTACACTACACGATCAACCGACTTTATGTACCACATCGGGGTGATTATCTCAGCTAAAGTCATCGTAGCTGCATTAACGTTGACGTTGCGTATATCCAACCAATGCTGGATCATACTGGCACGCTTACGGGCACGCTGTTCAGCCTCGTGGCGAGAAAGAAGATGTTTTTTCTTCTCTTCCATCGTCATATCTTTGACAGCCTTCACTGTATTCGCCCTTTGCATTTTCCTTTCGAAACCCACAATTCCCTCCTAATCGTTTTTGTTTTCGCACATAGAGATTGGTGGTGTGACATACGTCCATGCAGACACATGACCAAAAAAAGGATATTTCTCACTATAATAATACAGATTATATCTACGCAATTCACGTATCATTGGATCATCTGAATACGTGACAACCAAGCTACCCTCTTTCGGTTTCTCTTTTGATGATATCCAATCCATTACTTTATCACAATCCCGTGCGCTTTAACTGACCTACGGGCTGCACGTTCGGCGCTACGCTGCTTCATACGCTCTTTAATCTCCGGCGCATCGTCCCAATCGATATTTCCATACCTTTCGTCCCATTCTTCGTCCGAGCAATCGCGGTTTAACGAACACTCACCCCTTGACGCGAACTTATTCAACCTTTTGCGAGACACGATATCCTCCTACCACTGCGTTGAATGAAAAATTGGCATAACACTCGCTACAAAATCGTAGGCTTCATAGCAACAAAACCCAACTACAAAAGCCAGAAATAAAAAAAGAGCGATACGCAACAATTTGTTACCTCGCCCTAATTTGTTTTTGAAATGCTTACCCATAATTTCCCTTTGCATACAATATAACAAATATTGTTATAAGCATACAACTTTATTTCATTTTTTTTGTTTTCTTTAGCTCGCTTGGTATCATGGTGTAATTGGAAGTTTTCTCAATACGCTCACCAGCCTCTTTGCCTGACTGCTTAACCGATTTGGCTACTTCATGCTTTGCCTTCTCCATATCCATACCAGCGCCTTCATTCGTTCCGCCTTTTTTGAAGCTACCAACCTTTGTTGGCTTTGCATCCCCGGCATTCTGATTAGCTGCGGCAGTGGCAATTTGCTGTGCATGAGCCATGCTCTTTGGCGTTACGTTGCCTATCTTGCCTGTCTCCTTGTACTTTTCTATCATATCGCTGATATTCCCGCCGATTGTCTCTATTGAACTACCTGTTTTCAACGGCATAATCACCTCCTACTTCTTGTTAAGCCCACCACATTTAAAACCCTGGATAGCATTGGATCGCGGAACCCTACCGTTTCCACGGGTTGTCATATAATCCCTCAGCGTTAGGGCTCTGGTGCCTGCTGGTGCAATATTCTGAACTGGTTGAACTGCTGGCTGCCTGGATATTGTTTCCATTTGCAGTGGTCGTCTTTTGATTGCCATACTTCCCCCTATTTTTGTTTAACTTTTAAACCATCCATCCACCTGGGTTCGATCACCAACAATTGATGGCGGACGTTCTGGCGGAAGAGGAACTCCGTCATTGTATAACTTGCCCTCTTTTGCCCGTCTTTCTACATCCTGAAAATATGCTGTGCCTTGATATGAATACGGTTTTATTTTTTTTAGAGCCGGTTCAATCTTGCCCTGCTCCCAAAGAATCGATACTACATTGCAGAACGCCCTTGCTAACGTGTGTCCGCCTTCTGGTTTCGTATTATTCATAGTCCACGAGCTCATTTGCCGCGAAAAATTCTGGCAATTATCATGTATCAATAGTTTTGAACGCTCTAAAATCCTTTGACCATACAGAATTGATCCGTTTTCGTCGTATTGATTATTTCTACGCAGATTGATACGATACTTTCTGTACGCGCTGCGCATATCTCCGCTACCTGTCTTACTGAACATCTCGTCGTTCGCGTACCATTCCCACCCTTGCAGATTTCGATACACATTATTTGTAGTCTTACGGATGGACGCCACCAAAGAAGATATTAACCTCTCCGGTGCCGATGACCCGAATAGAAATTCATCGAACACTATCAGCCGCCCGGTCTTTGCTGTCCATACCATAAACAGAATACCAGTGTTTTGCGCGCTATCAGTCCACTGGCTTATGATTAACCGTGTACCAACGTCCAAATTGTCCCAACCAATGACGAAATTTGATGTGTCGCCCCTATAATCCTTGAATACTCGATTCCCTATCGTAAGTAACTTCACTCCGCCAGATACAGCGTCACAATTCCCTACCAAAATATTGTTTGCGTAATAACAATTTATTTTATCAACTGTCAAATTGTAGACGGGGACCATTATAGTCTTTTCTGTATTGTGCTCGCTGACAGATCCTACAACAATATCGGCGAAGTATTTTTCCTTTGAATATTTTTGATTCAAATTGTTTTCCGCAATTTTCGCACTTAGTAATTGTAGTTTTATTGTTATTCTTTCTTCTAAATGAATCGCCACATAATTCATTACAGTATTTAGAAGTCTTTTTATACGATTCAAAAGATTTTCCGCACCACAAACAAACACATTTTGACACTTTAGGATTTTCCCATATTTTCTTCGCGTGATTTTTATGCCACTCCCTTCCATCCTCTGATTTATGCCATGCGATAGTTTGTGTACGAATTTTATCAAGATTTTTTTTCTGAGCATCACTACATTTTCCACGAGACAACGCATAATGTTCAGAACGCAATAAACACTCAAGATTTTCAATACTATTATTAAAGAAATTGCCATCCTTGTGATGAACAACATCCCCTTCCGGAACTTTCTTTCCGTTATAATTCTCCCACAAATCGATATGAAGAGCCTTAATAGATTCTCTCCCATTTTCGTTCTTTCCGTACTTAGTATAGTAATACCTTTTTTTCCCACCAAGTAGTCTATACCATCTACCACACCACAAAATTCTTTCAGGACGGTCCAATGTATTAGGTTCCATAACGATAATATACTTAATTTGTCATCACCAGATATAGAGTCAAGTTTAATAAAATTATTTTTATTGATACAAAATATGGGGTGATCAAACGTCGATTGTAATCCGAA